>Ga0302323_100003896_pt1 | contig 12144 bp, 12 predicted proteins | sample Fen_T0_3_FD_201950 | JGI IMG/M metagenome (GOLD analysis project Ga0302323, IMG submission 201950) | Peat permafrost microbial communities from Stordalen Mire near Abisko, Sweden - Fen_T0_3 | ecosystem: Environmental > Terrestrial > Soil > Wetlands > Permafrost | place: Sweden: Abisko... | reverse complement strand
TGTTCGCTCCAGTTATTGGTGGTGCTAATAATAAGCCGATGACTGAACGGCTTTTTTCCCGATGCGGTAAAGAAGCTGTCAATATCGCTTTTTTGCATCCGGTAATCTTCTGCATAGAATTTACATTGGATGGCATGGAATTCATTTGTTCCGGCTGTTTTAGCCACCAAGTCTATGCCTGTATCCCGCGCATCTATGCCTTGTTCACGCGCCCAATCAGCGTAAATCCAAACCTGGCTGTACAAATCTTTATAGCTAGCCTCATTGCGGAGGTACGTGCAAATCAGGTCTTCAAAATACGTGCCTTTTTCCCTTGTTGATTGCGATGAATGGCGATATTTAGCTAATAAATTGTTTAGTGCTGTCATATTTTAGTTAATTGCACCGTCACGAAGTGAGACGTGTCTTATAATAAAAGTTCTATAACTTCCGATAACATCCTTCATAATAACACTAGGTTCTTTTCTATGTTTATTTTGGAGGTTTCAATTGGCTAGCCCTTACTCACATAAACATTTTTTTAGGAAAATCCCACCTGACCAATTAGCCAGCTATTTTGCTTCTAAAAACGTTGACCTTGGCATTGATTTTAGTACCTTCAACAATAAACAGGCTGATAGCTTGTTTGCCGCCTTCACTGCTTTACCCGAAGAGCAACAAACAACGATTGAAGCTGAATTTCAAGACATACACGCAATGGCATGTGATGGTGGCATTCAGGCATTGATTGATGAATCGGCATTTCATGGGGAAGATGGTTTTGTCGAGTCGATTTCTGCGATAGACGGGTTTCATCCCAAGGTCATGTGGGCATTTCTTGAGAAGCCTCATCTATGGCAAGGGGCTACAATGTTTCTTCACGCCGATAATGTGAGTGGTTCTTATTGGAAGAAGCGGAATGATTTCCCTCCCGTACCGCCTGATGTTGGAGACAATGCAATCAAAAATTTAGCCAATTCCATCAGTGCGTATTTTAGAAACAATGAAGGCCGTGGCAAAAATTGCAAGGTAGAGCCTTATCGCCGCCATAACAAGGAGTATTTTTTTGCTTATCCCGAAGATTTTGGTTTGTCTGCTGTTGAGTGGGTAAGTAACTCTTTAAAATCTCGCGCCCGTCACCCTGCCTTTGAGATTATTTTTGTGTATTGCGAACAAGAAGGTTCGTTAGATATTTATGCGCCGAATAACACTAAGGCCGTGCCGGAATTACAAAAGATTTTCGCCAAAACCATTCTGCACTTAGAGACGCTGCCAGACGGTACAGTTGACAAGAGGGTTTATGACTTAGACCCTTTGGCTGATGCTGAATTTCAGTTTCAATACGATCCTGAATCTGGGATAGAACGTATTGAAGTAACACAATTAAGGCTTACTCTAAAATTTGGCTCAAAAAAACGCATTATTTTAGAAGCCGATACTAAACATGATCCTAGCGCGGTATATGATCTATTGGAACTGCTTAAACCGCCGCCGTATTTCATCACCTTAGCCCGTCTAAAGGTCACTTTTGAACCGAAACTAGGCAAACGTGCCAGGACACGGACATTCAATATCACTTACCCTAATTCGCTTTCGCTTGGGCATGATGGGGATGATTTAAAAATCCGTAAGGTACTGGCGGAATCAGGGCTAGAGCCAAGGGCTTAAGATTGATAGCACAGCATGACTTTCAATGATGTTCTGTTAATGTATTTGGCATACCTACGCGCCGAAAATATTGCCATCACGATTAACTGGGATACGGTGCAACAATGGCCTGATGGCGCGTTAGATAGGTTTTTACGGCTTCGTTTACTTATTCCTGCATCTACCGCGCAATCCATCGAGTGCAACGGGTGCGAGAAACATTGCGTTATGGAGGTTATTACCCTCCCTGCTAATGATCCCGCCGTAACCCGTGCTTTTGTTGTGTGTGACGATGCTGAAATGCAAAACCAAATGGGGCGGATTAAAGTTCCATTGGAACGATTGAAGCAATGGCAAGGGAGCATAAAGCTATTGGCTAAGGTAATGGCTGATTTATTAGGGCTGAAAGATATAATCGAATTCTCAGCTAATCAGACTGTTATTAAGTTAGGGATGCTGAAAGGTCAAAATGGACGGCGGCATGTTTCGTTAAACTGTGCGGATTTATCGCTTGAAATTAACCAACATATCGTTCCGGTTGGTGAGGTTTTATTTTTTGACGATAAGAAACTGGTTATTGACCGATACAAAATTGATGAACTGCTCAATAGTGAAGCATCAAGCAAAAGTAAAAAATACACGCCATCAACAAGCAAGCGGGAAGCTAGAAAACTTGCTACTCAAGCTATGTATCAGGATTGGAAGGATGCGTATTTAAGCCTTATTGATGAACATCCAAATAAAACCGACAGATGGTATGCCACTAAAATCGCAAAAATGGACATTGCCAAAAATAAGGATGCTGAAACTATCCGTAAAAACATGGTTTAGTAAAAAAAGTTGGGCGGAATTTTTTCGCCCAAAATTGCTCTTTATAAGCTGTTGATTTGTTGATTAATTATTTGCCATCCCCTGTTGCTTCCTTCTAAATTTTTATTCAATCTAGGCTAGAAAAAAAGCGTACAGCTTTTGTAACCATCTGTTTTAGTTGTATTTATACGTCATCGCCTGGGCTAAAAATAAAGTTTTATCGCCCAAATCGCACAGATAAGCTCGCCCTTAAGTTTTCCATTAATCACTTAAGAGGTTCGAGAATGTCACACAGAATACTAAGACTACCTGCCGTTAAAAGTAGAACGGGCTTATCACGCAGTACCATCTATTCGCACGTTGCTAATAAACAATTTCCCGCACCTATTTCTTTGGGGGCTAGGGCAGTTGGTTGGTTAGAGCAAGATATTGAGGCTTGGTTGAGCGAAAAAGTTGAAGCTAGCCGTAAAGCAAAATAATGGGCAAGAGACTTAATCCCAATCGGGTAAAAATACACCGAAGTTATACGGTTGGGGAAGTGGCTGATTTGTTTTCAGTCCATAAAAACACGGTACGTTTGTGGGTTAAAGATGGTTTGCCTACAAATGACGGTAAAAGGCCGCTGTTGATCCTGGGTTTTGATTTAAAGGAATACCTACAATCGAAAAGGAAGCGGAATAAGCGGAAATGCCTTCCCTATGAGATTTATTGTGTCCGTTGTCGATCACCTCAAATACCCGCTGGAAATATGGTTGATTATGAGCCTATGAATAGCGGTATGGGTTGCTTGATTGCCCTGTGTCCGTCCTGCGAAGGATTTATCAATAAATTTTGTAATTTTGCCAATTTAGAGAAAATTAAGGGCAAATTAGACATCACATTTACGAAGGCACGGGAACACATAAACGAGAGTAACTCCCCCCCCCCCGTAAACAGTGACTTCAACAAGTGAGTTAAAACCATGAAAAAACACAATGCAAATAATGAGCGGATCAAGCGTAACTATTTTACCTTTCTCAAGGAAGCCAAACGGCAAAACGAGAGTTCAGTTGATGCTGTGGCGATGGCAATCAGCCGCTTTGAATCCTATACGAAATACAAGGATTTTAAGGCTTTTCATCATCAACAAGCGGTCGGTTTTAAAAACCATCTCGCCAAACAAACCAATCAACAAACCGGAAAGCCGTTAAGCAAAGCGACTCTAAATTCTACCCTGGGTCAATTGAAGGCTTTTTTTCAATGGTTGGCTATGCAACCAGGTTATAAATCACTGATTAGCTATACAGATACGGAATATTTTAACTTGTCTGAAAAAGAAGTTCGCATCGCAACGGCGCATAGACAAACGGTTGTTCCCACGTTGGAACAAATCTATCATGTGATTAATACCATGCCTAATCAATCGGCAATAGAAAAGCGTAACCGTGGCCTTATCGCCTTTACCCTACTTACAGGGGCAAGGGACAGTGCCATTGCGTCTTTGAAGTTAAAGCATGTCGATATAATTGGAAACAGAGTTTTTCAAGATGCCAGGGATGTGAACACCAAATTTAGCAAAACCTTCACCACTTACTTTTTTCCAGTTGGGGATCACATCCATCAAATTGTTTATGACTGGGTGCGTTACCTTAAAGAAGAATTGCTTTGGGGCAATGATGATCCATTGTTCCCCAAAACTAATGTGATTGTTGGTGAAGGCAGGGCTTTTAAAGCAGAAGGACTTTTGCGAAAGCATTGGAGTACGGCATCACCCATACGGAAAATTTTTAAAGAAGCTTTTGCGATGACAGATTTGCCTTATTGCATTCCGCACAGTTTCCGCAAAACGCTGGTTACACTTGGGCAAACAGTTTGCCAATCACCGGAAGAATTTAAGGCCTGGAGCCAAAATTTAGGGCATGAGGGTGTTTTGACAACTTTCTACAGCTATGGTGAAGTGCAAGAACATCGGCAGGGCGAGATTTTTCAGCAATTAAAAAACCCTCGTGCGGCTGGCAATCAAAATGCTGAGGATATTGCTAAGGCGGTTGTTAAAGAAATAGCCAACCAAAATGTAAAAATTGGAGTTTAAACGTGGCTGGATATTCAATGGGCTTTATTTAACGAGGCTATTTTATAAGGCTAATTTTTACAAATGTTATCCCGAAAGTTATCCCGAAATCTATTTTCTACCAATTATGGTTTATTATGAATTTATAACTAATTGATTTAATTGGTCGGGACGAGAGGATTTGAACCTCCGACCCCTTGCACCCCATGCAAGTGCGCTACCAAGCTGCGCTACGCCCCGACAGTTTTAAATCAAAATTACTTGTGTTGAATGGGATTGCTGACCCAATCTTATGGGAACTCTGGGTGGCTTGTGTACAACATTGCCTACCCGAAGAGTAAGGGATTCTATTTTAACAATTCCAGGATTTCTTCTAGCTCACCAATCATTTGGTGGATAAGTTGTTTGGTGCGGGTTGAATCTTCTTTTGCATTGTCACTCGTCAAATGCGCCCTAGCACCGCCGATGGTGTAGCCTTGTTCATACAACAAAGCGCGTATCTGCCTTATCATGAGGACATCGTGGCGCTGGTAATAGCGACGGTTGCCGCGCCGTTTTACCGGACTGAGTTCGGTAAACTCTTGCTCCCAATAGCGAAGTACGTGCGGCTTGACGGCGCACAGTTCGCTCACTTCACCAATGGTGAAATAGCGTTTGGCCGGTATGACGGGTAATTCGTTATTATTGCTTGGTTCCAGCATACGTTTCTACTCGGGCTTTTAGTTTTTGACCTGACCGAAATGTTACCACACGCCGGGCTGTAATGGGTATTTCTTCGCCTGTTTTTGGGTTCCGGCCTGGGCGGCTGTTTTTGTCGCGCAGTTCAAATTTACCGAAACCTGACAGTTTGACCTGTTCGCCGTGCGCTAAAGAACCTTTAATTTCTTCAAAAAATAATTCCACCATTTCTTTGGCTTCACGTTTGTTGAGGCCCAGCTCTTCGTACAGCCTTTCCGCAAAATCAGCTTTTGTTAATGCCATGAAATCAATCCCTCAGTTTTGCACCAATTGTTTTGGCTAATGTTTGTAATATATTGTTAAATATAGCATCTATTTCAGTATCTGTAAGCGTTTGTGAAAAATTTTGTAACGTAATGCTCACAGCGACACTTTTATCATCTTCTGCTATCCCTTTTCCACGATACAGGTCGAACAGCGCAATATCCTGTACGGTAGCCTCATTGCTGCTTTTTATGTTGGCTATGATGTCGTCGGCTGAAACATCTTCCTTTACGATCAAGGCAAGATCTCTCGTAACCGATGGGTATTTTGATAAGGGTTTAAACCTAGAAACCGTTTTGTTAAGCAACAAATCCTGATTGAGTTCAAACAAAAACACTTGGGTTTCAAAACCTAACTGCTTCTCAAGACTGGGGTGCAACATGCCCAGGATGCCAATTTTTTCACCCGTTTGGGATAAAATCTGCGCCGTTTGCCCAGGGTGTAATGCAGAATGCTTATCCGGTATGTACTGAACGTTGTAACTGGTCAGCGAAAACAGGGCTTGTACATCGGCTTTAAGGTCAAAGAAATCAACTTTACGAAGTTTTTCTCCCCACTGCTCTGGATAAAGGCTACCCAAGATCAGGCCCGACAACATTTTTTGTTGTCTTATTTGACCATCAACATTTAAAAACCGCAATCCGGTTTCAAACAAACGTATCCTGTTTTGCTGCCGATTGAGATTATGCAAGGCGACCTTTAACAATCCGCACCATAAGGTGCTACGCATCACCGACAAGTCTGACGAGATAGGGTTTGTTATTTTAATCAGCACGTCTTCAGGAGCAACGGCTTGTTGAATTTCCTCGTCAACAAAGCTATAAGTGATCGCTTCCTGATAACCTCGGTCAACCAAAAGGTCTTTAACCCTGTCGATGTCCAACAGGATTTCGGTGGCTTTGCCCAACTCGGCTCGCAATAACAGGCTATTGTTGGGTATGTTGTTATAGCCGTGGACTCTCGCCAATTCTTCTATGAGATCGGCTTCAATAGCTATATCAAAGCGGAATCCGGGTGGAGCAATGCTCCAGCCTTCTGGATGCTGTTCAACACACATACCCAAGCGCACAAAGATGTCATGCACCTGCGTGTCTGGTAAGGATATACCGAGCATTTTTTCGATGCGTTGTCGTCTTAATATTATTGCCGGACGCTGAGGTAAGGAAGGTTCATGTTTGACTTCATTAATCGGGCCAACGCTGCCGCCAGCGATTTCGATAATCAACTGGGTCGCCCGTTCGATTGCCCGGTGTTGTAAGGTTGCATCTACACCCCGTTCAAATCGATGCGATGAATCCGTGTGCAAGCCAAAACGCCTTGCTTCGCCAGCGATAGCTCGTGGTGCAAAAAAGGCACATTCTAGGAATATGTTCTGGGTACTATCGCTGACCGCGCTGTCACTACCGCCCATTACACCAGCCAGCGCTAAAGACTGGTTGTCGTCGGCAATGACCAGTGCTTCGGTATCTAATGTTATCGTTTGACCGTTTAACAAGGCCAAAGACTCGCCATTTCTTGCCATGCGAACCGTAATGCCACCGACTAGCTTATCCGCATCAAAGGCATGTAAGGGTTGGCCTAGCTCCATCAACACATAATTGGTGACATCGACGACTGCACTCAGGTTCCTGATTCCAGAGCGGCGCAGACGTTCTTTCATCCATACGGGTGTTTCCGCTTTCGGATTTACGCCTTTAATTATCCGTCCCAGATAACGAGGACAAGCTGTCTTTTCCTCGATTGAGATAGGTAAGGTGTCTTTATGAAGGATTGCGGCTTCCTTTACCTGGGTTGCCATCCAGTCCATGCCATTGAGCAAGGCGACTTCCCTAGCAATGCCTTCAACGCTTAAGCAGTCCGCCCGATTGGGGGTTAAATCTATTTCGATAGTTGAATCATTGAGGGATAAATATTCCCGAATATCTACACCTATTGGCGCATCGGGCGGCAACTCCATTAAGCCACTGGCATCGACGGCTATGCCTAATTCCTTTTCCGAGCAAAGCATTCCCGAAGATTCCACACCGCGCAGTTTGGATAGTTTGATCTTGAAATCGCCGGGCAAAATTGCTCCTACTAGTGCAGCAGGGATTTTCAAACCTGGTCTAACATTGCTGGCTCCACAAACGATTTGCAATGGTTCGCCTTGGCCTACGTTAACCATACAGACTTTGAGCCTATCCGCATCAGGATGTTGCTGAGTAGATAAGACTTCACCGATGACCACACCACTGAATACAGCACCTGCGGATTCGACAGAATCAACTTCAAGCCCTGCCATCGTCAATTGCGCGACCAATTCCTCTGTAGGAATTGGTGGATTGACGTATTCCCTTAACCAGGCTTCACTAATTTGCATGATAACGATTTTCCTTGGATGCTGGCTTAATGGAATTGCTGCAAAAATTTGAGGTCATTTTCGAAAAACAACCGTAAATCATTGATGCCGTAACGCAACATTGCCAACCTTTCAACGCCCATACCGAAAGCAAAGCCACTATAAGTTTCGCTGTCGATATTGACCGCCTTAAACACTTCGGGATGGATCATGCCGCAGCCCATCACTTCCAGCCAACCGGTTTGACTGCACACGCGGCAACCCTTGCCATTGCACATCACGCATTCGATATCGACTTCCGCCGACGGTTCGGTAAAGGGAAAATAAGAAGGTCGGAACCGGACTTGTATGTCTTTTTCGAAAAACGCGCGTAAAAACTGGTACACCACGCCTTTCAGGTCAGCAAAGCTGACATCGGTATCCACCAGGAAACCTTCAACCTGATGGAACATGGGGGTATGGGTTATGTCGGAGTCGCAACGGTACACACGACCGGGCGCGATGACTTTCAGCGGCGGCTTTTCAGATTCCATTACCCTGATTTGTACGGGCGAGGTATGCGTCCTTAATACCGTATGTGCATCGAAATAAAAGGTATCGTGCATCGCCCTGGCGGGATGATGCTCTGGGATATTCAATGCCCCGAAGTTATGGTAATCGTCTTCGATTTCAGGCCCTTCGACAACATTAAATCCGACACTGGCAAATATTTTGGAAATTCGTCTTAACGTGGTCGTGACTGGATGCAGTCCCCCTGCTGACTGGCCTCTGCCCGGTAAAGTGACATCTATGCGTTCGCTTGCCAGCCTTTGTTCTAACTCGAAATTGTCGAACGCGTCTTTCCTGGCCTGTAATTGTGTCTGAAACTGGTCTTTGGCTTGGTTGATGACTAGGCCGACAGCACGGCGTTGCTCTGGATCAAGAGTGCCTAGCTCTTTCATCTGCAAGGTAAACAGTCCTTTCTTGCCCAGATAATGGACACGAACCTGATCGAGCTGATTAAGATCCCCGGCTTCTGCCAAGGATTTCATCGCCTGCGCGAGAATTTCATCTAAGGTAGCTGGCACGATTCAACTCGTTGATTTGATGAGTACAAAAGAAAGGGGATATAAAACCAATGCCGTCAAGTTAAGAAATAATCTCCCTCTCCTGCTGGAGAGGGTCGGGGTGAGGAGAATTGAAATAAAGAAAAATGCATTAAATTCCCCCTCATCCTAACCTTCTCCCTCAAGGGAGAAGGGACTCCATTGCTTAACTTAACGGCATTGCATATAAAACCAGTCGTCCGCCCACACCAAGTATGGAATGGACGGGCTATATCATAATGAAAAAACCTACTGCCTTATCGCGTGTTATGAGAGTGGGCTTTGATTGGCTTTAGCAATTTTTGCGATTTCACCAAAGGCTTCAATATCACGTACGGCTATGTCCGCCAAAACCTTACGGTCTATCGCCACATTCGCTTTGGTCAAACCATTGATTAAGCGGCTATAAGATATACCATAGATGCGTGATGCCGCATTGATCCTGACTATCCATAACCTACGAAATTGACGTTTTCTTTGCTTGCGGTCGCGGTATGCATACTGACCCGCTTTAATAACGGCCTGCTTGGCAACGCGGTAAACCCGGCTACGGGCACCATAATAGCCCTTTGCTTGCTTCAAAATTTTCTTGTGTCTTGCTCTGGCAGTTACGCCTCTTTTAACTCTGGCCATTACTTTCTCCGGCTCAACTGTAAGGCATCATACGTGCGACCATGCGCACATCTGATGGATGGACCGATGCCGGTTTACGTAATTGTCTTTTTCTTTTGGTGGTTTTTTTGGTCAGGATATGGCGCTTATGTGATTGCCCACATTTGAAACCGCCGTTACCTGTCCGTGCGAAACGCTTAGCAGCGCCCCGATTGGTCTTTATTTTTGGCATTTGTTTTCACTCCAATAAATTAAATAAAATCCCTGAGAATAACCCAACAAGGCAAAATGCTTGGCCCTGGAGAATTAATGACAGCAAAACTGCTTGCTGTTTTGGCAATCCTTCCGTAGTTGCCGTATCGCTTCGATTTAAGGAAACATCCTTAATGAAGCTGATTTTGTTGAAGCACTAAAAATCAGCACTTCTTCATAAAACACACCCTTTATTATTTTTTCTTTTTGGGTGCCATCACCATCACCATCTGTCGGCCTTCCATTTTAGGAAACTGTTCGACAATGGCTAACTCTTCCAAATCTTTTTCAATACGCTTCAACACATCCATACCAATTTCACGATGTGCCATTTCCCTGCCGCGATAACGTAAGGTTATCTTGGTCTTATCGCCTTCATTAAGGAATTTGGTCAGGCTTTTTAATTTGATCTGATAATCGCCTTCATCGGTGCCTGGTCGAAATTTGATTTCTTTAACCTGGATCTGTTTTTGCTTCTTTTTGGCCTCTTGCAGTTTTTTGTTTAGCGTAAACTGGTACTTGCCGTAATTCATCACTTTACAGACTGGAGGATCGGCGTTTGGCGATATTTCCACTAAGTCAAGGTCGGCTGCATACGCGATTTGCCTCGCTTGATCTATCGACATGATGCCCAATGCCTCACCTTCGGCACCCGTGACTCTCACCTTTCTGGCGGTGATTTCATCGTTCAGGCGCGTTTCATCTTTTTTAGCAGCGATATTTCAATCCTCCGAGTACATCATTATTTTTTGTCTTCAATTTCTTGCCTTAATCGTTGAGTAAAGTCATTGATTGATAGACTACCTAAATCTTCACCTTTCTGCGAACGTACCGTAATAGCCTGATCTTCAAGCTCTTTATCGCCAATAATGATGAGATAAGGTATCCGCTGCATGGAATGCTCGCGGATTTTAAACCCGATCTTCTCATTTCTCAAGTCTATTTTTGCCCTAAAGCCTTGTTTTTCCAGATCTCGTAACACGTTTGTGGCATAGTCAGCGTGTCGGTCTGCGATATTTAGCACCACCATTTGTATAGGTGACAACCAAACGGGGAATGTACCGGCGTGCTGTTCAATCAATATACCGATAAAGCGTTCCAGCGAACCTAGTATAGCCCTATGCAGCATCACAGGCACTTGCTTTGAGCTGTCTTCGGCAATATAAGTCGCGCCCAAGCGCCCAGGCATAGAGAAATCGACCTGAATCGTTCCGCACTGCCAGACCCGTCCGATACAATCTTTCAAGGAAAATTCGATCTTGGGCCCGTAAAAAGCGCCTTCCCCCGGCTGCAGCGCCCAATCCAGACCTTTATTATTCAGCGCCAATTCCAGGGCACTTTCGGCCTTATCCCAAACTGCATCGTCACCTACTCGGTTTTCAGGGCGGGTAGACAGCTTGATAATAACGTCTTCAAAACCAAAATCTTTGTAAACCTCAAACAATAGGTCAATAAAATCAGAGACTTCATCCTGAATCTGCGCTTCTGTGCAAAAAATGTGCGCGTCATCCTGGACAAAATTCCTTACCCGCATTAAGCCATGCAAGGTACCGGACGGCTCATTCCGATGACAAGAGCCAAATTCAGCCAGACGAATTGGCAAATCACGGTAACTTTTTAAGCCTTGATTATAAATTTGCACATGACACGGGCAGTTCATGGGCTTGACCGCGTAATCACGATTTTCCGAATGGGTCGTAAAAATCATGGCGCCGAACTTGTCCCAGTGACCTGATTTTTCCCATAGAGAACGATCTACCAACTGTGGCGTTTTAACCTCGCCATAGCCGTGACCTCGTAACTTCTGCCGAATGTATTGTTCTATTTGTTGATAGAGTATCCAGCCTTTTTCATGCCAGAACACCATGCCGGGCGCTTCTTCCTGAACGTGGAAAAGGTCTAAAGTTTTTGCCAGCTTACGGTGATCACGCTTTTCTGCCTCTTCCAACCTGTGCAGATAAGCCTGTAATTCTTTTTTATCGCCCCAAGCTGTGCCGTAAATGCGTTGTAGCATTTCATTGTTAGAATCACCGCGCCAATAAGCACCAGCAATTTTCATCAATTTGAAGGCTGTTAATTTTCCTGTGCTGGGAACGTGCGGGCCACGGCATAAATCGGTAAAACCACCCTGCTCATATAAAGACAAATCTTCGTTTGCGGGGATGGATTCAATTATCTCCGCTTTGTAATGCTCGCCTTGGTCACGGAAAAACTTTGCCGCAGCATCCCGTGATGAAACCGAACGCGTAATGGTGAAATCCTTAGCCGCCAATTCCTGCATTTTTGCTTCAATGGCTGATAAATCTTCCGGTGTAAACGGTCTTTCGTACGCAAAATCATAAAAGAAACCGTTTTCGATAACGGGGCCT
>Ga0302323_100003894_pt1 | contig 12145 bp, 10 predicted proteins | sample Fen_T0_3_FD_201950 | JGI IMG/M metagenome (GOLD analysis project Ga0302323, IMG submission 201950) | Peat permafrost microbial communities from Stordalen Mire near Abisko, Sweden - Fen_T0_3 | ecosystem: Environmental > Terrestrial > Soil > Wetlands > Permafrost | place: Sweden: Abisko... | reverse complement strand
GCACTCGCACCTCCGAATCCGTGAGCGCTTTCAGCAATTCCACACGAAAAAGCCCCGGCGATGCGACTGCTCCGGCAGCCTGCATGCGCACGTACGGACTTTCGTCTGAATTCATGACGCGTGCCAACCAATCGCGCACACCCGGGTTATTGGCCGCCAAATTCTCGGCCGGGTCAATCAGACGAAACCGATGGCGCCAGTCGATGCCGCCCTGAGTCGCCTGCACCAGCTTTTGGACTGAAGCGGGAGCGAAATCTGCAATTCGTTTATCGAGGGCACGCAATAGATCGATACTCACGTCCAGCGGTAGGTCCTGCCTGGCCAAAAACTGGCGTATCGCATCGTTCGCGTGTTCACTCTGTGCCGCGCGGGCAAGTACCTCGCGCAATTGCTTGCGCTCGCGCTTCGCGCCGGCAAGGTGCGACATGAGGACGCCGACTGCTGCATCCGGAGAAACCTCCGTCAACGCTTCCGCAATCGCGACCAAAGCGGGTCCGCGGGCACTCTCTGCTGAAGCGATCAACGTCGCCTTGGCCTGATCACCACAACGTCGCAAGCGGTCGACCGCATGTTTATGTTGCTCTACATGCGAGCCGAGCAGCGCCTTGACGTACACGGAAGCGGACGACGCACACGGAGCATGATCGACGATATCGAGGGCGACCCGACGCCCGCCTTCATCCAGCCCATCGAATTTAGCTTCCACGGCTTTGAATGCAGGTTCACCCAAGCTCGAGAGCACGCTACCGGCCGCTTCTGCGCGTGGGCCACCTCCCGCCAACGCGCCTATGAGATTGTCGATGTTCGCAGATTCGAATTCGGTACGCACGCCCAGCTCGGCAAACGTAACTTCAGACTTCGCTGATTCACCGTAGGCCGTGTCCGTGACCAGCGCGACACAATCCGTTACAACAGGGTGCGGCAAAGCGATTCGCCAATGTACGCCCGGGTACTACCAAGGGTCCTCGGCGAACCGAATCTTATAGGTCTCATGTGTCGTAATGACCCAAATTAATTCGGCACCCACCGCGTTCGGAACGCTACGGTGCGGCGGCCTCACGAGCAAGTCGAATGCATTGATCGGAACGTCACTCAGCGCGCGCATTACGACAAATTCACCGCGGCCGGCGCCGCCTCGATTTTCGGCCCAAGTTGTCTCCGGATCGCCATCGGTAAGGGCGCTCGGCCAACCTATTGCGCTCGATGCGCCGACCGCGCGCAGCAAGCGCGCGTCTTTGCCGACGAAACCAGGTGCCTTTGCGGCGTCCGAAGGCTGCTCCTTTTGCTCCTCGCGGATCGGTTGAGCAATTATTTCCGGTGCCTTATCCCGCTCCTGCGCGGTCAACCGCTGCACCTTGGCAGGCTTGAGATCCAAGGAATGCGGGTCCAAAAGCTGTGGGCTGAGCAACGCCTCTCTGTGACAGAGCGTGAGATCCTCATGAAGATCCCCAATCAATATTCGTCGCGCGCCGGCGTCGTCGAACGCCTCCGAGATTTGAACCTGGGGGCCTTGTCGCAGCCCGTGTTCACCGGAAACGTAACCCGTCAGGCCCTTGAAAATAACTTTGGGCTTCGTCTGGCCGGGGACCGCGACAACGACCGTTTGCCAAAATTGTTCGGGTGACGCCGTCTGGGCCTTAACGACAATCGCCGAGTGGTCACTACCAATCGGCACGTTGGTTAGCTGCGTCGAGGCGCGTTGCGACGCAAGTGCGGTCGGAAATTCGAGATCCAAACCCGCGCTTACGTCACATTTTGGCACGCTGCACACGGCAGCGCGCAGCGCGCCTTTGCTATCGAATCCAACCGCTAACTCACTCTGTCCGCCCCCTGCGTGTGTCCTTGCGACACCCGTAGACACGGGCTCCGAATTTTGTGGCGTGACGGCACGTGGACTCGCTTCGCCCGATTTGACAGTTGGGGCAGGTGAAGGCGGCTGCGGTGCGACGGCACTCGCCTCATTGGGCGACCACAACACAAAACAAGTCGCAACGAACGAGCCTCGCAGTATTGAAGACCGAGTGATCATCGGCCGCATCCTGCCAGTCGATATCTCGCACGACAAGGCCAGACACCTGGCCTGGCTCGCACAGTCCGAAAACCAGCCCGATACCCCATTGCGCAGCTTGCGCTGGGGCGCGAGAAATCAAGAAATCAAGCGGACTCGAGTACCGGACTGGTCTCGGACTCCTCAGATTCGAGCACTGTATGCCCCGCAAAGGTGGAGCCAATTGCATAGCCCGCCTCGCCGTGCAGATTGACGTCCAAACCTTCCCGTTCGACGTCGGGTTGAACGCGAAGGCCTACCAGGGCGTCGACCAACTTCAACAATCCAAATGTGGCAACGCAGGACCATCCGATGCAGGCAATCACTGCAATGAATTGATGGCCGAAGAACGAGGACCCACCCGCGATGAGGCCGTTAGCGCCTGCGGGGTTCCATAGCCTTTGCGCAAACACGCCCAATAGCAGCATGCCAAGAGTGCCGCCGATGCCATGAACGCCAAATGCATCCAACGTGTCGTCATAACCAAGACGCTCTTTGACGAGCACGCCTCCGTAGCAGACTAGGCCTGCTGCTAGCCCAATCAGGAGCGCCGCCATCGGCCCGACAAACCCCGCCGCAGGCGTTACGGTAGCAAGGCCGGCAACGAAACCCGACGCAAATCCTAGGCTGCTGCCCTTCTTGAGCCGCATCGAATCGATCACTAGCCACGTCATGCCACCAGCAGCCGCCGCCAGCTGCGAGTTCACGAGGGCAAGTACAGCAGTGCCGTTGGCGCCCAGAGCGCTACCTCCGTTGAAGCCGAACCAACCGAACCAAAGGAGGCCCGCACCGAGTAGCGTCATCGTCATGTTGTGCGGCATTGCCTTTTCGCGCGGATAGCCGATGCGCCCGCCGATGACAATTGCAACGATGAGTGCCGAGAGGCCCGAGCTGATGTGAACTACCGCGCCACCTGCGAAATCCAGCGCGCCCATTTGCGCCAGCCAACCCCCGGGCGCCCAAAGCCAGTGCGCCAGCGGGTCATAGACGAGCGTGCTCCAGAGCAGAGTGAACAGCACGTAGCCCTTGAAACTGAGTCGTTCGGCATACGCACCCGAGATGAGCGCGGGTGTAATTGCTGCAAACATCAGCTGGTACACCATGAACAGCAGATGAGGAATCGTCATGCCTGCCCGAGGCTCGAGCCCCACACCCATCAGCAGACTGTGGTTCAGTCCACCCACTAGTCCGTGGATGTCGTGACCAAATGCCAAGGAATAGCCAAACAACACCCATTGAAGCGTGACGATGCCGAGCGCCACCAACGTGTGCATGAACGTGGAAAGGACATTTTTCGTGCGCACGAGGCCCCCATAAAAGAGGGCTAGTCCCGGCATCATGACGAGGACGAGCGCTGTAGAGATGAGCATCCAACTGGTATCACCGGCGTCGATCTTGGGCATAGCCCCCCAGCGTTACCTCGCCGAAACAAAGCCGTAAACGCTCCATTTCTTGAATATGTCATGCAATATTTCCGAAAACATTCCGAAAACATGACGAAATATATTCGAATTCATTTAGAAACAAATCAACTGACGAGCGCTGCGCTTCGACCCAAATATTTGCCAGCTATTTTAATGGGTTGGCTAATTCAGTGTGGATAAATCCGGACCCCGCACGTGAACGTCAGGTCATCGATAGGGCGCCAGGTCGTTTTGTCAGGCCGCGTTGTGCGGTCATCGAGATTTTGCCGACTTGGGGTCATGCGCCGCCGATGAACCGGCATCAAGACGGCAGACCGGCCACAGGCCTGCCATTGCCGTCCAACATATTGGACTGCTCGCCGCGATGGTGACGAATACTCGAACGTCGGCATTCAATCTCAATAGCAGTCCCACGATTTCTCGCGCAATTCACAGCTACTCCAACGTGTGCATACACTAACTCACGTATGCGAGAGTGAGCTTACTTGCTGGATTCTGTGAAAGCAGCGTGACTATCGACAGAATTTCGTACGCGGGCGCTCCGCTGGTACTGGGCAAAGCGACAATGATTGCTCGAGCTTCTTGTACAACGCAGGGTTTGAATTTTCAAACTGATCATTGTACGTAGCAATGCCGGAAAATGCTCCGACGAAGCAGGTGTGCAAGGCCAGGCCCGCACAAATGAAGTGAACCCAGAAGCGCTCCTTCATGGAACCGGAATAATCCGCGCGCCTCGTCCACCAAAAACATGCGAGAGTCGAAACCATCAGTATCGCGCTGATGGCGTCTCCCAAGTACCGCATTGACGCCTCCCACTGCCCGAGCGTGGGTCCCATCGCTGGCACAATGACCACCGCACAGAGTAACATCCAGAGCTCGACGGCGGACAGCCGCGGCGCACGATACGATGTCACACCCCGTGCGCGCGACCACAGGTAGGCCAATGGACGCCAAAGCCAAACTGCAAGCAGCCAAGTAAATGTCGCCGTCGGGAACATACCCGCGGCCCGCTCGAACGTTGCATAGCCCGCGGGCCATTTGATTAGCGTCGACAAATGTCGATAGGTTGGCGCGATTACGAACGGGAACCAGCACGAATAGTCGACGCTTGCAAATAGGTACGAAAATATATTGGGAAAGATGTACTTGGACTCTCGAACGAACTTCTGCCCTGTCAATTGCAGATTGATGCCAAACTCAGCGACGGTATTGAATCTTTCGTAATTGTAGATGCCATGCGCTACGACGCAGAGAGTCACGGGGATTCCTAGGGCGAACAAGTACTTTAGTGCCAATCGATACGAGCGATCCGAACGGATCCACAAGATGGCTGTCGTAATAATCACCAAAAACGGCGCGGGCACCCACATCGATACGCGCGATCCGAGCGCAAAGCCCCAACACAGGCTGGCCAACACCAACATGGGTACACGCTTGGTCTCGCGAATGATGCCCCAGAATGCAGCCAATAAGCCGCACATCAAGAAACACTGCCCCGCCAGTAAGCTTGCCTCGTACACATGCATTCGTGCAATCGTGAAGGGCGTGGGGCTGCACAAGCCAAACACGAGAATTGCAAGCCCTACCACCCAGGGACGCTGGCGCGTGCGAGCGTAGTTCGCAAACGAAAGAATCAGTAACCCACCGGCATATAGACGACCTAGTGCAAAGGCCAACCCCACCCATTGGTCGATTATCTGGCTCCTTATGCCCGCAATCAGCTTGAATGCGAGGAGAAAAAGGCCGGGTACCGGTCCCCAATACATGTAGAAATGTTTGTTGTAGAGAGAGGCGTCCCATAACCACAGGTTCATGTTGACCGGGTCGAAGGGATTGGCTTTGGCCAGTAGTTCCGGTCTGGGTGCGATTGGCACGTAGGTGTGACCCTGCCGAAAACCCTCACACAACAAATCGTAGTAATTCATCGTGCTGCACTCTGGTCCAAAAGTCCCGGCGCTGACTTGAAATAGGTAATAGAACGACAGTATCGACAGCACCAAAATTGCCACGACGAGATTCCACCGCGCGTTCGCGCGCGCCCAAGATATTGCAGGGGCGCCTAACGGTGATCTGACTGCGCCATCGTGTTCTCGCAACGTGACTCCTCGCGACGTCGGCTACTCAAAATCAGCGGGTGCATCAAAGCAGATATCCCGGGCTTCGGAAACAGGAATGTGGCTTGATTCGACGCCAAAAAACCATGTCGGCCGGGGGGTGAATATGCGGTGACCGCAGCCGCGGCGGGTTAGCCGCCGGTTTGCTTGTTTTCCAGCTCTTCCCAGCGCGCAATCAAACGCTCGGCTTCGAACTTGGCCGCCACGAGAGTGCCGTGCAAATCGGCCACTTCTTTGCCCCCTTTTGAGTAAGTGGCTGAATCGGACAGCCGCGCCGTTATCGACTGAACCGTTTGCTCCGCCGTCTCGATTGCGTCAAGCAGCCCCGCAAGCTCCTTGGCTTCGGCAAAACTCAAGCTTCTTGATTTTGTCTTGACGGTACGTAATGTTTCGGGGCGCTCGCTTTCACGTCCTTTCGTGCGTTCGACGGGTGCTGAGACCGGCGGCACTCGGACTAAGGCATGCAACCGTCGATAGGTGGTGAAATTGCCGGCGTGCAGTGTCACCCGAGCCTCGCTCGCCGACCACACGAGCAAGGAGGTGGCGACTCGGTCGAGCAGCCACCGGTCATGAGTCACAATCAGAACCGTCGCTCCGCAGTCAATCAACATGGACTCGAGCGCACCTAGCGTTGGCACGTCCAGATCGTTCGTGGGTTCATCGAGCACCAGTAGGTTAGCGCTTTGTCGTAGAAGTCGAGCCAACGCAACGCGGGCGCGCTCGCCGCCGGAAAGCGACCCCACCGGTTGTTGATATTGCCCGCGGGTGAAGCCGAACCGTTCGAGATAGGAAAAAGGTTCGATCGGTTGGCCACCAAATACGATACGCGATTGATCCCCGATGACATTTTCGAATACGGTGCCTGAGTCATCCAGGCTGGACCGCTGCTGGTCAAGATATGATACTTTCGTGTTCTTACCGAGCGTCACTTCGCCTGCGCGTGCTGCATGCGTCCCTAGCAACGTGCGTAGGAACGTAGTCTTACCGGCGCCATTCGGCCCCAATATTCCCACCCGCTCACCGGCTACCAACGACCAGTCGAAGGGTTCGCATAACATGCGATCCCCGATGCCAACGCTCAGCCCACGTAGCTCGAGGACGGTCTTGCCCGCGCGCGAGACTTCGACGCTCAGCTGGGCCGTCTTTTCTTGACGAGGCTTCGTGATTGATAGCGCTGCCTGCGCGCGATCCACGCGTGCCGATTGTTTCGTGGAGCGAGCCTTGGGCTGGCGCCGTAGCCAGTCCAATTCGCGGCGCAGGAAATTCTGCCGATTCTGTTCCGTGCGCGCTACGTGCTCTTCGCGTTCGGCCTTTTGCTCCAAATAGCGTTCATAACCCCCCTCGAATACGTACAGTTCGCCGTCGGAGATTTCCACTGTTCTTTGCGCGACTCGATCAAGTAGGTAACGATCGTGAGTTATCAAGAGCAGCGCGCCTGAGTATTCCTCCAACAGGAATTGTTCGAGCCATTCAATCGTGTCAGCATCGAGATGGTTCGTCGGTTCGTCCAGGATTGCCAAATCGGGTCGCGCAATCAGAAGTCTCGCGAGCGCCACGCGTCGTTGCTCGCCCCCGCTGAGTTGAGAGACGGGTTTGTCCACGTGCCGCACCCCCAACAAACCTAGCAATGTAAGGACTCGGTGCCGTTGATCCCAACCCCCGAGGCGCTCCACGTCTTCGGCCGCTTGCGATTGCGCATCGATCAGCGCCGCGACGTCATCGCGATTGGCAGCAAGAGCGTCGCTTGCCTCACGGTGCCGCGTAACGGCTTCGGTCCAAGTGAGCAGACCTCCCGCAACTGTTTCTTCGGCGGTTAACGCTGGGTCGAGATGCGGCACTTGCTCCAGGATGAGAATTCGACAATTGCGCCTGCGAGTTACTTGACCTTGATCGGGCGTTTCAGTTCCGGCAAGCATCCGCCCGAGTGTGCTTTTGCCGGCGCCATTGCGACCCACGACACCCAGCCGCTCACCGGCGCGGACTGTCAGATCTGCCGAGCGCAATAGTACGCGCGTGCCGAAGGCTTTCGAGATTCCGTGGGCGGTGACAATCGGCAAGTTAGGCGCAGGCTAGCTCAGCTCGAACATCTCGCAAACGATGCTTCGGCGAACTCGCAAACTTCGATTCCGTGAAAGTCGGCAAGTTATCCGGCTAAAGCGGGGTCACGATTGACAAAAATAGGGAGTTCCGCTAGGGCGAGGGCTTCGCATTGAAGCTAATCATTCAAATCCCCTGCTACAATGAAAGCCAGCACCTTGCAGCGACGGTTGCTGACTTGCCGCGGAGCATACAAGGAATAGATTGCATCGAAGTACTCGTGGTTGACGATGGTAGTACCGATGGCACTAGCGTTGTTGCGCGCGACGTTGGGGTTCATCATATCGCGCGAGTGCCGCGCAACCGTGGGCTCGCCCGCGCTTTTGCGACTGGACTTGACGCTTGCATTCGCCTGGGTGCGGACATCATCGTCAACACCGACGCGGACAATCAATATTGCGCCGCGGATATACCGCGGTTGGTAGAGCCCATCCTAAGGGGCGAAGCGGATCTCGTCGTCGGCGATCGAAAAACCGACGAGCTGGCTCACTTTTCATTTACGAAGCGTTTGCTCCAGCGCTGGGGCTCCCAGCTCGTTCGGCACGCCTCCGCCAGCGATGTTGCCGACTCGACGAGTGGCTTTCGGGCAATGACGCGCAATGCGGCCGCACACCTCTTCGTCCACAGTGGGTTTACGTATACGCTAGAGACGCTGATTCAGGCAGGTCGCGTGGGTCTCGTGATTCGAAATGTGCCCGTTGGGACGAATCCAAGCACGCGTCAATCGCGGCTCTTCCGTTCGATACCAGACTATTTGCGGCGCGCCGGGCCGGTAATTTTTCGCGCTTATGCGATGTATAGACCGGTGCAAACCTTCGCTTCGCTGGCCACCGTTCTATTGATGCTCGGGGTCGCAGGCATCGCGAGGTTCTTCTACTTTTGGGTTCGCAATCCAGCCTATAGTGGCCACACGCAATCGCTAGTCGTCGGGGTAGGCTGCATGATTCTCGCTTTTCTCGTCGGGCTCATGACGCTCTTGAGCGAGTTATTGGCGGCCAATCGTCGATTGCTGGAAGAAATATTGCGTCGATTGCGCTTGCTCGACGCCAATTCGGCCTCGCTGGATGAAGGACAATCGACTCCCCGAGTTGAATCGACCGGGGCACCCCCTTGGCGGCCACCGGCGTCCCCATGAATTTGCAAGCGTCACCCACGATTGTTGGCAATGTCTACGACAAGTATGCAACTAGCAACCCGATTGCCCGCTGGTTGATGCAAGGTTTCTTGGCCGCAGTTTCGCAACTTTACCTGTCGGTGCGTCCGAATCGAGTCCTCGAGGTGGGTTGCGGAGAAGGTCATCTCTCGCAACATCTGATGAACCTAGCTCACACGCCGCAGCTTTTCCAGGCTTGTGACTTGAGTCTGAGTCAACTGGCGTCCGGGCTCGACGAGCGATTAACCTTTTGTGAAGCAGACATTTACAAATTGCCGTTTGAAGATGCAAGTTTCGATCTTGTCATCTGCTGTGAGGTACTCGAGCACCTCGAATTTCCCGACCGTGGCCTTTCGGAAATCTGTCGTGTGTCAAGAGGTGCGATTCTGGTAAGTACCCCGCGAGAGCCTCTGTGGCGATGCCTCAACCTGTTGCGGGGCAAGTACTGGGGAGAGTGGGGAAATACGCCGGGTCACGTGCAGCACTTTAGTAGATCGGGCCTGGAGCGCTTGCTAGCTACCGCCTTGGAGATTCGCGAAATCCGGTCGCCCTTGCCTTGGACCGTGATCGTTGGACATTTACGGTGTACGGTGTCGCGGGCCCCAGGCAACCCAAATCTCCTCGGCGGCAAGTAGCTGAACTTGAACCCATCGAGTGATCGCCGATGGCAAGCCGAGGGTAAATCGTTCCAGTCACCCGACAGCCGCACACTTGGTAAATATCCCGCAGAACGGCGCATTTGTGACTCCTGCATCCCACCTGCGTGCCCGCCCCTAAGTCGTCCACCGTTGCCCCTGTCGGCTTCCCCGCTAAATTGACTGAGGGTGATTGGGCCTCTGCATCCTCTTGATTCATTTCGAAAGTGCACAAAGTACCTCGCCTTACTGGCGATAGGTGCAGGCATTCTAGAAAGGCATGAATCGGTAAAAGCACAGACTGCCGTACCCAGCTCCAGCTTGGCGGCTCCCGTGCAATTGGAATACTTGGTCCCATCGGAGTGCGCCGGGCAAAGCCACTTCGTTGACCGAGTGCGAGGTCGTTCAGAACGTATACAACTCGAGCCGATCGCCAAGATGCGGTTGGAAGTTACGATTCAAGGTCGTGAAAATACCTGGACGGGGCGCGTTTCTTTTATCGAGTCAAACGAGGAGCCGTTGTCCCGCGAAATCACGGCCCAAAGTTGCGATGAAGTCATCGATGGACTTGCATTGGTGACGGTCATGGTGCTCGACCCTGATGCGATACAGCATTCAAGCTCCGGCTCTAGCCCACCAACGCCTGCATTAACGCCAAGACCGGTGGCGAGCGCACCAAGTACCTCGCCTGACAAGCAACCAGTTCCCCGGGTTCAACAACAACCTGAACTACCCTCCCACTTTGGCTTTGGTGCAGATGCGGTTTTGTCGGCAGTTTCGGGCCCTACACCGGGCTTGATGTGGGGCTGGGGTGTTTCGACCCATGTGGACTGGGTACGACCGTCCCCTTGGTCACCCCATTTGAGGCTCAGTTGGATTCGATTTGCTCAGGACGCATACTTGGCACGCGGCGGAACCGCCAATTTCTCGATGAATGAGGTCTACGTTGCAATCTGCCCGTACACGGCGCGGTACCGTGACTTGCGCGCTTACCCCTGTGCGGTTGGAGGCTACGGAACATTGACCGCCAAGGGTACGAGAACTTTTGTACCGCAGACCGAAACGCACACTTGGGCTGAAGCGGACCTGGCAGTTGAATTTGCCTGGAATCCAATTTGGCACCTTGAGCTGTTTCTTGCTCCAGCCGTTGGATTACCGCTCAAAAGATACTCATTTGGCTTCAGCCCATACGATTTTCATACGGTTCCCCCGGTAATCTTTAGCGGTGTCGCTGGTCTAGGGCTACAATTCGAGTGATCGGTTAAGCATGCTTCCTGCATTAGGCTTGAGGAGACTCGAGAATCAGGCTCCGTCAACTGAGCCCGAGCCCAAGTCTATCGTACGAGTTTCGAATGAAGGAAGAAAAAGGCTCGAGCAGATATTCAGCGAAAACCATGAGTTCGTTTGGCGGCTGCTGCGCCGCCTTGGGCTGAATCGAGAGCGTGCTGCCGACATGACACAACAAGCATTTCTAATTGCCGCCGAGCGTTTGGAAGGCATCAAACTTGGCAGTGAAAGGGCCTTTCTGTTCGGGACTGCGCTCCGTCTCGCCAGGACCGCATCACGCATTGACCGTCGCTGGGTCTACGAAGAGGACCAAGATCTGAGGGTGAAATCGGGTTTGGGAACCGAAGAACTTGCAGATCATCACCGAGGAATCGAACTGCTGGACCGTGTACTTGCGACAATGCCGCACGATCTCGTAACAGCGTTCATATTGTTCGAGCTCGAGGGATTGTCCGCTCCCGAGGTTGCGCGCCTGGTGGGGATTCCCATCGGTACTGCCGCATCTCGATTGAGAAGGGCGCGCGAAGTATTCCGAGCAACAGTCGCCAAATTTCGCAGAGCCTCGCTTCGTGGAGTACCATCGTGACAGAAATTCGGCGGCTGCTGGATGGAGGCGAAATCAACGAGTTCGAGCGCTGGCTCGTGCAAAGCGCCGCAGATGAGCGCCCCGGTTCAATCTTGTCGGCGCGGATACGGACGGGTTTGGGACTGTCCGCAGTGTCGTTAGGAGCACGAGTATCGAGTATTTCGAGTCTGAAACTGACATTGCTGGCGGTTACGTTGGGGACTCTAATGGGCGTGCACAGTTCAGAGAATAGGCTTCAGCTTGAAGCGTCAGGGGCGAGTTCTCACGCGTTCCAACCAGCCGTTGACCCCCTCCGAAATCCAAAGGCACCGTCGCAGGATATTAATTCCACGATAGGGGGGCCTACGCGTGGTGAACAAGGTGAGCAGGCAGCGCCGGTGCGACAGGAGTCCGCCTTGTCGCTAAGAGACAACAAGTCCACGCATCCGAGAGAGCGCACCCGGCCTGCTGAACGCAGTCGAGGCACGAGTGGACCGGATCTGCGCGAGGAGATCAGGCTATTGGATTTGTCGAGAACGGCGATTCAACGCCGTCAGCCCGAGGAAGCCCTCGCATCGCTAAAGGTCTATACCAATCAATTTTCCGCTGGTGCGTTCAAACAAGAAGCTTCCGTATTGCGGATGCAGGCCTTGGCGCAAATCGGAGATATGAGTCGTGCGAGCTCGATGGCGAAGCAATTCGTCGAAAGTAACCCGGACAGTCCCTACGTCGGTCACGCCGCCCGCATTGCCAAAAGCTCCAAGTCTTCCGATACGCCATGATTGTCTGCACACGCAGTCAGTGACCCCAATGTCCGACCTTT
>Ga0302323_100003891_pt1 | contig 12149 bp, 8 predicted proteins | sample Fen_T0_3_FD_201950 | JGI IMG/M metagenome (GOLD analysis project Ga0302323, IMG submission 201950) | Peat permafrost microbial communities from Stordalen Mire near Abisko, Sweden - Fen_T0_3 | ecosystem: Environmental > Terrestrial > Soil > Wetlands > Permafrost | place: Sweden: Abisko... | reverse complement strand
GCGCCCCGTGGCGCGCACCGGCGGCTGGCAGGCCGACGACGAGCGCGAGTCGGCGGTCGCGCGCTGGGTCTTCGAGAACGACAAGCGCGCGGGCTTCGGAACGGACACGCTGCCCGCCGCGCGCGCGCTGTACCTGCCGATGAGCGTGCCGCGCGGCACGATCGCCGTGATGGGCGTGCTGATCGGCGCGCTCGAGCGCGAGCTGCGTCCCTCCGACCACCAGATGCTCGACACCTTCGTGGCGCAGGCGGCACTGGCGCTCGAGCGCGTGCGCCTGCGCGCCGAGGCCGACGAGGCGCGCCGCGCAGTCGAGACCGAACGCCTGCGCACGGATCTGCTCTCGAGCGTCTCGCACGATCTGCGCACGCCGCTGGCCTCGATCGCGGGCTCGGCCGGCGTGCTGCTCGCGGGCGGTACGGGCGTCGGCCGCGCGGAGCAGCGCGAGCTGCTCGAGACGATCCAGTCGGAGAGCCAGCGCCTGTCCGAGCTCGTCACCAATCTGCTCGATCTGACGCGCCTGGATTCGGGCGCGCTGCAGCCGCGGCGCGAGTGGTGCCCGGTCGAGGAGCTCGTGCACGGCGCGCTCGACCGGCTGCGCGAACGTCTCGCGGGCCGCAAGCTCGAGCTCGAGCTGCCGCGCGAGATCCTGCAGGCAAACGTGGATCCCGTGCTGGTCGAGCAGGCGCTCGTGCACCTGCTCGAGAACGCGCTCAAGTACAGCCCGCCCGATTCGCCGCTCGAACTGCGCGCGAGCGGCAGCCCGGGCGAGGTGCTGATCGAGGTCTCCGACCGCGGCCCGGGCATCCCGCCGGGCGAGGAGCAGCGCATCTTCGAGAAGTTCGTGCGCCTGCCGGACGGCATGCGCGCAGCGGGATCGGGCCTGGGGCTTTCGGTGTGCCGCGCGATCCTCAAGGCGCACGGCGGCAGCGTCTCGGCCGAGAACCGCCTCGGCGGCGGAGCCACGTTCCGCATGCGCCTGCCCGTCACGAGCGCGCCGCCGCCGCCGCCCGCGCGCCTGCAAGAGGAGACGCCGTGAAGTCGAGCGAGCCGCTGGTGCTCGTGATCGAGGACGAGCCGCAGGTGCGGCGCTTCCTGCGCACGAGCCTCAAGGCGCACGGTTTCGCGGTGATCGAAGCCGAGAACGGAACGCTCGGCCTGCGCGAGGCCACGCAACACGTGCCAGACCTCGTGCTGCTCGATCTGGGTCTGCCCGACATGGACGGCACCGAGGTGGTCAAGCGGCTGCGCACCTGGAGCCGCGTGCCGGTGCTGATCCTCTCGGCGCGTGGCGAGGAGCGCAACAAGGTCGAGGCGCTCGATGCGGGTGCGGACGACTACCTCACGAAGCCCTTCGGTTTCGCCGAGCTGCTCGCGCGCATGCGTGCGGCGCTGCGGCGCGCGGCGCGCGTCGACGCACCCGAGGAGAGCGTGCTCGTGCAGGGACCGCTGCGCATCGATCTCGGACGCCGGCGCGTCGAGCTCGGCGGAGAAGAGGTGCACTTGACGCCGATCGAGTTCCGGCTGCTCTCGGTCCTCGCGCGCCACGCGGGGCGCGTCGTGACGCACAAGCAGCTCCTGACCGAGGTCTGGGGCCCGCAGTCGGCCGAGGAGACGCAGTACCTGCGCGTCTACCTGACGCACCTGCGGCGCAAGCTCGAACCGGATCCTTCCCGCGGTCGGATCTTCCACAACGAGGCCGGCGTCGGCTACCGTCTCGAACTCGCCAGTCCCCCGGAACCCAGCCCATGACCCAGTTCAGCCCCGACGCCGAGAAGCGCTATTTCAAGCAGGACTACACCCCGAAGAAGCGCATCGAGGGCGTCGAGATCGTCGAGCTCAAGCGCTTCAACGACGACGGCGGCTCGATGACCGAGCTCGGCCGGCTCGAGCAGGGCCTGCACAAGCAGCTGCCCGGCTTCGTCGTGCGCCAGGTCAACTTCTCGGTGCTCGAGCCCTTGGCCATCAAGGCCTTCCACATGCACCGGCGCCAGACCGACGTCTGGTTCGTGCCGCCGGCGGACAAGCTGCTGCTCGTGCTCGCCGACGTGCGCACGGGCTCGCCCACGCAAGGGCAGGTGATGCGTTTCGTCCTCGGCGACGGCAACTCGCGCCTCGTGCGCATCCCGCCGGGTGTCGCACACGGCTGCCGCAACCTGCGCACGGCCTCGACCAGCACGATCCTCTACTTCGTCGACGTGCAGTTCTCGACCGACGACCAATGCGACGAAGGCCGCCTGCCCTGGGACCACTTCGGCGCGCAACTCTGGGAAGTCGAACGCGGCTGAGCGACCGCGGCCGAAACCCGTGAATACGGTGCCAGTCCAATTCTTCACGGGTTTCCGCAACGCAGCCGGCAGTTGCTTCGCGGCCTGCGGAAACCCGTGAAGAATTGGACTGGCACCGTATTCGCGGGTTTCGACGGTGGCGGACAGCTCCAGCTCAGCCGGCCGCGCTAGAGGATCTCGAGCACGCCGGTGCCGTTGCCGGCGATCAGCGTGGAGGTCGCGGCGCGCCAGTTCACGCGCGAGGAGAGCGCGTGGTACCAGGGCAGGTCGTCCTTGTCGCAGACGATGCCGAGCGCGCTGGTGATGTTTCCACGCGCCGAATCGGTCAGCGCACGGTCGCGCACCATTCCGACCAGCACGGGCACGGTGCGCGTGTCGCCGACCATGCCGAGCGCCTGCGCGAGCCAGCTCTGGCTCGCCTGGCCGTTGGCCGTGCGCAGCTCGTTCGCGAGCTCGGGCGCGAGGTTCTTGTCGCCGAGCAGCGCCAGCGCGACGGCGCACTGCTGCAGCAGGAAGGGCCGATAGCGCGCGCTGGTCGCCGTCGTGCGCAGCCCCTCGGCCAGGCTGTGGTTGCCCGAGAGCCCGATGCCCAGCGCGAGGTAGCCGCGCAGCACGTCGTCGCCGCTGCCCGCAAGCCGTTCGCCGAGCGCGAGTGCGCCCTCGTCGTCGCCCGCGAGCCCGAGCGCGATCGCGCACGCTCCGGTCTCGTCGGGACCCGAGGCCGCGGCGAGTGCGCGGCGCAGCGCCTCGTGCAGCAGCGGATTGGCCGCGGCACCCTGGTGGCGCAGCCGGAACTCGAGCACGCCCAGCGCCAGCGCCGCCCAGGGGCGCGTACGCGACTTGCCGTGCGCGAGTTCCTCGAGCAGCACGTCGCGGCACTCGGGCAGCGCCGAGCCGGGCTCGACTCCGCTGCCGTGCCGCGCGGCCGCCTCGGAGAGCGACATCAGCGCGAAGGCGCGCTCGGAGGTCTGGCCTGAGATCAGCGTGCGCCGCAGCTCGGTGCGCACGCGCTTGTCCTCTTGGTCCTGGTCGTCGTCGCCGAGTTCGCCGAGCGCCAGCAGGCAGCTCTCGCGCACGCTCACCTCGCTCGACTCGCGGCGCAGGAGCCCGATCAGGAAGTCGACCACGGCCTGCTTGGCTTCGGGAGTCGTGCCGGCCGCGAGCTCGCCCAGCGCCGTCGCCGCGTGCGCCACGAGCAGCGGCCGCTGTTGCGGATCGGAGGCGAACTCGAGCAGGAAGCGCAGCTGTGTCTGGCGCGAGATCCACGGGGCGCTCGAGCTCTCCTCGCGTTCGACCTCGAGCGGTACGAGTCCCAGCGCGAGGATGCAGGCGACCCGGGTGTCGGTCGCGCAGCCCTCGCGCCGCGCGAGCTCGTCGGTCAGCGCGCGCGCGATCATCTGGCGCGTGCGGTTGCTCTGCGTGTGCTGCGCCAGCACGCCCAGGCCGAAGGCCGCGAACGAGCGCATGCGCATCGGCACCTCGCGCGTGCCGGCCGCCTCGCGGCCCGCGGCGTCGTCGTGCAAGAGGTTCTGCAGGAGCGCCAGGTTCTCGCTCGAGCCGAGCACGCCGAGCGCGAGCGCCGCGACCTCCGTGATCTCCTGGTTGGGCTCGCGCAGGAGCCGCGCGCACAACGGTGCGAAGCGCGCGTCCGCGGGCGCGCCGGGGAGTTCGCCCACACGGCCTGCGGCGAGCAGCGCACTGGTCACGAGCTCGTTGTTGTGTTCCTTCGTGAGCACCTCGACGAGCAGCGGCAGCGCCTCGCGCGTGATCTGCTCGGGGCCCGGCCGCAAGCCCAGTCCTGCCTGCGGAGCGAGCGCGCCGCCGCGCTCGAAGCCCTCGGTCGAGAGCCCGCCTGAGTGCACGCGGCGCTTGAGCTCGAGGAATTCTTCCTTGTGGAAGTGCCACCACAAGTCCCAGGTCGGATCGAGCCAGCGTGCGTCGCCGCCGGACTGCGCGCCGCCTGCGCCGCCGCCAGTCTGCGGACCGGCGCCATTCGGCGTGGAACCAGGCGAGGGATGCGGCGTGGCCGGCCCCTTCGGAGAGGCCGGACCGGGGCCCGTGCCCGGGCCCGAGGGCGAGGGTCCGGGCGGGCCGCCTCCGGGCGGCCCGGGGTTGGTCGGCTGCGGACCGCCCGGCGCCGGCGGAATGTTGTGGCCGTGCAGCAAGGCGTACGCCGGCACGCTCGCGAGCGCGAGGGCGAGGCCGCAGAGGAGGATCGGGCGCTTCATGGATTCGGTCGGCGGACCAGCGGGATGCATCGTCGCATGCGCTCGGCCCGGGCGGGTTCAGAAGATCTCGAGAACGCCCTGGCCGTCGCCGCCGAGGAGCGTCGGCGTCACGGCCAGATAGTTCCGGTCGCGCGAGAGGGGTACATGCCAGGGCAGGTCATGGCGTTCGGCCAGCATTCCGAGCGCGATCACGGCGAACGAGCGCGTGGCCGTCGGCGAGCCGTGGTCGCGCGCGAGCGCCAGCAGCGGCTCGAAGGCGCGCGCGTCGCCGATCTGCCCCAGCGCGCGCGCGAGTGCGGACTGCGTGCTCTGGCTCTGCGTCGAGCGCAGCGCCTCGAGCAGCGGCCCCTCGAGCTCGGTATCGCCGATCAGAGCGAGCGCCGTCGCGGCCGGCTCGAGCACCCAGGGCCGGTAGCGCGAGCCCAGCACGAGCGCGCGCAGCTCGGGCGCCGCCGCGCGCGCGCCGAGCATGCCCAGCGCCAGCGCGACGTAGCCTTGCGAGTCCGTGGCGCTCGAGTTGGAGAGCTTCTCGCGCAGGAGCGGGATCGCGAGCTCGTCGCGGCACAGTCCGAGCGCGATCGAGCCGGCGCCGACCTCCTCGGGGCTGCCTTCGGAGCGCAGCCAGTCGCGCAACTCGCTGCGCACGAGCGCGGAGGGTTCGCCGCCCTGCGTGCGCACGCGGAATTCCTGCACGCCGAGCGCGATCGCCGCCCAGGGCCGCATGCGACTGCGGCCGCGCACGAGCTCGTTGATCAGCACGTTGCGGCACTCGTTGCGGCCTTCCTCCGAGCGCTCGCCGCTGCCCGTGTGGCCGCCGGCTTCGCCGAGCGCCACGAGCGTCAGGAAGCGCGTCGGCTGGTCGGTGTCGGCCAGCGCACGCTGCAGCTGCACGCGCAGTTCGACGTCGACCGGATCGGCGTCGGCGTCGGCGAGCAGCCCGAGCGCCTGCACGCAGCTCTGCGCGACCTCGTTCTCGAGCTGCCGGCCGCGGCGCAACTCGGTCTGCAATCCCTGTTCGACCTCGGTGCGCAGCGTGCCCGGCGCGTCGAGCACGAGCAGGCCGAGCGCGTTGGCGACGTGCGCGCGCACGATCGCGCGGTGCCGCGCATCGGAGAGGTACGGGAGCAGGAAGTGCACCAGCGACTGGCGCGAGACCCAGTTCGCGCTCTGCGCGTCGCCGCGCTCGAAATCGAGCCGGTCGAGCGAGAGCGCCACGAGGCAGGCGACCTGCAGGTCCTGCTGCGGCTCCTTCTGCGCCTCGAGCGGAGCCAGCAGCCAGCGCGCGGCGCGCTGGCGCGTGCGGTTGTTGCGCGACTGGTCGGCCGCGAGTCCGAGCGCGTAGGCCGCGAAGGCGCGCGTGCGCGAGGAGACCGAGCGGCCGCCGCCGAGCAGCGTGCGCGCGTCGGCGTCGTCCGTGAGCAGGCCGCCGAGCAGGTCGAGCGCGGATTCGTCGCCCAGGATGCCGAGCGAGAGCGCGGCGCTCTCGGCCACCTCCTGCGCGGAGTCGCTGAGCCTGGTGCGCAACGCGGGCACGAGCGAGAGCTGCGGGTCCTCGGGGGCGGAATCGCCCGAGCGTCCGAGAGCGATCAGCGCAGCGGTCGAGATCACGTTGCTGCGCTCCTCGGCGAGGATCGCCACGAGCGCCGGCGTGAGCTTGCCGCGCACGGTCTCGGCGGAGAGCCGCGCGCCGAGCAGCGCGCGCAGCGTGCCGCTGGCACCATCGTTCTGCGTGCGCACGGCGGCCTGCTGGATCGAGCGCCGCAGGTCGAGGAACGCGTCCTGGTTGAAGTGCCACCAGTCGCGCCAGGAGACGAGGCCTCCGGAAGGATCGCCGCCGGTCGAGGGCCCGCTTGCACCCGAAGGGCCGCCCGACATCGGGCCGGGCATGGTCGGTGCGCCGGTGCTCGGTCCGGGGCCGCTCGGGATCGGCAGACCCCAACCGACGGGTGCGTATGCGCCGCCGTGGGCCGCTGCGGGCAAGGCGAGCAGGCCGGCCGCGGATAGCGTGAGCAGGGCTCGACGGAAGAAGGAACCCAAACCAGTCTCCTTGGGGGAACGGCGTGCCAGGCCGGCCTCACTATAGAGGCCGGAGCGGGATGTTGCTCGCAGAGTCCGGAAAGCGGGTTAGGACCGGGTCAATCCCGGGCCGCGGACTCGGTGATCTCGATCATGCGTTCGAGCGCCTTGCGGGCCTCGACGACGAGCGTGGCGCGTTCGGAGTCGGAGAGGCGTTCGCGCGCGCCGCTGAGCTCGTTGACGACGTCGCCGGCGAAGACGCGGTTGATGTCGGGCGGGGTGCCCTTGCGCAGCAGGTCGAGCATGCCGGCGAGGTGCGGGGGATCGTTGCGCGACATGGTCGCGCAGCCGCAGCCGCGCGAGGAGAGCGTCGGATCGGGGATGTCGGCGAGGTGCACGACCTCGACGTTGCGGCGCGCGGCCTGCTCGCGCGCGTTGCGCACGAAGTGGCCTTCGGTGCCGATCGCGAGTTTGGATCCGGAGGGCGCGTTGGCGATCTCGCGCCAGAGGTAGTCCGTGGAACCGGATCCGTCGGCTGCGGCGACGACCTCGTGCGGGGATTCGGGGTGCACGAGCACGCGGTAGTCGTGCGCGTGCCAGTAGTCGACGTGCGCGGGGCGGAAGATCGTGTGCACGCCGCAGTACGAACCCCAGAGGATCACGCGCGCGGAGTCGAGCGCGGCGGGACCGCCGGGGATGTCGCGCAGCGAGAAGGAAGAGCGCCAGCGTTCGGGCGAAGGCAGGGCGTGGATTTGGGTGTGGGGGATGCCGAGGCGAAGAGCGGAGTTGCGGCCGAGGTGCTCGTCGGGCACGAAGAGCACGCGCTTGCGCTCGGAGAGGATACGCGAGAGCACGAGGTGCGCGTTGGAAGAGGTGCACACGGCGCCGCCCGTGCGTCCGGCGATCGCCTTGAGGCGGCCGGAAGTGTTCATGTAGGCGATCACGGCGAGGTCGGAGCCGTAGCGCTCGAGGAGTTGGTCGACGACCGGGGCGACCATGTGCTCTTTCGCGAGCATCTCCATCGTGCAACCGGCCTTGGGGTTGGTGATGAAGACTTTTTGGTGTGGAGCGGCGAGCGTCGCGATCGTCTCGGCCATGAAGTGCACGGCGGACTCGACGATGATGGATTTGTCGGGGTTGCGCGAGGCTTGCAGTGCGAGCGCGTAGGAGTCGGCGACCTTGCCGTGATAGCGCTCGACGAGCTTGACGATCTCGCCGCCCATGTAGAAGTGGGCGAGGAGCAGCAGCGACGGGCCGAAGTGGTCGAGCGCCGGGACGGCGTAGGAGTCGAGCCAGGGGAGAAGTGTGCCGGGTTTGCGATCGGGGAGCGCGAGGTACTCCTCGGCGTAGGGCTTGAACTCGGATTGGTACCAGTCGAGCGGCAGATCGGTCTGGCAGACGGGGAGTTCGGGGTGAAGGGTGATGCCCGAAGAAGGGATCGCGCCGGAGCGCTGCGGGGAGGTGGTGGAGAGCGGCATGCGGAGGGGGGAACAGGATAGGGGATGCCGCGAGGGGACGGTACGCTCGGGCGAAACGAAGGAGCTTTTCGATGCTGATGGCAGTCTTGGCGCTTTGTGTGATGGGTGCGGCGGATGTGACACCGGTCGCGGGCGTGACGCTCGAGGTGCAGGCGAGCGCCAGGGTGGCCTCCGGAAAATACGTGCTGCCGCCGCAGGGCGAGGGCGGGACGCGCGGGGTGATACGGATCGAGGCGGCGAAGGGTGTGGTGCTCGATCTGACGGGTGTGGAGTTGCGGGGGACGAGCGAGGGGACGGACCTCGACAAGAACAGCGGGTGGGGAGTGGTGCTCGTCGGGTGCAGGGACGTGACGATTAAGGGCGGGAAGATCGGCGGGTATATGGGGTGCGTGGTCGCGGAGAACTGTGATGGGGTGGTGCTCGATGGGGTGATGTTCGACGGGTGGTACGGGAGCCGGTTGTTGTCGAACAGCGCGTACGAGGTGGAGTCGGATTGGCTCTTTGCGCACCACAACGACGCGGGCGAGTGGATCAAGAACTACGGCGGCGCGGTGAGCTTGACGAACTGCAAGGGGATCGAGATCAAGGGCTGCCGGGGACGGCACGGACAGAACGGGTTGTTGATGACCAGGTGCGAGAAGGGCGAGGTGTGGGACTGTGACTTCTCGTTCTTGAGCGGCTGGGGGCTGGGGATGTACCGCACGTCGAAGATGGTGGTGAGCCACTGCATGTTCGACTACTGCGTGCGGGGGTACAGCGATGGGGCGTATTGGCGAGGGCAGGATTCAGCGGGGATTTTGATGTTCGAGAGGTGCTGCGACAATTTGTTCGCGTGGAACAGCGCGACGCACGGTGGGGATGGCGTGTTCCTGTTCGCGGGGTTGGACATTGTCGACGAGGGGAATGCGTACAAGCGCGGGGAGAAGGATGCGGGCGGGTGTGATCGGAACGTGTGGTACCGCAATGATTTCTCGTATGCGGTGGCGAACGCGATCGAGGCGACGTTTTCGCGCGACAACTGGGCGATCTCGAATGGGTTGAGCGGGAGTCACCAGCACGGAGTGTGGGGCGGGTACTCGAGCCGGATGGTGATGCTCGGGAATGTGATCGAGCGGACGCTGGGTGGCGGGGTGAGCATCGAGCACGGGCAGGAGAACGTGGTGGCGGAGAATCAGATCGAGGGGAATGAGGTCGGAGTGGAGTTGTGGGCGGAGCCGAACAAGGCGTTGGACGAAGGGCCGTTCGGTCAGCACAAGGAGACGATGTCCAGGGATGCGTGGGTGTACGGGAACGCGTTCGGGAGGAACGCGAAGGACATCACGGCCAGGAAGACGATGGGGCTGAGGATGGGCGGGAATCAGTTCGACGGCGCGGGCGAGATGAAGATGGAGCGGATCAAGATGGATGGCGGTGGCGAGCTGCGCGCGTGGATGACGGGCAGGGACGGGAAGGGTGCGAGCGGCGAAGTCACGGACTCGACGGTGAGTTTGTGGGACGGCAAGGAGCCGGAGTGGGCCAGGAAGGCACGGGCGTGGAAGTGCCCGGAGGTGAAGGGGGCGCTGAAGGTGTTTGCGAAGGACAGAGGCGAGACGCAGGGGCTGAAGACGATCGTGATGGGCGAATGGGGGCCGTGGGATTTTCGGGGAGGAGAGCCGAAGCCGAAGGTGAAGTTGCCGGGGGGGATGTTGAAGGATGTGACGTGGCTTGCGACGTGGTGGAGCTGGAAGGATGGGCCGGATCCGAGGGAGCAGGAGGAGAAGTGGGTCAAGCTGGCGGAGAAGCCGATCGTGGCGAAGGTGTGTGGGAACTGGGTGGATCCGTGGGGCGGGGATGCGGAGGTGAGGAAGCTGGTGGGCGAGGCGAAGTTCGGAGTGGTGGCGCGAGCGGAGCTCGAGGTGAAGCAGGTGGGGATGTATCGGTTTGGGGTGGTGAGTGACGATGGGGTGAGGTTGAAGGTGGATGGGAAGGTGGTGGTGGAGAATTGGACATGGCATGCGCCGACGAGGAATGAGGGAGCGGTGGAGTTGGGCGTGGGGCTGCACAAGTTGGATCTGGAGTACTTTCAGATCGACGGGGCTTGGGCGTTGAGTGTGGAGATGGTGAAGGCGGAGTAGGGGCGCGGGAGGGGAATGCAGCCCACGCAAGGCGCAAGGCGCGAGCAGCGCGCAGGACGCGAGGTGCGCCCAAGGGAACAGCGGCAGGGCGGCTTCGCCGCCCCGCGACTCCGCGCATTCATTTCCGCGCGGCTTCGCCGCGCAGAAATGAATGCGCGGAGTTCAGTCGTGCGCGAGCGAGGGAGATGAGGGGCGCGCGGCGAGATGCGCGGCCGTGATCGACGGCGAAGGCGCGGGAACTGGGAGGGCAGCCGCGCGTTGCGCGCAGGAATCAGTCGCGCTTGAGGAGAGTGTAGAGGCCGATGGCGATGAAGCCGAAGCCGGCGAGGTAGCGCAGGAGGGTGGGCGAGAGCGATTTGCCGAGGAGGGAACCCGCGAGGACTCCGAGGGCGGAGGTCGTGATCAGGGCGAGGGAGGCGGCGAGGAAGACGAGCAGGCGCGAGTGGCGCGAGTCGGAGGCGAAGAGGAGGGTCGAGAGCTGGGTCTTGTCGCCGAGTTCGGCGACGAAGACGGAGGAGAAGATGGTGAAGAAGGCGGGCCAGTTCATGGGCGGATGATAGCGGGGGCTAGCATCCGCCCGGGGGTGGCTAGTGGGCGAGTGCGGGACGCGCTACCACTGGACGGAGAGTCCGCTGGAGACGTTCCAGAAGTTGCCCGGCGGGAGGGGGCAGAAGTTGGCGTCGGGATCGCGGTAGTAGGTCTGGTAGAAGCGCATGGAGCCGGTGGTGATCGGATCGCCGAGGGCGGCCGAGCGCGTGGTGATCGAGGGATCGCCGGCGGAGAAGTTGGGCGCGGAGGCGGAGCCGTTGACGGCGTTCTTGACGTAGAGGCGCTTGAGCGTGCCGTTGACGCACAGGACGCCGTCGCCGAAGACGGAGCCGGTGGAGTTGCAGCCGTTGCCCTGCAGGAAGATCGAGAGCGCGTGCGGGAGCTCGCCCGCGGAGGTCAGCACGAGCGCGTCGGGGCTGGTGGTGCCGGTGCCGGAGAGGGCGGCGCCGCCGGTGTTGGCGGAGTTGTTGCAGCCGCGGCCGGTGGTGCCGAAGTTGTTGCAGGGGCAGGCGGTCGAGAGCGTGCCGTCGCCGAAGCAGTAGGGCGCGGTGGAGCCGGAGCAGTTGCCGAGGAGGCGGAACTTCCAGTGGCGGTCGCTGGCCTGGAAGGGACCGACCCAGGATTGGCCGCCGTCGAAGGAGGCGCGGTAGGGCTGGCCGAGGGAAATGCCGGGAGGCTCGACGGGGCACTGCGAACCATTGATGCAGGCCCAGACGAGCCAGTAGGTGCCGCCGCAGTCGAGTTGGATCGGCGAGGCGAAGGGGGCGCCCTGCCAGGAGTCGGTGTTGCTCATCGACCAGGAGCCGATCGAGAGCTGCGTGCCGGGCTGGTTGAGGCTGATGTCGTGCGTCCAGATGGCGAGCGTGTTGGTGCCGAAGCCCTCGCCGGTGAAGACCTCGGCCGAGGTGGCGGTGAAGCAGTTGGGTGTCGAGAACTGGACCGCGAGCAGCAGGTTCGGGCCGCCCATGCTGACGAGGTCGTTGTAGTTGTTGCCGTCGTTCTCGACGTGGCAGGGGGATTGGGCGAAGAGCGGGGAGGTGAGAAGCGCGAGCAGAGTTGCCGAGAGGGAGAGACTGCGCAGCATGATGAGCGGCTCCTATGGCGAAGGGGGAGGGACGAGCAGCGAACTCGCCGCACGCTAATCGCAGAGGGAGATTCCGGCAAGACGCTGGGTGCGGAAGGGCTCAGTCCGCCGCGAGGAACGGATAGCGGAAGTCGCGCGGCGGGACGAAGGTTTCCTTGATCGTGCGCGGGGAGATCCAGCGCATGAGGTTGAGGATCGAGCCGGCCTTGTCGTTGGTGCCGGAAGCGCGCGAGCCGCCGAAGGGCTGCTGGCCGACGACGGCACCGGTGGGCTTGTCGTTGACGTAGAAATTGCCGGCGGCGAAACGCAGCGCGGTCGTCGCCTGGCGGATGGCGGCACGCTCGTTGGCGAAGATGGCGCCGGTGAGGGCGTAGTCGGACGTGGTCGAGGCGAGG
>Ga0302323_100003890_pt1 | contig 12149 bp, 10 predicted proteins | sample Fen_T0_3_FD_201950 | JGI IMG/M metagenome (GOLD analysis project Ga0302323, IMG submission 201950) | Peat permafrost microbial communities from Stordalen Mire near Abisko, Sweden - Fen_T0_3 | ecosystem: Environmental > Terrestrial > Soil > Wetlands > Permafrost | place: Sweden: Abisko... | reverse complement strand
GCCCGGGCCTGAGCCCAGGGCTGTGACCCAGGTCGCATCAGCGTTCCGGGGGTTGTTTCCCAGCGTGTCCGCGGGCGCGCGGCTCTGCTAGTCTCGATGGGTTGGGCCTCCTAGCGGGTGGCCCTGCCGGGAAGCCGCCCATGGACAAGCTCGCGAGCATGCTTCACATCACCCCCGCCATCTTCTGGATGGTGGCCAAGGTCATCATCGTCTTCGCCGGCGTCATGTCGCTGGCGGCGATCTTCACTTGGGTTGAACGCCGGGGTTCGGCCATGATCCAGGACCGCATCGGCCCCAACCGCGCCGCGCTGTTCGGCAAGATCCGGATCATCGGCCTCGCCCAGATTCTGGCGGATGGCATCAAGATGTTCTTCAAGGAAGACCTGATCCCGGCGGATGCCAATAAGAAGCTCTTTTGGATCGCGCCATTCCTGGCCTTCGTGCCCGCCCTCATTGGCTTTGCCGTCATCCCCTTCGGCAAGAGCTTTGTCAGCGGCGGGGTCACCTACCACCTCTCCGTGCTGGATCCAGGCAACGGCATGGGGATGCTCTATCCCCTGGCCATCGGTGGCATGGCGGTCTATGGCGTGCTGGTGGCCGCTTGGTCCAGCAACAACAAGTGGTCGATCCTGGGCGGCATGCGGGCCTCGGCGGCCATGGTGAGCTATGAGATCGGCATGAGCCTGGCCGTGGTCAGCATCTTCATGACCGCTGGTGGCTACGATCCCTCTGACATCATCAGCGCCCAGGGGTACCTCCCCTGGACCTGGAACATCGTTCGTCAGCCTCTCGGCTTCATCGTGTTCTTTACCTGCATGTTCGCCGAAACGAACCGCCTTCCCTTCGACTTCGCCGAGGGCGAGAGCGAGATCGTGGCGGGGTTCAACACGGAATTCGGCAGCATGAAGTACAGCCTGCTGGCCCTGGCTGAGTACTCGCACATGATGACGGCCTCGGCGCTCATCGCCACGCTCTACTTTGGCGGCTGGCAGGTGCCCTTCGTCAAGGATCCCACCGTCCTGTTGTCCGTGGCCTGCTTCGTGCTGAAGCTGGTGTTCTTCGCCTGGGTCTTCGTCTGGATCCGCTGGACCGTGCCGCGGTTCCGCTACGACCAGCTCATGCGCCTCGGCTGGAAGCGAATGCTGCCGCTCTCCATGGCCAACCTGATCTTCCACGCCTGGCGCATGAGCCAGGGTCACTGAGGAGGGGGCGATGGGCGTCGTCGTCAAAAAAATCGAGCTGAGCTGGCTGGACCGCACCTATGTCTGGCCGGTGCTGAAGGGCATGGCCATCACCGGCCAGCACTTCATCAAGCAGCTCTTCACGTCCACGTCGAAGCGCTACACCATTCAGTACCCCGAAATGAAAAAGGAGATGCCCGAAGGCTACCGTGGCCTCCATGAGCTGAAGCGTTTCGAGGATGGGGCCATCAAGTGCGTGGCCTGCTTCATGTGCCAGGAAGCCTGCCCCGCCCGCTGCATCAGCATTGAGGCCGAAGAGTTCAGTGATCTGAACATCACCCAGGGCTTCGAAGAGAAGCGTCCGGCGAAGTTCTCCATCGACATGCTGCGCTGCATCTACTGCGGCATGTGCGAGGAAGCCTGCCCCAAGGATGCGATCTGGCTCCGGAACGACTACGAGGTGGCCGCCTATGATCGCCTGTCCATGCAGTACGGCAAGTGGGACCTCATGAACACCTATGCCGAGGCCGATGGCAAGGACCGCATCAGCCAGGACCTCACCCCCTCCGTGCCGCGCCGCACGATCGCGCTTTAAGGAGGTGGCCATGTTCATCACCTTTGCCCTCATCACGCTCCTGGGCGCCCTGGGGATGCTGCTCCAGAAGAACATCATCGTGGCCGGCCTCTTCATGGTGGTCGCCTTCTTCGGGGTGGCGGGCCTCTTCGTGCTGCTGGGCAATCCCGTGGCTGCCGCCCTGCAGATCATCGTCTACACCGGCGCCATCATGGTGCTGGTGCTCTTCGTCATCATGATGCTGAACAGTCATGAGGAGGAGAAGGCGCAGGCTCCGCGGTCCATCCAGCGCTGGGTTTCCTTGGTTGTGGTCGCCGCCTTGGCGGTGGGTTCCGTGAAGCTGGTGCTGGCCTCCGCCGGTTTGAAGGCGCTGGGCATTAGTGGGGCGGCCATGCCCCAGGCCATGACGCTTCAGAAGGTCGGAATGGCCCTCTTCGCCGACCACCTGTTGGGCTTCGAAGTGGCGGGCCTCCTGCTGTTGGCGGCCATGATCGGCGCCGTCGCTTTGACAAAGCGGAATCTGTGAGGAGCCAGCGATGACCGGCATGGACGCGATCCTCCAAGGCGGCCTCCAGGGATACCTGGTGGTGGCCCTCCTCCTGTTCTCCATTGGGTTGGCCGCGGTGCTGCTGCGGCGCACCCTGCTCATGCAGTTCATGGGCGTCGAATTGATGCTCAACGCGGCCAACGTCGCCCTGCTGGCCTTCGCCCGCTTCCGCGGGGGCGATGCCCAGGCCATGGTGTTCTATCTCTTCATCATCGCCGTGGCCGCCTGCGAAGCGGCCGTCGGCTTGGCGCTGGTCATCGGCCTCTACCGTCATCGGGACACCACCGACTCGGACCGGGCCGCGAGCCTGAAGCAGTGAGGATGCGATGAACAAGTACTACTGGCTCATTCCGATCCTCCCCCTGCTCGGCTCGGCCTTCAACGGCCTGCTGGGCAAGCGCGCCGGCAAGAGCGCCGTCACGATCGTCGGCCTCGGCGTCGTATTGGGGGCCCTGCTGCTCGCCTTGTCGGCCTTCTTCGCCATGAAGGGCATGCCCGACCACCGCTTGATCCTCAACTACGGCGAATGGATGGGCACCGGCTCACTGAGCGTACCCTTCGGTCTCGCTGTGGATCCCCTCAGCGGCACCATGATGCTGGTCATCACGGGCATCGGTTTCCTCATCCACCTCTATTCCGTGGGCTACATGCACGAGGATGAGGGCTACGCGCGGTTCTTCTGCTACCTGAACCTCTTCGTGTTCTTCATGCTCACGCTGGTCATGGGCTCGAGCCTGGTGCTGATGTTCGTGGGGTGGGAAGGTGTGGGCCTCTGCTCCTACCTGCTCATCGGCTACTTCTTTGAGACCGATTTCGCGCCGGACGCCGGCCTCAAGGCCTTCCTCACCAACCGCGTGGGCGATCTGGGTGTGGTTATCGGCATGATGGTGCTCTTCGCCGCTTTCGGCACCCTGACCGTCTCCGACATCCTTACCCAGGCCGGCCACCTCGCCCCCGAAGTGGGCTTCGGCGTGCTCACCTTCGCCACCCTCATGCTCTTCGTGGGCGCCACGGGCAAGAGCGCCCAGCTGCCCCTCTACCTCTGGCTGCCGGATGCCATGGCGGGCCCCACCCCCGTCAGCGCCCTCATCCACGCGGCCACCATGGTGACCAGCGGCATCTACATGATCTGCCGCCTGGCCCCGGTGTTCACCTTGACTCCCATCACCATGGACGTGGTGGCCTGGGTGGGTGCCGCCACAGCCCTTTTCGCCGCCACCATCGGTCTGGTGCAGCGCGACATCAAGAAGGTGCTGGCCTACTCCACGGTCTCCCAGCTGGGCTACATGTTCCTGGGCCTGGGCGCTTCCGGCTTCGCCGCGGGCTTCTTCCACGTCTTCACCCACGCCTGGTTCAAGGCCCTCCTCTTCCTCGGCGCGGGCAGCGTGATCCACGCCATGCACCATGAGCAGGACCTCTTCAAGATGGGTGGGCTGAAGTCGAAGATGCCCATCACCTTCTGGACCATGCTGATCGCGACCCTGGCCATCATCGGTTTCCCCGGCACCTCGGGCTTCGCCAGCAAGGACGAGATCCTCTACCTGGCCTACCTGAAGAGCCCGGCCCTGTGGGCCATCGGCGTCATCGCCGCCTGCTGCACGGCCTTCTACATGCTGCGCCTCTTCACCCTGACCTTCTTCGGCAAGGCCCGCGATCATCACGCTTACGACCATGCTCATGAAAGCCCCAACACCATGACGTTGCCCTTGGTGGTGCTGGCGGTGGGAACCGTGCTGGCGGTCTTCCTGGGGTGGCCCAAGGCCTTTGGGGGTGACTTCCACATCGAGGGATGGTTGGCACCCGCCACCACCTTCGGTCAGCTGCATGCGGCCCACGGCGAGCACGGCAGCCATCAGCTGGCCTGGATCCTGGCTTCGGTTTCGACGATTCTCGGCCTGAGTTCAGCGGCCTTCGGCTACTTCAGCTACAAGGATGGCCTGGCCGTCAGTGAAGCCCGCGCTGCAAAGTTCCCCTTCCTGCACCACCTGTTGCTGAACAAGTACTTCGTGGATGAAGGGGTCGAACTCTACCTGCTCCGGCCCATCCGCTGGTTCGGCAATGTGCTGTGGAAGCTCTTCGACGTGATCCTCATCGACGGCGTGGGGGTGAACCTGCCGGGCGCGCTGGCCCGGGTCTTCGGGGACTTCACCGCCCTCTTCCAGACCGGCCGGGTGCGCAATTACGCCCTGAGCATGGCGCTGGGGGCCGCAGTCCTCCTCTATGTCTTCCTGAAGTAGGTGGGGCGATGACCTGGTTGAACTCCCATCCCCTCACCTTCCTGGTCTTCGCACCGGCGCTCCTGGGCTTCCTCTTGCTCGCGCTGCCCCATGCCCTGGGTCGCCTCGCCCGCATGCTGGGCTTCATGGGCGCCCTGGCATTCTTCGCCCTGAGCCTCGCCTGGCTGCTGGGACACGGCAACGGTGCCGTGTTCGCCGAGCGGACGCCCTGGTTCACCCTCGTCGGCCTGCCCGTGGACTATGCCCTGACCGTGGATGGCCTGAACCTCTGGCTGGTAATCCTCACCACCTTCCTCGTGCCCCTCACCATGCTGGGCACCTGGAACAGCCTCAAGGACCGCATCGGTACCTTCGTGGCCCTGTTCCTCATGCTGGAAACCGGCATGCTGGGCGCCCTCATGGCCCAGGATCTGTTCTTCTTCTACCTGTTCTGGGAAGCCATGCTCATCCCGATGTATTTCATGATCGGGGTCTGGGGCGGCGACGAGCGGCGCTACGCCGCGAACAAGTTCTTCCTCTACACCTTGAGCGGCTCCCTGCTCTGGCTGGTGGCCCTGCTCTACCTGGCCAACAAGGCTGGCGGGTTCAATCCTGCCGTGATGGGTCAGGCGGCCGCGCTGCTGCCCTTCAGCGTCCAGTGCTGGCTGTTCATCGCCTTCGCTGTGGCCTTCGCCATCAAGGTGCCGCTGTTCCCGCTGCACACCTGGCTGCCGGACGCCCACGTGCAGGCGCCCACGGCGGGCTCGGTCATCCTCGCGGGCGTGCTCTTGAAGCTGGGCGGATACGGTTTCATCCGCTTCGCCATCCCCATGTTCCCCCAGGCGGCCATGCACTACGCCAAGCCCCTGGCCCTCCTCAGCGTCATCGCCATCATCTATGGCGCGCTGGTGGCCATGGTGCAGCGCGACATCAAAAAGCTGGTGGCGTATTCCTCCGTGAGCCACATGGGCTTCGTGATGCTGGGTCTGGCTTCCTTCACCGTGATCGGCACCCAGGGCGCCATGCTGCAGATGCTCAACCACGGCATCAGCACCGGCGCGCTCTTCCTCCTGGTGGGCATGCTCTACGACCGGGCCCACACGCGCATGATCGCCGACTTCGGCGGCGTGGCCGTGAAGATGCCCGTGTTCACGACCTTCTTCCTCATCGTCACCCTCAGCTCCATCGGTCTCCCCCTCACCAACGGGTTTGTGGGCGAGTTCTGGATCCTGAATGGCACCTTCCTCTCCGGCTTCAGCTGGGGCCGCCTCTACGCCTGCCTGGCCACCGCCGGCATCGTGCTGGGCGCGGTCTACATGCTGTGGATGTTCAAGCGGGTCTTCTGGGGCCCCGAGAACAAGGACGAGGACAGTGGCACACACCATCTCCACAGCGACCTGAATGCCCGCGAGATCGCCGTGATGCTGCCCCTGGTGGCGCTGATCATCTGGATGGGCATTCACCCCAAGACCTTTGTGGCCGTCAGCGAAGCGCCTGTGACGGCCCTGCTGAAGGATGCCAAGGCCCCCGCGCCACGCACCTTCGTGCTGAAACCTGCCGTGCATGAGGCACCCGCCGCCGAAAGCGCGGCCCCCGCGTCCGAACCCCACGAAGGACACGCCGAACCCGCCGCCCATGAGGTGCACCGATGAACCTCACCCCCAGCCAGTGGGCGGCCCTGCTGCCGCTGATCATCCCGGCCCTGGGCGCCTGCGTGATCTCGGTGATGTCCCTCGACAAGGATCAGGCCACGACCAAGTGGATCCGCGCCGCCATGTATGGCACGGCCCTGCTGGCCGTGGGCGCCAGCTTCTGGTTGCTGACGGAGCTTTGGCAGACCGGGGCCCAGCCACGTTTTGATCAGCTGCATCTGGATCGCCTGGCCCAGTTCACCGGCATCTTCGTGCTGGTGGCTGCGGCCCTGACCATTCTCCAGAGTTGGGACCACTTCCACCAGGAAGGCTGGGTGAAGGGTGAAACCCTGTGCCTGTTGCTCTTCGCCGTGGTGGGCATGATCCTCTTTGCCTCGACCACTCATTTCGTGGTGTTGTTCCTGGCGCTCGAACTGTTCAGCATCCCCCTCTATGCTCTGGTGGGCACCGTGCGGACCCGCTCGGAGAGCTCCGAAGGCGGCATGAAATACTTCCTGACGGGCGCCGTGGCCTCCAGCTGCTTCCTCATGGGCGGTGTGCTGATCTACGGCCTGAGCGGGACCCTCAACCTCAGCATCGCCGCCGTCACGCTCCAGTCCCAGGGCCTGGCCCTGGACCCTCTGGTGTTGGCGGGCGCGGCGTTGATGCTGCTGGGCTTCCTGTTCAAGGTGTCCGCAGTCCCCTTCCATCAGTGGACGCCGGATGCCTATGAGGCCTCTCCCCACCCCATCGCTGGGTTCATGTCTGTGGCCACCAAGGGCGTGGCGTTCATCGCCCTGCTCCGCATCTTCCCCGTCAGCTTCGCGCCTCTGGGTGCCGTGGGCGTGAAGATGCAGGCCGTCATGGCGGTGCTGGCGGTGGCGACCCTGGTGATTGGCAACCTGACGGCCCTGGTCCAGACCAATGTGAAGCGCATGTTGGCCTATTCCAGCATCAGCCACGCCGGTTACTTGATGCTGGGCTTCGTGGCAGGCACCCCGGCCGCTTTCAATGGCGTGCTGTATTACCTCGTGATCTACCTGGCCATGAACATGGGCGCCTTCGGCCTGCTGACGGCCTTTGGCCTGGTGGGCGAAAAAACCACCTTTGATGACCTCCGCGGCTTGGGCTGGAAGCGACCAGCCATGGGCATCGCCGCGGCGGTCTTCATGCTCAGCCTCGCCGGGATCCCCCCCATGGGAGGCTTCTACGGCAAGTACATGATCTTCCGGGAACTGGTGGCCACCGGCCACGTGGGCATGGCCATCCTCGGCGTGCTGGCCAGTCTGGTCTCCGCCTATTACTACCTGCGCCTCCTGGTGGCCCTCTTCCTCCAGGCACCCAGTGCCGAGGCCGAGCGCCTGGCCTCGGACCGGCCCATCGTTCATGCCCCCTTTGCGGGTGCCACAGTGCTGGTGTGTGCCGCCATCGTCCTGGCCGGTGGGTTCCTTCAGTCGTTCCTGGCCGATGGCTTCGCCCGTCGTGCCCTGGTGGAAGGCCTCGGACTGATTCGCTGATTTCATTTTTTCAGCCTCAACCGGGAACCTTCAGTGGTGGTCAATACATCGTTATGCGAAGGTTGAGGTTGGGCTCGACCCGGCCTATTGACATGTGGAGCTTGGAACCATGAAGCGGAATACTTGGATCGGTCTGGGAATCGGCGTGGTTCTGGTGGCGGGCGGAGCGGCCTATGTCTGGAACCGGCCCAAGGACGAAGTGAAGTGGCGTATGGCCAAGCTCGACCGCGGCAACGTCACGCAGCGCATCAATGCCACCGGGGCGGTGAGTCCGGTGGTGCAGGTGGCCGTGGGCACCCAGGTGTCTGGGGTGATCTCCGCCCTCTACGTGGACTACAACAGCATCGTGAAGAAGGGCCAGCTCATCGCCCAGATCGATCCGACCATCTGGGAAACCCAGCTGGCCGATGCCAAGGCAGGTCTGGAGCGGGCCAAGACCAACATGGACGATGCCCGGCGCCAGTACGAGCGGGCCAAGCGTCTGGCGGCGGACAAGCTGCTGGCCGACCAGGACCTGGAGGCCAAACAAGTGGCCTATCAGACTTCGGTAACCACCATGGAGAACGCCAAGGCCTCTATGGACCGCGCCAAGGCCAACCTCGACTACTGCAACATCACGGCCCCCGTGGATGGCGTGGTCATCTCGCGCCTGGCGGATGTGGGCCAGACCGTGGCCGCCAGCTTCAGCACCCCGAACCTTTTTCAGATCGCCCAGGACCTTTCGAAGATGAAGGTTCAGGTGAACATCGGTGAATCCGACATCGACGAAATCAAGGTGGGCCAGCGGGCCTTGTTCACCGTGGACAGCCTGCCGGACAAACAGTTCATGGCCGCCGTGAGCCTGGTCCGCCAGGAGCCGATCACCACCCAGAACGTCGTGAACTATGTGGTGGAGATGATCGTTCCCAATGAGCCCCTGCCGGGTTCCGAAGAGGATGCCAAAGCCCCCGCCGCCCATGAAGCAGGGAAGGGTGGAGGTCGCGAAGCCGGCAAGGCTGGCGGCCGCGATGCAGGAAAGGCCGAAGGTCGCGAAGGGGCCCCCGATCCCGAGAAGGCCTGGGAGCGCATGAAGGATCGCCTGCCCGCCGGAACCACCAAACAGGAATTCCTGAAGCGATTCAAGGAGCGGCAGGCGTCTGGAGGGGGCAAGGCCATGTCAGCCGTATCCTCCGCGCCGGTCGGCGATCCCAAAGCCCTGGCCCGCATCCCCGGCGGGGCGAGCCAACTGGGCGGACCCAAGTTCACCGGCAATCTGGCCCTGCGTTCGGGCATGACCGCCAACGTCACCATCAGCACCAACCAGCGTCGGGATGTGCTGCGGGTACCCAACTCTGCGCTTCGCTTCAACCCTTCCGCCTTCATTAAGGACGACAAGAAGACCGATGGCCCGCGTCTGGGCCAGCCCATGGTGATGGGTGGTGGTCCGCGGCCTGCGGGCGGCGCCCAGACGGGTACCGGGAGCAAGGGCGGCATGGTGGCCCGCCGCGAAGATCGCATCTGGGTGTTGGAGAATGGCAAACCCAAGGCCATCGTGGTCAAGGCGGGCATCTCCGACGGCCAGTTCACGGAAGTGACGGGCGAAGGCCTCACCGAAGGGATGCAGGTCCTCGTGGGCGTCGACAACTCGAAGCAGGCCGGCGCTGCTCCGCTGCCGCTGGGTGGCACCCAGGGCGGACGGCGTTAGCCGGGGGTAGCTCATGTCTCCCATGGAGTTCCTGAAGCTTGCGTTATTTGCCATCACCCGCAACAAGATGCGGGCCTTCCTGACCATGCTGGGCATCATCGTCGGCGTGGGTGCGGTCATCGCCATGATCGGCATTGGCGAGGGCTCCAAGCGGGCCTCCATCGCCTTGATCCAGAACATGGGCTCCAACATGCTGACCATCTTCCCGGGCAGCGGCGGGAACCGCTTTGGCCCCATGGCCATGGGCAGCGCCGACATCCTGCTCGAAAGCGATGTGCCGCTCATCCAGCAGGAGCTGGTCCAGAGCAGCGTGGTCGCCTCCACGCAGCAAGTGCAGACCACGCGCCCCGTGATCTACCAGAACAGCAACTACGTGACCCAGATCCAGGGCACGGGACCGGAGTTCCTCCAGATCCGTGGTTGGGATACGGAGAGCGGTCGCTTCTTCACCGACGCGGAAGTCCGCGGCATGGCCAAGGTGTGCGTGCTGGGCCAGACCGTGAAGGACAACCTGTTTCCCAATGGCGATGACCCCGTGGGCCAGACGGTGCGCATCGGCGCACTGCCTTTCCAGGTAGTGGGCGTGCTGGAGAAGAAAGGCGCCGGCATGTTCGGCGATCAGGATGATCTCATCGTGGCGCCGTACACGACCGTGATGCGCAAGATCATGGGCCGCGACAAGATCCAACGCATCATGGTGAGCGCCCAGGATGGGAAGGCCGAGCAGGCCGAGGCCGAGATCACGGCCCTGCTGCGCCAGCGCATGAAGGTCGCCCCCAAGGATGACAACCCCTTCATGATCCGCAAGCAGGACGACATCGTGCAGATGCAGACCCAGCAGGCCGGCATCCTCACCGCCCTCCTTGCCGTAGCTGCCAGCATCTCCCTCGTGGTGGGTGGCATCGGCATCTCCAACATCATGCTGGTGAGCGTCACCGAGCGCACCCGCGAGATCGGCGTTCGCCGGGCGCTCGGGGCCACCCAGCGGAACATCCTCTGGCAGTTCCTCGTGGAGGCCGTGGTGCTGGCCTTCTTTGGCGGGCTCATCGGGGTGGGCTTCGCCATGAGCGCCATCGCCATCCTCCAGAAGTTCCAGGTCCCCGCTGTCACTGAAACCTGGGCGGTCGTACTGGGCCTGGGATTCAGTGGCGTGGTGGGTGTGGTGGCGGGTTTTCTGCCTGCTTTGAAAGCGGCGAATCTGGATGTCATCGACGCTTTGCGATACGAGTAGCCAAGGATGAATGAGCCTGGCGGCCCGCCGCGCGATCCCTATGCGGTCCTTCGAAATCCCGACTACCGTTGGTTCATCGCCTCCATGGGACTCGTCACCCTGGGTCTCCAGATGCAGGGTGTCGTGGTGGGCTGGCAGGTCTATGACCGCACCGGCGATCCGCTGGCCCTGGGTCTGGTGGGCCTATCCGAGGCGCTGCCGTTCCTGGCGGTGGCCCTGTTCGGCGGCCATGCGGCGGATCGGCTCAATCGGCTCCGTCTCTGCATGATGACCACCCTGAGTCTGGCTTTCTGCTCGGCTCTCCTTCTGAGTTTCACCTGGCGGTTCACCACGGGCTCGATGGCCACAGCGGTGGCGCCCATCTACGGGATCATCTTCCTCACGGGCATCGTTCGCGCTTTCTATCGTCCGGCGAATGTGGCGCTGGGCACGGATCTGCTGCCGAAGGAGCTCTACGCCAACGGATCCACCTGGCGGGTCTCCATCTTCCACTCGGGCATGGTCCTGGGCCCTGCCTTCGGGGGCCTCGTCTATGCCTGGCGGGGGCCGGTCGTGGCCCATGCCCTCGTCATGGCCTTGCTGTTGGTGGGCTTTGTGGGCCTGCTGCCGATCCGCTACCTTCCGAAGCCGATCCGACCGAGAGGGGGCTCGATCTTCGCGAGCCTCGGTGAGGGCCTTCGTTTCGTCTTCGCTCAACGATTGCTGCTGGGTGCCATCAGCCTCGACCTCTTCGCGGTGTTGTTCGGCGGAGCCGTGGCGGTGCTGCCCGTCTTCGCCAAGGAGGTCCTGAAGACTGGTCCCCAGGGTCTTGGCATGCTGCGCGCCGCACCGGCCCTCGGTTCGGTGCTCATGGGCCTCACCATGGCGCACCTGCCGCCCCTGCGCCGGGCGGGACGAACCCTGCTGTTCTGCGTGGCCGGGTTTGGCGTGGCCACCATCGCCTTCGCCCTGAGTCGGAGTTTCGCGCTGAGCCTGCTCATGCTGGCCGCCAGCGGTGCCATGGACAACGTCAGCGTGGTGCTTCGGGCCACGCTGCTGCAGACCCTCACACCCGAACATATGCTGGGTCGCGTCTCCTCGGTGAACCAGGTGTTCATCGGCTCCAGCAATGAGATAGGCGCCTTCGAGAGTGGTCTGGCCGCCCGTTTCATGGGGCTGGTGCCCTCCGTGGTGTTTGGTGGCTGCATGACCCTGCTGGTGGTGGCGTTCACGTCCTGGAAAGTGCCTGAGCTGCGGAAGATGGATCGCATCGCCTAGACGGCCCCAGAACCTCCGAGAGCGGGAACACAGAGGCCACGGAATTCCCACGAAGGGTACAGAGAAAAGGCCGGGCTTCTCTTTGGAAAACCCGGCCTTCACTGACCAGTGATGGGACCGCGAGGGATCCGTTCTCTGTGTCCTCTTGTGTACCGCTTTGTTCTCGAATGCCCTACAGCACAGCCAGCGCCGCGTTGTAATCCGGCTCCTGGGCGATCTCGGGCACCAGCTCGGTGTGGACCACCTTGCCGGCTTCGTCCACGACAACGACGGCGCGGGCAAGCAGGCCCTTCAAGGGGCCGTCCACCAGG
>Ga0302323_100003889_pt1 | contig 12153 bp, 10 predicted proteins | sample Fen_T0_3_FD_201950 | JGI IMG/M metagenome (GOLD analysis project Ga0302323, IMG submission 201950) | Peat permafrost microbial communities from Stordalen Mire near Abisko, Sweden - Fen_T0_3 | ecosystem: Environmental > Terrestrial > Soil > Wetlands > Permafrost | place: Sweden: Abisko... | reverse complement strand
GTGGTGTACACGTTGGAGCGCAACTCGAGCCGGCTGTAGACCAGCATGGTTCCCGCGCGATCGATACTGATGGTCTGCGCCCCGAGACCGGTGGTGACCCGCTGGGCCGGTGCGGCAGGCGCCCTCGCGCGCGTGAGCGGGAGTCGATAGATGTCCCGTCCCCCCGCCCGGTTGGATACGAAGAGAAGTCCCCGGCCGTCGGGCTGCCACTGCGGGCTCAGGTTCATGGCGCCGTCATCGACCAGCGTCGTCTCGGCGCTGTCGGCGAGCGATACCACGGCCAGTCGCGTCGGGGCGAAGTTGGCGAAGTTGCCGACGCTTCCGAATACGAAGTCGGCGTTCTCCACGACGAATGCAATGAACTGTCCATTGGGTGACCACGCCGGCGCGGAGGCTCCACGGATGTCCCAGCGTCCCTCATGCAGCAGCCGGCGCCCGCCCTTCACCACGTCCGCCGCGTAGAGCTTGCCGCCGCTGGAGTAGGCGAGCTGCGTGCCATCGGGCGACCAGTCGAGCCCGAAGAGCGGGCCCACCGAGTCGCTGCCCGGCACGAGCTGCGCGCTGCCGCCCAGCGCCGGCACCACGAAGATGCCGGCCGGTGTCTGCAGTGCGATCCGGGCGCCGTCGGGCGACCACTTCGGGGATCGCTGTGGTCGCGGCAGCGCCGGCGCGGGCCGCACTGGCCGGTCGCCATCGCGCTGCTTCACGAGGAGCTCGCCCGCGTCGGGACCACCGGCGATGTACGCGAGCATCTGTCCGTCGGGCGAGAGGGCAGGGTCGAGCTCGAGACCGGCATCGAAGGTGAGCTGCTTGGTTTGCCCCGCCACCAGCATTCCCGGCGCGGACCGTTCCCGCAGGAGCAGCGCAAGCAGCACCACCACGGCAAGTCCAGCCGCCGCGGCGATCCACGGACGCCGCCCGCCCGCCGCGATCGGTTGCGCCTGGCCATCTCCCAATCCCGATTCGATGGCCGGCATCAGCTCGGCGGCTGTCTGCCAGCGCTCCGCGGGATCCTTCTCGAGTGCGCGCGCGATGCCCTGTGCGAGCGCGATCGGCGTGTCGGGTCGCTCGTCCTGCACCGGCGCCGGGATCTCCGTCATCTGACGCACGAAGATCCGCTGTGCCGTCGTGTCGGCGAACGGCGGGTGGCCCGCCAGCATCTCGTAGAGCACGGTGCCGAGGGCGTAGATGTCGGCGCGATGGTCGACATCGGGAGCTGCCGCCGCCTGTTCCGGCGCCATGTACGCCGGCGTGCCAAGGGTGAGGCCCGCGCTGGTGACGCCGCCGTGATCGGTCGCTTCGCTCAGGGCCTTGGCAATGCCGAAATCCATTACGTAGGCGTGTCCGGCGCCGAGCATGACGTTTTCCGGCTTGATATCCCGGTGCACCACGCCCTCGCGATGCGCGTAGCCGAGCGCATCGGTGATTTCGCGCCCGATGCGCGCGGCGTCGGCAACCGTGAGCCGGCCCATGCGGGTCAGCCTGGCCCTGAGCGTCTCACCGGTGACGAACGGCATGACGTAGAAGAGCAGGCCGTCCGCTTCTCCTGAATCGAAGAGTGGCAGGATATGCGGATGCTGAAGCCGGGCGGCAATCTCGATTTCCTGCAGGAAACGGTCGGCGCCGAGGATGGACGCGAGGTCGGGGCGCAGCACCTTGATTGCGACCCGGCGACCGTGGCGCAGGTCGCGCGCGGCGTAGACCCGCGACATACCGCCCCGCCCCACCTCCCACTCGACCGCGTAGCGGCCGGCGAGAGCGGTGCGAATGCGGTCGAGCGGGTCGTCCATGGTGGGCCATTGCGGGGGATGCTGGAGCATATCCCCCTTACGGATTCGCGGCCACGACGGCGTCAGGCGCGCTGGGGCCGGGTCTTGAACACGCGGAAGAGGTAGACCAGTGACGGCACGAGCACGATGAAACCGAGTGCCAGCGCGCCGAGCACCAGGTCCAGGGTGGCGTCGGGCGCGGCCGCTGCGGCGATGGTGAGTTCGGGCGGGAGGAGGTAGGGGTACTGGCACAGTGCCCATCCGCCCAGGATCAGCACCGCCTGAATCGGTGCGGCGATGCGCGCGAGCCGGAAGCGCCGCTGCCAGAGAGCGGCAAACGTGAGCAGCGCCAGGCCGCCCACGACCACCTGGTAACCAGGCGCCCACGGGCTCGCGGTCAGCCCGTGCCACACCAGCGGTACCTGCCGCCACGCAACGGACAGCGCGACCATCGCCGCCACGAACACCCCGATACCGGCGCCAAACGCGCGCAGCCGGAAGTCGTCCTGCAGTTCCGGGTCGTCGGTTTCCACCGTGAGGTACACCGCCGCCAGGTAGGCGCACAGCGACAGGGCCAGTGCTCCGATGGCCAGCGGAAAGGGCTGGAGCCACGGATGCACGTATGCCTCGATGAACGTGCCGGAAGGGCGCGCCGGGATGCCGCCGGCGGCAATGGTGCCTGCCGCCACGCCCAGCAGCACCGGGGTTACCAGGCTGGCCCAGGAAAAGAGCACACCCCACCGGCGCTGCACATCGTCGCGCTGGCTGTCATAGGTGCGGAAGGTGAACGCTGACCCGCGCAGCACGATGCCGACCAGCATGAGCGTGAGCGGGATGTGCAGCGTTACCGAGAGTCGCGCGAACGCCGACGGGAAGCACACGAAGAGCAGGACCACGGCGAGGATGAGCCACACGTGGTTGGCTTCCCAGACCGGCCCGATGGCATCCGCGATGAGCGCGCGCTGCCGTTTCCGGCGCGGCCCGGTGGCGAACAGGTCCCACACGCCGCCACCGAAATCGGCGCCGGCCATGACGAGATAGGCCGCCAGCGCCACGACGACGCCCCCGGCGATGAGCAGTGCGGGCGTGATCTCAGGCATCGCGCAGCACCGGCGTGTAGATCCGCTGCCAGTCCTCGGCGGTCGGGCTCCTCGCGATCTGCCGGTACATGAGCCACACCACGGCCACCGAGAGCGCGCAGTAGAGGAGCGTGAAGAACGTGAAGGGCACGATGAGGCCGGGCACCGGCGTCACGGCGTCCGCGGTGCGCATCACACCGTGGATGATCCACGGCTGTCGCCCGAGTTCGGTGGCCATCCAGCCCGCCTCGACCGCGAGGAAGCCCATTGGCGTTGCGAGCGCCATGCCCCGGAGGAACGCGCGGTCCTCGGCCAGCTCACGGCCCCGCCAGGCGAGCCAGGTTGCCCAGGCCGTGATCGCCATCATGAACGTCCCCAGCGCGATCATCACCTCGAACGAGAGGTGGACCAGCAGGACATTGGGCCATTCATCGCGCGGGACGCGATCGAGGCCGGTGACCTCGGCCTGGGCGTCACCGTGCGCCAGGACCGAGAGCAGGTAGGGGATCCGGATGGCGTATCGCGCCTGTCCGGTTTCTTCGTCGGGGATGCCACCGATGATCAGCGGTGCGCCGGATTCCGTGTGAAAGTGCGCTTCCATCGCGGCGAGCTTCGCCGGCTGGTGCCGGGCCACCATCTTGGCGCTGCGATCGCCCGAGATCGGCTGCAGCAGCGCCGCCGGACCGCCTACGAGCAGGGCCACGGTGAGGGCGCGCCGGTGAAAGGCGTTCGCTGGCTTCTTGAGGAGCAGGAAGGCGTGAATGCCGGCCACACCGAAGCCGGTCGCCGCGTACGCGGCGAGTGTCATGTGAATGGTCTGCGTCAGCGCCGACGGGTTGAAGATCGCGGCAATCGGATCGATGCCGGCCGGCTTCCCGTCTACCATGGTGAACCCGGTGGGCGTGTTCATCCAGGCGTTCGCGATGACGACGAAGATCCCGCTGAGTGCGCCGCTCAGGGCGACCACGATGCCCGCCCACAGGTGCGCGCGTCCCGACAGGCGCTCCCAGCCATAGAGGTATATACCGAGGAAGATCGCCTCCACGAAGAAGGCGAAGCCCTCGAGCGAGAAGGGCATGCCGAAGATGGGGCCGGCGAACTCCATGAAGCCCGGCCACAACAATCCGAGTTCGAAGGAGAGCACGGTGCCCGACACCGCCCCGACAGCGAACATGATGGCGGTGCCCTTGGACCACCGCTTCGCGAGCTCGAGGTACACCGGGTCGCCTGTCACCAGCCAGCGACGTTCCGCCATCACCATGAGCAGCGGCATGCCAATGCCCACGACGGCGAAGATGATGTGGAAGGCCAGCGACATGCCCATCTGGGAACGCGCCGCGAGAAGATCGTTCATGCGGGATTCTACCTAGAAGAACAGCTCGATGCCGATGCGCATCGCTCGCGGCGGCCCATAGAAGAAGACGGGCTGGAAGTAGTCGTGTGCGGCCGCCTGGTAGAGTGGCAACAGCTCCTCGGGTCCTGCCACCACGCCATCATGGTTGAGGTCGGCCGACGCTCGGTAGCGCGGCGATTCGTACGGAATGGCCTGCGGGTTGGCAGCGTACGCCGCCTGTATGGCACTGTCGACCGTGGCCGGTGATGCGTAGGGCGTTCCGGTCTCCGGCCGCACCGAGAGAAGGTTCTGGCGCCCGAGAATGTTACGGACGTCGAAGTAGATGCTCCCCTCCACCTTGCCGAATTGCAGCGGCCGGCGGACCAGCATGTCGATCGTGTTGGTCCAGGGGAGCCGCGCACTGTTGGGTGGAAAGGGAACTGGCCGGAGCGGGTCGATGGGTGTGTAGGGCAGGCCGCTCAACAGCCGCACGATCAGTGAGCCCTGCCACTTTGCGAACGGCTTGCTGCCCAGCACCGTCGGGCCAACGTTGGGTGACACCACACCCTGCAGGATCGCGGTAAAGGCATGCCGCCGGTCGTAGTCGAAGGGGAACTCGATCTGCCCCGGCGTGATGGTGTCGCCGGTGGTCGGGTCGATAGTGAAGGCACTCCGCACCAGGAAGGCGTTGGACGAGTTCGCCTCGGCGTACTGGAGCGTGTACAGGAGGCGCAGCCCCCAGCCTCCCACTACGGCCCGTTCAAGAATTGCCTCGAAGCCGCGTACCGTGCCATAGTCGGCGTTGGTGAAGAGGCTCGAGTCGGGGTTGAAGCCCTGCGGCACCGAGGCCACGAGGCCGTACAGCTGCCGGATGTAGACCCCGGTCTTCAGCAGCAGGGTCTGGGTCGGACGCATGCGCACGTTGAACTCGAACTGCCAGGCACGCTCGAAGCCCAGGTTCGGGTTGCCGACGCGGAAGCGCCCCGTGCGATTGACGTCGTCGAACGCGGCGTTCACCATGAACTGGTAGTCCGGGGGCTGGCTGAAGTATCCGAAGCTGCTGACGATCGTGAAGCTCTTGAGTACCGTGGAGGCGGCGATGCGCGGGTTCAGTGAACGCTGGACGCCGGCGGGCACGCCCTCGAATGCTGATTGGGAGTTGAACTGGTCATAGCGCAGGCCGGCGGTGAAGCCGAGCTCGTTGATGCGGTACTGGCCCTCGATGTACAGCGCGGCAGCGTTGGGCGAAAAATCGGACGCGGTGGCCGGCGGCACGCTGTCGCCCACCGGGAGGTAGCCGAGCACCCGCTGGAAGGTCTGCACCCGCTGCTGGATGTACTCCCCGCCGAAGAAGAGGTCGCCTCGCGTGCCGAGCCCCAGGGTGATGTCCACCTGGCCGCGGAGTTCCTTGAAGTTGTTCCAGTCGACGCTGCCCAGCGATCCCTGCGTCTGGAAGAAGGCGGGCACCCCCCAGGGCGAGCGGCTCGAATAGTCGGGCAGGTAGAGCCCCGGGATCGGCTGCTGCGCGGCGATGGTGTCGCGCGCGCTCGCGATGTCCTCACCGACAATGTTGAAGGGCGAGGTGGTGAAGGCGCCAAACAGGTACTTCACTGAGTCGGCCAGCATGCCCCGCGAGAAGCTGCGATCGAAATAGCCGGCGCGGGCGTCGATGACCAGCGGCAGCTTTGCGGTGGGCGAGGATGTGTGCTGGAAGCTCACGCTCGCCAGCGTACCGGCGAAGTTGAGCCCCGGGGCATAGCCGAGATCGTACTTGTAGAGCTGGTCGTACAGCAGCTGCTGTTGGGTGCTGTACAGCCCGAAGAGCCGCACGGTGTTCCCGGTGCCTGCCGGGATGATCAGCTTGCCGGCGTACGAGAGCTGCTGCCCGCTGTTGTGCGGCAAAGGGGCAGGAATGTTGTATCGGGGATCTTCGGGATTGGTTGGGGCGGGGGCACTTGTCGGGTCGAAGTCGATCTTCGCATTGAGGTCGATATCAACGACGGCCCGGATGCCGGCCACCACCGGCCCGCTGCCCGAGAAGATGAACCGGTCGAGGCCCAGGTCGGCCGGACCGGTGAAGGCCCGGTCGCTCTCGTACGCAATGCGCCCGGTCCACTTGGGGCCACCATCGGTGGTCACCACGTTGACCATCCCCGAAATTGCCTGTCCGTACTTCGCGCTGAACCCGTTGGTCACCAGCGTCGCTTCGGTCAGCATGTCCGGCGGGATCCGGAGGCCGATCTGGTTGGTGGACGCGTCGAGCTGGTTCTTGACGCCGAGACCGTCGAGGATGAACGACTGTTCTCCCGGGCGCCCGCCGCGATAGCTCGTGCCGACGGCGCCGGCACTGAGCACCAGGGCTTCCTCGAGCGAGCTCACCGGCAGGTTGAAGAGGTCCTCCGCCGTATAGCGTTGTTCTGTGCGGGTGGACAGGGCGTCGAGCGGGTCGGTGGGGCCCGCCTCCACTGCGAGTTCGTCGAGCTCGACGGCACTGGACACGATCACAATGGATAGTGTCGTGGTCTCGCCCGACCGCACGATCACGTTCCTGATGGCGGTCGGCTGGTAGCCGATGCGACGGGCCTGGACGGTGTAGGTGCCGCTTCGGACCTGGCGGATGCGGAACGCGCCCGAGGAATCGCTGACGGTGCCGCGGCCGGTTTCCTCCACTGTGATGGTCACGTCCGGCAGGTATTGGCCGCCGGTTGAATCACGCACCCGCCCAGCGAGCGCGCCATCCTGGGCAGCGGACATGGCCGGAAGGGCAACAACGAGCGCCAGCCCGCAGCAGGCGGCGCGCGCGCGCCGGGCTGTGCCACTCACGGCAGGTCGAACCGGAACAGGTCGCCCGCGGCTTCCGCGATCAACACGCGCGCGTCGTGCGAGAGGGCGGGACGCCGGTATGCGCCAGCGATGTACTGTACCTGCCCGCTCGCCAGGTTCACCTGCGCAATGTTGCCCCCGCCGTCAACCTGCAGCGGCACGCCCTCGCCACTCGTCCACCGAGTGGCGGTGCCGCCCACAATGGCCACGAGCTGGCTGCCGACGAGCATTGGGTCCCTGGCGATGCTATCGGCGCCGAAATCGAACAGCGTCAGCGTGCTGCCGTCCGGTTGCCGCTCATAGACCCGGGTATCGAACGGCAGCGTATACAGCACGGTGCCCACCGTGCGTCCAGCAGCAGCCGACGTGGCGTAGTCGGTACCGGCCAGCACGACGGGGTCGGCCGTGCCCTGCAGGACGAGTCGCGCGATCTCGCGCCCCACGCGCAGCAGGGTGGGGCGGTCGCAGAACGGCTGATCGCCAGGGCAGGCCGAGACGTCCACCATGGCGAGGTAGGCCAGTTCGTCGCCGCCGATGAGTGACAGGTAGTTCGCGGAGATCTCCAGCACGCCATTCGACAGGGGGACGGGGAACGTCACCCGCGGCGTGAACTGGTCGGCGGTGCGCCACGGCGCCGTGCCGAGCAGCGTGATGGCGTCCGCGCCCGCACCCTTGAGTCGTGCCGACTGGACGAGCACAACGATCGAGTCATTGAGCGCTACCGGGTTCTCGTAGCGCTGTGTGGAATCGAGCGCAGAGGCAGACCTTGGACAGCTCTCGCTGACCGTGGTGCCGCCAGCCACCGGCAGCGCGCCGAGGCACTGGTTGAACGTCAGCGCGCCACTGCGCCGGTAGCTGTACAGCACGATGGTGTCCCCCGGCAGGAAGGCGGGCGTGAGGTCGGGGCCGGGGTTGTACGTCAGCTGGACCGGGAGGGCCGGTGAGAACGGGCCGTGGTTGGTTTCGCCCGGATCCTGGAAGGGATCCGAGTGGGCACAGGCGCCCGCTGCCAGGAGGAACGCTGGCAGGAGCAGCGAACGGATGCGCGTGCGGAAGGGCACGGGTGCTCCGCGAGAGTCGGTCAAGCACTTGTGGTGTGCGGGCGTGCCTGCCGGCGGCCGGCTGGCAGGCACACGAAAGGACGCCGGTGCGCGAAGGGTTCGCACACCGGCGTCTGGGTCAGCAGTGACTGCCCCGGGACGATTGGCCTATCGGCGGGGCGACCCGACGATCGGCGCCATCGGCTCGGCGCTCCGTGGTGGCTCCATGCCGCCGCTGGCGCTGCGGCACGCCAGCCCGATGAACACGAGGGATCCCGCCATGATGAGGTTCTTCACGATGGCGCGGGCGCCGGATAGGACGATGGGCAACCTGACCTCCGCCTCGGCCGTGGCGCGCAACTCGATGACGTCGAGTGCCAGCAGGGCACAGATCGCGAGGAGCAGCAGCGCCGCCAGGAAACTCAGGATGCCGATCCACCGCAGCACGAACCGGTGGTTCATCAGGCCCGCCACCACCATGGCCAGCGCGATTCCCAGCAGCGGGGTGAGAAGGAAGCCGGCGAAGAGGGAGCTCGACGCGAACCGCCACTTGGTAGATGACGGCAGGTACGGGACGACGCTGGTGACGAAATCGATGAACGGGAGAAGAATGAGGAGCGCGCTGATGAGATACAGCGAGCCGCTGATCCTGCGAAAAGGGGCCCCATAGGGCCCCAGGGCGGATGTCAAAATGCGCTCCTCGTCAGGCGTTGCCTCGGGTTCGTGCGAAAGCTAACAGGACGAGGAGGCCCGTGCCCATGAGCATGAGGGCGGCGGGTTCCGGGGTGGTCGTCACGAACTCCTGCATCCCGCCCAGCTTCGGGATACCCGACTGCATCGTGACGTCGGAAAGCACGATGTACTTGCTCCAGTCCTGGTTCGCCCCGTTGTCGTTGTACCACTTGGTCACCCACGACAGCCAGGCATCGGCACCAGCCGTCGGTACGCCAGCGCCGGGGCCGGCAGTGATGTTCCAGATGGCGCGGTGAATGTTGCCCCACTCCTGGGACACCAGGTTCGGCGGCGTGCTTGCCGCCGTGAGCGCGAACTGATCGGTAAGAAGTGCCGCCATGCGATAGCGGTCGAGCGCCGAATAGTTGGTGCCAAGCAGGTTGAGGGCGCCGCTGCCGCCGATGCGCGTATGACTCAGGTCGGCGCCGTCGACGAGGCTCGTCTTCACCGCCGTCTCGGTCTGGCCGATATAGGAGTCGTTCAGGTAGTCGACACAAAAAATGTCGATGGCTGGTGTCCCCGGCACGCTGCCAAGCACCGCCTGATAGGGACCGACGTATACACCGCCGGAATTGCGGCCGTTCACGCCGGTCATCCGAAGTGCTGTCGTCTCCGGATCATCAGCCCAGGCAGGGTTCGCGTGGGATGCGAGGGCGATAGCGAGCACGGCAAGGCGAAGCGTCCGCACGGGCAATCTCCAGCTTCAGGGAAATGGAAGCGCAGCCTTCTGCACTCGGCTCTGCGCACCTTCACAAGAAGCAGGGGCCATGCCGTCACGTCGTGATTCGCGACAGCGACGAACTCTTAGACAGGCGCTTCCGCGACGCCGCCTGCTAACTCACGCGACCTGAAGGCTTTATTCTCGGAGATGCAGAGGTGAGTGGGCGGGAGCGGGTGTCCCCGCTCCCCTGTCGATAGGCCGCCGCACCGTGCGCCGGCACCGCACCACGGTGGGCTTAGGCCTTGATCCAGAGCCTCACGGCTACCAGCACGAGGAACATCGCGAACGCGCGCTGCAGGCTGGTAGATGAAACCAGTCCCGCCAGCTTGGCACCGCCGAACGCGCCGAACACGATTCCCAGCGCCACCAGCAGCGACGCACGCGGGTCCAGGTTCCCGCTTCGATAGTAGGTGATCGCGCCAAGGAGTCCCACCGGCAGCAGCAACGCGCCGAGCGACGTACCAACCGCCTGCTTGAAGGGCATCTTCGCGAACTGGGCGAGCGCCGGCACAATGAGGATGCCGCCGCCGATGCCGAACAGGCCGGCCAGGACTCCCGCGGCGAGCCCGATCGCGATGAAGATGAGCGTCATCGGTTACCGCGCCCTCAGCGCGTCGCGGATTTCCCGGAGCAGGATTACGTCTTCCGCCGGCGCCGCAGGGGCCGGTGGCGCCGACTTCTTGAGCCGGTTCATCGCCGTCACCATCTGGAAGATGATGAACGCGAGGATGGCGAAGTTGATCGCCACCGTGATGAAGTTGCCATAGGCGAACACCGGTATCCCGGCCTTTCGCACGGCGTCGAGGGTGTGCGGCACGTCGGGTGGCAGTGCCGCAAGCGGGATGAACAGGTTGGAGAAGTCGAGCCCGCCGGTGAGGCGGCCGACCAGTGGCATGATCAGGTCGTTCACCACCGAATCGACGATCTTCCCGAAGGCGCCGCCGATGATGACGCCGACGGCCAGGTCCATCACGCTGCCCTTGAGGGCGAATTCCTTGAACTCCTGAACCATGCCCATGGGTGACGCTCCCAATTGAGATATTGTGCGACGGGTTCTCGATACCGTGCCCGTAGCCCGTCCGCGTGCCGCGGTGTCTGGCGGCAGCAGGAGAAAGATGTAGGAGGAGGCGCCCCTTGCGCCCACTCCACCTCTACTTTACTGTATAAAGCACTTTGACAGACTCGCGCCCGGATGTGCCCGCCCTGCATTCCAGGGCCATGGATAACCTCAGCTACATCCGCCGAGCGATGGAGCGTTCGTCCGCGTTCACGGCGGTGCCGGGGTGGGGTGGCATGGCGATGGGTGTGACGGCGGTGCTCGGCAGCCTGGCGTCGGCCCGGGCGACCACACCTCGTGCATGGACCGTCACCTGGCTTGGTGTCGCCGCCATTGCGAGTGCCATCGGTGCCGTGACGATGGTGCAGAAGGCCCGGCGTGAGGAAGGCGTGGTGCTGAGCGGCAAGGCGCGGCGCTTCTTCCTCGGGTACCTGCCGCCGATCGGCGTCGGCATCCTGCTCACCCTGGTGCTCGTGCGACACGAGATCTACGGTGCGCTGGCCGGCACCTGGCTCCTGCTGTATGGAACGGGACTGGTTACCGGCGGGGTCTTCTCGGTCCGGGTGGTGCCGGTCATGGGAGCCTGTTTCATGGCGCTGGGCGCGGTGGCGCTGTTCACCCCGGCGTCACTGGCCAGCGTCTGGATGGGTCTCGGATTCGGTGGGTTGCACCTCGTGTTCGGTTTCCTGATTGCGCGGAGGTACGGTGGCTAGACACTCGCACGCGCGCCGCATCGATCGCGCTGCCGCTCCACCTGCGCCCCCGGCGCTGGGCGCGGTGCCGGGCGCCGCGAGTGAGGCGCTCGAACTCGATCGCGTGATCCACGAGCGCATGCGTCTCGCCATCGTGAGCGCGTTGGCGGTCAATCCGGCGCTGAGCTTCAACGAGCTGAAGCAGCTGCTGGAGACCACGGACGGCAACCTGAGCGTGCACGCCCGCAAGCTCGAAGATGCGGGCTACGTACGCTGCACCAAGAGTTTCGAGGGACGCACGCCGCGCACCGACTACCAGCTCACCGGTGCCGGTCGCCAGGCGCTCGAGCGTTATCTCGCGCACATGGAGGCATTGATCCGGGCCACGCGGAAGGGGTAGCGCGAAACAGGGGACAGGGGATCGAATGCGATCCCCATTTTCAGCCCTACAAACTTTGCAGTACAAAGTACTTGTCAAGGAGGGCATCATGCTGCGAATCGATCCTGATACCACGCTCGGACTGCTGCTGCGACTCGGTGGCCTGGCGTCCTTTCTCATTCTGGCCGCCTCCATCACCGGCGCGCTGCTGGTGGCCGCCTTCGGGGTGGTGCGAGGTAACGCCCGGATCACGCGTCGTGCGGGAATGGTGGGGGCGGCGCTGCTCGGCACATACGGAGTGCTGCTCCTCGCTGGCCCGCTCGTGCTCGGTCGTCGCACACTTGCACCGGGACAGGAACTCGCCTTCTGCGGCGTCGACTGCCACCTCCACCTCACCACCACACATGTGGCGCGCAACGGCGGGATCGACGTGACGATGCGCGCGCGCAGCGACGCGCGCGAGGCGCCGGAGGATCCGCGCTACGTGGCACTCTCGGTGGTCGATGCAGGTGGCACTCGATATCCCGC
>Ga0302323_100003888_pt1 | contig 12156 bp, 5 predicted proteins | sample Fen_T0_3_FD_201950 | JGI IMG/M metagenome (GOLD analysis project Ga0302323, IMG submission 201950) | Peat permafrost microbial communities from Stordalen Mire near Abisko, Sweden - Fen_T0_3 | ecosystem: Environmental > Terrestrial > Soil > Wetlands > Permafrost | place: Sweden: Abisko... | reverse complement strand
GCATGGGTTCGGAGATCTCGAAGCCGATGAAATAGGCTCCGAGCACGGCGCCGGAAGCGTCCGTGAACGGGTCATACTGGGTCATGTAGTCGCGACCAAACAGATGTGCCTTGCCCGTGTAGGTCTGAGTCCGCAGCAAAGCTGAATAGGCCGGATGCTTGTGGTCTAGGCGGGTCCCCAGGGCGCGCGTGCCGTCCTCCTTCTTCAGGGAGGTGCTTATGCGAATAAATTCATCGCCCTGACGGGCAAAGATGGTGGCCACGGACTTGTCACCGGTCTCTCGTGTGAAGGCGTCCACCTGCTCGAAGTTGTTGTTGACCATCGCGCCGCCCGCCCGCAACACCGGTGTGCTCTCTTTACCAACGGTTACCTTCTTCCCCGAATCAGTCACGATGCCGCCGGCGAACTTGCCCTTGAAAAGACCGATAAGCTGCGACGCCGAATGCTTGCTGCTGTTGTCGAACCGGTCGACCACATCCTTGACCAGATTCGTCTGAGCCATCAGGTCAGCTTCGAACCGCCGCATGAACGGCGCCTGGCTGCCCCAGTACGCAGCCAGCGTTCCCACCAAGAAGACACCTGCGGCCGCGGTCGAAACCGTCAGAGCGAGCCGGGTCGACATAGAGCGCCGGGCGCCTCGCGCCGACTGCGCGGCATCCTGGGTAGAGGCTTTGGCCATTGATAGAACCCTCGCTTTGCATATCGGCGTGTTGAGTCAATGCTTGAGGCGCCCGGACGGTGTTGGCCGGCAAACGCAGGGGTCGAAAGCATCGTGACAGTCCGAGGCCATGCGCTTCAGAACCCGGCACTAGGTGCCGATTGGCGTTGCTGGCGTGCGGGTCGCGCCGTCCGTCGGCAATCGAATCGGAGCAGCCGCCTTCAAACAGGAGTGGGGGAATGACGAACGGGCTCGAAAGGGAGAAGATACGGATCGCTTGCTTGGCTTTGGCACTGCTCGGCTGCGGAGGCGGAGGCGGAGGCGGTTCGGGTGGAGCGGGAGGCAGCCTGCCTGGCGTCGGCGGAGCTGGCGCGGGAGGGCGAACGCCTACTGGAACTCTGGCGAGTGGCATCGGTGGTGCCGTCGGCTCGATCGATGCGGGGCCGGGCGCCGGCGGCGTGGCGGACACCATGGGAGGCCAGGACAGTTCGACCAGCGTCAGCGTCGATGGGGCCACCGCCGATGCGACGATGGGCAGTGACGTCCCGCTGCCGACCGCGGACGCCATGGAGGGGCAGGACAGCTCGCCCAGTTTCGCCGTCGAGGTGGCCAGCGCGGATGCGACGCTGGGACCTGATGTAGCGCTCCCGACGGCGGATGCAAAGTCCCCCTCGGACGCCACGGGCCGCACCACCGTGGTCAAGATCTCCGCTGGCGAAAACATCAGTTGCGCTGTCATGTCCGACGGCAGCGTCATGTGCTTGCGCAACTACACCAGGAACCTGACCCACTTCGAAGCGCTGGCAGGGATCCACAATGCAGTGGACATCGTGGTCAGCGGTGACGACTCGGTCCGCTGCGCAGTCCTGGCGGATGGCACGGTCAAGTGCTGGGGCAAGGACGACAAGGGGCAACTGGGTGACGGAAACCTGGTGGATTCGGATACGCCGGTTTCGGTGGTCGGCATCAACACCGCCAAGGGCGTTACCGCAGGACAGGACTTCGCATGCGCGCTACTCGCCGACGGCACGGTCAAGTGCTGGGGCAGCAACGGCTACGGTCAGATGGGCAACGGAAGTTGGGTCAGTGCCGGCTTCGGCGGTGCCATGTCCGGTCCGGACACCTGCGGCCAGGCCAACAGTCCCTGCGCGCGCACGCCCGTCACCGTCCCTGGCATTGGCAACGCAGTTCAGATCTCGGCCGGCGCGGTCTTCATGTGCGCGGTGCTGGCCGACAGCACGGTCAAGTGCTGGGGCGGAAACATCGCCGGAGCCCTGGCCACCGGCAGCGACGTGGGGCCCATCAGCGGCACGGCGATTTCCTTGTCCATCGCCCCGGTGGCCGTCGCCGGACTCACCAACGTGGCCGCCGTGAAGGCCGAGTGGTACCACCTCTGCACCGTGCTCAAAGACGGCGGACTCCGCTGCTGGGGCGCGAACAACTACGGCAACCTGGGCACCGGAACGACCACGGGGCCCGACACCTGCACGCTGTTGACGATGATGATCGGCGGTCAAAGCTGCGCGTTCCACCCCGTTTCCGTCTCACAGATCAGCACAGCCAAGGACGTGGCCGTGGGTATGTACGCCAGCTGCGCCGTCTTGGCCGACAGCACGGTTCGGTGCTGGGGGCGCAATTACATGGGCGCTCTCGGCAACAACGCCACCACCGACTCGGCCTTGCCGGTCGCCGTCCAAGGCCTCGCCAATGCGCAGGCCATCGAGGGCGGTTTCGGCTATTTCATGGCTGTTCTGACCGACGGCACCGTGGTGTCTTGGGGTGACGACACCAACAGCGACCTGGGGCTGGGCTACGGCGCGCCGGATACCTGCTGGATAGGCGCGACCTGCAGCCAGAGCCCTCGACCCGTCTCACAAACCCTGTACGGTGGAACTGACAGCCTGAGCACGCCCGATGCGGGCCCCATCAGCGTGCCCGACGCTGCCGGTGCAACGAGCTGCAGCTCGACCACCCCACAGGGCTCGTGCACGGTCGCCGCCGCCCAGATGTGCGAGGAATTCGCCGGCTACCCCTCGGTGGCCATCGCTCTTGCATCTTGTCCCGCCAGTGTGGGCGTGTGGTCGACTTCGCCCTGCGCCACCGCGGGTCGCGTGGGCGGCTGCCGCACCGCCATGCCGGGACTCAACGCGTGCTTGACCAACTGGTACTACACCGGCAGTAGCACCGGGCCCGCGGGCTGCGCCGGCGGCTGGCTCACGCCGTAGCCCCGTCTCGGCGCCGGTCCCCTACCCTCCATACCGCACGGCTGCACGCGTCTTGGCTTTGGCGGCTTCTTCTTCGCGGTTCTTCGCGGGCGCGGTGGTTTCCAGGGCGTGCAGGAGCCGGTTGGCGATGTCGGTGATGGCGCCGACCGCGCCGTGGAAGGCGGCCTCGTTGGCCTTCGACGGCTTAGTAAAGCCGCTGATCTTTCGCACGAACTGCAAGGAAGCGGCCTCCACTTCCTCGGGCGTCACGGGTGGATCGAAATTGAACAGGGTTCGGATGTTCCTGCACATGGGGAGTGGACCTCGTCGCTTGGTTGGATGTCGCAAGCGCCAAGCGCGTTTCTTGGGCGGCCCATCGGCCTTCGACTGCTAGCCTTCCAGCCATGACGTCGACGACGGTCACGAGAACGCTGGGCGGCACAGGCGCGCAGGTGCTGCCGGTCTCGCTCGGCGGTGAGGGAATTCTTCGCACCACGGGGCGCGCGCGTCAGGCGGTGCCGGTGATTCTCGAGGCGCTCCGGCTCGGCGTGCGCTATTGCGACACGGCACCCGCGTACCAGCAAAGCCAGGACTACTACGGCGAGGCCTTCCGCGCCGCCGGCACCGGCAGCCGCGAGCGGGTGCTCTTGGCCTCGAAGTGCCACGAGCGCACGCGCGATCGGGCGCTTGGGCTGCTGGACGATTCGCTTCGTCGCTTGGGCACGGACCACCTGGATACCTGGCAAATGCACGACTTGCGCACCATGGACGAGCTGGACGTGCTGACCAGCAAAGGCGGCGCGCTGCAAGCTGCGCTTGAGGCAAAGGCCGACGGTCGCATTCGCTTCATTGGGGTGACCGGGCACCACGCTCCCGAGGTCCTGCTAGAGGCCATGCGCCGCTTTGCCTTCGACACCGTCCTGGTGGCTATCAATCCGGCCGATGGACGCTATCGGCCGTTCGTGCCTACCGTGGTGGCGGAAGCGCGCAAGCGCAACATGGGTGTGGTGGGCATGAAAGCGCTGGCCGGCGGAAGACTCGTCGGCGCGGCGCCGCCCGGCGAGCTTCTGCGCTATGCCGCAACCCATGCGGACACTGTCGTGGTGGGCTGCTCGTCGGTGGACGAGATCCGCGCCAACCTCGGGATCGCCGACGGATTCGCCGCCATGACCGATGCGGAACAGCACGCGCTGGAGAGGCGCATCGCCCCTCGCGCGAGCGACTACGATTACTTCAAGGGGTGACGGTCAGCGCGGTCGAGTCCACACGAAGGATCTCACCGCCGCGCGCGGGCCGCGAACGCGGCGGCTGGAGCGACGCTGGGGGGTCGAGCACTCGCCCCGGACCTCGTCGGGCTCCGCCGCGGTCCCGGCAGGACCAAACGTCAAGCCGAGGCTGCGCCTCCGTCGATCGGTAGGACAATGACGAAGGTCGTGCCTTTGCCGACCTCGCTTTCGAAGGTCAAGCTGCCACCATGCTTGTCAACGACGATGTTACGGGCAATCGCCAGCCCCTGGCCGCTTCCGCGCCCGACCTCCTTGGTGGTGAAGAACGGATCGAATACGCGGTCGCGGATTTGGGCGGGAATGCCGCAACCGCTGTCGGCGATCTCGATGCGCACCTTGTCGCCTTGGCCGAATGTTCGGACGACGATGCGTCCTTTGGTGCCGCTCTTGCCCACCACGTCCGAGATGGCATGCGCGGCGTTGACGATGAGATTCAGGAAGACCTGGTTGAGGTCACCCACGTGGCAGTTGACCAGCGGCAGCTCACCGAATACCGTTTCGACGTCAGCCAAATACTTGTACTCGTTGCGCGCGACGGTCAGCGTCGTCTCGAGGGCTCGGTTCAGATCCGCAGTCGACTGGTCGCGACCGTCGGGATGGGCGAATTCCTTCATGGCACGCACAATCGTTCCGATGCGTTTCACGCCGTCGCTGGCGCGTGCTATCGCCCCTGGCGCATTCTCTTCCGCGTAGGCCAGGTCGGCCTCGTTCTCGGCCCGCTGCATCTCCTCGAGCAGAACTTGGTTTCCCGTGCCACGCACTGCAGCGCGATACCTGGCAAATAGAGGCATCGTCTGATTGCAGACGGTGGCCAGGAACTCGATGCTGTCCCCAACGAACTGCGCCGGCGTATTGATCTCGTGGGCGATGCCGGCTGCCAGCTCGCCGACCGCCTGCAGCTTCTGGGCTTGGCGCAAATCCATTTCGAGCCGGGCTTTGCGCTCGCGATCGCTCACGTCGGAGATAATCACCAGCATGCGCTTCCAGGTCTGGTCGCCGCCGAGCGGGGCCAGATCGATCTCGAGCGTGCGAGCACCAAGGACCAACTTCCGCGCAAGGCCTTCCCGCACGGCCGCGACAGGCTCGTCGTCTTGGGCGACGCGCGTGAAGAGGGCTTGAAACTCCTTTGCATAGGCCGCATCGACCCTAGCCAGCATGTCCACCCACACCTCCCCCTCAGCGATGCCGCTGAACCATGTCTGTGCACGCGCCGACCACTCGCCAACTACGCGCGCTTTGCGATCGATGGTCACCAACCCTTGGTCGACGGCATCGAGCACGTTGCGCAGATCTGTGTTGCGCTGGCGCAGCTCGGTGGTGCGCTCGTGGACACGGACTTCCAGGTCGCGCTTGGCGGCCTGGACCTGTTCGTAAAGGCGCGAGTTCTCCAGCGCCGCGGCCGCCTGAGCAGCGAGAAACTGAATGCGCGAGATGCGGGCTGGGTTGAATCCGTGGGCGAGCGCGCGGTTTTCCAAGTAAAGGACTGCTCGCAGCTGACCTCGGTTCAACAGAGGAACGCACAGTGCGCTGCGCGGGCTTTGCGCCGCAAGATACCTATCGTTGTTGAAGTTGGCGCTGTCGCCTGAGCCACTGCCCCACGCCGCACTCTCCTGCGTACGGGCCACGTAGCGAACCATCGTCTGGGGAACCTCGGCCTGCGCGAGCGGCTGTCCGATTCCCAGGCGGACCACGTCTGGGCTTACGGTGTGCTCGGCCTCTACGTGGAGATCGTCTTCCCCGGGGAAGAGCAGAACCCCTCGCTGTGCCCCGGCGTTCTCCACCAGGATGCGCATCAGGCGGTCGTGAAGTTTGTCCGCCATCAGCTCGCTCGCGATGGCCTCAGATGCACGCATGGCCGATTCCATATCCAGGGCCAGCGAGGTGCTTTGTGCTCGCGCCGTGCTCTCTCTCCTAGAGCGCCCCGCCGCTATCCGTGCGGTCGGTCGGACATCCTCTGTACTCTCGCTGGACGAGGCTGCCAGGTCGGGATAGCGCTGCTGCAGCTCGCGCACCTTGCCTGTGGCACCCCATGCGTCGTAGGTGGCAAGCGCATCGGCCAGGTACATTCGTGCGATGCTGTCGCGCCGGCCACGAAGGTGGAACTCGCCGGCCAGCTCGGCGGCCAACGCCTGGTTCTGCAGAATACCGTGGTCGCGCGCAGTCGCGATGGCTTTGTCGTACTCTTCCATGGCCGAGAGTGCGTCGCCGCGCAGGTCGGCCAGCTCGGCGGCCAGCAGGGCGTGTCGATGGGCAAAATTGGCGGGGCACAACGCCACCCAACCGGCGATGGTCGCGACTTTCTGTGCGAGCCCCGCGACGTGGCCAGCCCGGGTATCGTGCTGGCTTACTCGAGCGAGCGCCGCATGGCAAAGCCCGACGTAAAACTCGAGATCGGCCATGCAGGCCAAGCTGGGGCTGACGGCATCCGCCGTTGCCGCGGCGATCGCCTCGGCGTACATTCCGGCCCGGAAACGCACGATGGTCTGCCCCCAGCGCAACCATGCCTGCGAGGTGACCGGCGTCCTGGCGGCGAATTCGTCCTCGTCGAAGCCATCACCGTTGAGGCTTCCGGGCACCGCTCCCTCACCCGCCAGAGCCACGGCCAGCCGCTCGACCTGCCTCAGATTGAGCTGGTTGAGCCCGTCGCTAGCCCGCTCGGCCAGCTTACGTGCGCTTGGGATCGACTGGCGCACCTCGGCCAGCGGTCGACCTGCGATCACGCGATGAAAGATTGAGAGCGTGGAACAGTACACCGCGTACAGCAAATCACCAGCGTCTAGGCACAGCCGAATGCCCGCGTCGTAGAGCCCCACGATCTTGGCTTCTGGTTCGCACCAGTGGGCGACCAGCGTCGCGAAAAGGAAGTGCACCGCGCCCAAGGTCCTGATGGTCTGGCGCCGAAGGCCGAGCTCGAGCCCCTGCTTGCCAAAGCCGTAGGCAGCCGCATGGTCGCCGGTGATCGCTAGATGGGCAGCGGCGTATTGGGCGAGAAAGAACGGCATCAGATCGCCCACACCTTGGCGAAGCTGGAGCCGCAGGCCCTTGATAACGATCAGCACCATCAGGGGTGGAACCGACTGGAACGCAGCGGGAATGGCGTGGGCGAGAGTTTCCAGCTTGGAGATCGCCAGCGGCTCCGACATCTCGGACAACATGCCAGGCGAGAAAAGAGTCAACTCTGGTTGCAAAGCGGCGAATTCGGCTCCTATGCCTGCACCGATGCGCTCTAGCTCCGTCGGATCGGGCAAATCGACGCCCAGAAGTCGTAGAGCCGCCACGCTGTTCGAGCATCCGTCGAGAGGACGGCCGAGTCTAACCAGGACCACGGTGCGAAGATTGAGCGCCGCCACCTTGTCGAGGACATCGGTCGCGTGCGCCTCGATCTCGTCGAGGATAGCCAGGGTGCTATCGTTGTCGCCGCGCATGTACTGGCATTCCGCCTTGGCCTTTTGGGCTGGACAAACGATGGCATAGCTCTCGCTCCAGCCCTGCTCGCCTGCGAGTGCGATCGCTTGATCGAGGAAGCTCAGCGCCTGCGGGATGGCGGCGCTCGCCTGAGCCTTGCGCCCGCAGCGAAGATTCAACGACGCCAGGTAGCGACGCCCGTCCGCGGTCTGGATGTGCTCCACGCCAAGGTTCATCTGGTGAGCAACCGCGAACAGCTGTTCGTCGCTCGGCTCCTCGCCGAGGGCAGCACGAAGGTGCTCGCCGATCTTCAGGTGAACATGGGCTCGCTCCTGAGCCACGAGGCCATAGGCAGCTTCTCGCAGCTGATTGTGGACGAAGCGGTAGCGCGGGTTTCCCACCATCAAACCGTCCGCTCCGCTGACCTCCAGATCGCGAAAGCCATGATCGAGGGGGATCAGGATGTCCTCCCGCACAGCCACCTCCACACCCTGGACGAGCTCGCTGCGCGAGAGGCCCGAAACCATGGCCATGGTCGCGAAATCGAACTCGTTGCCAATGCAAGCGCCCAAACCTACCAGGCGCAGGGTGTGGCCAGGCAGGGCGCGCAGGCGGCTGAGCACGATGATGCGGGTGTCCTCGGTGGTTTCGCACACCTGGATGCGGTCGAGATCCCACTCCCATCGATGCCTGTTGGTGTCCACGTAGAGCAGGCCGTCCCGGTGCAACGCCGCGAGTGATTGACCCAGGTCGAAGGGATTGCCGCGTGCCCGCTCGAACAGCACCGCCGCAAGTGGTTGGGCTTCGAGCACGGGGCGCGACAACGCATCCGCCACAAACGACACGACGTCATCGCGCCTGAGGGGACCTAGGACGATTTCACGAACCTCGACGTTGCTCTTGCGCAGGTGCTCGAGCTCCTGGACGAGCGGGTGAACCTGCGAGACCTCGCTGTCGCGGTAACTGCCGATCACGAGCAGCGGGCGCGACGGCTTGTGCCCGGTCAAGATTAGATGCAACAGGCGCAACGACGCCGGGTCCGCCGACTGCAGATCGTCCAGAAACATGACCATCGGCTCGTCGGAGGTCACCATGGCGTCGACGAATGCCTCGAACGATTGGTCGAATCTGTTCTGCGACTCGACCGGGCCTAGTGCTACCACCCCTGGCTGGCCCCCAAGGATGATGTCCAGCTCGGGGACCATGTCCATGATGACTCGGGCGTTGTTGCCAAGTGCCTCCTGCAAGGCCCGCTTCTTGAGCACGAATTGCTCGGCGTTCATCGAAAGCACGGCCCTCGCCATCTCGCGGCAGGCGGATGCCAGCCCGGCGTACGGCTCGCTGCGATTGAGCGCGTCGTACCTTCCCATCACCAAACGGTGACGCCACGGCAGATGTCTGTGCAGCTCGCGAATCAGGGCTGTCTTGCCAATCCCGGAAGAGCCGGAAATCAGCACCAGTTGCGGGCCGGCCTTCCCTGCCAGCTCGAGAATGGCCTGCAGAGCCGCCACCACGCCATCGCGGCCATAAAGCTTGTGCGGAATCGTCAGCGCCTCGCTGAGATCTCGCTCGCCCAGGCGGAACGGCTCGATGTTCCCGTTGACCTCCCATTCGGCCAAGCAGCGCTTGAGATCGACGGCCAAGCCCGCGGCGCTCTGATAGCGATCCTCGGCGTCCTTCTCCATCAGCTTCTCGATGATGGCTGCCACCATAGCGGGGATCTGCGGTAGGACTGCGTCTGCCCGGGGAGCGGGCTTGGCGACGTGACAATGCACCAGCTCCAAAGGATCGCGTCCTTCGAAGGGGAGCTGTCCCGTGAGCATTTCGAAAAAGGAGACACCGAGAGCGTAGAGGTCGCTTCGCTTGTCCACGGGCCGGTTGAGGCGCCCAGTCTGCTCAGGAGCAATGTAGGCCAGTGTCCCCGCGGCCGCGTCGATGTCGAGATATTGGCAGTACTCGTGCTCGAGCTTGGTCGAGAGCCCGAAGTCGATCACTCGGACCTTTCCGTCGGAGCCCACCAGGAGGTGACGTGGCTTCAGATCCTTGTGAATCACGCCCTTGGCGTGAATGGCCTGGATGGCTTGGCTGACCGCGATGGCGGTTTGCAGGAAATCCGCGATCTGGCGTTTTTCCGTGCGCGCAAAAACCGGGACGGGCTCGCCGCCGTCTTCGCTCACCAGGGCCGGGCACCCGTCGGCCATCTCGAACCCAACTGGCTGGACTACCTCCGGGATGGCCAGCGATTTGAGAAGGTCGTATTCGCCGCGCAGCCGCCCGACATCTTCGGGGCTGGGCTGCGCAGAGCACAGGCGCTTGATGACGACCAGTCGGTCGTCTGCCCGGCGACGCGCACGGACCACCACGCTGGTGGAAGAAACGTAGATCTCCTGCTTCACTTCATAGCTGCTCACACCAAACATCGCATTAGCCTCGGGCAAAGTGGCGAGCGGGACCGACCGTTGGCCGCATGTACATCTCGGCTCTTGGGGACTCGATCTTGACCGGCGAGTGCGCTTGCGTTGGCGCAACGATACACGCCATTCGCCGTCGAACACCCGCCGGCGGCGAGTCGTGAAGAGACCGTAACCAGCATTGTGACCTAACCATGGCCTCTTCCTGACAGGCCGCCGCCCACACTATCTTGATGGACACGGCAACTGAAAAGCTCGAGCTCCCATCGGTGCAGGACCCACCCGGAACGCCGGTCAAATACGTGCGGTCCACGATGATTCTCTTCATCCTGGTGCACTTGATCGCCGTGGCTGGGGTGATCGTGGACGGTTGGTCGTGGAGCGGCGTTGTGCTAGCGCTCAGCGCCTACTACGCGCGGATGATTCTGGTGACCGCCGGCTATCACCGCTACTTCTCCCACCGCTCCTTCCGCACCTCGAGGGTGTTCCAGTTCCTGCTGGCCGTCGCGACACAAAGTGCCGCGCAAAACGGGGTCATTTGGTGGGCAAGCCACCACCGGTGGCACCACCGCCACTCGGATACGCCACTCGACGTGCACTCGGTGAAGCAACGAGGCTTCTGGTATTCGCACGTCGGGTGGATCTTGCAGGACGCCTGGAAGACCGACCTTCGGATGGTTCCCGATTTGGCCAAGAACCCGGAACTGCGTCTTCTCGATCGGCCCGGCTACCAGTTCTTGCCACCCGCGCTGCTTGGGCTGGCGTTCCTGCTTATCGGCGGCGTGCACGGGCTGGTGTGGGGGTTCATGGTTTCCACCGTGCTGCTGTGGCACGGGTCGTTTGCCATCAACTCTTTGACCCACATGTTCGGGCGCCCACGTTACGTAACCCACGACAATTCACGCAATCACTGGCTGCTGGCGCTCATCACCACGGGTGAAGGCTGGCACAACAACCACCACCATTACGCAAGCTCGGCCAAACAGGGATTCTTCTGGTGGGAGATCGACCCGACCTACTGGGTCCTGCGGGTCTGGCAGATGGTCGGCCTCATCCACGACCTGCGCTGTCCCCCGGCCCACGTGCTTGCCGGGCCGCTTGTCATCGACGCCAAAGAGGATAGAGCTCTCCTAGGCCCCAAGGCGAAAACCGCCCTGATGGATCTTCACCCCAGAGACGCAAAGACCGTGGAGGCCGGCGCGGAAATGTATCGGACTGCTTGAGAGCCCAGCACGAATCTGCCCAATAAAGCGGACCGGCGCCCGAGCCATATTCGGTAAGGTTGTGTGGATGCTGTCCCGTCCACGCTCCGCCGGACAGGGCCAAGGTGGCGCCGGAGCATGCTCACAGTCCGCAGGTCGTTCGCGAACACACCGCTTGGAGGTCGCCATGACACACGCGCGATTCATGCTTTGGGCTACCGGAATCCTTGCCTGTCTGGTCCCGGCAACCGCTCATGCGGTCGACTGCTTCGTCGACAGCGTCGCGGGCGACGACACCAAGTCGGCCCTTGCAGAGGCCGACGCGATCAAGACCCTCGCCAAGATCCCGTCGACCTGCACCACCGTCAAATTCAAGCGCGGCAGCGTATTCAACCTACCCGCCGGCAGCAAGAACTACGCTGTCAACCTCACAGGCAGCCGGATCAAGGTGCTCACTAACTACGGCGGCCCGGGCCAGCCTCTACCACAATTTCTCAAGCCTCATCAGACCAGCAGCGGCGCCGTGTTCTCCAGCTTTTCGCAAATCACCCTCGACGGACTGTACATTTCCGGCTCACGCAGCGACGCCGCCATGAGCAACCTTGCCGACGGCATCTGCATCATGATCGGTGGCGGGACGGCGGCGCAGCCGAGCGAGGTCAAGAACTGCGAGATCACCCTGTGTGACATCGGCATGATGACCTCGGGCGAATACGTCCAGGTACACGACAATTACGTCCACGATCTGTCCATCAGCGTGGATGCGGCACCCGGCGTGGACCCCAACGCCGTCGGCGGCGCGGAAGGCATCTTCGTCAACACCTCGCACGTCAGGGTTCACCACAATCGCTTCGTCAATTGCTCAACCGCTGCCCAATGGGTCAGCAACACCAATGGTGGCGGCGTCCGATGCGATGGTGGCGCCACGGAAGTGTCCATTCCCAACGGAAAGAATGGTGCCCAAGGTGAGATCACCGACGTCGAGATCGA
>Ga0302323_100003887_pt1 | contig 12158 bp, 6 predicted proteins | sample Fen_T0_3_FD_201950 | JGI IMG/M metagenome (GOLD analysis project Ga0302323, IMG submission 201950) | Peat permafrost microbial communities from Stordalen Mire near Abisko, Sweden - Fen_T0_3 | ecosystem: Environmental > Terrestrial > Soil > Wetlands > Permafrost | place: Sweden: Abisko... | reverse complement strand
AAGGTTTTAGTTGCAGAATAGGCATTGTAAGACGTATTTTCGTCCGTTTTTTTTTGGTTTTTTATATCAGCAAATCCAAATTGAAATCTATGAATAATACTGTCTTTATTAAAAATGGTGTATTGAACTGAAGGTGTTCTATCCTTCTTGATTTGTTCAATTAAAGTATTGTCTATTTCATTCATTGTGTTTTATGTTGTCTGTGAGTTACTTGATCTGTATAAAAACTATCAGTAATGTAATAGTCGCGGTATAGTTAACACTTACGGCCCGGCGGTTTAATTAGGTGCCGTCTGTGTCGTGGTGCCGTGATTTTTGCCAGTCCCGGTAAGTGGATGTGAAGCCAAGGGTCACGATGAAACTGTTAAACGGTACCAAGTCCGGGTAGACGGCAGTGAAGTTATGTGTCACGATGAAATAGTCTAGGTGAAGAGCAAAAAACAAGGCACCAGCGTGTCGGCCGACAGCGCCAATGATGCTGTCCAGGTAGATGAAACTGTCCGGATGCCACTGAATTTTATAAATGGAACAGAATTTAAGAGCATAGATGTTAGGGTTGATTACAATCTGTCCTGGCGATGGCGAAGGCACTTAATTAAACCGTCCGAGTTGGCCGAAGGCCTATTTTTGCTTTTTAAAAGAAAATCATCTGTTGGGTTAAAGATTTCAAAAGTGCTTAAACTCAGACCATATTTCTGAAATTGGTTTGTTTGGTTTACGACAAAGAATAATTAGTATTCCTTGTTCTTCGTTATTTATTCCATATTTATTCCTGAATACCTCCTTTATTGTCACCTCGGAAAAATACCTTTTTAAATAATCTTCGGAATAGCCAACAACTAGTACTGTCGAAGCATCTCGATTGCCAGGTCCCCAGTAATAATAACTGCCGATACCACTTGCTGCTAAAGGTAAACCAAGCTTTGGTCCGTAATGATTAATGGATCCAGCTTCTCCATAATTTCCTGTAATTATTATGGTATTCTTCTTGTCTTCGTTCGGCAAGTTTTCATAAACTCTTGAAACTGAACTAACAAGTTCTGGCCATCCTATCATTTCTCTAAAATCGTAACTGATATCCGCTATTCCATATTTTTTCATTTTTTCAATTGATAAAACAGGAAGCCATAAAGGACAAGTAATCACTAAACTTACAATTAATAGTATGGGAATGGCGTATTTTAGCCAGTTTATTTGTTTTTGGTGAAGCTTTATTTCCAATATTACTGAACCAGCAGCTAATAAGATCGGATATGCCGGACCTATATAATATGATTGGCCTTTCATTAATAGAAAAGCAAGGAAAGGAATAAAATAGATCCATACCAATATTCTGTACTTTCTAACTAGCTCTGAAAAAATAATGAATAAAATACCGGCAATCCAGATAGGAAGAGTTAACGGATTGATGATAATAATCTGTTCAATTAAAAACTTAAGAGTTGATGTACTTTCTTCTTTACGTAATGCTTGTAAATGTTCGAAAACAGGGAATCCGTTTCGGAACTGCCAAATTATATTGGGCAGAAATATAAAAAGACCGATCAAAGTTCCAAACCAAATCCACTTCCCGGTAAAAAGTTTCCTTTGTTTGCTTGTTGAAATTCCAATAAAAATGGCAAAGGCCAAAAAAGAAATTGAGTATTTAGCTAATAAGCCAAGTCCAACAACTAATCCAATGAGCAACCAAAGTCTTTGATTGTTGGTATTAATGTATCTTATAAACAGATAACAGGTAAGAACCCAAAAGAATTGGTCCACTGGTATTGTTTGAAACTGTGTTCCAGCTACTAAATAAATTGGAGAAACAATTATAGTTAGGGACGCAAGGATTTGAGCAAATGTTTTACCACCCATTTCTTTAGTTATGAGACCGGTCAGGAATACAATGATAGAACTTAGTAAAGCAGGAAAGGATCTTAAACCTTGAAGAGTCTCCCCTAGCAGGATTATTGTAAGCTTTGCAAAAAATGGAGTTAATGGGGGCATGTCAGCATAACCAAAAGCTAGATGTTTAGAGCAATCCATTATATAAAGCTCGTCCCTGTGAAAGCCATACTGGCCATTCGTAAAAAGATGAATCAATAGATTTGAGAGTGATATTCCGAGTAATATTAAGATATCTCGGTTCCTACATTGGAGTCTTAACGTTTCCATTTGAAGCTATTGTCAAATATAATATTTCTAGTCTAATGCAAGTTTGGTCGGCTTACGGCTAACGGCCCGGCGGTTTAATTAGGTGCCGTCGGAGCCTGCCCTGAGTTTACCGAAGGGTCGCGGTGACTTGTTTTTTGCCAGTCCCGGTAGATGGTCGCAAAGCCAAGGGTCACGGTGAAGTTGTGTAACGGTACCAAGTCCGGGTAAGGGTTGTGAGTTTCGGGTCACGATGAAATAGTCCAGATGGCGAGCAAAAAACCTACCTGCCGGTAGGCAGGCAAGGCACCAGCGCGTCGGCTTGCAACCCTATTGACTTTGTCTCGGCAGCAGGAACAGTCCAGGTGGCACAAGATTTAATAAGTGGGTTAAATTCTTCTCATAAAGACTTTTGAATGCGAAGATAAAATAGTCTGGGTTGCAAAAGGCAACCGAGGATCTACCAGAATCTGTTTTGCGCAGCAACCTGAAATCTTATCCGGTCCGAGCTCATTGAACAATTGCTCGGCAATTGTTCAATAATTAATTAAACCGTCCGGGTTAGCGTTTCGTTAGTTATGAATATATCATAAGCTGTCATGATTTAAAAATCATTCTCCAAGTGTAAGAAAGAAAATAGAACCCTATTCTAGTTCTTAAGGCAACGAACAGAAGCCCCATATTCCTTATTAAATGGAAGAATATCTGCTGTTGGCGGATATTGGATATATGTTATTTGTCCACCCCATATTGAATATTCAGTTGAATGCCAGAAATATGCTCCTAAAGTCAAATTTCCAAATCCACTATTTCCTCTGTCACCTGCAGGAAGGGTCGTAAAGCCAGAAACATTAGTTGCATTAGGATTAGAACCAATCCAATGCAATGTACCAGTTTCCTTCAATTTTGTGCCAGCAACACTATTTCCACCCAGAAAATCAATTAATGTTGTCCATTCCACGTCAGATGGTACATGCCATCCTGTTGGGCACAAATTACCCGTGTTTACTGCGTACCAATTATACAAAGCTCCGTAAGTATTCTTATTGGTTGTTTCATCATTGTTGTACCAACAGTATGCTGAAGTTGTAAGGTTATTCCATTCGGAATTATTTATAATATATGGTATGGCTGTACCATTCCCAAAATGGGTGTTTTTCAGGTTCTCGTTCAGCCATTTTTGTGTACCTATTGTCACAGAATGATAAAAATTTTGATCTGCATCTTCTGCTGAATATGTTGTGAAGGTTACATCTTCTCCAATACTTTTCCCTAATTCATTTTCTGCAATAATTCTATAGTGATATGTTGTTTCTGAAGTTAAACCAGTGAAAGAGTTGCTCGTACCCAAAAAATCGCCTCCTGAAAAAGGATATTGTGAAGCAGGAAGTAAACTCCCGTAACTTGTGGAAGTTCCAAACTCAAAGAAAAAATTGGTTGGCAAATAGTTTGGATTAACTGAAGCTACTAATGTGGCTGAAGTAATTTTTACATTTTGAGCAGGTTCTGTAATAACTGTAGGAACATCTCCAAGAGTTTTGAAAGTCAGATCATCACCATTCGTAGTCCCTAAAACATTTGTTGCTTTAACTCTGAAATGGTAAGTCGTCCCTGGATTCAATCCAGCCAAATCAGTATTGACGTAGACTGGGGCGTTTGCAATAATGGTACTTTGCGAGGGAGCAACAGAATTTCCATAGCTTGTAGTGGTTCCCCATTCAAAGATTATTGTAGTTGATAAAGAATTTGGATTAACGGAACCGTTTAGTTTTGCTGTCTTAATATTTAGATTTGTAGCAGCTTGAGTAATGGAAGCAGGAACCTGGCCCAGAGTTTTAAAAGTCATATCATTACTATATGTTATTCCAAGAGAATTTTCTGCTTTAATTCTGAAATGATATGTTGTTCCAAAAGTTAATTCTAATAGGTCAGCTTTGACAGAGACATTTCCATCTGTATCGCCAACTACAGGACTTTCCAGTGCTGTAGCAGTACTGCCATAGCTTGTTGAAACTCCATATTCAAATGTAACTGTAGTTGACAAGAAATTTGGATTAACTGAACCGTTTAAGGTTGCTGAGTTTATCGTAATATTTGAGGTATTAAGAGTATTTGAAGCAGGTTTATCACCATGAGTTTTAAATGATACTGACTTGCCATAACCAGTACCAGCATTGTTGGTTGCATATGCTCTAACGTAATACGAGGTATTTGGAGAAAGTTGGGTGATATTACTGGTAAAAGATAATACATCACCATTTTCCGTTGTTTTGCTACTTTCAATTGTAGGATCATCTGAAGTATTCCAGCAAACACCTTTTGAGACAATTGGTGCGCCTCCATCGGCTGTTATACTGCCTCCCGAAATGGCAGTGGTCGTGGAAATCTCAGTTACAGTAGTCGTAGATAAGGAAGGTGGTACTGATTTCTTTTCGCAAGAAGGAACTAAAATGATCGTTAGGATTATTCCTAAAACATTAAATTGTTTTTTCATGAATTAAAATTAAAGGTTTTTAAAGATATAATTTATATGAATTCTGAAGTACCCAGAATACAAGAAGAATTTAAAATGCAATTATTTATTCTGTTTAAAAAGTTAGCGTTTGTTTAATCCTGGTAAAAAAGATGAATTAGTGGTCAAGATAAATTGTCTAGAATAACCAGTCTAGATGCATGAACCTGTCCCGGAAGCACTGAAACTGTCCGGGTGGCAGAAATTTGAAAAGCGGATTTGAACTTTCTCTCATAGACTTTTAGGGCTGATAACGGAGTCGTCCAGGCTGCGGAAGCCAATTAATTAAACCGTCCGAGTTAGGTGGTCGTAGTATTTATTTAGTCCTTTATTTTAAGTAATAGTAAAATAAAACAGGATATTATAACTATTCCATTAAATGTGCTCAAGATACCTGATGACGATGGATGTAAATGTTTAAAATCCAGTATCGCAGGGTAGATAAAAAATATTGTTAGAGTAATTAATAGCCCAATTAGTTCCGCGAACCTTATCTTGCTAATCAAAAGCAAACTCAATATCAAATATATGACACTGAACATTAGATATTTAATAAAACTTGGATCTGGATTGGTTATTAAACCAAGGTATAGATTTGCTACAAATAAAAGTAAAAGAAGAACAATAGGGATAATGCGGATTGATGTGATTTTATAACCCATATGCTAAACATTTCGGATAAGCTATTTTTCAATTATAAGACTCCAATTTCAATTTTTTTATCGCTATTCGGATTCAGCCTTCAATTCTGTCAGAGTTAAATATTTTTTACGTCCCAAAGTCAAGTCGTAAATGAATAATAACATAACTGGAATAAATACAAGAATAACTGAAATTATGGTTGACGAAAAGTTCAATACCAAGGCTAAAATTGGAAACCCATATGAAGCTAGATTTCTTAATAATCTGTTTTTAAAACCAGTGATTACAAATGACTTTGTATCATTATCAACAAGGTTAAATTCAATTTCTTTGCTGCTTCCGCAATCAATCTTGGCAAAGATCAGGTGATTCCCCGACGTCAAGGTAATCTCTTTCAATTGTCCGTCGGAAATTTTACCAACTTTTTGTCCATCAATGAATACAGAATAGTCCCTTAATAAGTTAAGAAATTCGTGTTTTCTTTGAATTTTAATTGTTGCCATGGCTTTGGAAAAATATTATCGATCCTTAGCTCATGTTTTGTTTATCGATCATAGCGTAAAATTCCTCTCTATAGGTATCACTTATTGGAATTAAAGTTTTTCCAATTTTTATTCTATTTCGTTCAATGCTTTCTATTTTATTTATAGCAACAATGAAAGATTTATGAGCTCTCACAAATTCATTAGACGGTAATATTTCTAATATACCTTTAAAGCTTTGAAGAGTTAGGATGGCTTTTTCAGATGTTACAATTTTTAGGTAGTCTTTCATCCCCTCAATATATAAGATAGTTTTCAATTCAATTCGTTCGATCCGGTATTCTGTATTTACGAAAATTGAGTCTTTTTGATGAATATTTTTTCCTTTTAATTGCTCAAGCCTAACCTCTGCAACATTATTAACAGCTTTTACAAATCTTTCAAATGAATATGGCTTTAATAGATAGTCGTCAACTTTGAATTCATAACATTTGAGAGCATACTGATCATAAGCAGAAGTTATAATAATACTAGACTTTTGATTATAAGTTTCAAGAAATTGAATTCCATTGAAACCTTTCATTTGAATATCCAGGAATACAACATCAATTGGATTTTCTTTGATAAAAGAGACTGCTTCCAATGCTTTATTAAAAGTGTTTACTAATTCAAGTAACGGTAGTTTTTCAATAAAATCCGTTAGCTTTTCTGTAGCTAAAGGCTCATCTTCAATTATTATACATTTAAGCTTCATCCAATTTTATTGAGAAGTTTACGGTAAATTGTTGATCGTCTTTTTTAATCTCAAATACATGGGAGTCCGGAAATATTAAATCAAATCTTTTTTTCACAAGATCTATACCCAAACCCTGATGAGACTCATCTAAAAGCTCTTCTTTCTCATACGCATTAGTAATAGAAAAATCTAGATGATGATCTTTTAAATTTATTGTAAGTAATATGGCATCATTTTCTTTTACAAATCTACCATGTTTGAAGGCATTTTCAACCAAAGGCAGGAAAAGCATTGGAGGAATCTTTTCATGCTGATTATCAATATTAATATTTATTATTATTGGCTCCTTGTGATCTATCCTTATCTTTTGAAGAGAAATGTAATTATTTAAAAATCTGATCTCAGACTCAATGTCAATTTTTTCAATGTTTGCATCATATAACATGTACCGCATCTCTTCTGAGAGTTTCATTAAAAGTTCGGAAGCTTTCTGAGGATTTTTTAAAATAAGAGCATCAATATTATTTAAAGAATTGAAAATGAAATGAGGGTTAACCTGAGAACGAAGCATATTCAATTCGTTTTTCAGGTTTGTGGTTTCAAGTTCCTTCCTTTTCTTCTTCTCATCAAAATATCCTAAAATCGTTTTATGAGCTAAGGCCAATCCTCCTTGCAAGAAAGTAATTATGATATTAAGCAAAATATAGGCAATTGTAACTTTTGACAATAGTTCAGAAAACGATAACCCTTTTGTATTTAGTACCGGAAATAGGAGCCAAAACCATTTTTGTACAACTAGGACTGCAAATATTGCCGCAATCGAGATATACTTTTTCCACCATAAATCCTTTTTTTTGAGAATTTCCAGAATTACAAAATAGAAGACATAAAATACAATGAAGAACTTTACCGTACCTATAGCTGTATCCCAGATCATTGTATTGAGATTATAGTGGGCCCCAGGAGTTGCCTGTTCAATCGTGCTGCGGTTCAGTATGAATATTATTATGGGAGACGCCGAAATTGGTATAAATACAATTATCCATAATAAAATATGCCAGAATATTTTTTGAGATTTATTCATATTTAAATAGCTTATGAAAAAGGAGTCCTCAATATGAATGATGTAGAGGACTCCTTTTTCTTATTTTCTTTCCTTTATTTCTTTACTCTTTTCTGCAATTTTTTTCTGAAAAGAAGGATATTCAACTGTCATAAAATTTTGCATATATTCCGTCTGGATATCAGGTGTGACTTTTACAAATTTTTGACCTGTGGGAGATTGATAGAATTTTAATAATTCATCTATCTCATCATCTGTAAAATACTTGTCATATACTTTGGGGTAAAATTCAGTTAAAGCCTTTTTAGCCATTTTTTTTGTCTCGTCCATCAGAAAAGTTGAGAATTCATCCTGCTGTTCTTTTGTTAGATCTTTTGAAGTTTGTTGCTTCATGAACTGCAGCATACCGTCAAAACCTTTATTAATCATTTCTTCGGAATTAACAATTGAGATGTACATTAAAATCTTCTCTTGTTTTGTTTGACCATTTAATTGTAAACATGCCAAACTTACTAATAGAATGATAAATGCATTTTTCATAGTCATAAAATTTAGTTTAGAATAAATTTGAATGTAAACTTATAATTGGTCAGATGACTATAAAAATAAAATGTACACAAAGTCAAAACATATAGACAATCCATCTTTTCATATCGATGTGTCACATTTGTATATACTTATTCTTTAATAAATGATTTTAATTACTTATAGATAAAGCAAAAATGTCTAGCAGCTGCGCAGGCCTTCACAGTGGCCGACTGCCAAACCATTGAATGTCCATTCGCAAGTGGGTAAGGTCTTGATTTCATGCTAGTGCTTTTGAAAATCAGTCCTGATAGATGTTAGAAAATATTGTGTCATAATATTTTCTCCTATGTAGCCTTTCTCTAGATTTACGAGCTATGCCACCTAACGGCCCGGCGGTTTGATTAGGTGCCGTCGGAGCCTGCCCTGAGTTTACCGAAGGGTCGCGGTGACTTATTTTTTGCCAGTCCTGGTAAACGGAAGAGAAGCCAATGGTCACGGTGAAGCTGTTAAACGGTACCAAGTCCCGATAGATGTCTGTGAAGTTTTGTGTCATGATGAAATAATCTCGGTGAAGAGTAAAAAACAAGGTGCCAGCGCGTCGGCTTGCAACCCTATTGACTTTGTCTCGGCAGCAGGAACAGTCCAGGTGGCACAAGATTTAATAAGTGGGTTAAATTCTTCTCATAAAGACTTTTGAATGCGAAGATAAAATAGTCTGGGTTGCAAAAGGCAACCGAGGATCTACCAGAATCTGTTTTGCGCAGCAACCTGAAATCTTATCCGGTCCGAGCTCATTGAACAATTGCTCGGCAATTGTTCAATAATTAATTAAACCGTCCGGGTTAGCGTTTCGTTAGTTATGAATATATCATAAGCTGTCATGATTTAAAAATCATTCTCCAAGTGTAAGAAAGAAAATAGAACCCTATTCTAGTTCTTAAGGCAACGAACAGAAGCCCCATATTCCTTATTAAATGGAAGAATATCTGCTGTTGGCGGATATTGGATATATGTTATTTGTCCACCCCATATTGAATATTCAGTTGAATGCCAGAAATATGCTCCTAAAGTCAAATTTCCAAATCCACTATTTCCTCTGTCACCTGCAGGAAGGGTCGTAAAGCCAGAAACATTAGTTGCATTAGGATTAGAACCAATCCAATGCAATGTACCAGTTTCCTTCAATTTTGTGCCAGCAACACTATTTCCACCCAGAAAATCAATTAATGTTGTCCATTCCACGTCAGATGGTACATGCCATCCTGTTGGGCACAAATTACCCGTGTTTACTGCGTACCAATTATACAAAGCTCCGTAAGTATTCTTATTGGTTGTTTCATCATTGTTGTACCAACAGTATGCTGAAGTTGTAAGGTTATTCCATTCGGAATTATTTATAATATATGGTATGGCTGTACCATTCCCAAAATGGGTGTTTTTCAGGTTCTCGTTCAGCCATTTTTGTGTACCTATTGTCACAGAATGATAAAAATTTTGATCTGCATCTTCTGCTGAATATGTTGTGAAGGTTACATCTTCTCCAATACTTTTCCCTAATTCATTTTCTGCAATAATTCTATAGTGATATGTTGTTTCTGAAGTTAAACCAGTGAAAGAGTTGCTCGTACCCAAAAAATCGCCTCCTGAAAAAGGATATTGTGAAGCAGGAAGTAAACTCCCGTAACTTGTGGAAGTTCCAAACTCAAAGAAAAAATTGGTTGGCAAATAGTTTGGATTAACTGAAGCTACTAATGTGGCTGAAGTAATTTTTACATTTTGAGCAGGTTCTGTAATAACTGTAGGAACATCTCCAAGAGTTTTGAAAGTCAGATCATCACCATTCGTAGTCCCTAAAACATTTGTTGCTTTAACTCTGAAATGGTAAGTCGTCCCTGGATTCAATCCAGCCAAATCAGTATTGACGTAGACTGGGGCGTTTGCAATAATGGTACTTTGCGAGGGAGCAACAGAATTTCCATAGCTTGTAGTGGTTCCCCATTCAAAGATTATTGTAGTTGATAAAGAATTTGGATTAACGGAACCGTTTAGTTTTGCTGTCTTAATATTTAGATTTGTAGCAGCTTGAGTAATGGAAGCAGGAACCTGGCCCAGAGTTTTAAAAGTCATATCATTACTATATGTTATTCCAAGAGAATTTTCTGCTTTAATTCTGAAATGATATGTTGTTCCAAAAGTTAATTCTAATAGGTCAGCTTTGACAGAGACATTTCCATCTGTATCGCCAACTACAGGACTTTCCAGTGCTGTAGCAGTACTGCCATAGCTTGTTGAAACTCCATATTCAAATGTAACTGTAGTTGACAAGAAATTTGGATTAACTGAACCGTTTAAGGTTGCTGAGTTTATCGTAATATTTGAGGTATTAAGAGTATTTGAAGCAGGTTTATCACCATGAGTTTTAAATGATACTGACTTGCCATAACCAGTACCAGCATTGTTGGTTGCATATGCTCTAACGTAATACGAGGTATTTGGAGAAAGTTGGGTGATATTACTGGTAAAAGATAATACATCACCATTTTCCGTTGTTTTGCTACTTTCAATTGTAGGATCATCTGAAGTATTCCAGCAAACACCTTTTGAGACAATTGGTGCGCCTCCATCGGCTGTTATACTGCCTCCCGAAATGGCAGTGGTCGTGGAAATCTCAGTTACAGTAGTCGTAGATAAGGAAGGTGGTACTGATTTCTTTTCGCAAGAAGGAACTAAAATGATCGTTAGGATTATTCCTAAAACATTAAATTGTTTTTTCATGAATTAAAATTAAAGGTTTTTAAAGATATAATTTATATGAATTCTGAAGTACCCAGAATACAAGAAGAATTTAAAATGCAATTATTTATTCTGTTTAAAAAGTTAGCGTTTGTTTAATCCTGGTAAAAAAGATGAATTAGTGGTCAAGATAAATTGTCTAGAATAACCAGTCTAGATGCATGAACCTGTCCCGGAAGCACTGAAACTGTCCGGGTGGCAGAAATTTGAAAAGCGGATTTGAACTTTCTCTCATAGACTTTTAGGGCTGATAACGGAGTCGTCCAGGCTGCGGAAGCCAATTAATTAAACCGTCCGAGTTAGGTGGTCGTAGTATTTATTTAGTCCTTTATTTTAAGTAATAGTAAAATAAAACAGGATATTATAACTATTCCATTAAATGTGCTCAAGATACCTGATGACGATGGATGTAAATGTTTAAAATCCAGTATCGCAGGGTAGATAAAAAATATTGTTAGAGTAATTAATAGCCCAATTAGTTCCGCGAACCTTATCTTGCTAATCAAAAGCAAACTCAATATCAAATATATGACACTGAACATTAGATATTTAATAAAACTTGGATCTGGATTGGTTATTAAACCAAGGTATAGATTTGCTACAAATAAAAGTAAAAGAAGAACAATAGGGATAATGCGGATTGATGTGATTTTATAACCCATATGCTAAACATTTCGGATAAGCTATTTTTCAATTATAAGACTCCAATTTCAATTTTTTTATCGCTATTCGGATTCAGCCTTCAATTCTGTCAGAGTTAAATATTTTTTACGTCCCAAAGTCAAGTCGTAAATGAATAATAACATAACTGGAATAAATACAAGAATAACTGAAATTATGGTTGACGAAAAGTTCAATACCAAGGCTAAAATTGGAAACCCATATGAAGCTAGATTTCTTAATAATCTGTTTTTAAAACCAGTGATTACAAATGACTTTGTATCATTATCAACAAGGTTAAATTCAATTTCTTTGCTGCTTCCGCAATCAATCTTGGCAAAGATCAGGTGATTCCCCGACGTCAAGGTAATCTCTTTCAATTGTCCGTCGGAAATTTTACCAACTTTTTGTCCATCAATGAATACAGAATAGTCCCTTAATAAGTTAAGAAATTCGTGTTTTCTTTGAATTTTAATTGTTGCCATGGCTTTGGAAAAATATTATCGATCCTTAGCTCATGTTTTGTTTATCGATCATAGCGTAAAATTCCTCTCTATAGTTATCACTTATTGGAATTAAAGTTTTTCCAATTTTTATTCTATTTCGTTC
>Ga0302323_100003885_pt1 | contig 12160 bp, 9 predicted proteins | sample Fen_T0_3_FD_201950 | JGI IMG/M metagenome (GOLD analysis project Ga0302323, IMG submission 201950) | Peat permafrost microbial communities from Stordalen Mire near Abisko, Sweden - Fen_T0_3 | ecosystem: Environmental > Terrestrial > Soil > Wetlands > Permafrost | place: Sweden: Abisko... | reverse complement strand
GTCTTCGAGATAGACACCGACTCGGCGCGTGCGCTGACCCGTTTACGACGAAACGAGATCGACATTTTGCCAAAGGTCGCCGAGGCGCACTACCCCGAGCAGGTCTCCCAGGCCACCCTGCGGGATGTCCTGAGTCTCTACATCCAGCATCCAGACCGCTACTCGTTCGTGTTGCTCAACACGCGGCATGGGGTTCTGGCGGATGCCGGTTTCCGACGGGCCTTGAGCCTGCTTTGGGATCGTGCGCGCTTCGTCGACGAATTCCACCATGGGCTTGCGCAACCCATCGGTGCCCCGACCTTTGGCAAGGTCGCCCCGGACGCTTTCGACCGCAGCCTGGCTGGCCAGGTGCTCGACGGCGCAGGCTTTAGGGACACCAACGGCGATGGTGTTAGGGAGGTCGGTGGCGTGGCGATTCGGTTGGTGTTCCTGCTGCCTGCCGGGGCACGCACCCTGGCTGCCGAAGTGAAGGCCTTCGCCCTCGACCTGCGACGCGTCGGTATCCTACTCGACACGGTAACCGTCGACGGAACCGCGCTTTTTGCGCGGGTCCAGCGCGACGAGTTTGAAATGGCAGCGCTGACGTGGGACGGGCGAAGAGACGAGGACCCGCGGCTCCTGCTGGGGAACCAGGGCGATTTTCAACACACGGGCTACCGATCCGACCGCCTCTCGACCGCCGTCGATCTGATCAAGGTGGCCGTCTCGCCTTCGGGGCGGGGGCCGCTCGAACAGCAGCTGGCGGAAGTCCTGGCCGAGGATCGGCCGGCCTTGTTCCTCTACCGGCACGACGTCCCCATCCTGGTTTCTCGGCGGGTGCACGGCCTGGCGGCACTCGGTGACCGTCTGAATTTGCAATCGGTCTGGGTCGACCCATGATCTTTGGCCTGGTGCTGCTGCTCGCAGCTGGCACCTGTCCGGCATCTGCGCCGGTGCCGGGTGCTCGGGGCTTCGCTGCCGTCGCGAAAGTCCCGGCCGAAGCGGCGATGCGCGAGAACGCCGAGGGAAAAAAGCTCTATCGCCAAGAGCGTTGGGCCGAGGCTCGGGGGAAATATCGGGCTTCCCTGGTGGCCGACCCCGATTTTCTGGGTGCCCAGCTCAACTTGGCTTGCGCCTTTTCGCGGGAAGGGCGCTACCAGGACGCCGCCGACCAGGCGAGCAAGCTCATTCGCACTGCCTACGTCCCTTGGCAGCGCGAGGTTCGTGAGGCACTGGACCTCGGCATTCTCCAAGACCAAAAGGACTACGAGAAGGTCAAGACCGCCACCGTCGAGGCGGCAACGGAGTGGGGCGCCTTCGTCGGAAGAAGCGTCTTGTTCCTGGCCAGGACCAAACCGCCGGTCAACGTATCGGGCGAAGGTGTGCTGCTACTCAGTTTGAACCAAGAGATCTTTGCGTGGAGCGCCGAGACTGGCCGCTACTTTCAGGTCACCGCGGAAGACGGTCATGTGCTTGGCTTTGTCCGCTCCGCCGATAAGCGGCGCGTCGCCTACCTCGTCGGCGGAAAGCTGGTGCGAGAACCCGGACAGCAAGACGTTCTGCGTGGAATTTCCCTGCGCGTCCTCGAAATTTCGACCATGACGCTGGGCCGGCCCATTCCGATCCCGGCGGAGGTGACCAGGGTCGAGCTCGGATTTGTCGCCAGTCCCGAGATCCTGGCGACTGGGCAGGACGGCGCCAGCGCCGCGTTCAGACTCGACGAGGCCGGCCTCGAGAAAATATCCAGTTTCAGGCGCGCCGCGAACCTCGATTCCTTGGTGCTGACGGTGGCGGGCGTGCACCCGGAAAGCGCCGCGGGCCGGCAATCCGCGCCGGCGTGGCCGGCACTGGCACGGGGCAAGAATGCGGGAAAGCCTCGTGCTCCGTCCAGCGACTGCGTTTTCTACCTGAACAGCAAGAAGTCCTCGGCCGGGCTGTGGCAAGTGGAAGTCCGAAGCCCAGGTGGCAAGACTTTTCTCCTCGATGCTCGCTACGGCGCAGCCGTGCCGGGTCTGCCATTCCCCGATGGATCCCCGGCGCAGCCCGCCACAACTTCGGAAAAGGAGGGCAAGCATGACAACCAATGACAGCCCGGCGTGGTTACGCTAAAACGAATCGGCAGGGGCTCGCATGAAAAGCCAATTGATCAGCATGACCGGTTTTGGGCGCGCTCGAGCCTTGCTGGGCCAGCGCACGGTGGTGGTCGAGATCCGGTCGCTCAATCATCGCGGGCTCGACCTCAAGCTGCGCTGTATGGACTTGCAAATCGCGCCAGAGATCGAAGCCGAGATCGTGCGCAAGGTTCGCCAGAGCCTCGTGCGCGGCGCGGTGACTGTCAGCCTGCGCGACGAGGCTTCGGACGCGCAGGGAAGCCGGTGGCTGGACTTTCCGCGGTTGCGGCAGATGCATGCGTCGCTCGAAACCTTGCGCGCAGAGCTGGGATTGCCCGGAGCCGTCGATATCGCCACCCTGGCATCTTTCCTTTCTGCCACCAAGACACCGACCGCCAACGAAGTGCCTGCATCGGACTGGCCAGCCTTGGCATCGGCAGTCGATGCTGCACTGGCAGGCCTCGCCTCGATGCGCGCCGAGGAGGGCACCGCTGTCCGGCGGGACCTCAACCTGCGGCTCGGAAATTTACGCGCGGTGGTCGAGAAGATATCCACGCTGGCCACCGGATTGCCGAGTCGGGCTGCACGCCGATTGGAAGAAAGGTTGGCCGGCCTCCTCGTTCCGGGCGTGGCACTTGATCCGGCGCGACTGGCCCAGGAAGTGGCGCTTCTGGCCGAACGCCTCGACGTCAGCGAGGAACTAGCCCGTCTGCGAGGGCACCTGGACCATCTGGCGGGCCTTCTGGACGGCAGTGGAACCGAAGCGCCCGGACGCCGTATCGACTTCTTGGCACAGGAAATTGGTCGTGAGTTCAACACCCTCGGCAGCAAAGTCCAGGACAGCGCTATTTCGGCACTGGTGATCGACGGCAAGGCCGAGTTGGAGAAGCTGCGCGAGCAGGCGCAAAATATCGAGTAGCAGTTCACACGATGGACAAAGAAGCAAAACGCGGTCTGTTGCTGGTCATTTCGTCTCCGTCGGGCGCGGGCAAAACCACCCTAGCACGACGTCTTGCCGCCGAGTTCGACATCCGATTTTCCGTTTCGTACACCACGCGCAGCCCGCGCTCGGGCGAGGTCGAGGGGAAGGACTACCATTTCGTCAGCGGGGATCGCTTCGACCAGATGGTTGGGGCCCGTGAATTCGCCGAGTGGGCAGTCGTACACGGCAATCGCTATGGCACCAGCATCGCCACCGTCGAAGGGTCCCTTGCCGCCGGCAGGGATTGCTTGTTCGACGTGGACTACCAGGGCGGGCGGGCAATCCGTCAGCAGTGGCGGGGCGACAGCGTCCTCTGCTTCATCCTGCCGCCTTCCATGGTCGAGCTGGAAAACCGCCTTCGGCGCCGCGCCACCGACGCGCCCGACGTGATCGAGCGACGTCTCGCCATGGCGTGCAAGGAACTCGAACACTATGGCGAGTATGATTACCTGGTTGTGAACGACGATCTTTCGCGAGCCTATGATCAGCTTCGGTCGATCTACGTAGCCGCTCGCTGCGCGCGGACACGGCGGGAAGCCGTCGCGCAGGCCCTGCTCGCGGAGGCTGCTTCTCGCAGGCCGCTTCTTGCGTGATGGAGATCATCGACGCCATATGCGCATCGGTTAGCTCGCGGAAACCAAACGCCGACGTGGACTTGATCCGTCGCTGCCATGCCTACGCAGAGGAGCGGCACAAGGGGCAGTTCCGGCGCTCGGGTGATCCATACCTCGTCCACCCGGTGGGCGTGGCGAAGATCATCGCGGAGCTGAACCTCGACGTGCCGTCGATCTGCGCCGGGATGCTCCACGACTGTGTCGAAGACACCACCGCGACCAGTGACGACATCCATCACCGTTTCGGTGAGGAGATTCAAAAGATTGTCGACGGCGTCACCAAGCTCGGCCAGATCCCGTGGACCACGCGGGAAGAGCGTCAGGCGGAGAACTTTCGGAAGATGTTGCTCGCGATGGCGCGCGACATTCGCGTCATCCTGGTCAAGTTGGCCGACCGCGTGGACAACATGCGCACGCTGCAGTTCATGTCGCGCGACAAGCAGGAACGCATCGCGCGCGAGACCCGCGAAATCTACGCGCCCATCGCGAATCGGCTTGGTATCCAGTGGATGAAGATCGAACTCGAAGACCTGTCGTTCAGGTTTCTCGAGCCGCAGGAGTGGGAATCCCTGCGCAACCAGATGGAAAGCACGGAAGGCCGCCGCCAAGCGTACATCGCCGAGGTCTGCGTGAAGCTGGTCGAAGTCCTGAAGGAAAACGAAATCGCAGGACTCGTCAGTGGTCGTGCGAAGGGGTTCTGGTCGGTTTACCAAAAGATGAAGCGGACCGGACGCGACCTCGAACAGGTCTACGACGTGATCGCATTTCGCGTGATCACCGACAGTGTGCGCGACTGCTACGCCACGCTGGGCACGATCCACTCCAACTGGACCCCGATTCCCGGCCGATTCAAAGATTACATCGCGCTACCCAAGCCAAACCTTTATCAGTCGCTGCACACCACGGTGATTGGCCCAGGCTCCGAGCGCATGGAGGTGCAGATTCGCACCCACGAGATGCACCGCACAGCGGAACAAGGCATCGCCGCGCATTGGCAGTACAAGGACCAGACGGCGATGGCCGCGGGCGACCGCAAGGCGTTCGCTTGGCTTCACCAGTTGATGGAGTGGCAGCGCGACCTCAAGGACCCGGCCGAGTTCATCCAAACGGTGAAGATCGACCTCTTCGAGGAGGAAGTCTTCGTATTCACCCCCAAGGGCGACGTGAAGGCGTTGCCCAAGGGCGCGACGGCCATCGACTTTGCTTACGCCGTTCACTCGAAAGTCGGCGATCACTGCTCGGGCGCGCGCGTGAACGGCATGATCGTTCCGCTGCGCTACCTTCTACGCAACGGCGACGTGGTCGACATCATCACCACGCCGTCGCAGCGACCATCGAAGGATTGGCTGAAGTTCGTCGTCACCAGCCGGGCTCAGACCAAGATTCGCCACCACCTGCGCAACGAGCAGCGCGAGCGCAGCCGTCGCCTGGGTCGCGATTTGCTCTCCAAGGCTCTGCGCAACCAGCACCGATCGCTGGCCGTCGCAGAAAAGGACAAGCTCCTCGAAAAGGCAGCGACGGCGCTCCACCTGGGCAGCTCTGACGAGATCTTTGTTCACGTGGGTTACGGCAAGCTCAGCCCAGAGGCGGCGGCGCAGGCCATCTACCCGCAGGCTGCCCCGGCGCTCGACGTGACAGTCGACGACCTACCTGCGATTGCCCTGGAAACACCGCTGTTGCCCAGACGCGAAACCAAGCGCTCAGTGGGCGGCGTACGGGTGCAGGGCGAGGCCGACATCGTGGTCCGCTTCGCCAAGTGCTGCAGTCCGGTTCCAGGCGATGCAATCGTCGCATTCATCAGCAGGGGCAGGGGCGTCATCGTTCACACTCGCCAGTGCTCCAAGGCATTCAACCTCGACCCTGCCCGGAGCGTCGACGTCAGCTGGGACGAGGATACTCGCCAGTTACGTCCTGTCGCGGTGGAGGTCATCTCAGAAGACAAGCCCGGCATTCTCGCCGCACTGTCGAAGTGCTTCATGGAGCACGGTGTAAACATCGCGCAGGCCAAGTGCAGGGCAACCGAGGACAACCGAGGGCAAAATACCTTTCAGGTCGCGGTCAGCCACGTGGACCAGCTCAAGAAGGTGCTTCGGGCCATCCAGGGCATCGACGGCGTCATATCTGCAGCAAGGATTTGATACGAGGGCGGCGGTCTTCATTTGACGCCGCCGCCGACCTCTGCTAGTTGATGCCGACCATGGCATCGAATTCCCGCCAGACCTGGAAGAAACGGACGCGTCGTCACTCGAATGCGGGCCGCAAGCGCAAGAATCAAGAAAGCCGTCACTCGACTCCGTCGGCCGACGAGCTTTTCGCAGGGCTCGGCGAGCCCGGCAAGCCCGCGCCCAAAGCGGCCAAGTAGGTGCCGGGCCGCGTCGCGGCGTCTTACGCGCGTTTCTGACATCGCGACGGGTGGAATGTTGATCTCGGGCGCAAATCTGCCCTAAGATCTGCGGACTTTGCTCCCGCGACGGATTTCCCTCGCGGTCCTAGTGAACTCACCTCCAGGTACCGTATGAAATTCTGCCCAATTTGCAAAACGCAGTACCCCGAGGACGCGAACTTCTGTCCGCAGGAGACGTGTGCCACCTCGGAAGGGCCGCAATCACTTCAGTTTCTACCCGCGCAGCCCGCGTCTCGATTCGCTTTGGTCGAACAGATCGGCGGCGGAAACACCGGCCAGGTGTGGAAGGCCCGCGACAACCAAACGGGCGCCGACGTTGCCTACAAAGTGATTGCCCCCGAGGTTTTGCCAACCCAGGCTGCGCACGCCAGGGCCGAGCGCGAGTTCAAGCAGCTCATGCGCGTCGCGAGTCCGAAGATTGCTGCGATTGTCGAGTGTGAAAAGACGCCGACCGGCGGGCTCGCGGTCGCGATGGAGCTTTTTCAGGGCGAGTCGCTCGAGCGCATGTTGGCCTCGGGGCCAATGCCGTTCGAGAAGGCGAAGGCCATCGTCGGCCAGGTAGGCCTCGCTTTGCTCGAAGCGCAGAAAGTCGGTCTGGTCCACCGCGACGTGGCCCCGAAGAACGTTCTAGTTGCACCGTCGGGCGACGTGAAGGTCATCAACTTTCCGCTGGCCAAGCCCATCAACGACCGCGTGGCGGGTGTGGCCGATTACCTGTCGCCCGAGCAGGTCCAGGGAAAGCCTGTGGACCAGCGCTCGAACACCTACAGCCTGGCAGCAATTTTCTATCACCTGCTCACGGGTGAGCCGCCATTCCAGGGCGCCTCGGTTCAGGCTGTCCTGGATATGCAGGTCACGACGCCCGTGTTGCCTCCGACCCAGCGTCGTCCCGGTGCAGGATTTCCGCCCGACGCCGACAAACTGGTGCTCAAGGCGATGGACAAGAGTTCCAGCCGCCGCCACTTGACCCTGCGACTGTTCCTCAATGAGCTTGAAGCGCTCAAAGACAAACCTGCACCGGTTGGCAATGCAGGCCGGGAAGCCGGCCTGGCCAAGACCATGATGTTCGGCGGAAATCAGGCCGACATCGCCCGCATGGTGGCGGAAGCCAGAGCCGCCAAGGCGGCGGCTTCTCCCGCTGCGCCCGTAGCGGCTCAACCGGTCATGCCAGCACCTGTTGCAGCGCCCGCGCCAGTCCCCATGGGCACACCGGCTCCCGCCCCTCGGCCGTTCGAGATGGGCCAGACCATCATGGCAGGAATGGTCGCGCCGCACGCGGCGCCTCATGCTCAGTCGCTGGCAGCTCGAGCTGCCAGCAGCGGCGTTGCCCCCACGCCCGCGTCCCATCACCAACCGACGCCCGCGCCTTTCGCGCCGACGCCTCCACCCGTGGCCGTGCCTCCAAGGCCCGTGGTTGCGCCAGCGGCACCAGCCCAAGCCGCGCCAGTGTACCCCGCGCAAGCTGCGCCCGCTGCAGCGCAGGCCGCGGCGGCCAAGCCAGCCGACGCTGGCAAATCCCCACAAAAGGCAGGGTCGGCTTTTCGGGAGACCCTGTGGTTCAAGCAAGGCGATGTCGAGCAGATGGTCGCCGACGCCAAGGCGAAGCTGCAGGCGGCGGGCAAGGCGCCGGCGGATGCCGTCGACGTCAACGTCGATGGTCGTCCGCTGGAAGATCGTTACGTGGACGACGGATCCGTGACCATCGAGGATCGCAAGAAATTCTCGCTGAGGACCGGCGGGACCGTCGCGGCCATTCCTACGGTTGCCGACCCCGTCCCCGGCGAGCAGATGGACGAGAAGGAAATGGTTGGGGAAATCAGCGGCGGACGGCGCACGTTGATCTTGACCATTGCGGCAGTGGTGGTTCTGGCGTTGATTGTGGTCGTCGCCATGATGCTCAAAGGGAAAGGGAAGGGCAGCGCCTCCTTGACCAATTCCGGGACTCCGACCATGGTGGCCGCATCTCCGCATCCAACACCTTCGCCTGGCGGATCCCCACCGGGTCAGCCGGTCCTCGATGCTGCCGTCGCATCGGGAGCACCGCCCGGCAAGACGGCAAGCGCGACCGCTGGCTCTGCGGTTGGCCATGCCGGCGGCACCACCAAATCAGTAGTTGGTGGTGCCACCGGCGGGGCCAAAGCAGCCGGAAAGAAGTCGGCTCCGGTGCAGAAGAAGAAGCAGCCGGTGGTCAAACGCCCGGCACCGAAACGGAAACACTGACGGGCGGCTAGGGCTCGCTCGTGATGTCGATGGTCATATGACGGGGCTTACTGTCTCGTAAGTAGTCGACGGTCAGCGTGGAAGCGGTTCGCAGCGACTCGGCAACGTCGAAAGCTTGTTCGGGGCGCTCAATGGATTTGCCATTGACCTTCTGAACCACGTCGCCCGCGCGAAGGTCTAGGTCTTGGTAACAGGGATCGTCTGGGTACATGCTCTTGACCAGCCAGCCCTGAAAGCGATGGTTGGACAGTGCCCGGTCACCTTCCACACCTTGAAGCCAGCGCGGCAAGCCCGCGTCGAGCAGGCGGATCAGGGATGAGCGTTTAAGGACGCCCGGCCTGGTGAACATGTCGCACGTGCGAGGCGCCGCCATTGCGCCGGCAGGTGCCGATGCGGTCTCGGAAACGGGTAGGGGCGCATCGTTTCTAGGCGCGGCAGAGCCGGCCGGCTCGCTGGATACGGAGCTCGTCTGCCGCGATGACTCTGCAGAGGTGGCGCAAGAACACAGGACGACCGCGAGGCCGGCTGCAATTCCACGGAAACTCACGAGCGGATACATGGCAATGATTCTCGCACGGCTATGGGTGAGACGCGAAAAGCGGCGCAAGGACGCTGCAGAGCGCTTCCGTGACCTCGTCCTTGCCGCGGCTGCCGTCCAGGACCAAGGCCGTCGGATCTTGCTTGGCCAGCCTTCGGTAGTTCCCGGCAACTTTGGCCAAGTATGAATCTGCGTCGTAACGCTCGACCGGACGTCCGGCGGCTTCCCGGCGCTTGGCTGCCACTTCGATGGGCAAGTCCAACAGAATCGTGAGGTCCGGCTGTAGCACGCCTTGGGCAAGCTGGGCAACCCAATCGCGATCTGCTTCTTCAGCCTGGTAGGCCAGTGACGACATCAGATAGCGATCGGAAATGACCGTGGTCCCGGCTGCCAGGTGGGGCTCGATTTCTCGTTGCAAATGGTCGCGCCGATCCGCCGCGAAGAGCAGGGCCATGGTCCGTCCCTCCATGCGGCTGCCGTCGGCCATGGTCAACTTACCTAGCAAGGCCTCGCGCAAGAGTCGGCCAACCGGCCCGCGGCTGGGCTCTTGGGTAGCCACGGTCGGGAAACCGAGGGATTGGACGAAAGTCACGGCCCGGTCGAGCTGCGTGGTTGTGCCAGAGCCGTCGATGCCTTCAAGAACGATGAATCTCGCGCGTTTGCTTTGCATGGTCATGGGCGGTCTTTTTCTACTGCCAATCTTGCGCGTTGCCGAGAGCTCTCTGGCCTATACTCAGGCATTGCCTTGATGCGCCGGTCACCTTCAACACTTCTGCTGTTCCTCGTTCTCGTCGTCGCCGGTGGGTGCAGACGTTCCCCAGGAACCAAGAACAGCCAGCCGATGGGCAGCTCGACGCCGCCGGCACGGGAAGTGCTGTGCATGGAACAGCCCGAGGGCTGTACCTACTGTAACGGTCGCGATGGCGTGGCCGTTCCTTTCCTCGAGGCCGATCAGTCGCGGCCAACCCGTTGTGACCCCAAGGACGAAGAGAGCTGCGTGGAATTTTGCACGGCGCTGGCGCCCGAATGCGCCCTGCCGTGGTCGTCCAAACCGCGCTGCGTGTTCGACACCGAGCTAACTTTCCAAAGAGCAACCTTCAACCGAGACACCGCGGACCGACCAGAAGTCACGGTGACGGGCCGAGTGGTCGACGAGAATAGTCGTCGCATCGAGGGTGCCCACGTCGATGTGTGGGTATCGCGAGGGACCCAGCAGACGGCCCTGGCGGAAGAAGTGACCGCGAAGGACGGCACCTTCAAAATGCGACTCCGCAATGGGCCGTGGACGTACTCGCTGCGCTTCAGCCGTCCGGGAATGGCCAGCGAAATCGTCGAACGAGTGCCTGCCGAGAAGCTCGCCCCCATGGTCGCCAACCAGCCGCGTGTCTTTCGCCTCGGCCCCGAGACGACCATCAAGGGGAGAATCGTCGACAATTCGCCCGCTGCTGCCCCTGTAGTCGATGCCGAGGTGTCAGCGTTGCGGACATCCGAGGACAGCATCGCCAGCGGCACAGCGCACACCGGCGATGATGGGAGCTTCATCCTCGGCGGGCTCGATCCGCATCGCTATTTCCTGCGAATCACCAAGTTCGGCTGGCGGCCGCTGGTTATAAAAGGCGTCCAGGCTGGCTCCGGCGTGCGTGTGCCAATCAAGCTGATGCGCGCCACAGTGATCCGCGGGACGGTTCGTGACAAGGATGGCGATCCCGAGCCCAACGCCACCGTGGCGGCGGTGCTGTCGGAGGTTCCCGGCGTCCCCACCACACCTATCTTCTGGACCAGCGACAACACGGGTGCCTTCGCCCAAGACCGTTTCGCGCCGGGAACCTACTATCTGTGGGCTCGCAAGGGCGACATGTTGGCGTATCCACCCGAGAAGATCGAATTGCCCGACGGTGGGGAGGTGGAAGTCACGCTGTCACTCAAGCAGAAGGGATCCCGCGTAACGGGGCACTTGGTGCCTCAACCGGGCTTCGCGCTGTCGCCGGATGCGCGCGCGCTGCTCATCAGCCGATCGTCGCCGCTGGTGTTTCCGCGGACGGCCGTCGCTGCGGTAGACGAGAAAGACGGGCATTTCGGCTTCGCGGGAATCCTGCCCGGACGCTACGAGATCAGCATTCGCGACGGTGCCAAGACGCTGTCGATCGTCGCGGGGCCGCGGGAGGTCGAAATCCCGATAGACTCGGACGTGAGCGTTCCTCTCAAGGAGCCGATCACCGTTCGCCCGCGGATCGCAGAGTAGCGGGACCCAAGGCGAGGGCCTCAAAGGGCATCGAGCCTTCCGGCGGCGCGCCCTAGTTCAGAACGCGAAGGCGATTGAGACAGTCATCGAGGATGAGTTGGCTTTCGTTCTCGAATCCTTCGAAACGAACTGCCATGCCGGATACCGAGCGCGTCGCGCCATCGCGAACGTAGTTTACGAAATAGTGGTTCTTGACTTCGCCAAGCGCGACGATCTCGGCGGTCTCTTCCGGATTCATGAACGACACACGCACGCGTGCGCCAAGGGGTAGGGGATCGCGCATCTCGATGAAGATGCCTCCCGCGGAAACATTTCGCGCAACGCCAGGCGTCTCGCCGAAAAGGACGGATTCCACGCGAACCGGGAACACCTTGTCGAAGCGGAGATGCTCACGTTTCTCGGACTTAAGCGCGGTCGACTGAAGGGCAGCGGTGCTTCTTGGCATACACACAAGGTAAGACATATGCCCCTATGAAGTCAAATTACCTACATGTCACTACCTCGTTCTCTGCCGATTTATCGGACGCAAATGGCGGAAACCCCGAGTGAAAACTGGCGCATGCCATTGAAAGAGACGCTGAGCTCTGTTACGGTGCTCTTAGCAAGGATTTGCGCGGCGAATGCTTCCAAACGAACGGACGACGCGGAACGAAGTCGCTGCGACCCCTGGTGAAGTTGAAGGATTGGTCGTGGCAGCGGATCGCAATGCCGCTCGGCCTCTGGTGGAGTTCCTGCGGGCAGAAGGTGTCAACGTGCAGGTGGTCAATTCCATTGACGCGGGATTCGAAGAGGCACTGCTTCATCGTCCGAACGTGGTCCTCATCGACGAGCAGATTTCGAGCGCTGGCGGCGTTGATCTGTGCGAACGGCTGAAGGCAAACACACGCACGCACTTTCTGCCCATCGTCATTTTCGCGCGCAGCAAGCAGGACGATCTTCTGCGCCTGGATGCCTTGGCTGCGGGCGCCGATGCCTTGTTTTCCCCCGCCACCAGCAGGGAAGAAAGACGGGCAAGGTTGTGGGCGTTGCTTCGCTCGCAGGCGATCTTCCGCAAGCTGGACAATCGTCGC
>Ga0302323_100003883_pt1 | contig 12162 bp, 23 predicted proteins | sample Fen_T0_3_FD_201950 | JGI IMG/M metagenome (GOLD analysis project Ga0302323, IMG submission 201950) | Peat permafrost microbial communities from Stordalen Mire near Abisko, Sweden - Fen_T0_3 | ecosystem: Environmental > Terrestrial > Soil > Wetlands > Permafrost | place: Sweden: Abisko... | reverse complement strand
CCTGCCGAAGTGCGCAGCGGTCGCACAGACCGTCGTCGGACAGCTCGCTGGTGATCGTGAAGCACTGGTCACACATGGCATCCCCTTCCGGGGTAGTAGGTGTGGTGCCATCCCCTTCCGAACCCGACGGTCTCTTGCACCCCTTGCGGGCTCACCCGTCGGGCGGGGATGTCTTGCGATGCCAGCTTGCTTTCATTCTGGCGGCCAGCTCGGGGTGTTCGGCTTAAGGCCTTAGCTCCCGGTGTACCCGGCCACTTTCCGGTGGGCCGAACCTTGCATTGAGTTGTGCCCTTCCGTCTTCCCCGCCCCTCTTCCTTACAAGTAGAACATTACCAGCGCAGCGCTGCTGTTGTCAAGCGTGTACACGGGGAGTCTTCAAGATTCTTTACGGAGCTCGGCGAGCAGGGCCTGGCGCTCGCGTTCGACGGCGGCCAGGTCGATGCCGAAGTAGTCGGCCAGCAGGCGCTCCGTGCCACGCGACTCCGGGACGAAACGGTCGCCCACCGGCACGTCCACGTACCCGCGGCCGGCGCAGTGCTCGCAGTCGCCGTACGACTCGCCGTCATCGTTCGTGATCTTCCCGTACCGGGCCCGCCGGCCGTTCCAGCACGACCAGCGCGGGGCGTGCGTGCCGGGCGTCACGGCGGCCAGGCAGGGCCGGGCGTCGGTCAGATCCTCGCGCCAGCGGCACAGCTGGACGCCCTGGCCGGCGAGCCATTCCAGGAACTCGCCGATGGCCTGGGGCGCGCCATCGGCGATGGCGGCGTGCTGACGGTCGAGCTCGGGCGTGCCGGTCATGATCAATCCTCCGGGTAGCAGTAGGGGCAGCCGCACCGGTGCGGCTGCGGCCAGCCGCAGCTCTCCGCGGTGTGCGACAGCGTCAGTTCGCAGTCCTGGGACGTGCAGTGCTGGGACGGCTTGATCGGTGGGAGCTCGGCACCGGCGGCTGCCAGCACCCGCATGACGCGCCGGGTCAGGTTGTGCAGGGCCACGGACGCCGTGGCGCCCCGCTCGACCAGCGGGCCGTAGCTGGCCTGCCAGGGCTCCCGCGGACCCGCCGGGCGGGTGAGCACGGCGGCCAGCTTGATGTTGACCCGCCGGCCTTCGTCGATCATGGTCAGTCCTCCTGCTCTTCGGTGACGGCAACAGCGGCGTACCGGGCGAACCTGATCATGGCTGGGCCCGCGGCTTCGTCGGCCTGGCCCGCGATGATCTGGGCGACTTCGGCCAGGATCAGGGCCCGCCGCAGCGTGGTGCCCAGGGCCATCAGGCCGCCCCTGCCGAACGGTGCCCAGGCCCGCTCGACAGCCATTCGGTACAACCGCTCTTCCTGGGTGCGCCTCATGATCAGTCCTCCTGCTCTTCGAGCTCGAGCGCGACGCCGAGCACGCGCACCCAGTGCGCCTGGTCGAGCATCAGGGTGACCCGACGCCCGGTCTGGACGTGGGTGGCGTACACGCACTCGCGGCCGCCGACCTGGTCGATGCCGTGCGACACGAAGTGCTGGCCCGGCTTGCGGTCGGTCCAGAAACCGTTGCCGGTGTCCATGAACGACAGGTCCTTGGCGTAGGTGTAGACGGTGCCGGGCGTGGCCAGCGCCAGCACCGCGGCGAAGTCGGCGCGCTCCGGCGGCCAGCCGTAGGCGACCAGGGCGTCCCGCACGGTCCACGTGGCGACGCCCAGCCCGGTGAAGGTGGTGGACAGGACAGCGGACATGGGAGCTCCCGGGGTGAGGGGGTGGTGCCCGGCCGCGGGTGCGGCCGGGCGGTGGATCACAAGCTCTGCGGGCGACGGGCGATGAATTCGGCGACCTGGTCCCAGCGCTCCCAGTCGACCGTGCACGACCAGCCGTCGAAGGCGCCGACGGTGCGCACGGTCATCGGCCAGCCGGGGCCGAGCAGGTTCGACGCGACGTAGACGGTGCCGTCGATCCGGACGTATCGGATCTGCGCGCTGGGGTCGAAGGCGTCCGGGTCGCGGGTCCAGGTGCCCATGGCCACGACGCGCTGGCCGTAGCGGATCCGGTCGTCGGCCGACAGCTCGGCGTAGTCCAGGCCGTCCAGCTTGGCGAGCCGCTGGGCGAGTGCAAGGCGGTCGGCGTGGCTGTTCATGATCTGCTCCCTGGTCTCTGTGCTTGTGGTGTAAATCTACAGCACAGCGCTGCTGTTGTCAAGGTGTACACGGGGCGAGCCGGCCGCGGGATGGCGGCCGGCTCGAGCGGGGTCACAGGGCCTTCAGGGCCTTTTCGGTCGACTTGCGGCCGGCGACGTAGACCAGGGCGGGGAACTGGTGGAACCAGGTGCCCTTGCTCGACACGTTGGTGATCATCGACTGGCGGATCTCGACGGCCTGGCCGGCCTTGGTGCCGGTGATGACGAAGGCGCCGCTGGCGTCCATCGTCGAGACGGTGATCTCGGTCATGCCGGCAGCCTTGGCCTCGACCTTGGCGGCGTAGTTGGCGCACAGGATGGCGGCCTGCTCGGCGGCCCGGCGGGCCACCTTGTCGTTGTCCAGGTAGCCGGTGCCCGGCATGCCGTTGATGTAGCTGGTGACCATGCTGGCGATGCGGGCCAGGTGGGTCATGCCCGAGGTGTTGAACGGGGACTGGCCGCGGTGGCTGGCCTTCCAGGATTCGACGGCGGCGTAAGTGGAGCGGAACGACTCGACGTAGATGGCGGTGATGGTGTCGATCTGGCCGGTGATCGCGGTGGTGATGGCGGTGGTGGTCATTTCGACTCCCTGGCTGGTGTCCCTGCTCTTCCTGACAAGAGAAACATTACCAGCGCAGCGCTGTTGTTGTCAAGCGTGTACACGGCCTGGCTCAAGATTCTTTCGGTCGGTCGCCGTGATCATGGAAGAGTTTTCGGGCACCAGACACTATTTTACAGCGCTGCGCTGTAGATGTCAAGCGTGTACACGGTGCGATCCTCACCACGTGCCCGGGGACAGCAGCACGGATGCCGCGCCGCGCGGTCGATTGCTAGGCTGGGCGCGCAAGATCGACTCACCTAGGAAAGGGATCAACCATGCGTGCAATCAAGGCACTGCCCGCCACGCTGCAGGGGCAGCTGGCGGCGCTGGTCGCCGTGGTCCTGGCCGCCGTCGCCATCCTGATCGGCATCAGCATGTCCGGCGGCCCGAGCTCGAGCCCGGCGCCGGCCAAGCCGGTCGCCATCCACGCGCAGCCGGTGTCCGCCCTGATCGTCAAGGCGCAGGCGCTCACCGTCTTCCCCCCGGTCGTCCTGTCGACCACGGAGCGCGGGCTGTGCATCAAGGTCGGCACCGGCGCCCCCGCGTCACTGTGGCTGGACGCCAACACCCACCGCTGCCCGCAGTACAGCGAGACCAACCGGTGGAACGGCCCGATGACGCTGCGCCAGGCCTTCGGTGACGCATCCGTCGCCGACATCTCCGGCGTGGCCGGCCCCGCCGGCCCGGCTGGTCCTGCTGGTCCCGCGGGCCCTGCCGGCTCGAGCGCCATCACCGCGCACAACGCTGTCGCCCACACCACCGCCGGTACTGCCGGCAACGGCGTGATCGTCGTGTCGGTGTCCGGCATGCCGGCGTTCAACGCCACCCAGGTGCGGCGCACCTTCGTCGACCTGAACGGCGAGCTGCTGTCGGCCGGTGTCACCGCCAGCGCCGGTGCGCCGACCGCGGCGCCGGGCGCGACCACCTGGAACTACCCGGTGACCGTCGCCGGTCAGGTGGCGGCCACGCCGAGCCAGACCGTCAGCGTGGACGTGCTGTCCTGGTCGTGACGTAGGCTGCCGGTCGGGCGCATGAGGGTCTGACTTGGCTGTCAACCGTTCGACCCGCACCCAGCAACGGCCCGGCACCGCCCCTTCGACCCGGGGCAGGTGTCGGGCCGTTGTCATGCCCGGTGGCGGCCGGTGGCACCGACGACGACGAAGAACACGACGAAGGTGGCAGGGACGGTGGCCAGCAGCCACCAGGCGTGGCCGGTGGTGGCCAGCCAGCGCGAGGGCGCGAGCAGGACGACGGCCAGCAGCAGGCGCAGCAGCCAGGTGCCCGCGGTGACGCGCGGCGCCGGCTCGGTACGGATCTCAGTCATGCACCCCATCATCCCACCAATCGACAGCGCACGATCGGGCCCGGCCATCGACAACAGCCGCGCAGCGCTGCTATGGTTCCCGTAACGACTTCACCCCGAGATCGGGAGGATGGGACCAGCCCAGGAAGGACCCCCTGAATGAACGTCACACCCGTCCAGCAGGAAGACCCGAACGACCCCCTGCTGAACGTTCGAGAGGCCGCCGCCCGCGCCAACCCCCCGATGACCCCCAGCGACTGGCGGGCGCGGGTGGCCCGCGGCACGGCCCCGCAGCCGGACGACCCCGACACCGACCGTCCGCCGGCCCGACGTCGGCCCCGGTGGCTCACGTCCACCGTCGACCGGTTCAGCGACAACGCCACCGACGGCCGCGGGCAGTCCCGCGCCGGCCAGGACGCCGCGACGCTCGAGGTGGTCAAGCTGCGCCAGCACACCAGCCACAACTGGGTGGTGCGTGAGGCCGCCACCGGGACCATTTCGTCCCGTCACCGCAGTTCCGCCGAAGCCCACGCCGCCCTGGCGTCCCTCATCACAGAAACGGATGCACCGACACCATGACCGACCAGACCACCGCCCCCGCCTTCACCTTCGTCGCCGCGCCGCCCCCGGAGATCGGGCGGCGCAAGTCCAGCCCCACCGACGCTTTCCGCGCCGCCGCCATCGCCAACAGCGGCCAGTGGGCGCCGCTCGAGACATTCGACACGCTCGAGCAGGCCCGCCCGAAGGCGTCCCTGATCCGCAACTCGAAGGGCGCCTGGGAGGGGCACACCTGGGGTGCGCGGATCTCTGCGCACGCCACCGACCCCGGCAAGTTCGTCGTCTGGGTCAGCCACGTCAGCACGGGTGCGCAGGCCGTCGAGCAGACCGCGGTCAGGAAGGCCGAAGCCGTGGCCGCCGCCGCCCAGCTGGACCGTCAGGCCGCTCAAGCACAGGCCATCACCGCGGCGGTGGCACCCAGCTCGACACACGCCGACCCGGTCGACATGGGCGACGCCGACCCCGAGCAGGACGCCCCCGCACCGGAGCCGGAGCCCGAGCCGACCCGTCCGGCGCTCGCCGTCGTGCCGCCGCCCGTCTTCGTGCCCCCGGCCCCGCCCGCGGCCGCCGGGTACGACCCGTTGGCTGACCCGTTGGCCGACCCGTACGGGCTGCCGGTGCAGCCGTGAGCCGGCGCCTGCTGGCGCAGCCGGTGTTCGCCATGCTGCAGGCGATGACCAGCCTGGCGCTGTCGGTCGGCGCACGGGGCGGCAGGGTCGTCGCCCTGTCCGCGGACGGCGGGATCTGCTCGCACCGGCCGCTGGGCGTCCTGCTGGGCGTGCGGATGCCGACCGCCGACGCGCTGGCCGTCCTGCTGGACGACGCCCACGTGACCGACCTGCAGACGCTGCCGGTGCCGGACGGCGACTGCCGGATGTTCGAGGGGCACGGCATCACCGTCGCCGGTCCCACCCGGATCACCATGGCGGTGTTCAACGACGAACCGACGACGACGCACGACGACACCACGGCGTCGCACGACGTCGGCTGGATGGGTGAGGGCACGTGATCATCACCGGGCTGGATCTGTCCCTGACGTCGGCCGGCCTGGCCCGCATCGTCCTGGACACCGACGCCAGCGCACTGATCCGCATCGACCTGTCCCGAGTCGGGGAAGACGGCCACCGCGGCGACACGCTCGAGCAGCGGGCGGGTCGCCTGCGCAGGCAGGCCACCGTCGTGCTGGCGTGGGCGCTGGGGTCGGACCTGACCCTGGTCGAGGCGCCCGCCTACTCGAGCTCGACCGGGTCGGCGCACGACCGGTCCGGACTGTGGTGGCTGGTCATCGGCCGGCTGCTCGCGCTCGGCCGCCCCGTGATCGAGATCGGGAACGGGCAGCGTGCAAAGTACGGCAGCGGCGTGTCCGGCAACGCCAGCAAGGACAAGGTGCTCTCGTCCATGGTGCGCCGCTTCCCTGATCTGCCGATCGACGGGAACGACGTCGCGGACGGCCTGGCCATCGCCTGCATGGGGGCGCGCTGGCTGGGCTACCCGGTGGACGGCGACGTGCCGAAGCCGTCCCTGGCCGTGATGGCTGACGTCAACTGGCCGGACCGGCCGGTGTCGGCGTGACCCGCCGGGAGAGCTTCACCACCTGGCTTCGTTCGATCCGCCACGCCGTCCGGCGTTGGCGCAAGGGAAGGGGACGGAAGTGACACAGCAGGCTGATCGTCTGCCGTTCTGCGACATGCCCGGCACCGCGTATGTGGCGCCGCTGGGCACCGCCGCACCGAAAATGATCGTCAAGGATGGGATCTTCGAGCCGGCCTGGGGGGCGCCATGGCTCGAGGCCGGCGGCACGACGCCGCTTCAGTGCGCGTCGGAGTTCCCCGGCGGCGCCCTCGACGGTGAGTGCCGCTGGCTGCTGGGCCGGGATGTGTGGGAGTCGGTCCATGGCCCGGACGACCTGAAGGGCGAGCGCAGGGCGCTCGGCTGGGAGTCGGCCGACCACACCGCCCGGCTGTACGCGCCCGACGTGTACACGTCCGACCGGGGGCGCTGGATCGTCCTGGTGCGCCCCGACTTCGGGATGGACCAGCGATACGCCTTCCACCTGTTCGTCGCCGGCACCATGCCGCAGGTACCGGCGGGCAGCCAGATGCCGCGGGGCAGGGCCCAGAACCTGGACATGATCCCCGTCTGGACGCCGCTGGAAGAGATCCAGCCGCCACCGCCGCAGTGGCCGGCCGCCTCTGGCCTGTTCCAGCAGGAGCCGGCCGAGCTCTGGGACGACAACGAACCGGCCGAGCAGCCCGAGCAGCCAACGCCGCGGATCATCGGCAAGCGGCCGCCGGCCACCTTGTCGGACATGGTTGCTTCACTGTCTCCGAGCGGTCGGGAGGTGTCCGGCGCCTGGGTGGTCACCACCACGATGCTGGACCACCGGCTGTTCCGGACCGAGGTGGCGGCCCTGCGGTACGCCCTGGACCGCGACGGGTCCACCGTCCAGTACGTCCAGTTCGGCGACAAGATCCTGTAACAACGATCAAGGAAGGACGCGACATGACCGACACCCCGATGCCGGACCCGCCCGGCGGTTTCACCCCCACCGAAGTCCAGGAGCTCGCCAACCTGGCCGACGACATCGCCAGCCTGCGCGAACGGATCACCGCGCTGACGGCCGCGAAGGACCGGTTGACCGCGCAGCTGCGCGACCGGCTGAAGGTCGCCGACCAGGCGTACGTGGTCGGCGCCTACGCGATCAAGGTCACCCAGACGACCCGGTTCGACCCCGCGAAGGCCGCCCAGGTGATCGCCCCGGCGGTGCTGCCGCTGGTCATGACGACCACGACGGTGATCGACGCCGCGAAGGCGGAGGCCTTGCTGCCGCCGGCGGCGTTCGCCGCGTGCCGCAGCCCGTACGGCGTGGCCACCGTGACCGTGAAGGAAGTCAAGCCGTGATCGACTTCCTGGGCCTGGTGATGGTCACCTGGCTGGCCCTGCAGATGTCCTACAACGACAGCGGGCGGGCGCCCTGGCTTCCCCTGCTGGGCGAGTCGGTGCGGCGATGACGCTGCCCTGGTGCCCCGGCGGCTTCGACCTACTGACCTGGCTGACCCGGCAACGTGACTTCAGCCGCCGGGCCTTCGGGCCCGGCACCCGGCAGGCGGGGATCCTGGACCACATCCGCACCGAACTGGTGGAGGTGGAGGCGGCCGCCCCGGCCGACGTCCTGGGGGAGTGGACGGACCTGGTCATCCTGGCGCTGGACGGCGCCTGGCGGTCCGGCGCCACTCCCGAGCAGATCGCCGCCGCCCTGACGGCGAAGCTGGCCCGCAACGAGCAGCGCACGTGGCCCGACTGGCGCACCGCGCCAACCGACCGCGCGATCGAGCACGACCGGACGAAGGACACCACGCCATGACCGCACCGACCCCCGAGCCGATCGCCCGCCCCGTGACCGACCCCGGCAACCCGTTCGCCCTGGGAGACCACGACACGGACGTGGTGATGGGGTACACCAACGACGGAAAGATGATCATCACGTTCCACCAGGGCGGCATCACGTTCACCGTCAAGATGGACCCGGACAAGGCGGTGGCGCTCGGTCGGGCCATCACCGGTGCCGCATCGGCGATCCCGACGTCGTCCGGGCTGCTGCTGCCGCCGGGCGCCGGCGCGCGGCTGGTCCGCCCGCACGGGCCGAAGAGCCAGAACGGCGCGACGTCATGACCATGCCCGACCTGGTCGAACTGAAGATCATGCTGGACGCCCTGGACGGCGACGTGGCCGGCATCACGGCTGGCTGCGAAGGGTCGATGGACGGCGAGCTGGACGACCTGGTGATTGCCTGTCGGTTGATCATCGGCACCGCGCAGGACGTCCGCCGGGCCCGGGTGCGGCGCGGGACCACCGTCACGCTGGTGACGCTGTGACCACGCCGCAGCCACTCACGTGTGACCTACGGCCGCTGTGGTCCACCGCGGGCACGCTCACCCCGCCGGTGCCGTGCACGTACCCGGCCACCGTCCGGTACCGGCAGCAGGGTAGCCCCGGCTGGGGCTACCGGTGCGACCATCACGCGATCATGCTCGACCGGGACAAGGTGGAGGTGCAGTCGCTGTGACGCAGTCCGCTACGGCCCTGCCGCTCGAGCTCGAGGGCGCCGCCGACTTCGTCGACCTGTCGAACCTGGCGCCGCTGCCGGCCGACGTCCTGGCGGAGGCGAGCACCGACCCGGCGGACCTGCACACCCACATCCGACACCTGATCATCGCGGAGGTGATGAACGACAAGCGGTCCCTGCAGCGGGAGATCGGCATCAGCGAGATCGGCACGCCGTGTACACGCAAGCTGGTCTACAAGCTGGGCCAGGTCCCCGAGTGCCACTCGGAGGGCGTGAAATGGCGAACCGCCATCGGGCGGGCCACCCACACCTTCCTGGCCGACATGCTGGTGGAGGACAACCACCGGCTGGGCTACACCCGCTGGCTGGTCGAGAACAGCGTCAGCCCGGGCCGGATCGGCGGCACCCCGCTGGTGGGGCACAGCGACTTCTACGACCGGCTGAACCGCGCCGTCCTGGACTGGAAGGTGCGCGGTCCGGCCGGCATGAAACGGGCCCGCAAGGGTGTGCCACCGACGTCCCGGGTGCAGGTGCACACCTACGGCCTGGGCTTCGTGATGCGCGGCCTGCCCGTCGAGCGGGTGCACATCATCAACCTGCCCAGCGCCGGTGAGCTGCGCGACGCCGTGTACTGGTCGGAGCCGTACGACCAGCGGGTGGCCATCGACGCGATGGCCAAGGCCAACGCCGTCGCCAACCAGGGCGCGGCCATCGGCTTCGGTCCGCTCGCCGAGCTGGCCGCCACCGCGGACGACTTCTGCACGCACTGCGAGTGGTGGGCGCCCGGCGCCCCGGACCCGGCGCACGGCCGGTGCCCCGGGTCGGAAGAGATCATTGCCGAGCGTGCCCGCGGGCGCGCCGGTGCCAAGCCGGAAGGACTGGGATAGATCATGAACCTGCCGATGCCGTGGGCCACGTTCTGGCCGCTGTTCGGCCAGCTGGCGTTGTTCCTGGCGCTGTGGCTGATCGGCTGGTCGTTGAGCCTGGCAGCGCTGCGCGGGCCGGCGCTGCATCCACGGGCCGACGACGGCGTGTGCGAACTGTGCCGCGGACGGCTGGATGTGCACGTGAGCTCGGCGCCGACCCTGCTGCCGGTCGAGCCGGCCACCGACGACACCGCCCCGATCCACGTCCCGCCGGTGGCCCGCAACGACATCCGTCCGACCCGTCCGGCCTACGACGAGCCGGCACCGTCCGACCCCTGGCCGTGGCCCGGGATCCATCAGGAAGACGAACGGCGCGCGCGCGGCATCCTGCCGCACTGAAAGCAGCGCAGCGTGGTACATTGAACCCCCCGAGCAGAGAGGCACCATCGTGAACTACCCGAACCCACAGACCTACGGCCAGCAGCCCGGTCCGGCCAACGGTTACGCCGGCGGCTATCCGCAGCAGGCACCGCAGCCCGGCTACAACCCGCCCAGCCCGCAGAACTACCCGCAGGGCCAGCAGCCCCAGCCGCAGGGCCAGCAGGCGCCCCAGGCCCAGCAGTGGACCGGCAGTGGTGACCCGCTGGCCGCGGGCAGCCGCGGATCCATCTCCTGGGAGGTCGCCCGCGGGGTGTCCGTCCCGCCCGGCACCCGCCGCCTGCTGGCCGTCTACGAGCCCGCCGAAGTGGTCCAGGCGCGCGACTACGACACCGGCATGCCGAAGGTCTACCCGGACAGCGGGCAGCCCGTCTGGCAGGTCGTGTTCGGCGTCATCGACGAGAACGGCGAGCGCAAGGGCCTGTACTTCGGCCGCCCGTCCGCCGGCCAGGCCGCTCTGCTCGAGGCGCAGAACGCCGCGGGCGCGAAGATCGAGGCCGGTGGCCTGATCGACATCACCTTCACGCACGACAAGCCGAACCCCGAGAAGCCGCGCAACTACCCGGCCAAGCAGTTCACCGCCGCGTACTGGAAGGCGCCCGACTGCCGGCAGTACATGACCCCCGCCCAGCGTGACGCGCTGGACCGGGAGCTGGCCGGCCCAAAGACGCCTGACGCGCTCGGTCAGCAGAACGGCGCCCAGGCGGCACCGCAGGGTCCGCCGCCCGTCGGCGGGCAGCAGTACGCGCCGCCCGCCCAGCAGCAGCCCGGCTACGGCACCCAGCAGGGCCCGCCGCCCGGCTACGGCCAGGACCAGCAGCCCGGCTACCCGCCGGCGCAGCAGGGCCCGCCGCCCGGCTACGGCCAGATGTCCCCGCAGTACGCACCGGCTGGGCAGCAGCCGCTGCCGCCGGCCCCGCCCGGTGGCCAGACCCTGGCCGGCGCCCAGCAGGCGCTGGCCGGCGCCGGCATGGTCGCCCCGACGGTGCCCCAGCAGGCACCGCCGCAGCAGGCACCGCCGCAGCAGGCCTACGCGCAGCCCGCGCCGCAGGCCGCACCGGCCCAGCAGGGCCCGCCCATGCCCGGCTACAGCGTGGGCCAGCTCGCGGCCCTGCGCGCCATGAAGGACGAAGAGATCCAGGCGCTGGGACACGACCCGCTGCAGGTGCGTGCCGCCATCGCTGCTGCCAGTGCCACGGGGGCGTTGCCGCCGTACTGAGATCCCGATGTACTAGAGTTCAGTACATGGGGATAACAGACAGATCACGCGCTCCGGCCACCGTGCAACTGCTGACGGTGCCGGAGCGCGTCTATCAACGGATCATTCACAACGCCGATCGTGACGAGGCAACCGGCTGTCTAGTCTCCCGGTATTCCATCGGCGGCCGCAGAGATGGCAAGGGGTCTGACGGTTACTCGCAGATCGGCTGGCAGCAGGATGGGCAACGGATCGTGGTGTCCTGTCATCGCGCGCTGTGGGTGTACCTGGAAGGCCCGATCCCGGACGGAATGACAGTCGATCACATGTGCCCGCCCGGCGGCCACAACAAGCGATGCCAGGAGCGCAAGCATCTTCGACTGTTGACCAACTTCGACAATGCACGACGGACGTTCGGCCGGGACTGGCCGCTGGGGCAGTGCGCGAACGGTCATCCCGATTCTCTTCTGAAGGTGGTGTCAGATGGACGGCTTCGCTGTCCCGAATGCCTCAAGCAATACGGCCGCAATACTCGCGAGCGGAAGCGCCAGCGAACGGCAGAAAGTGCATGATGCGGTCCGCGCGTGGCTGACGCGAGTCGGCCTGATCGTTCCGCAATACGCCGATCCAGCGTACATCAATCGGATCATCGGTGACCTGGTCAACGTACTGACGGGCGCTGACGGCCAGGACCAGTGCGCGCATCGGCTGCCCTCCAGCTGGTGCGCGCACTGCCGTCCTACGGCCAGCCCGAGCACGGCGCGTCGCACCGTCAGCGGTGACGCGCTGCAGGACATCTGGGCGGACTACGGCCCGGAGTTCACCGCCGGCTTCGACAGCGATTGCGGCGGCTGCGGTGCACGGATTCTCGAGGGCGACACGATCAGGATGAAAGACGGGGGTGCGGAATGTCCCGACTGCCTACAAGATCACGAAGCGGACAACAGGTGAAGGCCGAACTGGCTGCCGACCTGACGGCCGA
>Ga0302323_100003881_pt1 | contig 12167 bp, 8 predicted proteins | sample Fen_T0_3_FD_201950 | JGI IMG/M metagenome (GOLD analysis project Ga0302323, IMG submission 201950) | Peat permafrost microbial communities from Stordalen Mire near Abisko, Sweden - Fen_T0_3 | ecosystem: Environmental > Terrestrial > Soil > Wetlands > Permafrost | place: Sweden: Abisko... | reverse complement strand
CACCGAATCGGGCGGCCCCGAGCCGGGCGTCGGCTGCGCAGGTCGCGGCATCATCACCAGCATCAATCTGCTCGAGCAGCTTGGTGCCTACTCCGAGAGCCAGGCTCTCGACTACACCTTCTACGACGTGCTCGGCGACGTGGTGTGCGGCGGATTCGCCATGCCCATCCGCGAAGGCAAGGCGCAGGAGATCTACATCGTGTGTTCGGGCGAGATGATGGCCATGTACGCGGCCAACAACATCTGCAAGGGCATCGTGAAGTTCGCCGAAGCCGGTGGCGTCCGCCTTGGCGGCCTCATCTGCAACAGCCGCAACACCGACCGCGAAGACGAACTCATCATGGAACTGGCCCGCAAGCTGGGCACCCAGATGATCCACTTCGTGCCTCGCCACAACGACGTGCAACGCGCCGAGATCAACAAGAAGACCGTGATCGAATGGAACGCGACCTGCAGCCAGGCCGAGGAATACCGCAAGCTGGCCCGCAAGATCGACGCGAACACCCTGTTCGTCATCCCCACACCGATCGCCATCGAAGAGCTCGAAGCCCTTCTGATGGAATTCGGATTGGCCGCATAAGGCCAAGGTCAAGACTCTCCCCGCCTTCACGGCGGGGAGGCAACGTCGCAAGATCACATGGTCGGTGTCGTGAGGATGCGTGGTGCATCCCCACCAAAAACTGTCGCGTCCACCCAAAAGATGGTCGGAGCGCGAAATCTGGAGGGAGGGTTGTCATGATCGAACAAAGGCCAAGCGCCGAGGATGTCAAGCAAGCTCTGGTGAGCCCCTGGCCCACCAAGGTCGCCAAGAAGCGCTCGCAGCAGATCACCATCAACGAGGTCGCCGAGGACGGCACCGTTCCCGAGCTGCTGGCCAACGCCCGCACCGCTCCGGGCATCATCAGCCAGCGCGGCTGCACCTACGCGGGATGCAAGGGTGTGATCATGGGACCCACCCGTGACATCATCAACATCGTCCACGGGCCGATCGGGTGTTCGTTCTACGCCTGGCTCACGCGCCGCAACATGACCTTGCCTCCGACGCCGGAGAGCGAGAACTACATGATGTACGCGTTCTCCACCGACCTGCACGAGAACGAGATCGTGTTCGGCGGCGAGAAGAAACTGGAAGCGGCCATCCGCGAAGCCTACGAGATGTTCCATCCCAAGGCGATTTCAGTGTTCAGCACCTGCCCCGTGGGATTGATCGGCGACGACGTGCACGCCGTGTCGCGCAAGATGAAGGAAGAGCTGGGCATCAACGTGTTCGGATTCTCCTGCGAAGGCTACAAGGGCGTGTCGCAGTCGGCCGGCCACCATATCGCGAACAACCAGTTGTTCAAGCACGTCGTGGGTCTGGACGACGAGATCCGCGGACAGAAGAAGTTCCGCGTCAACCTGCTGGGCGAATACAACATCGGCGGCGACGCCTTCGAGATCGACGAACTTTTCAAGCGCTGCGGCTTCGAGCTGGTCGCGACGTTTTCCGGCAATTCCACCTACGGTTCCTTCGCCAACTCCCACACGGTCGATCTGAACATGGTCATGTGCCATCGCTCGATCAACTACGTGGCCGAGATGATGGAGAAGAAGTTCGGCATCCCCTGGATCAAGGTGAGCTTCGTGTCGGCCAGCGGCACGGCGAAGTCCCTGCGCAAGATGGCAGCCTACTTCGAAGACGCCGAACTGATCGCCCGCACCGAGGCGATCATCGAGGAGGAACTGGCCAAGGCCGAGATCCAGCGCCAGAAGTACGCGGCGCGCACCAAGGGCAAGACAGCCATGCTGTTCGTTGGCGGCAGCCGCGCCCACCACTTCCAGGATCTGTTCAAGGAACTGGAAATGAACGTGCTGGCGGCGGGCTACGAATTCGCCCACCGCGACGACTACGAAGGGCGCCGGGTGATCTCGAGCATCAAGATCGACGCCGACAGCCGCAACATCGAAGAGCTCCACATCGACGCCGATCCGGAAAAATTCCGGGCACGGGTCGATTCGGAAGCCGAGGCGCGGCTTGCGGCGAAGGGGTTCAAGTTCAAGGATTACCAGGGCATGATGCCCGAGATGGATTCCAAGACCTTGATCATCGACGACATCTCCGCGTACGACACCGAGAAGCTCATCGAGATGTGGAAGCCCGACGTGTTCTGCGCCGGAGTCAAGGAAAAATTCGTCATCCAGAAGATGGGCGTGCCTTGCAAGCAGCTCCACAACTACGACGCGGGCGGCCCCTACAACGCCTTCCGACATCGACCGCATGGTCAACAGTCCGGTCTGGAAATTGACCAAGGCTCCTTGGGAGGCCGAGGAAGTCGAGTCCCTCCAGGAAGCTTCGATCGCCTAAATCCGCAATTCGACCGCCGCTCCAGGCCCTTGCCTGGGGGCGGCGGTCCTTCTTCACACGACCTTCGGCGGGAGTCCCGCTGCCACCACTGATTCAAGGAGACGGAAAATGACTCTGCTCAGACACACACCTGCCGGCGAGATCAAGGATCGCGAAGCCCTGGTCATCAATCCCGCCAAAACCTGTCAGCCCATCGGCGCCATGTACGCCTCCCTGGGCATCCACGGATGCCTGCCCCACAGCCACGGCTCGCAGGGGTGCTGCTCGTACCACCGCAGCACCCTCACCCGCCATTACAAGGAACCGGCGATGGCCTCGACGTCGTCCTTCACCGAAGGCACGGCGGTGTTCGGCGGCCAGGCGAACCTGCTCACGGCCATCCAGACGATCTTCTCGGTCTACGACCCGAAGATCATCGCCATCCACACCACCTGTCTTTCCGAGACCATCGGCGACGACATGGTTCAGATCAGCAAGAAGGCCTTCGACGAGGGCAAGGTCCCCGACGGCAAGCTGATCATCTACGGAAACACCCCCAGCTACGTGGGAACCCACGTGACGGGCTATGCCAACATGCTGAAGGGCATCGTTCGCGGCCTGTGCAAGTCCACCGGCACCAAGGGCGAACACGCCGCCGTGATCCCAGGCTGGATCGAACCGGCCGACATGCGCGAAATCAAGCGCATGCTCAACGCGATGGGTGTTCCTTTCGTGATGTTCCCCGACACCGACGGCGTCTTCGACGCACCCATGACCGGCAAGCACGTGTTCTACCCGAAGGGTGGAGCCAAGATCGAGGACATCGCCACCGGCGGCGATGCCAAGTACAGCATCGCGCTGGGTCATGTGGCCGCGACCTTGGGTGTCGAAGAACTGAAGAAGCAGTGCGATGTCGACGGCGACGTGGTGGACCTGCCCATCGGCATCGCCGCCACCGATCGGTTCATCGAAGCCATGCGCAAGGTCTACGGCTTCGAAGTGCCCGAGTCGATCAACGACGAACGCGGCAAACTGGTCGACATGCTGTCCGACATGGAACAGTACTTGTGGGGCAAGAAGGTCGCGATCTTCGGCGATCCCGACCAGCTCATCGCCCTCACCGAGTTCCTGGGAACCATGGGCATGCGCGTACGCCACATCGTAACGGGAACGGAAGGCAACTACATCCGCGACCGTCTGACGGAAATCAACCCGGACGCCAATATCAAGGCCGGCGGCGACATGTACCTGCTGCACCAGTGGATGAAGAACGAGCCGGTCGACCTGCTCATCGGAAACACCTACGGCAAGTACATCGCCCGCGACGAGGACGTGCCCTTCCTGCGCAACGGATTCCCCATCATCGATCGCCAGGGGCACCAGCACTTCCCCACGGTCGGTTACATGGGCGGCATCCGTCTGGTCGAACAGATCCTGGCTCTTTTGATGGATCGCATCGATCGGGACGTCGAAGAACACAAGATGGAATTGCAGATGTAAAACAGAAATTGGCGCGCGGGTGGCGGCCCGCCCTTCGATACGTTCCGCCGCACCTTGAGTGGCGCCGAAGGCGCTGTATCGAAAGGCGCGGCGGAACACTCAGGGAACGGACCGCCATTCAAATCTCGCCGTTTTTGACTGGCTTTGAGCTTTGCTCCCCTGATCGAATGTTTCGCTTCTGGGGACTTTTTTGACACAAAACGTCAACGCTGAATTCGGGAGGAAATCATGGAAAAGCCAGAAAAGCAGATCTTCGTTTGCGCGAGCTTCCGTCTCACGGGAGAAGCCATGGGATCTTGCAAGAAGAAGGGTGCGAACGACCTTCTGGGATACTTGGAAAGCGAGCTTTCCGATCGCGGAATGGATAGCTACACGGTCTCTTCGACGGCCTGCCTGAAGGCATGCGATCGAGGACCCATCATGATCGTGCATCCCGACAACGTCTGGTACGGCAAGGTCGATACCGACGCCATCGACAACATCCTGGATGCGATGCAGGAAGGCAAGACATGCCCCGAGTATGAACTGACCTGACGGATTCCGTCGGTCGTCCCGCGGAAGCGGCGGGCGAACCACGGAATCGACAACCTGCCGCGAAAGCGGCGAGTTGTCCGAGAACCCGACACTCCGTCGCGCCAGCGACGAGATGTCATCGAAGTCTCGGAGGGAGAGAGGATATGGGGAAAGACTCAACATCGGGCCGGCAATTCCCCGCCGCGAACCATGCCCTCTCCCTCCGGCGGCGCTTCTGACAACATTATTCGAATCGACTTCGGCCTTTCGGCCCATAACAGGACACCTCCCGCACGGAGGTGTCCCTTTTGTTTTGGGGGAAAAGTCCTTCTCGTCCGATTGGCAGTTCGTGAACGACAGGCCGCACAACAAACGACACCCCATTGTCAGATTGCCGGATCGATTACGCATTCAAGGCTGGTTGGGCGCATGGCACGGCGATTGACCATGTAAACGCCCAGCAACGATCCTGCGGGTTCGCAGGTGTCAAATTCCGTCCACGCGGACGGAAGGAGAACTCATGCGCAAGATCGCGGTCTACGGAAAAGGTGGCATCGGAAAGAGCACCACCACGCAGAACACCGTCGCGGCGTTGGCCGAGATGGGCAAGAAGGTCATGGTGGTCGGCTGCGACCCCAAGGCCGACTCCACGCGCCTGTTGCTGGGCGGACTGGCCCAGAAGACAGTTCTTGACACGCTCCGCGAAGAAGGCGAAGACGTCGAGCTCGACGACGTGCTCAAGCCCGGCTTCCTGGGCACCCTGTGCACCGAATCGGGCGGCCCCGAGCCGGGTGTGGGCTGCGCCGGTCGCGGCATCATCACCAGCATCAACCTGCTCGAGCAGCTGGGCGCCTACGCGCCTTCCCAGGAGCTGGACTACACCTTCTACGACGTGCTGGGCGACGTGGTGTGCGGTGGATTCGCCATGCCCATCCGCGAAGGCAAGGCGCAGGAGATCTACATCGTGTGTTCGGGCGAGATGATGGCCATGTACGCGGCCAACAACATCTGCAAAGGCATCGTGAAGTTCGCCGAAGCCGGCGGCGTGCGCCTGGGCGGATTGATCTGCAACTCGCGCAACACCGACCGCGAAGACGAGCTCATCATCGAACTGGCCAAGAAGTTGGGAACCCAGATGATCCATTTCGTGCCGCGCCACAACGATGTGCAGCGCGCCGAGATCAACAAGAAGACCTGCATCGAGTGGAATCCCGAGTGCTCGCAGGCCGACCAGTACCGCCAGCTGGCCCGCAAGATCGACCAGAATCAGCTGTTTGTGATCCCGACGCCCATCGCCATCGAAGAGCTCGAAGCCCTCTTGATGGAATTCGGATTGGCGGCGTAGACCCCGTTTCCAAATCGACGAGGACTAAAGGGCGCTCCCGGCGGGAGCGCCCTTTTTTGTTTTGGTGCCCTGCACCAAGGCTGCGTCCAAATCCTCTGACATTTGAAACGCCAGAATGACAAACACGAATCTGACAGAAGGTGACTGTGTCAGCAGATCTCGGGGTCCAAATTACGCGATTGATCGATCCGGATATTTGGCATGAACCTTGATCTATCCAATCTTCGTGAGCCGATGTTGGTTCGCCGAAACGCGGGGAGGGTGCCATGAATGCCGAAGGAATCGCGGTGTTCTCCGAGCGCAAGAAGCAGATCCTCGTCGCCGGTTCTCCGAACGCGGGTTCGATCTCGTGCGATCAGCCCAGCCTGGCCGGTGCCGTCTCGCAGCGTGCTTGCGTCTTCTGTGGCGCTCGCGTGGTTCTCTACCCCATCGCCGACGCCATCCACATCGTGCACGGGCCCATTGGATGCGCGGCCTACACCTGGGACATCCGCGGCGCGTTGTCCAGCGGCCCCGAGCTCCACCGCATCTCGTTCTCCACCGACATGCAGGAGAAGGAAGTGATCTTCGGAGGCGAGAAGAAACTGGAAGCGGCGCTGCGCGAACTGATCGCGAAGTACCAGCCCAAGGGAGCGTTCGTCTACTCCACCTGCGTGGCGGGGGTGATCGGCGACGACATCGAAGGTGTCTGCAAAAAGATCGAGAAGGACGTCTCCATTCCCGTGATCGCCGTGAAGTCGGAAGGCTTCAAGGGCAACAAACGCGCCGGATACAGCGCGGCCTGCCAGGCGCTCGACAAGCTGGTGGGAACCGGCGACACGACCGGCATCTCGCCCCTGTCCATCAACATCCTGGGCGACTTCAACCTGGCCGGCGAGATCTGGCTGATCCGCAGCTACTACGAGAAGATGGGATTGCAGGTCGTGGCCAACATCACCGGCGACGGACGCATCGACGACATCCGCAAGTCCCACGGGGCGGCCTTGAACGTGGTGCAATGCTCGGGCGCGACCATGGAACTGGCGCGGTACATGGAAGAAAAGCACAAGGTCCCCAACATCCGCGTGTCGTACTTCGGGATCGAGGACATGGCCGAGTCGCTCTACGCGGTGGCCCGCCATTTCCAGGACATCGACTACCAGGTCATGGAGCGGGCCAAGAAGATCGTGGCCGAAGAGCTCAAGGAGCTGGTCCCCGAGATGAAGGCGCTGAAAAAGCGCCTCCAGGGCAAGACCGCCGCGGTGTACGTGGGCGGCGCGTTCAAGGCCTTCTCGTTGATCAAGGCGTTCCGCCATCTGGGCATGCGCGTCACGCTGGTGGGATCGCAGACCGGCACCGACGCCGACTACCGCGAAATCCAGGACGCCTGCGATCCGGGCACCGTGATCGTCGACGACACCAACCCGTTGGAACTGGGCGGCTTCCTGAAGAACAACGATGTCGACATCCTGGTGGGCGGCGTGAAGGAACGGCCCATCGCCTACAAGCTGGGCATCGGCTTCTGCGACCACAACCACGAACGCAAGATCGCGCTGGAAGGCTTCCTGGGAATGCGCAACTTCGCCCGCGAAGTGGCTGCCACCGTGGAAAGCCCCATCTGGAGGCTGGTGCCACGACGGATCGGCCGCACCACGGCTGGAACTTCACTCTCGACAGATTTTGTTCAACCCCGGGTCGAAGCACCCGCGACGAAGGAGACCTGAGATGGTCACGACGGCGGAATCGAAAACGCGCCAGCCCTGGGTCTCAACGGCCAACCCCTGCCACCAGTGCCGTCCCTTGGGCGCCACAGTTGCCTTCCAGGGAATCGAAGGCTGCGTGCCGTTCCTGCACGGCTCGCAGGGCTGCGCCACCTACATGCGCCGCTACCTGATCTCGCACTTCCGCGAACCCGTCGACATCGCCTCCTCCAGCGTCTCGGAAAAGGAAGCCGTCTGGGGCGGCGGTCCGGCTCTTCGCCAAGGCCTGCGCAACGTCACCGAGAAGTACGGAGCCAAGGTCGTGGGCGTGGCCACCACGTGCCTGACCGAAACCACCGGCGAAGACATGGGGATGCTCCTGCACGAATGGCGCAAGGACATCGCGACCAATCCCCTGGCGGTCGCCGAACCCGATGTGGTCAGCGTGCCTTGCCCCAGCTACGACGGCACCCACATGGACGGATTCCACGGAGCCGTGCGCGCCTTGACCCAGCACTTCGCGCAAAAATGCGCGCCCCACGGCGGGATCGCGTTGTTCCCCGGCTTCGTGTCGCCCGCCGATTTGCGACACCTTCGGGAAATCCAGGCGGCCTTCGGTCTGCACGGCACGCTCGTGCCCGATTATGCGGACCGCCTGGACGGACCGGCCTTGGCCGAGGCCGGTCCGCTTCCCGAAGGTGGAACCACCGTCGAGGCCATGCGCGCCCTACCGGGCTGCAAGGCCTCGATCGAGTTCGGCCGGACAATTTCCGACAAACTGTCGGGGGCGGCCTTCCTGGAAAGCGAATGGAATGTCCCGCGCCGCACGCTGGGGATGCCGATCGGCATCCGCGAATCGGACGCGTTCTTCGCGGCGATGGAGGAATTGTCGGGACGCGAGACGCCCGCCGATTGGCAACACGAACGCGGCCGTCTGATCGACGCCTGCGTGGACGCGCACAAGTACCTGGCCGGCCGCACCGCGGTGGTCTTCGGCGACGAAGATCTGGCGATCGGGCTGGTGGCCTTCTTGACGGAAATCGGCATCAAGACCACCCTGGTGGTTTCGGGCGGCAAGAGCGGCAAGCTCAAGGACGGCATCGAGCGCGTGACACGTTCGTTCCTGGAGGAGATGCCGCGGATCCTGGCCGACGCCGACTTCCGCGACATGGAGGAATGCGCCGAAAGCCAGATGGCCGACCTGTTCATCGGCCACTCGAAGGGCTACAAGCTGGCGCGCCGCCGCGACGTCCCCTTGGTGCGCGTGGGATTCCCGCTCCACGACCGGTTCGGCGGACAGCGCCAATTGCACGTGGGCTGGCGCGGCGCGCTGGGCCTTCTGGACAACATCGTCAACACCATCCTGGAGAAACGCCAAGACGACTCCCCGGTGGGCTACTCGTACTTGTGAACCACGCGGGCCGGACGGTTCCGGTTCCCGACAGATCTTGACACGAACGCACAGAAGGAGAACGGCCATGGTCGCGACAACCAGACTTCCCGTCGAACGCCACCCCTGCTTCAGCGAAGGCAAGAGCCACGAGTGGGGCCGCATCCATCTTCCGGTGGCCCCCAAGTGCAACATCCAGTGCGCCTACTGCTCGCGCAAGACCGACTGCCCCAACGAGAGCCGTCCGGGTGTTTCGAGCCGCGTGCTCAACGCCAAGGAAGCCGTGACGTATCTGCACAAGGCATTGGCCGCCGAGCCGCGCATCGCCGTGGTCGGCATCGCGGGTCCGGGCGATCCGTTCGCCAACGTGGACGTGACCATGGACACCCTGCGGATGATCCGCGACACGGCACCCGAAATGCTGTTGTGCGTGTCGACCAACGGACTGGGATTGACCGAAGAGATCGCCAACGAACTGGCCGACCTCCAGGTGTCGCACGTGACGATCACGATCAACGCGGTCGACCCGACCATCGGCGCCAAGATCTACGCCTGGGTCCGCGACGGCAAGAAGACCTACCGCGGCATCGAAGGTGCCACCCTGCTCATGAACCGCCAGCTCGACAGCATCGCGGTGCTCAAGGGTCGCGGCGTGGAGGTCAAGATCAACACCGTGATCGTGCCGGGCATCAACGACACCCACGTGGAGGAGATCGCCCGCGTGGTTTCGGGCCTGGGCGCCGACGTCCACAACCTGATCCCCATGACCCCGGCCCCCGGCGCCCTGTTCGAAGACTTGTCCGAACCCGACGCCAACATGATGCACCGCGCGCGCCGCGGATCGGGCAAGTACCTCAAGCAGATGATGCACTGCCAGCGCTGCCGCGCCGACGCGGTGGGCCTGATCCGCGAAGACCGCTCCAACGACTTCGCCGCCCTGATGGACGAGGCACGCGAGGAAGTGGCGAAGGACCGGCCCTACGTGGCCGTGGCCACCCAGGAAGGCGTGCTCGTGAACCAGCATCTGGGCGTGGCCGACCGGGTCCAGATCTGGGAACGGTGCGACGACGGCGACTTCGACTCCGCTCAGCCCAAGTTCCGCATGGCCTTCGAGCGCCCCTGCCCCTCGGGCGGCAGCGGCGCGTCGCGGTGGGAAGAACTCGCCGATGTCGTGTCAGACTGCCGCGCCATCTTGGTAGCCGCCGCCGGCGAAGCCCCGCGCAAGGCGTTGGAAGCGCGCGGCGTGTCGGTGTGCGAAATGGAAGGCCTCATCGACGACGCGCTGGAGACGGTGTACGGCGGAAGCGACATTGGCAAGCTGCGCGCGCGCCGCGCCGGACTCGGCAAGGAATGCGGTTGCGGCAAGGTGCGGGAGCCCGGGACGGGGTGCGGCTAAAGCCGGTTGCGACTCGCGTCGCTAACTCGTTTCTCGGTGCTGCGCGCCGACGGCTGATTTTTGGACCTGTGGTCCGGCGCGTTATCGGACCTGCGGTCCGGAGCGAAGGATCGGAGCCTACGGCTCCGAAGGTTTTCTGGGGGTGCCACCCCCAGACCCGGCCAAAGGGGCGCTACACGACGCCCCTTTGGAAACCCACGTGCCAGGGCTGTCGCCCTTGGATCCCGCCGAGCGGAAGACGTGGCAAGGTCACCTGCACCGGGAAACATCGCGCACCCGCCAAATTGCCTCCGGCAATACGGCGGGGATGTGGCCACGCCGCTCAGGTTGCTCGACCCACTGCGGCACTTCGCTCCAGGGAAGCTTATAGATGTGGCCGCAACCGGGGACGTAGTCTGGTTTGTGAGGCCGTCGTCTGGCCATCGGCTGCGCCGCAGCCGGTGGGTGAATCGCTATTTCTTCACCGCACTCCCACCACCCGGAACGCTTGCCCGTCGTCGTTTTGGAGGATCCCGATCCCTGCAAACGCCAACGTCGGCTATAGCAACAGGCCTTGCGCCGTTGCTTGGCGCCCCAAGGGCACGACAGCGCCATCGGGGCGGCGCAGGCTCCACGCACCATACTCGACCCGCCATCCTCCAGCCACACCCACAGGCCGTGCTACTTCAGAGGAGGCGCCTCGGTACAGGGTCCGTTCGGTGTGCACACCAGTGCGATATTCGATCCGGCAACCCAAGAAGGCGCTGTCGTAGGTGTCGGTGTTTTGAATGCGCCAGTACACTCCCAATCGCACATCTAAGGTGTCCACCGGGTTGGCCGTATTGTGCTTGAACAACGTATCCGGAGGCGTCACTGTATTGTCGACCGTGCAGGGCCATTGGCAGTCGACCAATCCATTTACGCTGAGTCTCGCGGTCCCATTCTGACCTATAGCAGAAGGATAGATCTGCGAGTACCAGAACTTCTTGAACTGCACTCGCTGCGCCTTGAAGATCGCATATTCCAATCCTTGAACAGAAAACGCTCCCTGCCATTCACCTTCCAACCCTGGAGAGCGAATTTCCATACTCACCAATGTGAGTACGATCGGCGTCGAGCCTAAATTTTTGATGCTCCGATAGTTGATCGTATCCCCCTCTGACCCATACATCACTCCAAAAATGGGCTTGGTCGGCGTCCAGCTTCCGGGTTGCGAGGGCACAAACGCAATCTGCGCTTGGCAGGCGGTCGATAGCAGGATTCCAAAGGTGATGATTCGCATGGGAGCCTCCGGTTCAGTACACTCCGCCACCACGATTTACATCGATGGATTGCCTGCTTGGCGCGATCCACGTTTGACAATTTTTGTTCAACGCATCCCAACCACGCGGAACGCTTGGCCGTCGGTGTTGTGGAGGATCCCGATCCCCGCGAAGGCCAGGGTCGGCTGCAGCAAGAGGCCTTGCGCGGTTGCCTGGCGGTCCATGGGCACGACAGCGCCATCCGGGCGGCGCAGGCTCCATGCACCGGACTCGACCCGCCATCCTCCAGCCACACCCACGGGTCGTGCAGCACCGGGAGAGGCGCCACGGTACTGGATCCCTGCTACGTGTGTTTTGCTGGCGCGGTACTCGATCTGGCAGTTCAGGTACGCGCTGTCTTTCACGGAGGTGCTTGCGTCGCGCCAATACACCCCCAGGCGCACGTCCATGGTATCGACCGGATTGGCCGTGTTGTGCTTGAACAGCGAATCGGGAGGCGACACGCTCTTGTCCACCGTGCAGGACCCACCAACGTCGTCCAAATAGCAGTCGGTCAATCGGCCCACATTCAGCTCGGCCATCGAATTGGGAGCAAGGGAACTGTTCTGCGTATACGGCACCTTCTTGTATTGAATGCGTTGGGCTTTAAGCTCCACATAATCCCCCAGCCCTATGATCGAAAGCCCCTCCCACCATTCGCCTTCCAGGCCGGGGGACTTGATCTCCATACTCACCGCTTGGATCACGATCGGGGCCGAGCCGACATTCTTGATACTGCGA
>Ga0302323_100003879_pt1 | contig 12169 bp, 6 predicted proteins | sample Fen_T0_3_FD_201950 | JGI IMG/M metagenome (GOLD analysis project Ga0302323, IMG submission 201950) | Peat permafrost microbial communities from Stordalen Mire near Abisko, Sweden - Fen_T0_3 | ecosystem: Environmental > Terrestrial > Soil > Wetlands > Permafrost | place: Sweden: Abisko... | reverse complement strand
CGACGAATGCCGGTCAGTCGCACGAGAGTGTCTGGGCGGGCAATATCGGCTTGCCGCTTGACCTCAATGAGGCACGTTCCGTACTGGCGGTGGCCGACCGCAGCGTCAGGCGTGTACTTGGACGGCTGACCAGCGATTTCGAATTCGAATCGGCACGGATGGGTTTCGAACCAGAGCAGGTCGCCATTTGCTTCCGCCCGGAGACAGAACATCGACTCCCACCACGATTCGATCTTTGCTTCGCCTTGTGCTTTGCCGCATGCCATCCTTCCCCGGATGGTTTGTGCGGACCGGCTCATGATGTTGCGGACGTCGTAGCGCGGATTGAGCGCTCCGTAAACCTTGCTGCGCGGTTGAGGCGCGGACTGTTTTCGTTGCTGCATACAAGCTCCTCACTCGGAAGCGGGCGTGAGTTCGCCTTTCCGAGATCAACGTTGTTGATCGGATCCGAACGAGGGGCCTTGACGAGGGTGTGTTTCTTAGAGAAACTACGCTTGAGCTGATCGCGGTGTTAATTGCACCGCGGACACACTCCAGCGCCAGGGCCCCATGGGTTTTGGCGCTTTTCTTTTACATACCGTTCTCCTTTCTGGACGTGGTTAGGGTTCGTAAGAGCTATCCGAGTTTCCGGTGATCCTTCTCCAATCGGGATTTGCACTCCGGACGTCTCGGCGGAACGGATTGGATCGCGATGCCGAAGTCCTTCATTAGGTCGTCGAGATGCCGACCCCAGGTGAGGCCGTTATCGCCGATCAGGCAACGAGGCAGACCCGTGTTCGGCCACGCCACCGCCGACCGCTGAGTCATCCGGACGTTCGCAGCTGCCCGTTTCTGCCAAATTGGCCGCGCGGGCTCTGCTTTAGTGGACATGGCGTGATTGCGCTTGCTCACAATCGCCCGGCTTCGACTTGGCTTGCGTTGCTTCTGCTGCATTGTCTCGATCCTCCGTTAGTCCAGAACTTGGCGAGTTTTCGGGCTCCATGGCGGTCGCTTCGAACGTACTTCGGAAGAACAGCCTACGACTCGACACGCCTCGTCGCCTAGAGTCGCGCGATACTGCTGGAAAGGCGCGTATGCTTTACGCGAGCAGCCGCCGCAAAACTTGGCGCCAACCCGTTGAATCGACCCTTGTTGTAAAAATGCGACGAGCCAAGCATCGATGGTTTAGGACCTCCACTGTTTCCTTGTTCCGTGGTCAGGAATGCCAAACAGAACCCGCTGCAGGAAGCCGATGCGCTTTCGGTGCCATGCAATGAAGACCGTCGGGCTTCAAGTGGGCAGCTTCGGAACTTGCAGGCGACCACCTGCCGATGCACTCCGTACATTTCTTTGCCATGTAGCATTTTCGTGTCCTGGTTCCTTCTCTCGATGACCGCCAGTGTGCACCGCTTCCGGGAGTTCTTTCGGTTGCCAAGTGTCTTTAGTTGCCGCTATCCAAATGCACGTTCACCCGAATGATTCGGGCCCGGTCGCGAGGGGAAGTGCCGCGAGTTGACGAACTTCAGATCAGCGTTCAGAGGGGGCTCGGATCGAATTTCGGCTTCGAATCCATACCTTCCCCGCGATTGCTCCGATCCGCTCTCCGATGAAGCAAGGAACTGCTGGCGCTGTCTGGTATGCGCGTTCTCTGCCGTTAGTGGGGCGGGTCGAAACCGCCTGTGAAGCATCGCTTCACCAAAGCCTCGGTAGGCGGGCGTTGACTCGAACTCGATCGACACACGAGTCGCTCCTCAACATTGCCCTGCAGGTTCCGAAGTCTGGGCGTGTTTCGGTCCATGCCTTGTTTGGCGCAATCAATTCCGACGCGCGGAGCGCCCTGAACCAGGCCCAGGAAAAATTCCGCGATCTATCCGCCCAAAGGGTTCGCTATTTCTTCGATTTCGACCCGGCTGATGGTCCACGTTTCACGGAACGGCTCGCGCTGTCGAAGTTGCCCCTTACCAATGAACTCCGGCACTTGTTGCAATGGTCCTGCGATGCGATGGCTTTCGACGCGAGCAAGCAGCGCCGGCTTCGAGAGTATGTCGCGCTGTTCCAGGAGCACGCCAATGTCAGCGATGAGTACTCGTCGTGGCGGGAGGAGCGCCCGACAGCTGACATTTCATTGGATTACGAGAACCGCTTGATGCAGTTGCGTCAGGCAAAGGATCGGTGTTCGTCCGAGCTCGTTGGAATCAGAGGTGATTTCCAGCATTCTTGGATCGAATCCGCCTACGGCCCTCTGTATTCCTGGCCGTTTATATCGGCGATAGCGGGCGATTCTGATCGCGCTGAACTATATCGCCATGCTGAATGCTACGAATCACTCGGCAAGAGCCTGGACTACACCTGGCTTTTCCAGCAGAAGCGGAACCAACGATTGCCCGCTTCTGTGCAGCAGATGTGGTGGGACTTGGCGGACGCTGGGAATACGCTAGTCCTTCTCGCGCATTGGATACGCGCGATTTCGTATCCGAAAGATCGAGAATACTGCGACCTATGCTATCGCTCCCGGTCAACGAAAGTCCGCTGTCGCGCACACAGAACGAGCGGCGGATTGACGCCCGAGGTCCGCCTTGCACGTCACGTTCATCCCATCTTCGAAACGCTGTTGACTTCCTCTGAGCGGCGATTCACTGCCGACTTCCAGGATCTCCATTTCGGGACCACGGCGCGTTCGAGCGATCTGCCCGCAAAGTTGCGTGCAACCTTAGACAAGGAGTTTCATGTGCCGGCTGCGCTGCTGGTGACCCAGGTCGATCGACTCGCGCGCTTTGCCGGTCCCGAGCTTGGCGGAGAGTGGCGAATATTGCTTGATCGGGTTGTCAGCGCCGCAGTTCAATCGCATGCGCAACCATGCCAATCAGGGCCGCGGGGCGCTCATGAGCAATCAACCCGCCGTCGCAATGTTTTGGATGCACTTCAGTTGAGGAGTCTGGCCAGTGCCTGGTTTGGCGGGCTTGATACCTTGTCCATCGATGTACCTCGGGATGGGCTGCAGATGCCGCCCACCGACGTGGACAATCCTGTCGTACTCGGAAGCGCGGTGGATACCCAAGCGCTGGCCCGCGATCTTATGCGGCATCGAGCCTGGTTTGAGGCCTTGAGCGGGTCCAAGCCACGCGTTCGTATTCCGCTTGCCAAGATCTTGGTCTTGCGCAAGCAGGGATGGAGTTTGGCGAGGATTGCAAAGGAAGTTGGCGCCACCAAGGAAGGCGTGCGGAAGGCCTTATTGTCCGGCTCGAATATCTCGTGAGGTTGTCGTCGCGCCACGGCTCCACACAAAGTCGTAGACCCGATCCGCCAAAACTTCCGCTTCCTCATCAGAAAATGGCGGGCGTGGCAGCGTTTGCCATAAAGTGTCCAGAATGAATACTTTGACCTCGGCCTGAGTCGAGCTGTTCTGCGTCCAGTTGGGCATCGGCTTGAGTAACTCTTGCAACGAGCGAAGGAGTGACTTGCTCGCCTGCTTCAGTCGCTCGCGATCGGCCTTGGTGATGCTTTCCTTGAACAGCAGGTCAAAGAGCGCCAGTTCATCGTCAGTGAGACCTTCCTCCGCAGCGCGACGCTGTTCGGCGTCGAGACTATTCGCGAGCGCCATCAGTTTGGCGAATGTCTCCTCGACCGTCGCCCGGTCCTTTTCGCGGTTGTAGTCAGCGACAATTTCCTGGTACTTCTTGTAGTAGTCCATCCGCATGGGATTGCGGGCAAGCATCTGTGCCAGCTTGGCCTCGACCAGCTCACGGATGTCCTGCAACACCGCGTGTTTGCGCTTGACCTTGGAGGCGAACTCGTCGCGCAGCTTCGCGAAGTCCACCTGGCTCAGATCGACGGTAAGACCCTCCGCATGGTCGTCGCCAGGCGCGGCCGCGCGAATGGCTTCGTTCACGATCCGGTGCAGCGCCTTTAACACTTCCGTGACGTCAGCAGTGTCGCGCCGATCCTGCAGCTTCTTGTAGATGGCCTCGATATTGTCGTGCCGCTCAGCGTAGGCGAGCGCGCTGGGCTCCATCAGGAGCGCCTTGAAGCGGGTAAATACCTGCCGCGCGATGATCTCGTAGCGGCGCTTGTCCTCGTCCGAGGTGTACACGGCGTCCACCGCGTCGCGCAGGGCCTCGATGCGAGCGAAACCCCTCGCGCCGTGCAACCTTGAGGCGTCGAATCCGAGACCAAGCAGATGCGCTTCCGCGGCCTCAATCGCTTGAAGCAGCGCGGCTACCAATTCTTCAATGGGCTCAACAATTTCCCCTGGCCCGTCGCCATCCCCGTCATCGCCTAGCGCGTACTGAGCAAGTGCCGCGCGGAGACTCTTCAGCATGCCGTTGTAATCGACGATAACGCCGCAGTCCTTGCCCGGGTAAACCCGATTCGCGCGGGCAATGGCCTGCATTAGGTTGTGCGCCTTCATTGGCTTGTCGATGTACAGCGTTGCCAGGCACTCCACGTCGAAGCCGGTAAGCCACATCGCGCACACGATGGCGATGCGGAATGGGTGCTGCGGATCCTTGAACGCATCCTCCACCGGTACCCGCTTGCCGTCGGGGGTCTGGAAACCCGTCTTCATCACCACACGGTGGGGGATGATGTCGAATCCCCATCTCGCAAAGTCCCGAACCTCGTTCTGGGCCTCGCTGATAACGATCTCGATGATCGTGCTGTCCATCCATTGCGCCTGCCCGCGCAGCGACGCGAGTTGGTTGGTGAGCCGTTCGCGCACGTCATCGTCGCCAGTGGCAGCGAGCTGCGCTTCCTTCGTGGCGATATCGCCCCTAACCGCAGCGAGCTTCGCGCGCCAGCGCGGCTCGACGCGCTGGAACATGCGCGCGCAGGTGATCTTGTCGATACACACGATCATCGACTTGCCCGTCTGCCACCGGGTGGAGCAGTGCTCGACGAAGTCCGCCGCCAGCTTGTCCAGCCGATCATCAGCCGTGATGACCTCGTAGTCCTTGCCGAGGAGTTTTTCCAGCAGCGCTTCTTGATCCGGGTCGAGTTCAGCACGCTCTATCGCATCAGCGATTCGGTCGTTCAGGTCAAACCGCGTGATCCCAAGCTTCTCGCCCCGGTTTTCGTAGACCAACTTGACCGTTGACTGGTCTTCCTCCGAGCGCTTGAAGTCATAGCGCGAGACGTAGTCGCCAAAGATGCGCCGGGTCAGCTCGTCGTGCTTGAACAGTGGCGTACCGGTAAAGCCGATGAACGAGGCGTTCGGCAGCGCCAGGCGCATGTTCCGAGCAAACTTGCCGGCCTGTGTGCGATGCGCCTCGTCCGAGATGACGATGATGTCGTCGCGTAGGCTGTACGGTTCGGTAACCGGCTGGTTGAACTTGTGGATCAGACTGAACGCAAACCGGTGATTGCCTTGCAGGATATCCTGCAGTTCCTTGCCTGAGCTTGCGCGCGGCGTCTTATCGTCCGAGACGCCGCAGCCGACGAAGGTCCTCCAAATCTGGTCGTCCAGATCTTCGCGGTCGGTCATGATCAGGAAAGTGAAATTCCCCGGCACGACGCGACGCACCTTCTCCGCGAAGAAAGCCATCGAGTAAGACTTGCCGCTGCCTTGGGTGTGCCAGAACACGCCGAGTCGCCCAAGATCAGGATCAGCGCGCCTTACGAGGTCCAATAACTCCTCTCCGGCCGTCTGATCGGCGGTCAATAGCGGTGGAGCCCCCGCAGAGCGCGCCACATCGGCGACCTTGCGCAACTCGGGCTTGGGTACCTGGTATTGAACCAAGCGCCTTTCTGGGGGAATCCTCCGTTTCAAATCCTCTTGGTGGAGGACCGATGCCACGGCATTGTTTACCCCGAGCACCTGGTGGTTACGGGCAACCACTTTGCGCGTACCACCCGCCCGACTGTCATCGAACAGGATGAAGTTTTCGACCAGATCCAACAGCCGATCCTTCGCCAACATGCCGTCTAGCAGGGACTCGGCATCCAGGCGCGCTTTATCCCTCTCGGCATCGCGTTTCCACTCGACGAAATGCTCCCACTTACTGGTGATGGAGCCATAGCGGGCCTGATCGCCGTTGCTCACCACCAGGAAGGCGTTATGGTGAAAGGCGTGGGCGATACTGTGCTCAGTGAGGTAATCGGTGAGGTTGTCGTCGAAGCCGGCCCGGATATTTCGGTAGACCGCCTTCAACTCTATGAAGACCAGCGGCAAGCCGTTGACGAAGCAGACCAAGTCCGCGCGCCGGTTGTAATGCGGTACCCGCGTTCCTTGGATTTTGAGCTCACGGACCGCGAGAAAGTGATTGTTATCGACATTGCGAAAATCGACGACGTGCGCGCGGGCGTGCTGGGATTCTCCAGCAGCGTCCCGCCACTCCACCGGCACTCCGTCACGAATAAAGCCGTAATACTCGCGGTTATGCTGGATGAGCGAACGGGCAAAGTCGACGTGCGTCAGCTTTTCGACCGCCTGCTCGCGGGCCGCTTCTGGAATGTCGGGATTTAGTCGTGCCAGCGCTACACGCAGGTCACGCACCAGCACCGCTTCCCGCTCCGACGCGCGACCCAACGTGCCCGTGGGTCCGAAAGTCTCCGCGTTATAGGCGTAGACGCTATCCCAGCCGTGGACCGCCTCTAGATGCTTGGCGAATGTCTGCTGAACAAGCCGGTCTTCGCTGTTGATATCGGTTAGGGCCATTACCGTGCAATCCGTCACCTACCTAGAGCGCACCGATCGCTGCAAGCAGGCGCTCTATATCTGGATGGGGTTCCATGAGATCCACAGTGCCCGCGATCTTCCGGTGAATGAAGGGCTTCTTGAATGGCGGCTGATTCATTGGGTTCAACGGAATTCCCTTGCTTCCGATTTGCCGCCTAAGCGCGTTTAAGTCGTAGCCCGCGCTGTAATCGACACCGTTTGTAGCTAACTGAGTAAGTATGTTCGCCGCGGCGTCCTTGTTCTTCGCCGTGATCAACGAGTTCTCAAGATCAGAGGTGAAGACGAAGACCTTCAACCCCGCGGATTCGAACAACGCCGTCGCCTCTTCGGCAGCGGCACCGAACTCTGCCTCGCCCTTGTCCAATGCGGCATCGATCTTCGTGTGAAGCCCCGCTTCCCCGGTAAGTAGATATCCCGCGGCCTTCGCCCCAACCAGAATCGCGCGGTCCGTCGCTTTCGTCAGCGAATCAAAATCAGTCACCACGAGATGGGGAATTTTGGCCGCGTTCCACGCCCGAATCATCCGTAGGAACGGGGAGAAATTTCTGTTTCCGGACGCTGAAATGATTGAGATTCGATGCGCGACAGGTCCGAATTTCTTCTGGATCAGTAAGTTGAGCACGCGAACGTCCGACTCTCCTTCGACGAGGACCACCTTGTCCGCGAAGAAGAGGACCGAGTTTACTTCGTCGCTATAGGCGTCGAATGTCTCCTCTTCTTGCACGTTCTTTGTGTCGGCGATGTACAGCGCAGAGTGCTGCCCATCCTTTTTCACCAACCCCAGACGCGTGAACGGAGTTTCGGCCACGATGTAGGGACTGTGCGTTGTGACAATAACCCTGAGATTCGCTGATTGGGCAGCGCGAATGTCGGAATACAGTTCCTTTTGCTTCTGTGGATGCAAGAACGCTTCCGGCTCCTCGACGGCGAGAATGAATTGCGTGTCCGGATTCTGCGCTGCCTTTTGTTCGAGTCGATGCAACGCAAGAAGCACGCCGCTTTGCACGCCTGAGCCTGCTTCAGACAGCGCGAGCGTCGTTTCCCCATCGTCGGTCATTTGGAACCCGAGGCGGAGGTTGTCCAGAATCCACTCACCGACATCCTGAACATCAACATCGAACTTCAAGGCGAGTTTATGCAGCGTCGTAAATCCGAAGTGCTTCTCGATTTGAGGGAGTAACGCGTCATCAATGTATGGCTTGATGCTGGTTGAAATCTTGTCCCGGATGTCCTTGAGGGTGCGATATTCCTTGGGTGTACCACCGGCCTTCTGGGGAATGATCTTCGAAAGCCCGTGCTCTCGGAGCATCCGCGAGAACAATTCTTGGAATTGAGCCGAAGACGCGTCTCTAAGCGCCGGAATCAACACAAACCGATTGCTTTGGCGCAACTTTCTAAGTACTTCAATCGCCCCTGGCGTCGTCTTGGCGTTTCTCTCAACATTCTCCAAGACGGTAAAGGTCAGATCGGATCGAACAGTGATGTGAAGCTGCTTTTCCTTCTTTCCAGCCTCGTAGTTGATCGTAATGCGGCGCGCTTTGGCCTTTACCGGAAAAATCGGTAACAGGAGCTCAGCCAAGTCCGGGTGCAGAGCCCCCAGTGCTAACGTGTTTTCGTCTAACTGGTTCAGGACAATATCGATTGCCTTGAGAATCGATGATTTGCCATGGTCATTCTGACCGACCAATACCGACGTTTTCGCCAGATCAAATTTGAGTAATTTGAAGGCTTTGATGTGCGCAAATTCAAACGATTTGATCTTCATACGAGAATTGCTCCACTCATAAGGCGCGGCAGCAGTAGATCACGGGCGATACGGAGTCGTTGGTTCTGGAGTGCGAGGACCTCACACTGTCGGAAGAGCGTGGAGGTTGTCTCGCCATACTGCCGCATGAGTGCTTCCCCGGGCAGTGTGATCTCAAATTCAGCGATCATCTGTTTCGTCAATGCTTCCCTCGTCGATCCCTTCTGCGCATAGCTCAAGAGCTGCCGCTTTCTTTCGTCGCTATTGATTGCCTTGTGAACGAAGAAGGGGTCTGCCCATTTGCGATCAACGCGAATGATCATTACGTGTTGGTTGACTCTGGCCGGTAGATAGCGTTCGGGTGCCATACAACAGCGTGCGACGGATGCACCTGTGATGTTCATCAGGATGTCCTTCGACTCAACGGTGACGCCAGCCAGAGCTGCAGCGTCCTCCTCGCTCACGAATGCCAACCCGTCATCGAGGAACATGTCGTCATACACGTTCTGGCTGCGGATAAGCGGGGTTCCCTCGGGCAGGTAGGAGGATTCACCACCGCGAGGGGTGAATCCGCTTCCAATCTTAGTGGTCACGTCACCTAGGGACACCATGCGCCATCCTTCCGGCACACCGTTGGTTGTCCGCGTGTGTTCGTGGCCGGGAAAGCGACGGCGGACGAACCATTCGTGGTAAAGCTGCCGCGCCCCATTCTCCAACAACTCCATCCGTCGTCGGTTGTTCGCGACTAGGTCGTCATAGGCAGATAGGATATCCGCAGTGCGCTCCTGAACTATCTTGTCAGGGCACCTCACCTTGATGTCATGTAAAACATTGCGATTTACCCCGGGCACAGCTGCCTTATCGCTTTGAAAATCTCGCAAGACGTTCTCAAGGAGGTAGGCGACAAACCGAGGATGGTTACCCTTGAAGTCGGTGACGAATAGCGCCGTGTTGAGTGGCCAGTAGTCCTCTTCTATGTAGAAGACTTCGCCAAGAGTCCCGTATCGTCCGGTCACGACGCCTGGGGCTCTGGCCTTGGGCTCGCTATGGTGGCCGGTGATTCCTGACGAGGAAACTACCGGCACATCGCCGTCCTTACGTAGGGCATCGGGTAAATCGTGCCCACGCTTGAGCGTCATTACATCTCCGAGAAGGCAGGACTGCCAAGTCACGCCCCCAACTCCTCAAAGTTTGTCTGAATTGTTGCTGCGAGTTCTGCCGATTCTTTGTTGAGGTCGTTGAGCTCCGTGTGGATATCGCGCAGGATCTGCTCGAAGTCGAAGTCCTCGTCCTCCTCGGGCGGGGCCACGCCGACGTAGCGGCCGGGGGTGAGGCTCCAGTCGGCGGCCTTGATCTCCTCGCGGTCCACGAGCTTCACTAGACCCGGCACGTCTACGAGTTCTGCGTTCGGGAAACGGTCCTGGAGCCATGTCACCTGCCGGTGGCAGTAGGCCGTGTGCTTCAACTGCTCAACCGCGGCCTTGCGCTGGTCGTCGAGCTGCTTGATCTGTCGGCCCGTCGCGCGGCGATCGTAGGCGGCGGAGATCGCTTCGGCGGCGGCCAGCTCCGCACCAAGATCCGCCGCGCGTGCAGCGAGTTTGTAGAGGAGGTCCACCTGCTTCACTAGACCACGGATCGCTTCGGCGATGGGGTCAAACGCATTGCGCGCTGCGTGCTGGCCGTTGTTGTCGGGAAACGCCTTGGCGTATTCCTGGCGGAAGGCGGTGAGGCTCACGAGGAGTTTCTTCGCGTCGGCTTCGTAGAGCGTGTGAGCCACGCGGAGCTCAGCATCGGCGTCGGCAAGCGGCTGCTTCATCTCGGCATCGAGATCTGCGTGCGCTGCCACCGCCTTGGCGAGCGCATCGAAGCGCGCGCGCAGGTCGGCGAGCGTGCCCTCGAAGGGCGCGAGCGCTCCAGGCACGTCCGCGCTTTCGGTACAAACGCGGCCGAGGTAATTCTTCACCAGCCCGAGGAAGCGCTGCTGCTGACCGCGATAGAGCCAGACGATCGCCGCGAGGTTCTGCATCTGCTCAGGCGAGAAGTCGTAGATCTTGCGCGTGACCTTGCGGTAGACGTTGCGTGCATCGAGCATTAGCACCTTGTCCTTGCGCTCGGCTGGCTTGGCACGGTCGAAGTGCCACAGTTCGCAGGGGACAGTGCGGGTGTAGAAGAAGTTGGAACGGATGGAGATCATCACGTCCACGTCGCCCGTCTCGACGATCTTCTGGCGCACGTCCTTCTCGCCGTGCCCGGCGCTCGAGGCCTGCGAGGACATAACGAAGCCGGCGCGACCCTTTTCGCCCAGATAGCTCCAGAAGTAGGAGATCCAGAGGTAGTTGCCGTTGCCGACCTTCTTCTGCTTGTTCACGCCCGGCAGGCCGAAGGGCAGGCGCGGATCGCCCTTGATGCGCTCGGCGTCCACCAGGTCCACGTTGAAGGGCGGATTGGCCATGACGAATTCGCACTTGCCGGTGAGGCTGTGCTCGTCCTGGTAGTAGGTGATCGCCTCGGCGATCTTCCCTTCCAACCCATGCACCGCGAGGTTCATCTTTGCGATGCGGATCGTGTCTCGATTTTTCTCCTGCCCGTAGAAGACGACCTTCTTCGCGGTATCGCCCCCCTCATGCTCGATGAAGTGACTCGATTGCACGAACATGCCGCCCGAGCCGCAGGCCGGGTCAAATACGATGCCGTGGTCGGGCTCGATGACGTTGACAATGGTCTGTACGATCGAGGATGGCGTGAAGAACTCGCCGTTGTCGTGCGCCTTCTGAATTGAGAACTTGGCGAGGAAGTACTCGTAGATGCGACCGAACACATCACCGGTCGCCTGCTTGATCTGCTCGCCATTGAACTGGCGCATGAGATCTTCGAGCACCTTGGTCTCGAAGATGCCGTAGTCCTTCGGCAGGACACCCAGGAGAGGCTCGAACTCGGCTTCTATGGCGGACATCGCCTCGGTGACAAGCTTGGGTAGGTCGGCGCCGCTGACGGCGGCCTGCTGCATGATCCAGTCGAATCGTGCCTTCTCCGGCAGATAGAGCGACCGGCGGGCAATGTAGTCTGCTGGCAGGACCTTGCGCTTCGGCATCTTGCCGCTGGCCTGGTCGATCTCGATCTGGCGGTGCGCGGCGTCAAAGCGGTTTGCGGCGTGGCGGAGGAATATCACTCCCAGCACCGGCATGAAGTAATCGCTCGAGGTCAGCTTGGAGTTGGCACGCAAGTTGTCGGCGGCCTCCCAAAGCTCTGCTTCGAGTTTCTCGATGTCCTTGTACGTCTCCGTATTCACACCGCGCCCAATCCCTATTGTTTTTATCGGGTATTACGGAATCGACCGTTGTTCCCCGGACCAAAGCCGATCATACGGAACAATTTGCAGAAAAAACAAAGGCCCCAGATTGGGGCCTTTGATCGGACTGGGGCTGACGCCGCGAAAAGGAGCAAGAATTCAGCGTCGGTTGGCCGCTCCCGGTCGTAGGGCAATCTCACTAACTGTTGCGTTCGATCTCACCAATCTTGTCGCAAATCTCAGTAATAGCGTCGCCCTACACCGACGTCGCCGACGTCAGACGTCGAGGTTGCGCACGCCCAGTGCGTTGGACTCGATGAACGCACGCCGCGGCTCGACCTGCTCGCCCATCAGCGTGGAGAAGATTTCCTCCGACGTGATCGCGTCCTCGATCTGCACGCGCAGCAGGCGGCGCACCTTGGGGTCCATCGTGGTCTCCCAGAGCTGGCCCGGGTTCATTTCGCCCAGTCCTTTGTAGCGCTGG
>Ga0302323_100003878_pt1 | contig 12169 bp, 9 predicted proteins | sample Fen_T0_3_FD_201950 | JGI IMG/M metagenome (GOLD analysis project Ga0302323, IMG submission 201950) | Peat permafrost microbial communities from Stordalen Mire near Abisko, Sweden - Fen_T0_3 | ecosystem: Environmental > Terrestrial > Soil > Wetlands > Permafrost | place: Sweden: Abisko... | reverse complement strand
CGCCCACGACCGCGTGGTCGCCACGCTCGGCATGTCGATGAAGAAGAACGTGCGGCTGGCGCGCGACATGGGGCTGCTGCGCATCCCCGACGCCAACCTGCGCGACATCGACGAGGTCGGCGACCTGCCTCCCGGCCGCGTGTGCGTGATCTCCACCGGCTCCCAGGGCGAGCCCATGTCGGCCCTGTCGCTGATGGCCTCGGGCACCAGCCGCTGGCTCGACCTCACGGCCGACGACACCGTCATCCTCAGCTCGCACCCCATCCCGGGCAACGAGATGAACGTGTCCAAGGTCATCGACGGGCTCGTGCGGCTCGGCGTCGAGGTGGTGCACTCGGGCATCTCCGACGTGCACGCCACGGGCCACGCCAAGCAGGAGGAGCTCAAGACCATCCTGTCGATCACCAAGCCCGAGTGGTTCACGCCGGTCCACGGCGAGTACCGCCACCTCATGGCCCACGCCGCGCTCGGTCGCACCATGGGCATCGCCCCCGACCACGTGCTCGTGTGCGAGGACGGCGACCAGCTCACCATCACCGACGACGGCATCACCCGCAGGGCCGACGCGGTGCCGGCCGGCTACCTCTACGTCGACGGCATCGTGGGCGACGTCGGGGGCGGCGTGCTGCGCGACCGCAAGGTGCTCGCCGCCGAGGGGGTGGTCGTGGTCGTGGTCGGCGTCGACGTGCGCACCGGCGCCATCATCACCGGCCCCGAGGTCATCACCCGCGGCTGGATCCACGCCCCCGAGGCCGAAGACCTCCTCGAGGAGGCGCGTGAGGTGGTGGGCGACGCGGTGAAGGAGGCCTTCGCCAAGGACTCCACCGACATCGAGTCGTTGCAGCGCGTGGTGCGCCGCGCCGCCGGCAAGTTCGTGAGCGACCGCACCAAGCGCAAGCCCATGATCGTGCCGGTCGTCATGGAGGCCTGATCGGCAGACCCGCTCGGGGTCCTGTCACCTCGGGAGCCCGTCCGGCGGGTCCTCGCTTCGCTGCGGTCCGGCGGCCCGGGCACCCACCCGGGGCGCCACCCCGTGCCTGCCCGTCCGATTTCGGCTGGAAGAGGAGCCGGGCTCAGCCTGCGAGGCGGCGACGGTCGACGTCGTCGGCGAGGGCGAGGAGCGCGGCCCGGCAGTCGCCGGTGAACGCGGGCCCGTGCATCAGGGCCAGCGTGGCGACGTCGAGCTCGGCGAGGCGGCGCACCGTGGCGCTGCTCGTCGGACCGAGCGACCAGGCCGAGAAGAGGTCCTCGGCGACGATGCCGCGCTCCACGATGTCGTCGTCGGTCGAGGCGGGGTAGGCGCCGGCGTGGGTGAAGAGGTCGCCGCAGAAGAGGGTGCGGGAGGTCTCGTCGTAGAGCAGCCCGGCCTCCCAGCAGTGCGGCACGTGCGGCGTGTCGATCCAGCGCAGCCGGTGGCCGCCCACGTCGATGACCTCGCCGTCGGCCAGCGGGCGCGGCGCGCGGTCGGCCAGGTCGGTGACCGAGACCATGCAGCCGATCATGCCTTGCGCCACCTCAGCGTTCGGCGCGGCCGCGAGCCAGTCGTTCATCGCGCCGCACTCGTCGGACTCGACGTGCCCGAACGAGATCCAGCGGAGCTGCTCCGCGGGCACGAGGCGGGCCACCTCGGCGGACACGAGGGGGAACATGCGTCGCGGGCCGGTGTGGAAGAGCAGCGACTCGTCGCCCCGCACCAGGTACTGGTTGAAGCTGAAGTCGGCTTCCTCGACGTGTGTCGTGAACTGGTGGATGCCGTCGGCAACCTCGGTCGAGCGCGTCTCCATGGACGAGACCTCCTGGGGGCCTGGACTCTCTACCGGTCCCCGGCGCCTGTCAAGGTTCGGCCGGCTCCGTCGCCTCAGCCAGGTGGGAACAGGCCGATGTCCTCCCAGCCCGCGAAGCCCGACCGGGCGTGGGCGCCGAGGCAGGCGAACTCGAGCATGCCCCAGCCCTGCTGCTCGCCACCCGGCCCCGAGGCGGTGACGCGGGCCTTGTTCTCGAACAGGCCGAAGATGCCGGCGCGCACCGTGGGGTCGGCGAGGTCCCAGGCGAGGCGCTGCACCTTCAGCTCGCCCTGCCACATGCCGTGCCGCCAGTCCTCGTCCATGCCGTAGCCGGTGCCCTTCAGGAGGTAGCAGGGGAAGGTGGGCTCGATGTCGACGGTGAGCGGGGTGCCGTCGGGCTCGGTGAGGTGCCAGGTGACGTGCGAGGCGGCGCGGGTGCCGGGAACGAGGGTGACCTCGTGCTCGGGCCGGCCCAGCTGCTCCACCCGACCGTCGTTCCACACGCGCACGGCCATCTCGAGCACGCGGCTGCCGTCCTCGACCTCCTGCGCGATGACGAGCAGGGTGTGGTCGGCGAACTGGATGGGCGTGTAGATCCAGAAGAAGGTGCCGCCCGCCTGGGAGGCCTTGATGCCCGGGGGCTCGGCCTCGCCGACCGGGCGCACGCCCCAGGAGCGGTCGCGGTAGCCCCACCAGCCGTCGGGCTCGACGTCGAACGACTCGTCGCCGATGCGGAGGCTGCCGCGCCAGCGACCCGTCTGCGCGAGGCGCTGCGTGTCGAACGTGACCCGCTCGAACTCACGCTGGTAGTGCCGCGGCTCGAGGGTGGCGGGGATGACCCCTTCGAAGGTGACGTCGAGCCCGATGCCTGCGTCGTCGGCCTCGCCCGCGCCGGCCGGGTCGCACACCACCCGCAGGCGCTTCAGGCCCTCGAGCACCTCGACCCGGACCGGTCCGACCGAGGTGTCCATGCGGTCGGCCCCGAGCTCGCGCGAGGCGCGCACCACCCGGTGGTCGGTGCCGCGGCTGGCGATGACGAAGGCGTCGGCGGTGCCGAGGTTGGGGTACTGGCCGTACCCGATCACCACGAAGAGGTCGTGCTCCGGGGCGAAGAGGTTGAAGTAGTAGCGGTCGTAGAAGTTCCGGTCGGAGGTGGCGACGTGGCGCATCACCTCGGGGATCTGGTGGACGGGGTAGTCATCGAGCGGCGAGAGCATCCGGGCACAGTAGATCCCGAAACTGCAACGTGTTCTCTTCTCTGTCCGGCGGGGCGGGCGTCCGCCGCCGGATCGCAAAACCACAATCGGGGGGCCCACCGAGGCGGACCCCCCGACCGTCGCACGACCTCGCCCCGAGGGAGGGAGGGTAGGGACAGGGTCGAATGCGAGCTTGTGGCCCCTGGGCACGTATACGCCGGGCAGTGCCGCCGGGACCAGCGATGTGTGCTGCCAGGCAATGTAGCCACTCGTGGCGGCGCCTGCTCGCACGCTCCGCCAGCCACTCCTCACCCACCGTGACAGGCCGCCCCGGTCCGACGACACCTGGGGCCCCTGCGCGTGCCGGGGCTGATGATCCTGCTGGGGCGGGTGATGCTCCTGGTAACGTCGGGACACTGTGGTAGCAACCAAGCGCAGCCCCGGAAAGCGTCCCACCCCGTCGGGTCGCGGGCGCGGACCCTCGTCGAAGGCGACGTCCAAGGCGACGTCGGCGTCCCGCAAGCCCAAGGGCAAGGGCGCGCCCCCGCCGCAGCCGTCGGGGATCGGCGCCACGCTGCTGGCCGCCACCGAGGGCCACCGCGCCGACCTGGCCGGGCTCTGCCTCATCGCGCTGGGCATCGTCTGTGGGCTCGGCATCTACGCCGACCGCGCCGGGGTGGTGGGGCACGGCCTCGGCCTGGCCGCCGCCACCAGCGTGGGCCCGTTGCAGGCGCTCGCACCCGTGATCCTGGTGGTCGCCGGCGTGCTGCTGGTCCGCGGCCGCCCCGCGGCCACGGCCGCACCCGACGGGACCGCCACCGCCGCCGACCCCGATCCCGCCGGCGCGGCTCCACCTGCCGCCGACGCACGCGCCGCCCACTCCCTGGTCCGCCGGTCCCTCGGCGCCGTGGTCCTCGTCCTGGCGGTGCTGGGGCTGCTCGACCTCACCCGAGGCGCGCCCGACTTCGGCTCACGTCGCGTGGCCATCGCGCACGCCGGCGGCTTCGTCGGCGTGGCCGTCGGCCAGCCCCTGCGCTCGGCGCTCTCGAGCTGGGGCGCGGTGTCCCTCCTGGTGCTGCTCGGCCTCGCCGGGCTCATCCTGCTCACCGGGGTCACCCTGCGCCGCGCTGCGGTCACCACCGCCGAGGGCGTCCGACCGGCCGGCAGCGCGGCCCGCCGCGCGCTCGGTTCCATGTTCCGGCTCGAGGCCCCCGCACCCGCGCTGCCGGGCGACGCCGTGGCGGGCGAGGCCGACGCCGACGCCGACGCCGACCTCCGCTTCGACGGCCTCCCCTCGACCGACGGACCAGCTACCGACCCCGATGCCGAGGCCGACCCCGACACCGCCGACGGCACCATCGTCCTGCCCGCCGCGGCCGTCGACCCCTCCGTCTACGACCAGGACCTCGACGCCGCACCGGGTGCTCCGGCCCGCAAGGGGGCCGCGGCGAAGGCCACGGGCCCCACCGAGCAGCTCCAGATCGACCTCGGCCCCGCGGTGCGGCCGTCGGCCTGGAAGCTGCCCCCGCTCAAGTTGCTGTCACGGGCCGGCGCGCAGTCCGTCGACCGCAAGCTCATCGAGGAGACCGGCCGCACCCTCGAGCACGCCCTGGCCGAGCACGGCGTCGAGACCCGCCTCGTGGGCATGACCGTCGGCCCCACCGTCACGCGCTACGAGCTCGAGCTCGGGCCGGGCGTGAAGGTCGCCAAGGTCACGAGCCTCCACAAGGACATCGCCTACGCCATGGCCACGCCCGACGTGCGCATCCTGGCGCCCATCCCGGGCCGCCAGGCGATCGGCGTCGAGGTCCCCAACGTCCGCAAGCAGCTCGTCACGGTGGGCGACATCCTGGCGAGCGAGGAGGCCCGCAAGGCCACCCACCCGCTCGAGGTGGCCATCGGGCGCGACATCGCGGGCAAGGCGGTGCTGGCCAACCTCGCCACCATGCCGCACGTGCTCATTGCCGGCGCCACGGGTGCCGGCAAGTCCTCGTGCATCAACTCGCTGATGACGTCCATCCTCATGCGCAGCACCCCCGAGCAGGTGCGCCTCATCCTGGTCGACCCCAAGCGGGTCGAGCTGGGCCAGTACAACGGCCTCCCGCACCTGCTCACCGACGTGGTGACCAGCCCCAAGAAGGCGGCCAACGCGCTGTCGTGGGCGGTGCGCGAGATGGAGCGGCGCTACGACCTGCTGTCGGAGGTGGGGGTCCGCGACATCACCGGCTACAACGCCGCGTTCGACCGTGGCGACCTGCAGGCGCCCATCGGCAGCGACCGCGAGTACGCCCGGCTGCCGTTCATCCTGATCGTGGTCGACGAGCTCAACGACCTCATGATGGTGGCGGCCCGCGACGTCGAGGAGTCGATCACCCGCATCGCGCAGATGGCCCGCGCGGTGGGGCTGCACCTGGTGGTGGCCACGCAGCGGCCCTCGGTCAACGTCATCACCGGAGTCATCAAGGCCAACATCCCGGCGCGCTGGGCGTTCGCGGTGTCGAGCCTCGCCGACAGCCGGGTCATCCTCGACCAGCCCGGCGCCGAGAAGCTGCTCGGCAAGGGCGACATGCTGCTGCTCGGCCCGGCGTCGAGCATCGCCCGGCGCATCCAGGGCTCCTGGGTCACCGAGGACGAGGTCCGCGCCGCCGTGGCGCACTGGAAGCGCCAGGCCCCCGAGGTCACCTACGACGACGAGGTGCAGGGCACCGACGACGGTCCGGGCGGCAGTGCCGGCACCGCGGGGTCGGCCAGCGGCGGTGGGGGAGCGGGTGACGACGACGACGACCTGCTGGCCCAGGCCCGCGAGCTCGTGGTCCGCTCCCAGCTCGGCTCCACGTCCATGCTGCAGCGCAAGCTGCGCGTCGGGTTCGCGCGGGCCGGACGCATCATGGATCTGCTCGAGCAGCAGGGCGTGGTCGGGCCGTCCACCGGCTCCAAGTCGCGCACGGTGCTGATGACCGTCGAGGAGCTCGACGGCAGCGGCTCGTCCCTCGGCGCCCCCCTGCCGGGCGACGACCCCGCCGGCTACCCCGACGACCTCACCGACTGACCCCCGCCGCCGCCCGGCATTCAGCCGTCGCGAATGTTCTGTGAAAGTGGTCGTAGAGCGACCACCTTCCGGGTTAGCTGTAGCAAGCACGCCGCGCGCTTGCTGTAGCTAACCCGAGAACCGGTCGTAGAGCGACCACTTTCACAGAACATTCCGGGGTTGGTGGGAAAGCCGACCTTCTAGGTAGGCTTTCGGGGATGCGGCAGCTGTTCTCCTTCCCGAACCCCGTGAACGAGCTCGCGGCCCGCACCGTCGCGGGCGGTGTGCTGCTGCTGTGCATCGCCACCGTCATCACGGGCTCGCCGCTGCTGCTCGGCCTGCTCGCCTACGGCTTCGTCGCCCGCGTGCTCACCGGCCCCACGCTCAGCCCGCTGGGCCAGCTCGCCACCCGGGTGATCGCCCCCCGCCTCGGTCCGGCCCGACCCGTGCCGGGCCCGCCCAAGCGGTTCGCGCAGGGCGTCGGCACGGCGTTCACCGTCACCGCGGCCATCGCCTGGTTCGGCTTCGGCGCCCACACCCTCGCGCTGGTGCTCGTGGGGCTCATGACCGTGCCGGCGTTCCTCGAGTCGGCGTTGGGCTACTGCATCGGCTGCAAGATGTTCGCCGGGCTCATGAAGGTCGGCATCATCCCGGTCTCGGTGTGCGAGGCCTGCGCCGACCTGTCGCAGCGCTACCCCGAGCGCTACCCCGACACCGCCAACATCTGACCGGGGTCCCGACGTTCGACCCTGTCCATCCCTCCGCCCAGGCGGGATGATCGTGGCTGTGACCACGGAGCCCCCCGCAGGCGACATCGGCATGAGGCCCATGGAGCCGGACGACGCCTCGCGCCTCGTCGAGTTCCACGAGGCCCTGTCGGAGCACACCAAGGAGCGTCGGTACTTCACGCCGCACCCGCACCTCACCGAGGCCGAGGTGCACCACTTCACCAACGTCGACCACAACCGGCGCGAGGCGTTCGTGGCCGTCGTCGACGACCACATCGTGGGTGTCGGTCGCTACGAGGTGCTGCACGACCCGCTGGCGGCCGAGGTCGCGTTCGTGGTGGCTGACGCGTGGCAGCGCCGTGGCATCGGACGCGCCCTGTTCGAGGCGCTGGCCGAGCGCGCGATCACCAACGGCATCCACCGCTTCGTGGCCGACACCCTCGACGGCAACGCCCCCATGATCGGGCTGCTGCGGTCGTCGGGTGCCGACGTCCGCGAGGAGCACGAGCTGGGCCGGGCCGAGTTCGTGCTGACGCTGATCGACGGCTCCGGCACCCTGCCGCAGCGCCACCCCCATCCGCACGGCCGCGAGGTGCGGGGCGACGGCGCGGTCAGCGAAGGTCGAAGCCCAGGCGGAACGACGTGACCGGGGTGACGAAGATGTTGGCCTCGAGGTCGGGCCCCTCGACCACGCGCAGGTTGGTGATGCGCTGTGTGAGCCGCTCGAAGAGCAGCCGCAGCTCGTAGCGGGCCAGCGAGGCGCCCAGGCAGAAGTGGGTGCCGAACCCGAACGCCACGTGGGGGTTCTGCGCCCGACGGATGTCGAAGCGGTACGGGTCGTCGAAGACCCGCTCGTCGCGGTTGGCCGACGGGTACAGCAGGATCATGCGGTCGCCCGCCTCGATGGCCTGGCCCGCCACCGTGGTGGCCGCCGTGGCCGTGCGGAAGAAGTTGTTCAGCGGCGTGACCCAGCGGATGAGCTCCTCGACGGCACCGGGGACGAGGCTCGGGTCCTCTGCCAGGGCCTCCCACTGGTCGGGGTGCTCGCAGAAGGTGGCGAGGCCGCGCGCGATGACCGTGCGGGTGGTCTCGGCGCCGCCGGAGATGACGAGGCCGGTCTCGTTGACGAGCGTCTCGACGCCGAGCGGGCACCCGTCGATCTCGGCGTGCGCCCAGGTGCTCACGAGGTCGTCGGCCGGGCACGCCCTGCGGGCCTCGACCGTCTCGGTGAGGACGGGGACGAACTCCATGATCGCCGACATGAACCCTGCCGCCGCGGTCTCGTCGGTGACCGACTGGTCGTAGCGCATCAGTCGCTCCGACCACGACGTGATGTCGGCCCAGTTCTCCTCGGGGAACCCGAGCAGGTGCGCGGTGAGGCGAGCCGGGAGCGGCGCGGCGAGCTCCGACACGACCTCGACCTCGCCCGCCTCGAGGAAGCCGGCGATGAGCCCGTCGATGCGGTCGACGAGGAACGGCTCGAGGGCGCGGACGGCCTTGGGGGTGAAGCGGCGGGAGATCAGGCGGCGCTGCGCGGCGTGCCGGGGGTCGTCGAGCGAGATCATGTTGTCCTCGCCGCCGGGGAAGAACGAGCGGTAGCCCTGGCCCGACACGAAGACCCCGTCGTGGCGCTCCACGTCGATGATCTCGGGGTGACCGAGCACGGCCCACAGCCCGTTCCTGTCGTCGCGCGCGAGCGGGCCCTGCGCCCGCAGCTCCCGGAACGACTCGTGCATCGCCGGCAGGTCGACGTAGAACGCGGGGTCGAGGAGGTCGGGCACGGTCGAAGTTGACTGGTCGGTCAAGTTCATGGGCCGACTCTACCGGTGCGTCCGGCGCCGGCCGGCGGGTCAGGGCTGCAGCAGCCGGCCGAGGCGCCGGGTGGCGGTGCGCAGGCCCACGGCTCCCATGACGGCCAGGTAGACCACGTGGCCGAGGGTGGCGGGACCGACGTGGCCCAGCGTGAGGGAGCGCAGCAGCGCGACCCCCTGGTAGAGGGGCGTGACCTGCACCAGCAGCCGAACGCCCGGGGGGTAGGTCGACAGCGGGTAGAAGGTGGCCGAGAACAGGAACAGCGGCAGGATGGCCAGCTGCACCAGGTCGAAGTCCTGCCAGCTCTTCATGAACGAGGTGGCGGCCAGCCCGGTGCCGGCGAAGGCGAAGCCGATGAGGATGGCGGCGGGCACCGCGAACACGGCCCACCACGACGCGACCAGGCCCATGGCCACCATCACGAACAGGAACACCACCGCATAGGCCGCGCCGCGCAGCAACGCGTAGCCCACCTCGCCCAGCGCCACGTCGGCGACGCTGACGGGCGTGGCGAGCACCGCCTCGTAGACCTTGGCGTACTTGAGCTTGAAGAAGACGTTCATGGTCGACTCGTAGATGGCGCCGTTCATGGCCGACGACGCCATCAGCGCGGGCGCCACGAACGCCTCGTAGCTGACCGACTGGCCACCTCCGTGCACGTTGCCCACGAGCTTGCCGATGCCGACGCCGATGGACAGCAGGTAGAAGAGGGGCTCGAACAGGCCCGAGATGACGATCATCCACTGGCGCCGGTACACCATGAGGTCGCGCTCGATGAGCAGCAGCGCCCGGCGCCGGCCCAGCACCGAGGGCGGCACCACGCGGCTGATGAGGCCCCGCGAGGGTGGCGGCGGGGGTGCCAGCACCTCGGCCGGGGCGCCCATCAGACGACCAGCCGGCGGCGGTGCGTGACGACGGCGAGGGCCAGCCCCACCAGCGTCCAGGCCAGCAGGTACCCGCAGTGGCTCACCACGCCCACGGCGGTGGCGTGCCCGAACGCGAGCTGGCGGCACAAGGTGACGCCGTGCCACAGCGGGGTGACGTAGGCGAGGGGGCGCAGCACGGGCGGCAGCTGCGAGATCGGGAAGAAGGTGCCGGAGAACAGGAACATCGGCATGATCACGAAGCGGAAGAGCCCGGCGAACGCCGCGTCGTTCTCGCGGGTGGCCGCGAACGCGGTGATGGGCCCGGCGTAGGCGAGCCCGGTGAGGACCGACACGGGGATGGCCCACACGATCTCCACCGATTCGACGGCACCGAACAGCGCCATGACCACCACGAAGATGACCGCGGTCATGAGCAGCCGGGCCGCGACCCACAGGAAGCGCCCGAGCACGATGCCCGTGACCCCCACCGGGCTGGCGAGCATGGCGAAGTAGGTGCGCACCCACTTGATGGCGGCCATGACCGGGTAGGTGCACTCGAACGCGGCGATCTGCATGAGCGTGGCGGCGAGCAGGCCGGGCGCCAGGTACTGGAGGTAGGTGACGTTGCCCAGCGAGGCGGTGGCCCCGCTGGTGTGGCCCTTGTCGACCAGGCTCCCCAGGCCCACCCCCATGGCCAGCAGGAACAGCGCGGGGTTGAGGAACGACGAGACGACCGAGCCGCGCCAGGTGCGGCGGTAGGTGAGGAGGCAGTACTCGAAGACCCGCAGCGCGCCGGCCAGCGTCGACGGCGGGTCGAGGTCGGCTCCCTGCGGCGGGGCGACGGCGGCGGGGGAGGGCGGCGACGACACGGTCAGTCGACCAGGGTGCGCCCGGTGAGCCGGAGGAACACGTCCTCGAGGCTGGCGCGGCGCACCACCACGCTCTCGGGGAGGAGGCCGCGCTCGGTGGCCTCGGCCGCCACCTTGTCGCCCTCGTCGGTGGACACGAGCACCCGGTCGGGCAGCACCTCGAGGCGGTCGCCGAGGCCCTCGAGGCGGGGAACCGCGTCGTCCTGCTGGCCCACGGCGAAGCGCAGCTCGACCACCTCACGGCTGGCCCACCGCTCGATCAGCTGCCGCGGCGACCCCTCGGCCACGATCTTGGCGTCGTCCATGACCACGAGCCGGTCGCAGAGCTGCTCGGCCTCGTCCATGTAGTGGGTGGTGAGCACCAGCGTGACGCCCTGCTGCTTGAGGCGGTACAGCCGGTCCCACAGCACGTGGCGCGCCTGCGGGTCGAGGCCGGTGGTGGGCTCGTCGAGCAGCACCAGGGTGGGGTCGTTGATCAGCGACCGGGCGATGGTGAGGCGCCGCTTGAGCCCGCCCGACAGCGGGTCGACCTGGTCGTCGCGGCGGTCGGACAGGTGGACGAACTCGAGCAGCTCGTCGGCGCGCTTGCGGATGACGGGGCGCGACATGCCGAAGTAGCGCCCGTAGATGAGCAGGTTCTCGAAGACGGTGAGCTCGAGGTCGAGCGAGTCCTCCTGGGGCACCACCCCGAGGCGGCTGCGGATGCGCGACCCGTCGGTGGCGGGGTCGAGGCCGAGGATGCGCAGCCGGCCCTCGGTGACGGGGGAGACCGCGGCGATCATGCGCATGGTGGAGGTCTTGCCCGCGCCGTTCGGGCCGAGGAAGCCGAAGGCCTCGCCGGGCTGCACCTGGAAGTCGATGCCGTCGACCGCGACGAACGACCCGAACCGCTTGGTGAGCGCCGTCGCCTCGATGAGCGGGGCGCCCGGCGCGGGGGTGACAGACATCGCGAGCCAACCTACCGGCGGGGTGTGACGCCAGGGCCCGGAGTTCCGGCGGCCGCCGTCACCACCGCACGGCAACGGGGATGGGCTGGGTCGCGGCACCCGCGGCATGGGAGAATGGGATCCACCATGGCGACTTCCGAGGCCCGCACGTACTGGGTCGAGACGTTGGGCTGCCCCAAGAACCAGGTCGACTCCGACAAGCTCACGGGCACCCTGCTGGCCGACGGCCTCACGCCCGCGTCCGGGCCCGACCAGGCTGACCTCGTCGTGGTCAACACCTGCGCCTTCATCGAGGAGGCCCGGCAGGAGTCCGTGGCCACCATCCTCGACCTCGCCGAGGCCCGCCGCACCGACAGCCGCCTGGTGGTGACCGGCTGCATGGCCGAGCGCTACGGCGACGAGCTGGCCGCCGAGCTCCCCGAGGTCGACCTCGTGGCGGGGTTCGGGCACGGCATCGACCCCGGTGCGGTGGCCACCCTCGCGGGCCCCGCCCCCGCGTCGGTCGCGGTGCGCATCGGCGCCAAGCCGCTCCCCCCGGGCACCTCGGTGGCCGACTTCGACCTGCTCAACCTGCCGCGGCCGGCGGCGGCTGCGCCCTGGGCCTACGTGAAGGTCGCCGAGGGCTGCGACCGGGCGTGCGGGTTCTGCGCCATCCCCACGTTCCGGGGGCCACAGCGCTCCCGCGACCTCGACACCGTGCTGCGCGAGATCGACGCCCTCGAGGTGCAGGAGGTCGTGCTCGTCGCCCAGGACCTCGTCTCGTACGGGCGCGACCAGGGCCAGGGTGAGCTGTCGCTCGTGCCGCTCATCGAGGCGGCCGCCCGGCGGGTGCGGCGGGTCCGCCTGCTCTACCTCTACCCGTCGGGGTTGACCGACCGTCTCGTCGACGCGGTCCTCGGCACCGGCGTGCCCTACTTCGACCTCTCGCTCCAGCACGTG
>Ga0302323_100003877_pt1 | contig 12169 bp, 5 predicted proteins | sample Fen_T0_3_FD_201950 | JGI IMG/M metagenome (GOLD analysis project Ga0302323, IMG submission 201950) | Peat permafrost microbial communities from Stordalen Mire near Abisko, Sweden - Fen_T0_3 | ecosystem: Environmental > Terrestrial > Soil > Wetlands > Permafrost | place: Sweden: Abisko... | reverse complement strand
CGGCGAGTACGAGCTGTGGATTCCGGGCGCCGGCGCCTACCGCTTCCAGGTGCTCGGCGCGGGTGGCGGCCTCTTCATGCAGCGCGAGCACGCGCTCAACACGGAGCACGAACAGCAGCTCGACTTCGATCTTCCCGGCGCGAGCCTCTCCGGCCGCGTCGTCGACCGGGCAGGAGTTCCGCAGGCGGGGGTGCAGGTCACGCTCTCGGGGTCGGCGGCGTCTCCCGTACATGCGGACGACTACGGCGTGATCGGACCGCTGCAGAGCTCGGATGCGGAGGGCCACTTCGCCTTCGTCTTCCTGCCGCCGGACACGTACGAGTTGCGCGCGCTCCCGGTCTCGAAGCCCGACGCCGAGTCCGTCTTCGGCGCGGCGCGTCTGCGCGGGATCGAACTCGCCGCGGGTGCGACGCGCAACGACGTGGAGATCGTGCTCACGCCCGGCTGCACGATTCGCGGCACGGTGCACGGCGCACCCGAGGGCGGCGAGCGCTTGCTGCGCGTGCTCGCCTACGACGAGAGCGGGCACGCGGTCGCGAGCACGCGCGTCGATCCGGACGCGAGCTTCGTGCTGCGCGGGCTCTCCGAGGGCAGCTACGGCCTGCGCGCGAGCGGCTACACCTACGAGGGCGCGGTCGCGGCGCCGCTGCGCGTGCGCGCCGGCCGCGAGGAGCAGGTCGAGCTCAGCGTCGGCCCGGCCGCGATGGTCACGCTCAGCGCGAAGTGGCCCGCGGGCGTGCAGCCTCTCGCGCTCGAACTCGTACTGCGCGACACGCGCGGCAACCGCGTCTACGAGGCGAACTTCGATCCGCAGTGGCCCGTGCGCCTGCGCTACGGCCTCGCGGCGGGAACCTACGCGCTCGAGTTCAGCGCGGCGGGCGGCTGGTCCGGCACGGAGACGCTGATCGCGGATTCCGGCAAGGAAAGCAGCCTCGAAGTGCTCCTGCGCCACGCGAAGTAGCCCGCGCTACACTCTTTGGGTCCAGCGGAGGAGCCTCGCCATGACCCGTCGTCCCCTGTTCGTCCTCGTCGGTTTGATCGCCGTGCTCGGCCTCGGCGCCGCCGGACTGTGGATACTGACGCAGAAGAGCGCGAGTCCTGCGCTGGAGTCCGACAAGGCGCTGGTCGAGGCCGCCGCACCGCAGCCGAAGCCTTCCGATTCGGCCGCGATCGAAGCCACGCCCGACGCGGGCGGACCTGAGCGCAAGCTGGTCGAGAAGGCCTCCGTCGCGGCGAAGTCGGGCTCCTCCACCACGGTCCTGACGCCGCTCGAGGCCGAGCTCAAGAACGCGACCTGGGTCGAGGGCAAGGTGCGCCTGCCCGATGGGACGCCGCCCGACGAGAAGATCGTGATCGAGGCGCGCGGCAAGAAGTTCTCGAACGACGCGCTGCACTCGGCCGAGGTCGCGCGCGATGGCAGCTACCGCGTCGCCTTTTCGCAAGGCACGCGCACCGGCTGGCTGCGGCTCAAGGGCCGCTACTCGTACCTGCCCGAGGACCAGAAGGTGAAGCTGCCCTCGAAGGCCGGCGCGAGCATCGATCCGGTCGAGCTCACGCCGCTGCTCGGCGGCTGGATCCGCGGCCATGTCGTGCTGCCGCTGGGCGTCACGAGCCAGGACAGCTCGCTCGCCGGGACGAGCGTGCAGGCCTACCGCATGATGTACGAGCCCGGCGACGAGAACAACGCGCGGCGCAACATCGCGGGCGAGATCGGCGCCGACGAGCGCTTCGAACTCGGCGGCGTGCCGGGCAAGAGCGGCTGGTCGCTCTCGATCGACGCGGTCGCGTTCACGCGCACGCAGAAGAACGACATCAAGGCCGAGAACGGCAAGGCCGTCGACGTCGAGATCACGCTCAAGACCGGCGCGCGCCTCGCGGGCCAGGTCGTCGACGAGGACGGCAAGCCCGTCGCCGAGGCGAGCTTCTTCTACCAGGCACCGAACGAGCCCAGTGGCGACGGCTGGACGAACTACCACGGCAAGAAGACGGGTGTCGACGGCAACTTCGACCTGCGCGGCACGCCCGCGGCGAAGGGCACGCTGACGGTCGAGAAGGAGGGTTTCCTGAAGGAGAAGCTGCCCTTCGCCTCGCTCGCGGAAGGCTCGGCGCAGCAGGGCTTGCGCGTCGTGCTGCGGCGCGGGAACGGGATCGCGGGCACGGTGCACTGGCCCGAGGGCGGGCCGGCCGCCGGCGCGAGCGTGCTGCTGCGTTTCACGCCCGAGAAGCAGGAGGAGAACGAGGGCTTCAGCTTCTTCGGGGGCAACGAGCAGTCCACCAAGGCCGATGCCGAGGGCAAGTTCCACTTCACCGGGCTCGCGCGCGGCACGGCGGTCGTGCGCGCGGAGGCCAAGGCGCCGGCCGGCAAGCCTGGCGCGGATTCGAAGGCGGTCGAGGCCGCGGCCAGCTCCACGGACGAGCCCGCGGCCGAGAACAAGCCCGATGCGGCGGCTCCCGAGCAGCCCGCGGAAGCGAAGAAGCCCGCGCAAAAGGGCCTCAAAGGCCGCAAGTGGACGGCGATCCAGGAGGACGTGCAGGCCGGCACGCAGAACCTGCAGCTCACGCTCAACGCCGGCTACAGCATCGAGGGGCGCGTGGTGAACTCCGCGGGCGAGCCGTTCAAGGAGTTCCTCGTGCGCGCCGAGCCCGTGGACAAGACGCGCAACGAGTGGGAGTCGGTGCGCGGCGCGGTGACCGGCCGCTTCAGCGACGAGGCCGGGCGCTTCACGCTCGAGGGCCTGCACGAAGGCGAGTGGAAGCTGCGCGCCGAGGCCAAGAACGCGCCCGCCTGCACGCCGCAGCAGATCCACGTGCCGGGTCAGAACGGCGCGCTCGTGCTGACGCTCGCGGCCGGCTGCAGCGTCAGCGGCGTGGTCGTCGATCCCAAGGGCGCGCCCGTGCGCGGCGCGCGTGTGCGGGCCGATCCCGAGAACGACGCGTCGAGCAGCTTCGTGTTCAACCTCAACAAGAACTTCAGCGCGACCACCGGAGCCGAGGGCAAGTTCGAGCTCGGCGGCATCCCGCCCGGCCCGATGAAGCTCGCGGCGAGCTGCGACGAGTGGGCCGCGGCGGAAACCCAGAAGCTCGATCTCGTGCCGGGACAGAAGCTCGAGGGTCTGCAACTGGTGATGCGCACGCCGGGCCGCATCGTGGGCCTCGTGCTCGACCGCGCCGGCCACATCGACGGCGGCCGCCCAGTCAGCATGAACGGCGGCGAGAACGGCTCCTGGCACCAGACCACGAGCGATTCCAACGGCCGCTTCGAATTCGAGAAGCTCGCGCCGGGCGAGTACCACGTCTACACGCAGGCCAAGCAGGAGGAGTTCGCCGCCGCTTCGGGCGATCAGACGCGCGTGAATCGCGTCTGGCAGGAGCAGCAGCGCACGCTGCAGGTCACGGTGACCGAAGGCGCGACCACGGAGATCACGCTCGGCGGCCTGCCGAAGAACGCGCTCCACCTCGTGGGCCACGTGACCTGCGGCGGGCGGCCGGTCGCGAACGCCTACCTGCAGGCTTGGAAGCAACAGCGCACGGAAAGCGATGAGTCGCAGGACTTCCACGCCGCCGCTGCCGACGACGGCTCCTTCGACCTCGTGCTCGGCGGCGCCGGCGAGTACTCGGTCAACGTCAATGCGGACGCCTCGGGCGCCTCGACCTCGATCAGCTTCCAGGTCAAGATCGGATCGGAGCCGCAGCAGACGCACGACTTCGAGCTGCCCGGCGCGCGCATCGCGGGCCGCGTCGTCGACCGCGCCGGCAAGCCGCAGCCGCAGGTCGCGCTGCAGCTCTCGACCGACTCCAAGGCGCGCGGCGAGCAGCGCGGCCCGGGCGTCAACGGCAACGTGACGACCGACGATCAGGGCCGCTTCGTGTTCGAGCACGTGGCGCCGGGCACCTACGAGATCGTCTGCGGCGGGCAGAACTACGGCTGGCGCCAAGGCGCGCGCACGGGCCGCTCGACGCGCTCGGGCCTGGTGGTCGAGCCCGGCAAGTCGCTCGAGGGCATCGAGATCGTCGCGCAGCCGCCGTGCCACGTCGAAGGCATCGTGACCGGTCCCGACGGCGCGCCGGTCGCGGGCGCGACGGTGCTGGTCGTCGACGAGCAGGGCAAGTCGCTCGTCGGCTGGGAACGCGAGACGACCGACGCCACCGGGCGCTTCAGCTTCGACGCGCTGCCGCCCGTGCGCGCCTCGTTCCTGGCGCAGAAGGGCCTGCTCTCCTCGGGCTTCTCCGGCTGGGTCACGATCCAGGAGAGCGACAGCACCAAGGCCGACCTCGCGCTGGTGAACAGCAGCATGGTCTTCGTCCAGGCGCTCGACGGCAGCGGCGCCAGCGTGCAGGCCGACATCCAGATCTTCGATTCGCACGGCTTCGACGTGTCGATGCGCTCGGGCGAGCTGCCCGCCTCGGTGGCCGAGCTGCCCGGCTGGCGCTTCGGTCCGCTCGCGCCGGGCAAGTACAGCGTGGTCGTGATGCGCAAGGACAAGCCCGACGTGCGCCAGGAGTTCAGCGCGGGCGGCGAGCCATCGCTCGCCGTCAACGTGCGCTGCGACTGACTACCTGGCGCGACGGACTACTTGGCGCCGCCGCGGATCAGCTCGAGCGTCTTCTGGTAGTTCTGCGGATCGACGCCGGTCGCCTTGGCGAGCTCGATCGCGCGTTCGCAGGCGGCCTGCGCCGCATCCGACTTGCCCGAGAGGTAGAGCGCCTGCGCGTACGAATACATCACCAGCGGCTCGCTGTCGAGCCGGCGCGAGGTCATCTCGTTCATCGTGAGCAGCAGCGCCTTGTCGTCGGCCGAGAGCTCCTCGCGCAGATCCCAGAAGACCGAGGTGTAGCCGGTCACGTGCCCGCGCAGCGTGTCGTCGTCCTGCGGGATTCCGCGCCAGGCGCGGCCCAGGCACTCGCGCCAGACGCCGCGCTGCTTCTTGGCTTCGGGGCTCTCGCCACGCGCCTGCGCCTGTTCGCCCCACCACTTGTAGGTGTTGCCGAGGCTCATCCAGCCGTCCCAGACGATCTCCGGATCGGTCTCGACCTCCATGAAGTTCCACAGCGTCTGGATCTGCTTGGGGTCGAGCGCTTTCGACTGCTGCCAGTAGGCGTTGATCCCCTCCTTGATCGCGTCGTACTTGAAATGGTGCATCGCGCGCGAGTTGCCCTGCGGATCGGCCTTCTCGATCTCCGCGCGCTGCGCGGCCGAGCCCGCCGCGTCGCCGACCGCCTTCAAGCGCCGATAGAGTTCGTAGCGTCCGTCGAGGTCGGCGGGATTCCCGTCCACCTTGCGGCGCTGGTCGTTGATCGTGCCGATGTCGGCCTTGATGCGCGCGCTGTTCGCGAGGAAGTGCGACTTGTCCTGGAAGCCGTCGATGCGCTCGCGCACGCTGCCGTCGGAGTTGAGCCAGAGTGCTACCGGCAGCTCCTTGCCGACGAGGAAGCGCTCCGCGGTCTCGCGATGCTTGTCGTAGTCGACCGAGACGCAGATCACGGACTCGAGCGCCGCTTGCGCCTCGTCGGTCGAGAAGACCTCGCGGTTCATCTTCATGCACCACGTGCACCAGCTGGCGTTGAAGTCGACGAACACGACCTTGTTCGAGCTCTTGGCTTCGGCGAGCGCCTTCTCGAAGCCGCCCGCGAACCAGTTGACCTTGCTCTGCGTCGCCGCCGGCTTGGCGGGTGCCGGCGCCGGCTTCGGCTGCTCCGGCGCGGGGGCCGGGGCAGGCGCGGGCGGGTTCTGGAGCACGGGGAGGAGGAGGACGAGGCTGAGGAGGGGCGAAAGCATGATTCGGGGGCCTGGACTCGGGATCGGGCAGAGAAGCCTAGCCGGGGAAACGCGATCCGGCCACTTACGCGCGCTCGTGGACTCGGTTGGCGCCCGATTGCAGGATGTGGCCATGGCGATCGAAGAGCGCTGGCACGAGGAGCGCCAATCGGCCTGGATCTACCGCTCGATCGCGCCCGCCGAGCGCGATCCACGCCTCGCCAAGCTCTTTCTGGGGCTCGCGGAAGCCGCCGAAAAGCAGGCCGGGATCCTCGAGCAGGACCTGAAACAGGCCGGCGAACGCGTTCCGGATTTCCGCCCGAGCACGCGCGCGCGCCTCGTGGCGCTCGCCGCGCGGCGCCTGGGCCTGAAACGCACGCGCACGATGCTCGCGGCGATCAAGGTGCGCGGCCTCTCGGCCGTCGACGCGCTCGCCGGCACGCACGCCATGCCCGCCTCGACCGAGGAGATCGGCGCGCGCCACCGCCGCGCGGGCGGGAGCGGTTCGCTGCGCGCCGCGGTCTTCGGCATCAACGACGGCCTCGTCTCCAACACGAGCCTCGTGCTCGGCATGGCCGGCGCCTCGGGCGACAGCCACGTGATCGTCGCCACCGGCATCGCGGGCCTACTCGCCGGCGCCTTCTCGATGGCCTCGGGCGAATACATCTCCGTGCGCTCGCAGCGCGAGCTGTTCGAGTTCCAGATCGGCGAGGAGCGCGAAGAGCTCGAGCGCTATCCCGAAGAAGAGGCCGAAGAGCTCGCGCTGATCTACGCGGCGCGCGGCGTGCCGCTCGAGGACGCGCGCGTGATGACGCACAAGATCGTCAAGGACAAGGAGAAGGCGCTCGACACGCTCGCGCGCGAGGAGCTCGGGCTCAACCCCGACGAGCTCGGCTCGCCCTTCGGCGCCGCGATCTCGAGCTTCGCTGCATTCGCGATCGGCGCGATCGTGCCGCTCGCGCCCTTCGTTTTGAGGCTCGGCGCCGCACCGCTCGAGTGGTCGATCGCGCTCGCGAGCGTGTGCCTCTTCGGTGTGGGCGCGGTGCTCTCGCTCTTCTCGGGCAAGCACGCCTTCGTCGGGGGGATGCGCATGCTGCTGATCGGCGCGGCGGCGGGCGGGGCGACCTACGGCATCGGGAAGCTGCTGGGCGTCAGCGTTTCCTGAGCCGGGGTTGAGAATCCAGCCCGCCTGGATTCTTCACCCTGTTACCGTTCGTCGTAGCGCGGGTACCCCGCCTTCGAGAGAGCTTCGTGACGCGAGTCCTCGCCATCGTCCTCCTCCTCGCATTTGCCTGCGCGGGGGCGGTCTGGTTGGTTTCGCACAGGAGCACGGAGCCTCTCTCCACCCCTCTGCCTGCGCAGGCGCAGCCGGCACCCGCGTCCGAGGCCGCGCGCGCTCTCGAATCCGAGCCGGCGGTGAGAGCGCACCTGCCCGCGGCACCCCCGCCGCGCGTGATCAGCTCGAAGCCCGATCCGATCGTCGGGCCGAAGGCCGTGCTCGAGTTCGTCTGTGTCAGCAACGGGGACGGGCGCGCCCTGCCCGGGGTCTCGATCCACCTTGAGCGGGAGCTCGAGGAGCAGGAGGTGCAAATCGGCGCCTTCGACGACACGCCGGAACCGCCGCGAACGACCTCGCGCGGCGTCCCCGCTCGCGGCTGGAAGACGATCACGGACGATTACTTCACGCCCGCGAGCGGAGAGGACGGCCACATCGCGCTCGAAGTTCCCGCCGGCGTCGAGCTCAGCGGAAGCGCGCGGAGTCGCGGCTTCCCGTCGCGGTCCCAGTCATTCTCCTGCAGGCCGCTGCTGGAGGGCGAACACCGACGCGTGAGTCTGGGATTCCCGGCCGCGAACGATGCGCGCTTCCGCGGGATCGTGGTCGAGGCGGCAGGTGGCGAGCCGCTCGCGGGCGTGGAAGTGAGCTCGTACCGCTCCTCGCAGTCCGAGCACCTGGCGACCACGGGCAACGACGGCCGCTTCGACGTGCTTGCGACCACGTGGTTGGGCACGGAGCTGCGGATGGAGAAGAGTGGTTTCGTTGCGCAGCGCGTGCACGTCGATCCACAGGAGCTCGCGGCGCAGGGCGAGCACTTGTTCGCCTTCGTTCGTAGCGCCGTTGTGCAGGGATTCGTGCGGGACGCGCAGGGCGAGCAGATCCAGATGGGCTCGATCTGCATGCGTGGGCCAGCCGGCACCGAGTTCCGTGCCTTCCTCGACTCGCAGGGCTGGTACTCGATCGACGGGCTCCCGCCCGCGACGAACTTCGAGGTCTGCGTGGAACGCTGGCGCAGCACGATCTTCCGCGCCGAGCCGCCGGGCGGGCTCGAGTGCGGGGAGACGCGCCGACTCGACTTGCGCCTCCCGCCGCGGTGAGGCTCCGCTTGCGCTACTTTGCCGGGCCCTTGAGCGAGACAAGCCACTCGACGAGATCGGCGAGTTCTTCCTTGGTGAGCAGCTTGCTCAAGCCGTCGGGCATGACCGAGCGCTCGTTCGTGCCGCGCTCGCTGATCTCCGACTTCGGAACCCGCACGAGCTTGCCCTCGACGTCGTAGAGCAGGAGCTCGTCCTTCTCCTCGCCCTTCACCAGGCCGAAGAGCGTGCGCCCGTCGTCCATCTCGAGCCAGCTCAACTTGTAGCCGTCGACGATGCGCTTCGAGGGCCAGAGGATCGAGTCGAGGATCTCCTCGCGCGGGTACTTGGCACCCACGTCCGAGAGATCGGGCGCGACGTCGCCGCCCGAGCCCGCGACCTTGTGGCAGCGCATGCACATGGCCTTGTCCTGTGATTCGCGGAAGACGCGCTCGCCGCGCGCGGCCACACCCGGATGCGCGAGCACGAAGGCGCGCAGTTCGGCTTGCGGATCGGCGGAGAGATCCTGCTCGAAGAGCGGGCCGCCGCCCTCGCCGGAGAGCTTGGCGTTGAAAGACCACTGGCCCCCGCCCTGGCCGATGCGCAGCAGGATCTCGTTCTCGCCCGCCGCGAGTTCGACCTCGAAGCGGTCCTCGTCCTCGTGGAAGCCGCGGTTCACCTCGTTGTCGTGCACGAGCTTGCCGTTGACCCAGACGGTGAGCATGTCGTCGCTGCCGGCGCGCATCTGCGCCTTGCGCGCGCGCTTGCTCGCGACGTGCGTGCGCGCGAAGCCGCAGACGTCGGACTTGGAGACGAGCGCCTGCTCGAGATCGACGAAGCCGTCCTTCTCTCTCGCACGCGCCGCCTTCCACGGCGCCTGCGGCGCCGCCTGGCCGGGCGGCAACGGGCCGCAGAGCTCCCACTCGAGGAGCGGCGCGGGATCGCTGTAGATCGCGCGCAGGAGCTCGAGCGCGGGCGCGGGGAGCTTGTGCGTCGAAGCGAGCGCGTCGACGCGCGGCCGCACCTCGTCGCGGATCGCGCTGAGCGCCGTGCGCGCCGCCTTTTGTCCGTCGAGGTCGCCGCCCGCGGCAAGTTCGAGGTAGGCCTCGAGAGCGCGCGCATCGGGGTGCGCCGTGAGCGCGAGCGCGGCGTCGTTGCGCGTCCCAGGTTGGCTCCACGCCGCGAGCAGTACCTCGGTCTTGTCCGCAGGCGCGAGCTTGCGCAGCGCGCGCAGCACCGCCTTGCGCACTTCGACGTCGCCGCTCGCGAGCAGCGGCTCGAGCGTCGCGAGCGCGTCCTTGCCCTTCTGCTGCACGAGCGCCGCCACCGCCGCGGGCGCGACGAGCGGGCGCTTGTCGGCGAGCAGCGCGCTCGTGGCCGCGATGCAGTGCGGCTCCGTGAAGCGTCCGAGCGCGCGCACACAGCCCGCCGCCTGTTCCCCGCTCGTCGCCGGATCGCGCGCGATGCCCGCGAGCAGCTCGAGCGTCTGCGCGCTGTGCACCGCGCAAGCGGTCTCGATCGCCTGCGCGCGCAGCACCGCGGAGGCATTCGCGTCGGCGAGCACGGAGCGCAAGAGTTCCGCAGAACCCTCGTCGCGCAGCTCGCCCAGGATCGCGAGCAGGCGCGACTGCAGTTCGGGCGACTCCTCCTTCGTGAAGCGCTCGCGCAACTGCGCTGCCGCCTCGTGGTCGGGGATGCGCGCCGCCGCCTCGTAGGCCGCCATGCGTACGTCCACGCGCCGGTGCGCGAACGCGGAGCGGATCGCGGAGAGCACCTGCGGCGTGCCGGGCCAGTCGAGCGTGTGCGCGGGCCAGGGGCTGCGCGCGGGTTGCGTGCCCCACCACTTGCCGTCCCAGGGGGCGGGCTTGCGCGCGAGGCCCTCGAGCAGTCCTAGCGCCCACTTCACGTCCTCGATCGAGGAGAGGCGGTTCGCGAGGATCTCGCCCAGCAAGCGCACCGTCTCGCTGTCGTAGCGCTCGCGGTAGAGCTCGCTCGCGAGCGCGCGCTCCTCGGCGCGCGGGCGATAGCCGATCTCGCCCAGCAATTTGCGCGCGATCCACGCCACCCAGGCATCCGCGCCCGGCTTGGCCTCGGCGAGACGCTCGAAGGTCTGCGTGAAGGCCTTGGCTTGCGGGTCCTCCGGGTTGACGAGGGACGTCGCGCTCCAGCCACGCAGGAAGGCCGCGAGCAGCAGGCGCTGCAGCAGCGGGTTGGTCGTGCCGCGCAGCACGGGTGTCACGAACGGCAGGATCTCGCGCGGGTGACTCGCCGCGGCGCGCGCGAACTCGCAGCGCAGCGTGTCGTCACGGCCGCGCGGCACGCGCGCGGCGAGTTCGCCTGTCAACGAGGGTGCGCTCTCGACCAGCGCGAAGAGCGCGTGGCGCTGCGCGCGATCGCTGCCGCTGTCGAGCACGGTCATCACGCTCGCGCGCAGCGCCGGCGTGGCGCGCATGCGCCGCGTGAGCTCCTGCTGTGCGCGCAGGCGTCGGCGATACGAAGCATCGCCGAGCGCCGTGCACAAGCCGGCCGTGTCCGCCGGCAGCGCGGCCAGCGCGCTCGGCTTGCGCGGATCGTCGTCCGCACGGCGCACGCGCCAGATGCGGCCCGTCTGTGCCGGGTTGGTCCAGCCGCCGTAGCCCCAGTCGGAGACGTACAGGAAGCGGCCGTCGGGCGACTCGCACACGTCGGTGGGCCGGAACTCCTGCACGTCGCCGGGCTCGAGGAAGTCCTCGTCCTTCACGACGCGGAAGGTCGCGCCTTGGGGCTCGACCTCGAAACGCCGCAGACGCTGCTTGGCCCACTCGCAGAAGAACAGGCTGCCTGGATACGGCGCAGGCCAGGCCGCCTCGCGATACACGAGGCCTCCGGTCGGCGAGCCGCCACCGTAGTCCTTCATGCACGGCAGCATGCGCTCCTGGTGCTCGTGGTAGTCCCAGGGATAGCCGTAGTACCCGCCCGGAACGACGTGCGTGAGCCGCGTCCACCAGCCCAGACCGTCGTCGGTGTTGTCGTGCGTGAAGAGCTCGCCGCGCTCGTCGATCGCGACGTCGAGCGTGTTGCGCAGGCCGCTCGCGACGAGTTCGAGCTGCGTCCCGTCCGGTCGCAGTCGCACCACGCCGCCGCCGCGCAACGTGAGCTCGCTGCCGTCCGTGCCGTGCGCGTGCGGGATGCCCTTGTCCCCCACCGAGACGTAGATCCAGCCGTCGTGGCCCAGTCGAATGCCGCTGACGATGTGGTCGTTGAAGCCGCCCGGCCAGCCGGGCGCGGGATGGCCTAGATCCGTGAGGATCTGCGTGCGCTCGTCGGCGACGCCGTCGCCGTCCGTGTCCACGAGGCGCGTGAGGAACGGCATGTTCATCACGTACACGGCGCCCTCGATGAGCTCGAGACCGAAGACCGCGTTGAGCTTGTCGGCGAAGACCTTCTTCTCGAGGCTGCCGTCGGGCCGGAAGCGGATCTCGATCAGCCGGTCGAGCGGCTGGTCGCTCGGACCGGGCATGTCCATGCGATCCTCGCCCACGAGCAGCGAGCCGTCATCGAGGCACAGGTTGGCCGAGGGCCAGAGGATTTCCGGCGCCGACGCGACGAGATCGACCGCGAATCCGGGCGGCGCGTGCAGCAGGGGCGTTTGCGGGGCGTGCAAGGCGGCATAGGCAAGAGCGGCGAAGAACATCGCCGCAAAGCCTAGCGCCCTCGCCGTTCAGCTGTACTCGCTGCCCTTGTCCTTGGGCGGCGGCGGCGCGGGCTTCTGTTTCTTCGCCTTCGCAGCCGCTTCCTCGGCGCGTTTCTCGCGCCCGGCCTTCAACTGGTGCTCGACCTTGCCCCAGAACGCGAGCGTGCAGTCCTGCTTGGCGCCGTCGGGCCCGCCGTTGTGCACGCGCGCGAGCGCTTGCGCGTCGATGCTCTCGAGCGCCTTGGGTGCGTAGCGCTTCCAGTAGGCCAGCACGACCTTGCGCGCGTAGTCGGGATCGCGGCAGTCGTCGTGCTTGCCGGGGACCTTCGAGTCCTCCCAGTACGGCCGGTGGATCTGGAACGGGCCGATCGCCTTGCCGCCGTCGCCAGTCG
>Ga0302323_100003876_pt1 | contig 12173 bp, 12 predicted proteins | sample Fen_T0_3_FD_201950 | JGI IMG/M metagenome (GOLD analysis project Ga0302323, IMG submission 201950) | Peat permafrost microbial communities from Stordalen Mire near Abisko, Sweden - Fen_T0_3 | ecosystem: Environmental > Terrestrial > Soil > Wetlands > Permafrost | place: Sweden: Abisko... | reverse complement strand
CATGGAAATACCCCAAACGATGAGTCGCGAGTTCATGGATTCCTCCGTACTAGAAAGCCCTCGGGGACCTATCCTCACGCGCCGCTGCCAGCGAAAGCCATGCTTCGGAATTGCGGACGTAATTTGCCCCAGAGGAGCACAAAAGTCTAATTCCACTCGCCAATGGGTGCACGGCCTGCTGGGGTAGCCGCTATCACCGCGCGAACGTGGCCTTGACCAGGGCCACGGCCACCATGCCGATGCCGGCTAAACACACGAAGAAGCCAGCGGCGCCCAGGCGAAACCATGGCAAGACCTCGCTCCGCCCTTGCTCGTCGAGCAAGCGATGGCACGACACGGGCGACCACAACCAACCGCGCGTGCTGGCACCCAGGCGCGCGAGCGCCCTGCGCAGGGCCAGGTGATACACGATGCCGGCCCCGCCGCCGCCCACAAGTCCAACCAGCGTCAGGGCAGCCCCGGCCACGCATTGCCACTCGACCCCAAGCACGCCAAGCAGGATCAAGTACAGCAGAAGGACCGATGCGATGGCAGCTTCAAACACGTGCGTCCCGCTGCTGGCGCTCAGTCTGTCTCTTCGCGCAGCCCGTGCTTGCGCAGAAGCTCGCGCAGGTGTTTGCGATCGAGATCAGCGCTACGCGACGCCGCGGACAGGTTGCCTGCGTGGTGTTCAAGAAGCGCCTTCAAATAGACGCGCTCGAATTCCTCGACCACGCGTGCCTTGGCTTCCTTGAAAGGCATGTCGAGGGCCACGGCCCCGAGCGCGGGCGCGGGCGCCAGGGCCGAGGCCAGGAATTCGGCCAGATCCAGCTCTTCGCCGTGGGACACGGCGCAGGCGTGTTCGATCACGTTGCGCAGCTGCCGGACGTTGCCGGGCCAGGGCAGGCGGGCCAAACGGTCGACGTCCTGCGGCCTGGCAACCAATCCGGGGGGCTTGGCGTAGCTCTCGACGAAATGCTGGACCAGCAGGGCGAAATCGGCGGGGCGCTCGCGCAGGGGTGGCACGTGGATGCGGATCACCGCCAGCCGGTAGTAGAGATCTTCGCGAAAGCGCTTGGTCGCCATTTCGGCGCGCAGATCGCGGTTGGTGGCCGCCACCACGCGCACGGAAACCATGCGCTGCCCAGTGCCGCCCACGGGTCGTATGGTACGCTTGTCGAGCGCGCGCAAGAGCACCGGCTGCATGTCTAGTGCCAGCTCGCCGATCTCGTCGAGAAACAGCGTGCCGCCATCGGCCTCGACAAAGGCGCCCTTGCGATCCGCGACCGCCCCCGTGAAAGCCCCGCGCACGTGGCCGAAAAGGGCTGATTCAATAAGATCCTTGGGCTGTGCGGCGCAGTCGAAGACCACGAAGGGTTTGTTTGCGCGCGGGCTGTGGCGATGGATCTCTTCGGCCAGCAGCTCCTTGCCCGTCCCGGTTTCGCCTTCGAGCAAGACGGTGGCCTCGGAATGGGCCACATCTTCGAGCAGACTGAACACCTGCCGCATCTTGGGATCGCGGCCAAGCATGTTGCCGAAGCATTCGCTGGCCGCCGGGGCGACGTCGACGTGCTCCTCGTCGGGCAGGTACTTGAGCAGAGTCTGGCCGATCTGAATCTCGGCCCCGAAGCCCAGCAGCAATTCCTGGAAGCGCGCGCCCCCGACGAACGAACCATTGGTCGAGCCCAGGTCGCGCACGAAGACGCCGCTATCGACCAACGACACGGACAAGTGCCGGCGCGAGATGGTCGGGTCGGACAGGCGCACCTCGCTGGACGAGCCAGAGCCGAGCGTGACGGGGCTGGGCCCCACGACCAGGGATTCGCCACGGTCGGGACCACGAATCACGATGAAACGCCCGCGCCCGGACTGGCGGAAGATCGCCGCGTCCTTGGCGATGAGCCGGGTGATCGAAGCCGTCACGCCCTCCATGATAGTGCCTTGGGGCTGGTGCGCGGAAGTTGCGCATGTGGAACCGCCGGGCCGAAGACAAAGCGAACGATGGCGAACCCGAGCAACACGGCCAGCACAAGCAAGACGAACAGCCATACGCCACGCCGCGAGCGTTTGATGGCAGCCACTCCGCCGGTTCGCCTGGACAGGTGGAAACGCAAAAATGCGAAGGGCAGCCGAGGCAGGCGCACCGCTCGATTCAGGAACGGCACGGCGGGCGGCAAGGGCTCAGGCGGAGGCGGCGTGACTTGCGCATCTTCCATGGTTCGGTTGGCAGCCGCTGCCAATGGCCCCGATGAACGCGCTGGCACCGCTGCCATCTGCCCCGACGACCGCGCTGCCAGCGCTGCCATCTGCGCCGACGAGCGGCCGCTGGCAATCGGCTGGGAGCCGGTGGGCCGGGCCGGCGGCGTGGCCACGTCCTCGATGTCCGAATCATCGCCGGTCTGACTGACTGGGCCTGGCTCGACCACGGAATCCACTTCCTCGCCAGCCCGCGCGCTTGCCGCCTGCCCCGCCCGTGCATTGCGCATGTGGGTCGGGTCGCGCTGGTCGGACAGCCAGTGTTCCGGATCGGGACCCATGATCTCGCGCAACTCGGCCGCCAGCTCGGGCGCCGAGTAGAGCAGCCGGTGATCGATGGCCACCTGGCGCAGCGCCGTGGCAAAGGCTTCCGCATCCGGGAAACGCGCATCCCGATCAATAGCCAAGGCGCGATCGAGCACCGACTGCAGACCCGCTGGCAGCCCCGCGCATTTCGCCTCTAGCCGCGGCACCCTCTGCGCATAGATTTTGTCCGGCGGCGTGTTCAAATCGCCGGTGTAGATGCGCTCGCCAATCAGCGTCTCGTAGATGCTCACGCCCAGCGAGAACAGGTCGCTGCGCGCGTCGATGGGCTGGTTGCGCGCCATCTCGGGCGACATGTACCCGACCTTGCCGCGCACACGGTAGAAGACCGACGAATAGGTGACTGCCTTGGCGATGCCGAAGTCGGACAGCTTCACCTCGCCTTCACCCGAACACAGGATGTTGGACGGCGACAGATCGCGGTGAATGATGCCCAGCGGATCGCCCGCGGGTGAGCGGCGGCTGTGCGCGTAGGCCAGGCCATTCAGAATCTCGATGGCGACGTGCAAAATGGCCTGCACCGACAGGGCTTTGCGTCGCCGCGCCCGCCAGGCGATGGTGCGCAGATCGGCGCCGCGCACGTATTCCATGACGATGAACAGGCGATCGTTCGAGTTCACCAGGTCGAAGGTGCGCACGATGTTCTGGTGATCGAGGGTGGCCGAGATCTTGGCCTCGCGAAAGAACAGGTCGCGAAACTCGGGCCGGCTGGTGAATTCGGGCAACAGCTGCTTGAGCACGACCTCTTTCTCGAAGCCGCCCGGCCCGATCTTCTTGCCCACGTAGATCGCACCCATGCCCCCTTCTGCGAGGTACCGCTCGATGCGATACTTCCTCGACGGAACTTGGGCAGCCATCTGCTCAACAGTAAGCTCCCTTGGCCCAAGACGCAACGCCACGCAGCCGCCATGACGTTCCAATTGCAACCCCTGCTTGACCTCCGGCGCAACGCTGAAAAAAGCGCACGACAGGCGCTTGACTTGGCGCTGGCCGCGCACCGCAAGGAAGAGGAAGAACAGGCTCGCTTGCTGGCACGTTGGCAAGAGGCGAGTTCCACGACAGCGAAGGAAACGAAGCGACTGGCCTCTGGCCCAACCCCAACCAGCGCCGCGCAAGCCACGGCCCGAGAGCACTACCTAGCCCGCCTGCGTGACCAGGCCGCCCGCCTGGCCAGCCTCGCCGCGGAACATCGAGCCACCGCCCTGGCGGCGGCCCTGGCGGCCGAAAGCGCTGCACAAGCGACCTACCAAGAAGCGCGCAATGCCTGCGAGGCCGTCGAGAAACTCAAAGAGCGCGCGGATGCCGAGGACGAGCGAAAAGCCGAGCGGCGCGCCGACGAGTCCGCTGCCGACCTGGCGCAAGCGACGTTCGCCAAGCGACGATCCGAGTAGTCGACGAATCTCGCTGGATTTGCACTCAGTCGGGATGACGAGTCAAATAGGCACCATGAAGCCTCGCTTGCGCCTCACCGTCGTTTCCTGCCTGTTGTGCGTTGGGTTTGCGTGCAACAAGGGATCTTCTTCATCCGCGACCGACGCTGCACTTCCCGCAGGCGGAAGCGGTGGCTACCTCCTGGGAGGCAGCGGCGGCACCGGCACTGGAGGCACCGTGAGCGCCGGAGGCGGAACTTTGGGGACGGGTGGCGGTATAGTTGGCACTGGAGGCAGCACGTCTGCGGGTGGAATTGGCGGCAAGGCCGGAGCCTCGGGTTCAGGAGGTGCCAGCGCCAGCAGTAGTGGGGGGACATTCAATTCTGGCGGCACAACGGGCGGCGGCGGAGCCGTGGACGCTGGCACGCCCACCTTCACCGAATTCCGGATCCCGTCCGCAGCCTGTGATCCCGGGAGGATCGCGGCCGGGCCGGACGGCAACCTTTGGTTCACAGAATATGCGACGAACAAGATTGGGCGCATCACCCCCGATGGTGTGATTACCGAATTCCCAGTTCCTACCCCTGGCAGCGAGCTCGGCGGCATCACGGCCGGACCGGACGGCAATATTTGGTTTACCGAGCTCAAAGGGAACAACATCGGGCGAATCACGCCCGCCGGGGGTATCACCGAGTTCCCGCTCCCAACCGCCAAGATGGTCCCCTACGCCATCGTGCTTGGTCCAGATGGCAACCTGTGGTTCACCGAATCCGGAGGGCCCAACTGCGCTTCCGGTGGCGCAATCGGGAACATCAGCACGGCAGGGGTCATCACCGAATTTCCAGTTCCAACCTCGCCCTTGTCGCACTACAGCTGCTCCTATCCCAGAGGCATCGCAAGCACCCCAAGCGGCGACCTCTGGTTCACGGACTACGTGGGTGACGTCATCGGCCGCATCACGACGGCCGGAACCGTCACTCAATATAGGATTGCACGAACCTTTCAGTCGGGTGCCGAAGGCATCGTGGCTGGCCCGGACGGCAACCTTTGGTTCACGGAGAGCGAGACCGGCAAGATCGGTCTCATCACGACAGCTGGAAGCGTCACCGAGTTCGACCATGCCGCCAGCCAGCCGAGCTTCATTGTCGCCGGGCCAGATGGCAACCTATGGTTCACAGATTACGGTGGAAACACCCTCGGCCGCATTACAACGAGTGGGGTGGTCACCAAATTTCCAACCCCGACGCCCAACACCGCTCCTTTGGGCATCGCGGTCGGGTCAGACGGCAACATCTGGTTCACAGAAATGGGCACCAACAGCATCGGCCGAATCGTGCCTTAACCGGGAACCCGAAGATCCCAGTATCGGTGTTCCCGAGCTGCTCAGCCGGCCTGCCGGCGAACGGTCGCGGCTTCCCAGGCGTCGGTCTGCCGGTTGGCTTCCTCAATGGACCGATGTTTGCGCAGGCCAGGCGGGAAGTGCACGGGGCAAAGGCGCATTGAAAGCGCCCAAACCGATGCGATCGTGGGCCACAGCTGCGGGTCGTCTCGATCGAGCCACACCGTGCGCTCCATCTCGGCGAGTGATTTGAATCGGCGAAGGGGCAAGTCACTCCTCAAGCTTGAACTGGCGCCGCAAGCGATCGGCGTCGGCGCGATCCTGTGGTCGAACTGTGTCCTTTTTCATAAGAAAAAGCATGCGCGGCGTGGCCACGGGCACGCGTATTCCTTCCACCAGTCGCTCCTCGCACTCGATGTTCTCGAAGGCGAACGCCTCGCCCAGGCGGCTCAGGATATCGATGTGGAACCTCCCCGACGGGGGGACATATTGAATCGCGGGATAGTCGCCAGCCAGATCCGCAGCGCTGATCCCATCAATCTCCGGATCGTCGAAGACCGACCGAAGAGCAGCACGAAGGCGCCCGACGTTTGCCTCGTCCGCGGCAACGAATAGATCGAGAGCCTGCGTAGCGCGTGGCAGCCCCACGAGGTTCAGAGCCACCGCGCCGACGACCTTGTGCTGCACCTCTTCTCGCGCAAGCGCTCGAAGCACGGCCATGATCGTTTCCGTGTCCACGCTTGAAGAGCATAGCTCTGCACTGAGAGCTAGCCAAAGAAGGCGCGCACGTCGTCGAGCAGGTAGGTGCGCGGGCAGTGTTCGGGCAGGCTGCCGAGGAGAGTTGCGCCGTAGTTCTTGCGCAGGATGCGGCCGTCGAGGATGGCCACCACGCCGCGATCCTTGCGGCTGCGGATAAGGCGGCCAAAGCCTTGCTTGAGGGCCAGGGCGGCGCGCGGGATCTGGTAGCTGGCAAAGGGATCGCCGCCGTCCTCGCGGATGCCTTCGATGCGCGCCGCGGTCAAGGGATCGTCGGGCACTGCAAAGGGCAACCGATCGATGGCGACTAGCGATAGGGCTTCGCCAGGCACGTCCACGCCTTCCCAAAAACTTTGCGTGGCCAGCAGCACCGAGCCCACGCGCGTGCGCAGCTCTGTCAGCAGCGCCTGGCGTGGCCGCTCGCCCTGCACAAGGAGGGGGAATCCGTCGTCAGCGCGAAACAGCTGTTCGGCGATGCGCATGTTGCGGAAGCTGGTGAAGAGCAGCAGCGCACGGCCGCGGGACAGGCGGCAGAGCTCCAGCGCGCGCTTGGCCGCGGCCTCGGAGAAGCCCTCGTGGGTCGGGTCAGGGAGATCTTCGGCAATGTAGAGCAGGGCCTGCTCACGGTAGCGAAAGGGCGACGGGAAGATGGCCTCGGCAGCAGTGTCCGCCAGCCCCAGCCGTTCACGCATGTATTTGAACGATCCCGCGGCTGACAACGTCGCCGACGTGAAAATCAGCGGTCCGGGATGACCGTCGAAGGTTTGGCGTAAGAGCGGCGCCACGTCCACCGGCGACGCGCGCAGGGTCACGTTGCGCGCCGACAGGGCGATCCAGCGCACCGAATCTCGGCGCGCGCTGCCCACGATCTCGCCCAAATCCGTGCGCAGGATCTGCGCCCGCTGGGAAAGCCCGGCCAGCACCGCGGCCTTGGCTGGCGCAGGCTTCGACGAGCGAAGCGCGTCGCTCATGTCGTCCTCGGCCAGCCGCCCAAACATCACCTGGGCTTCTTCGAGAACCGTGTCGAGCTCGTGGTAGCGGGTAAGCACGTCGCCTTGCCAGAGATCGTCGGGCATGGGCATGCGCAGATCGTCGCTCTCGGCCAGCTTGCGCGGCAGCCGCCCGCGCAGGGCCTGGGCCAGAACGTGGGCCCCCGCCTCCAGCCTCCGCGCCACCGATTCCACGCGCGGCGCCGCCAGCGGCTCCACCGGCGCGCGCTCCACGTCCCGTCCCAGCGCGAACACACGCAGCGTGGACGCTTGCACGCCGAAGATCTCGGTGGCCACGTCTTCCAACTGGTGGGCCTCGTCGAAGATGACGGCCTCGTAGGTGGGCAACACCTGCGCCTCGGGAAAGCGGCTGCGCAGAGCCAGATCGGCGAAGAACAGGTGATGGTTGACCACCACCACCTGCGCATCCTGGGCGCGCCGGCGCATGCCCGTGATGAAGCAGTCGGCGACGAAAGGACAACGTTTGCCCAGCCGGGTTTCGGGGCTCGAAACGATTTCGCGCCAGATGGGCGCGTCCTCGGGCACACCATCCAGCTCGGCGCGGTCGCCGGTCGGGCTGCGCGCCACCCAGTCAAGCACGCGCGCGGTCTGCGGGTTCATGGCAAAGGACAGCTGCTTCTGGTGCTCGGCCAGCCGGCGCAGGCACACGTAGTTGCCGATGCCCTTCATCACGGCGAAGGTGAACGGCCTCGGCAGCACACTCGCCAGGCGCGGCAGATCCACGCTGGCTATTTGATCTTGCAAGTTTCGCGTGCCCGTCGATACCACCACACGGCGGCCTGAAAGAATCGCAGGCACCAGGTAGGCGATGGTCTTGCCAGTGCCCGTGCCCGCCTCGACCAACAGCCGCTCGTCGAGATCGATGGCCTGCGCCACCCGCTCGGCCATGGCCAGCTGGCCCGGCCGCGGCTCGTACCCAGGCAGGGCGTCCGACAGGGCCCCGCCTGGGCGCAGGATCTGGGCGGCCGCTTCTTCGAGGAGCAAGACGCCTAGGCTTTGTTGAAGCTAGCGGGACCGTCGTCGGTCGCAAGGCCGTCCGGGGTGACGGTGCGGAAGAAGCACGAAGTGGCGCCGGTGTGGCAGGACGGACCCATGGCGTCCACTACGTACAAAATCGCGTCGCCGTCGCAGTCAAGGCGCACGTCGTACACCTTCATCGAGTTGCCGCTGGTGGCGCCCTTTTCCCAGAGTTCGCCTCGCGAACGGCTCCAGAAGGTGGCGCGCTCTTTGGTGACGGTGGCGCGCAGGGCCTCTACGTTGGCCCAGGCCAGCATACGGACCACGCCGGTGGCGCGATCCTGGGCGATCACGGGTACAAGACCCTTTGAGTCAAATTTGACGAGTGCAATCAAAGCTTCTGCATTTCCGAGCATGATGACTTTCCTCTACACCAAATTCCCGCAAAAGCGATCTTCATCCTAAACTCACCCCACCCACCGTGCGCAAAACCCTCGACCCGCCCAGAGATAAAGAAACCAAAGGCGAGAAAAACTACATCACGCCGGCCGGCTACCACAAGCTGACCACCGAGCTCGACTTTCTGCAGACCAAGAAGCGCCCCGAGGTGGTCAGCGCCCTGTCCGATGCCGCCGCCGAGGGCGACCGCTCGGAGAACGCCGAGTACATCTACCGCAAGCGCCAGTTGCGCCAGATCGACGGGCGCATGCGGTTTCTCGGCAAACGACTGGACATCGCCGTCATCGTGGACGCGCGCGAACAGAAGCGGCGCGACCGCGTCTTCTTCGGCGCCACCGTCACCGTCGAGGACGAAGAAGGCGAAAAGCAGACCTTCAGCATCGTGGGCTCGGACGAGATCGACAGCGCGGGCGGCGCCATCTCGTGGCAGTCGCCAGTGGGCCGGGGCCTGATTGGCAAGGAAGTCGGCGACACCGTGATGGTCCAATGGGACAAGGGCCAGCGCGAGCTGACCATTGCCGAGATCACGTACCCGACTTGAACCACGCGACAAAGCGCGGAATGCCGGCGACGATGGATACCTTGGGCGAGTAGCCAAGATCGCCCTGCGCCAGATCCACATCGGCCAAGGTGTGCTTCATGTCGCCCGGCTCCTCGGGCTTCCATTCGATGATGGCCTGCTTGCCCAGGGCCGACGAGATGCGGTCGACCAGCTCGCGCAGGCTGGTCGGACGCGAGCCTCCCAGGTTGTAGATGCGGTAGGCGGTTCGCGGATCCTTGGCCTGCTGATCGATGGAAGCGACCACACCGTCGAGAATGTCGTCGATCCAGGTGTAGTCGCGCGAGGTGGTGCCGTCGCCGAAAAGCTGGATGGGCTGGCCGGCGGCGATCAAACGGGTGAACTTGTGGATGGCCAAATCCGGGCGCTGGCGCGGGCCGTACACGGTGAAGAAGCGCAGACAGGTGACGCTTGCGCCATACAGATGGTGGTGATTGAAGGCCATCAGCTCGCCCGCGCGCTTGGTAGCGGCGTAGGGGGACATGGGATGGCCGCAGGGATCGAATTCGGAAAAAGGCACATCGCTGTCCAGGCCGTACACCGACGACGACGAGGCAAACACGACGCGCTTCACCCCACGTTCGCGGCAGGCGTGCAGCAGGTGCATGGTTCCGGTCACGTTCACGTTCCAGTAGCGGCCAGGGTTGGCGATGGAGGGGCGCACCCCCGCCAGCGCGGCCAGGTGCACGACGGTGTCGACGGGACCAGCCACCGCGAAGGCCTGATCCACGTCGTGCGGATCGGTCAGGTCGCCCTCGACCAACTGAAAATCCTTACGCAGGAGCAGCCCGGCCAGATTTCGCTCTTTCACCTCGCGCGCATAGAACGGGTCGAAGTTATCAAGGCCGGTCACGCTGTCGCCGCGACCACACAGACGTTCGGCGAGGTTCGAGCCGATGAACCCGGCCGCGCCTGTAAGCAAGATCTTCATACCTTCAATGGTACCCGCAGGTGGAGCAGGAACTCCACATTCCCTTTACCGCCGGTGATGGGCGATGTGGTCTCGCCCACCACCGTGAACCCCAGCGCCTGCGCCGCAGTCGCCACATCGACGATGGCCTGCCTGCGATCAGCGTCGTCGCGCACGATGCCACCTTTGCCGACCTTGTCCCGGCCCACCTCGAACTGCGGCTTGACCAGCACCACCGCTGGCGAGCCCGGCACCAGCAAGGCGGGCAAGACTGGGAGCACCAGACGCAGGGAAATAAACGACACGTCGGCCACGGCCAGCGCGCAGGGCTCGGGGATGCGCTCGGGTGGCATGTGGCGGATGTTGGTGCGATCGATGACCACCACGCGCGGATCCGAGGCGATCTTCCAGTCGAGCTGCCCGTGCCCCACATCGATGCAGTACACGCGGGTCGCGCCCCGCTGCAGAAGACAGTCGGTGAACCCGCCCGTCGACGCGCCCACGTCCACCGCCACTAAGCCTGCCGGATCCACACCAAAGACATCAAGAGCATGCGCCAGCTTGATCCCGCCACGCGAGACATAGGGCATGGGTTCGCCGCGCATGCGCAGCACCGCGCTGGCCGGCAGCCGATCACCGGCCTTGTCCACCGGCTTGTCGCCGCACAAGATCTGGCCGGCCAGAATCAAGGCCTGCGCCCGCTCGCGCGAAGGCGCCAGCCCCTGCTCGAAAACCGCCACGTCCGCGCGCACTTTGCCGGGTTTGGCAGAGAGTCCTGCCTCCGCGCTTTCGGCGTCGCCTTGGGCGGGCTTATCTGTCTTATCCTGGCGTCCCACGGAGCAAGAATACGCCGACTCCAGTTCACGGTTGCAAACCTGATCGCGATAAGTACAATCCCCTAACCCGGCAGGCCGGGCCATGGGGCTGTAGCTCAGTTGGGAGAGCGCCAGAATCGCACTCTGGAGGCCGTAAGTTCGATCCTTATCAGCTCCACATTAAGTCAATATTTCCGGCTACTTAGAAGAATCGCCCTCAGGCGAGATGGGCGGAGTTTTTGGTAAATTGCACAACTGGTTGTGCAACTTTTCGTGTTTTTGCGCGCCCTCGTCGTTGTGGAAGGCCGCCGAGTTTCCGCCGGTCAACACCGAGATCGCCCGACTCTGCGCCGCCGCCGTCACCGCCTCCACCTTGGCGTAGCTGCGGGCCGTGGTCGCGAACGACTCGTGCCCCAGCGCCGCCGCCACCGCGTGACTCGTCACGCCCCTCGCCACGGCCAAGGTTGCATGCAAGCCCCGCATGGATTGCGCGTTCACCTTCATGACTCCCGCACGGTGACAGATACGCTCAACCCACCTCCGCCCCACGCCCTTGCACCGATGCCGGAAGAGCGGCTCCGTGCCCGGCCTCCCCTTGGCCTGCTCGACCAGCAACGAGACCAAGAAGGCGGGTACCTCCTGCGTCCGCTTCCCTGCCGGGGTCTTGCTGTCCGGTATCCAGAGCAGCGTGCCGCCATCGTCCACGTCCCTGACCTCGCGCTGCAAGACCTCGTGCTCCCTCAGTCCCATCGCCAACGTCATGATGGCCTTCAAGGCCCCCTCCCGCTCCCGCTCTTTCTCGGCGTTGTACGCTAGCCACACCGCCATGGCCAACCACTTCCTGGCCTCGTCGATGCGCAACTGCGGCTTGCCGTGCCTCCGCCGCCCCTTGCCTTCCACCGCCTCGAGCGGGTTGCTCTTCAGCCACTTCTGCTTCACGCACCACCTGAAGAACGTCTTCGTTTCCGCGAGGATGTTCAGCTGGCAGTCGTCGGAGATGGGCTTGCCTCGACGGCCCTGGTGCATGCGCAGGCGTTCGTATCTGCGCGCGCACTCAGCCTGGCCCAGGTCTTCGAGGGTTCTGTTAAAACCCTCGAAGAACAGATCGAGCCGATACCTCGTGGTGAGCACGGAGTTCAGCTTGTTCCGTTTGTCGTACCTCATGTACAGCTCGTACGCGTCGAGCGCGTCTCGTAATGGCTTCCCCGCGGCTGCGCGGAATAACCTCTTGAGTGATCGAACTACCTGTCGCGCATCTTCTTCTGTTTTAAAGTAGCGATGATTTCGGTTGCCTTCTGCATCGACCACGACGATTCGCCACTCTCGTCGATAGGCGTACGGTCCGTGGACGCGTCCGGGTCGCTTTGTTTGTCGCACCATCTGATGTCCTCCTTCCGGCGGTGCGACCGAATGCCAGAGACACTAAGGATACCACGCGC
>Ga0302323_100003874_pt1 | contig 12174 bp, 8 predicted proteins | sample Fen_T0_3_FD_201950 | JGI IMG/M metagenome (GOLD analysis project Ga0302323, IMG submission 201950) | Peat permafrost microbial communities from Stordalen Mire near Abisko, Sweden - Fen_T0_3 | ecosystem: Environmental > Terrestrial > Soil > Wetlands > Permafrost | place: Sweden: Abisko... | reverse complement strand
GTTGAGGGGCTTCTTCTCGACCGGGTCGGAGGCGAAGCCGGTGCTGCGGCCGTAGCCCAGGGAGACCAGGCGGCCGGATTGGTTCTGGCGAATGAAGCAGAAGCCGGACTGGCCCTCGGAGAGCCGGCAGTCGCGCGGGCAGAGCAGGCAGCGGAGGCGGCCGTCGGGGGACTGGGTGTAGAAGCGGGCGGGGTGCATCGGGATTCCCTACCCTACCGCTTCGCTCGACCCGGCTTGCGTCTCGGTTGCCCGCTCGGTCGCGGCGCCCTGCCCGATCCCGCCGTGCCCACCGCGAACATCCGCAGCACCGCCTCCACATGCGCCTCCTGGGCGGACGTGGCCCCGAGCTTCTTGCCCAGCGCTCCATCCACGAGAAGGCACGCGAGCCCATGCACGATGGACCAATGGAGCGTCGCCTGGACACCAGGATCGCCCGGCTGACCGAGCACCGCGACGAGGCGCTGGAGCTGCGCGTGAGCCCGCTCCGAGGACGCCTCCGCGGCCGGGAAACGCTGCATGTTCACGAGCTCGGGGCGGAACATCACGCGATAGAGCCCGGGGTGTCTGAGCGCGAAGCGCACGTAACCCAGTCCAGTTTGCAGGGCAACCGACCACACGTCGCCCGTTTGGGGGCGATCCAGCACCTCTCGGAGGACGTCCGCCAGCTCGTCGAAGGCCCGCGCAACGAGCTCGGCCAAGATGGACTCCTTGTCCGGGAAGTGGTGATACGGCGCTTGATGCGTGACGCCCGCACGTCGCGCCACCTCCCGCATGCTGAGCGCCCCGGGACCCTCCGCCTCGAGGAGCGCGCGGCTCGCCGCGAGCACCCGTTCGCGCAGATCGCCACGCGTTTCTCCCCGCGCGCGTCGCGACATCTTTGGGCTTCTTTGCCGAGCCATGGCGACAACTTAACACTCGACTTGACACCGTCAAGTCCGACAGCTAGACACTGTCTAGTCGTGATGCTCCGATCTTTCGTCGCGATCGTGCGATCATCGGAGCCCACAGGGAGGTTGCCGACATGGACACGTTCACCTCGTCTCCCGTCGCCGTCACCGGTGCGTCGGGCTACATCGCCTCATGGATCGTGAAGCTTCTGCTGGAACGCGGGGCCACGGTGCACGGCACCGTTCGCAAGGTCAGCGATCGAGCGAAGGTCGCGCACCTCGAAGACCTCGCTCGCGCGTTCCCGGGCAAGCTCCGCTTGTTCGAGGCCGACCTCCTGGTCCCGTCGAGCTTCGACGAGGCCTTTCGAGGCTGCACCGCGGTCGTGCATGCGGCCTCTCCTTTCATGATTCAGGGCGTGAAAGACGCGCGCTCGCGGATCATACGCCCGGCGCTCGACGGAACGCGAAACGTCCTCGCGAGCGTCAACGCAGCAGAGAGCGTGCGACGCGTCGTGCTCACGTCGAGCATCGCCGCAATGTGCGGCGATGCGGCCGACAAGACGGGCACTCCCATCACGGAAGCCGATTGGAACACGACCTCGACCGAATCCCACCAGCCCTACTCCTATTCGAAGACCGTCGCAGAACGCGCGGCATGGGACATGGCGAACGCGCAATCGCGCTGGAGCCTCGCCGTCATGAACCCGGGGTTCGTGATTGGCCCCGCGCTCTCTTCACGAACCGAGGGGACCAGCACCGACCTCGTCTTGCAGATGCTCGACGGGCGTATGCGGTCGGGGGTCCCTGATTTTCGCTTCGGTATGGTCGACGTTCGCGATGTCGCCCGAGCGCACGTGGAGGCCGTCGCGCGCGAAGGAGTGGGCGGGCGTTGCATCCTCTCGGCGGAATCGTCGAGCTTCCCTGAGCTCGCCCGGCTGCTCCGCGAGCGCTATCCTGGATTGAAGACAGCGCCACGCGGGACAATACCCGGACCGCTCCTCTACATCCTCGGGCCCGCCCTCGGATTGACCTGGCGGTACTTGCGCAGGAACGTCGGCATCGACCTCTCCTTCGACAACAAGAAGAGCCGCGAGGAGCTCGGGATGCGGTACGCGCCCATTCGAAGCGCCTTTCTCGAACAGGTCGAGCAGCTTCGCGCGCTCAGCGGAATTGAACCGGGCCCAGCGAGCGGGTCGGAGGCGAAACCGGTGCTTCGTCCGTAACCGCGGGACACCAGGCGGCCGGACTGATTCTGGCGGATGAAGCAGGAGCCGGACTGGCTCGGCGAGCCGGCAGTCGCGCGGAAAGAGCAGGCTGCGGAGGCGGCGGTCGGAGGCCTGGGTGTAGAAGCGGGCCTCGTGCATCAGGGGGGCGTCCTGCACGGCCGAGGGTACAGCAGCCGCCAACCCGTCAAACGCCGGCAGCTAGCCTGCGTCCTTGCATACCGCGCCAGAACCGACCTGCTTCACATAGTAGTATACGTTCCCCATATCCACCTCCAGTGTCATTCTGCTACCCGACTCGCCGACCAGCATGCCAAGATCTCCCAGGCCACTCTTGTCGCCGTATTGTCTTATAGAAAAGTTAAACAGCGTAACGGCGGCATGCCCCCTTTTGCCGAAAAACATCCACTCTCCCTTTTCCGATCCGACTAGCGCTCCCTTCCTCCAGCAATGCCGGTACTGACCGTTTGCTTCGAGCACCACTCCCTCATCTACCCCCCCGGAACGCACATATTCGCCAACAACGTCGGACGTGGCGTACATTCTTGTTGGAGCCTCGGTGCACGCAAGAATCAGGCAAACGCACGCAGCACCGATCGTCCTCACGGCAATGCCTCGTGTCCGCCCGCCCGAGAGTCCCTTCGTTACAGGCTCACTCTCCGGACAAGAAGGTCCTTGGATAGACCGCAATTCACGTCTCCTCGTCGGCGTATCTGTCATTCTCCACGCTCGTTACGGCCGACTCTGCACATCTTGCCTCATTTCCTCGCCTACGCTCAATGCCTCCGCCGCAGCGAATCCCGCGCGCGCATGATCCGTTCGCGGCGAACCGGCGCCCGGACCCCGCACCAAACAACGAGGGACGGCCCCAAACCGGCGGCCGTCCCCTTCGACTGCAACCAACGAAGCGCGTTCGTCAATAAGTGAACCGAGTGATCTCCACGCCGTCGCCGAGCCCGCCCTTGTCCGCGTCGACACCGAAGGTGCCCTGGAACGTCTGCGTTGCCTTCCCCTTCACGTTGACGGTCACGACGTAGTCGATGGGCAGGGAGGCCTCGCAGACCGACCAGTTGTCGACGCGCACAATGTAAATGCCACGCAGCGCGGTTCCGGCCGCCCAGGTGATGTTCTCGTTATCGTAGTCGTCGATGCCACAACCGCGTTGGAGTCCAGGTCGAGCGTTCCCCCGCTCGGACGAGACTCCAAAGAGGACTGTGAAGATGCTGGCGGCGTTCTGCCCGGTGCTGATGACGATCTGATTCGACCCGCTCGCCCCGAGTCCGATGAGCACGTAGTACCCGTCCACGCCGTCGATGGCGACGTACACCGCCGTGAAGTCGGCGGACGCGGTCAGCTCGTAGGTCTTGCTCCCTCCGGGCAGCACCAGGCCTGCGGTCGTCGCCGTGAGGATGCGTCAACCCCAACCGCTTCCCCATCGAGCGGGCGGTCCGCGTCCTCCACCCATTTGCGCAGTCTCGTCCGGAGGATAGGATGGTCCCGCCGGGGCCTTTCCACCCGCCGCCAACAGGAGACCGCATGCCAGCGCAGCCCAGCGCGAACACCTCGAGCCCCGTGGACGCCCCCTCCCGCCTCCCGCTCCCTGAGTACGATCGGCTCGACGCCACCGCCCTGGCCGCCCTGGTCGCCGCCCGCCAGGTCTCCCCCTCCGAGCTCCTCGACGCCGCCATCGCCCGCGCCGATGCCCGGAACCCCGCCATCAACGCCATCGTCCGCCGCCACGACGCCGAGGCCCGCCGCCAGGCCTCCGGCCACCTCCCGGACGGCCCGTTCAGCGGCGTCCCCTTCCTCCTCAAAGACCTCCTCGCTTACCGCAAGGGTTGGCCCATCACCGGCTCCTCCCGCGCCCTGGAACACTTCGTCGCCCCCTTCGACGCTGAGCTCGTCCGCCGCTTCGAGCGCGCGGGGCTGGTCCTCTTCGGCCAGACCAACCTCCCGGAGATGGGCCTCATGGCCGTCACCGAGCCCCACCTCCGCGGCCCTTGCCGCAACCCCTGGAACCTCGATCACTCCCCTGGCGGCTCCTCGGGCGGATCGGCCGCGGCCGTGGCCGCCCGCATCGTCCCGGTCGCCCATGGCAACGACGGCGGCGGCTCCATCCGCATCCCGGCCTCCTGCTGCGCCCTCTTCGGCCTCAAACCGACCCGAGGCCGCGTCTCCCTGGCCCCTGCCTCCGGCGAGGCCTGGTCGGGCCTGGTCCAGGATCACGTCCTCTCCCGCTCGGTGCGCGACAGCGCCGCCATGCTCGACGTCCTGGCCGGAAACGTCCCGGGCGATCCGTACTGGGCCCCGCCACTGGCCCGCCCCCTCCGCGAGGAGGTCACCACACCGCCAGGCAAGCTCCGCATCGCCTTCACCACCAGAAACCTCTTCGGCAAGCAGCCCCACCCCGACAACGTCGCCGCCGTCCAGTCGGCTGCGCGCCTCCTCACCGATCTGGGCCACGAGCTGGTCGAGGCCGAGCCGCCCATCTCCGCGGAGGAGCTCTCCTGGGCCTACGTGGTGATCTGTGGCGCCAACCTCCGCGCCGACCTCGACCTGGCCGCCCGCCTCCAGGGCCGCCCCCACGCCTCCGCTGCCGACGTGGAGCTGGTGACCTGGGCCCTGGCCACGGTCGGCCGACGCCTCCCCTCGGACGCCCTGGCCCGCGCGCTCGGCTCCATCCACATGGCCGCGCGCGCCATGGCGACGTTCTTCGAGCAGCATGACCTGCTCCTCACCGCCACCACCGCCCAGCCACCGCCCCGCATCGGCGCGCTCGCGCCCGGCGCCTGGACCCGCCTCGCCATCCGCCTGGTGGGACTGGTTCCGAGCCGCCGCCTGATCGAGCGGTTCGTGCACGAGGTGGCGGCCACCTCCTTCGACGCCACCGGCAACACCATGCTCTTCAACGAGACCGGCCAGCCGGCCATGTCCGTGCCGCTCTCCTGGAGCTCCGACGGGCTCCCCATCGGCGTCCAGCTCGCGGGCCGCTTCGGCGACGAGGCCACCCTCTTCCGGCTGGCTGGCCAGCTCGAGCAGGCCCGCCCCTGGGCCGACCGGCTGCCGCCGCTGCTCTCCCCACCGTCAGCGCGCGACGGGCGCGTTCACTCCTAAGAACCGAGAGAAGGCGGTCACCGCCCCGCGCCGGATCACCTGGCCGCGGAACGCGACGTCCCAGCGCAGCGTGGGCCCCTCCTCGGCCGCCGGATAGCGCCGGCGGGTCTCGGCGTCCGGCCCATCCTCCCCGACGTGCAGGAACGGCGCGCCGGGCCGCGGCCAATCGGCCCAGAGGTCGAGCTGCGAGGGGCGCTCCTGGGCCGGCGCCAGCCGGAGCCACCCGCCGTAGTAGGCGAGCATCCCGGCCACCTGGTAGCTGGAGGGGACCACCATCGGATCCTCGGGATCGCAGCCCGCCGGACTCCCAGCTGCGGCGCAGGCCTGGCGCGCCCGCGCGCGGGCCTGGAGGGCGAACTCTCTCCATCCGTGAATCCGGTTCACCACTGGACTGTTCGGCGGGATGAGCCGCGGCGTCCGCTCCTCCAGCGCGAAGCCGACCTGGACCAGCACCGCCAGTGCCACCGTGCCCCCCACCAGCCAGCGGAGCGCCGGACCGGAGAGCCCGGCCAGCCCCGCGCCGGCCGCAGCGCAGAGCCCGGGGTAGACCAAGCAGGCCCAGTTGGCCTCCACCGGGCCGCGCGCCGCCGAGTAGGTCATCACCAGCAGCGGCACCAGCGTCGCGGCCGCGACCCGCCTGGCCGCGGAGTTCCGCGCCCGAATCAGGAAGGCGACCCCGGCCAGCATCGCCACCGGACCCACCCCCAGGAGCTGCCCTCCGACAAAGGAGGCGAACGACGCGAGGTTCGCGCCACGGCCGAAGCCGTGGTTCATCTGAAAGCGGATCGAGACGAAGTCGTGCCGGGCATTCCAGATCAGGACCGGCGCGAACAGGACGATCGCCACCCCAGCGCCGATCCAGGGCCAGGCCGTCCGGAGCTCGGCGCGGAGCTCCCGGTCCCAGAGCACCAGCAGCAGGAGCGCCGGCGCCAGCAGCGCCGCCGTGTACTTGGAGAGGAGCGCCAGCCCCACCGCCACCCCGGCCGCCGCCCAGCGCCCGCCCCGGGCGCGCGCCAGGAGGTACGTGGCGGCCGCGTAGGCGGCCTCGACCGGCGCGTCCGGGAGCGCCAGCGCGCCGGTCAACGCCAGGAGCGGCGCCACCGCGGCCAGCGCCGCTGCGATCACGGGCGCCCGCGGGTCCGGCGAAAGCTCGCGCGCGGCCAACCCAGCGAACACCACCGCCAGCCCGCCGCACAGCAGGAACACGAACCGCAGCCCCAGCTCACCCGGGAAGAGCGCCGAGGAGAGCCGCGCCAGCCAGGCCACCATGGGCGGGTGGTCGAAGTAGCCGAAGTCGAGGCGTCGCGACCAGAGCCAGTAGTACGCCTCGTCGGAGTAGAGCTCGAGCCCCGCCACGGTGACGGCGCGGAGCACCACCGCCCCAGCGGCGACGAGCCAGATCCGCTTCCCGATCCGATCCACCATCCGGGGCATCTTAGGCGGCTTCCAACCCGGCAGGTACTCGCGTTGATGACGCAGTCGCGACCAACGAGGACGCTCCGCGCGCCGGATCGCGGACCTGCGTGGCAGCCGTGCGACCGTTTCATCGCTTGCGGCCGAGTGGCGACGCGCTAACATATTGAGTTCACCGGATGGAGGGGCGTCTGCCCCGAGGCTGAGGTCGAACTTGAACTTTCGTGAAGCGGTCGCGCGTCGGGTCCTGGTCTTCGACGGCGCCATGGGGACCCAGATCCAGGGTCACGCCCTCCAGCCGAGCGAGTACGGCGGCAAGGACGGCGCCAACGACCTGCTGGTCCTGACCCGCCCCGACGTGATCGAGCAGATCCACGGCCGGTACTTCGAGGTCGGGGTCGACGTCGTCGAGACCAACACCTTCGGCTCCTCGCGCCTCAAGCTCGACGAGTACGGCCTCGGCCACCGCACCTACGAGGTCAACTTCCGCGCCGCCATCGTCGCCCGCCGCGCCGCCGACCGCTGGTCTACGCCGGACCACCCCCGCTTCGTGGCCGGCTCTATGGGCCCGACCGGCATGCTCCCGTCGTCGAGCGATCCGTCCCTGTCCAACATCACGCCCGACGCGCTGGAGAAGATCTTCGCCGAGCAGGCCCGCGGCCTCATCGACGGCGGCTGCGACGCCATCCTCATCGAGACCCAGCAGGACATGCTGGAGCTCCGCGCCGCGGTCCTGGGCGCCGATGCCGTGCGCCGCGAGTCGCTCCGCGACGTCTTCATCATCGCCCAGCCCACGCTCATCGACGCCAACGGCCGCATGCTCCTCGGCACCGACATCGCGAGCGCGGTGGCCACGCTGGAGCGGCTCCCGGTCGACTGCATCGGCCTCAACTGCTCCACCGGCCCCGCCGAGATGCGCGAGAGCATCCGGATCCTGACCGAGAAGTGCAGCCACTACGTCTCGGTCCTGCCCAACGCCGGCATGCCGGAGAACGTCGACGGCAAGGCGGTCTACAAGCTCCAGCCCAACGACCTGGCCGATGCCCTGGCCGATTTCGTGGGGAAGCTGGGCGTGGACATTGTGGGCGGCTGCTGCGGCACCACCCCCGCCCACCTGGGCGCGGTGGTGGAGCGGCTGCGCGGACTGAAGGCGCCGCGCCGGCAGCGCAAGCCACCTCTCCCCGAGATCTCCTCGGCCATGAAGGCGGTGCCCCTCGACCTCCAGCCGCGCCCCCTCCTCGTGGGCGAGCGGGTCAACTCCCAGGGTTCCCGCAAGGTGAAGGAGCTGCTGCTGGCCGACGACTACGCCGGCATCCTCCAGATCGCCCGCGGTCAGGTGGAGGGCGGCGCCCACGTCCTCGACCTGTGCGTGGCGCTCAACGAGCGGGACGACGAGGCGGCCCAGATGCGCACCCTGGTGCGCCTGTTCACCCAGAGCGTCGACGCCCCGCTCATGATCGACTCCACCGAGGCCGACGTGGTCGAGAGCGCGCTCAAGGTCTGCCCGGGCCGCTGCATCGTCAACTCGATCAACCTCGAGAAGAGCGGGGATCGGGTGAAGAAGATCCTGCCGCTCGTCCGGCGCTACGGCGCCGCGGTGGTCGCCATGACCATCGACGAGAAGGGCATGGCGCAGACCGCCGACCGGAAGGCCGAGATCGCCCAGCGCATCGTGAGTGTGGCCCGGGAGCACGGCGTCCCGGCCGACAGCCTCATCTTCGACTGCCTCACCTTCACGCTGGCCACCGGCGGGGCCGAGTACCGCAAGAGCGCGGTCGAGACGCTGGAGGGGATCAAGCGGATCAAGGCCGAGAACCCCGGCGTCTTCACCACCCTGGGCGTCTCCAACGTGAGCTTCGGCCTCTCCCGGCCCGCGCGCGAGGTGGTCAATTCGATCTTCCTCTACCACGCGGTCAAGGCCGGCCTCGACCTGGCCATCGTGAACCCCAAGGACATCCGCGCCTACCCGGCCATCCCGGAGGGAGAGCGGACCCTGGCCGAGGATCTGATCTTCGATCGGAGCGACGACGCGCTGGCCCGGCTCATCGCCTTCTACGCCGAGCTTGAGACCGGCCAGGGCGCCAAGCGCGAGGAGGAGGTCGACGTCTCCAGCCAGACACCCGAGGAGCGCATTCACCACCAGATCCTCCATCGCCGGCCGGAGGGGATCGAGGCGCTCATCAACGACGTCCTCACCCGCCGCGCGGCGGTTGACGTGTTGAACCAGGTGCTGCTCCCCGCCATGAAGGACGTGGGCGACCGGTTCGGCGCGGGCGAGCTCATCCTGCCCTTCGTGCTCCAGTCGGCCGAGGTGATGAAGCGCGCCGTCACGCATCTGGAAAAGTTCCTCGACCGCGTCGAGGGCGTCACCAAGGGGACCGTGGTCCTGGCCACCGTCTACGGCGACGTGCACGACATCGGCAAGAACCTGGTCAAGACCATCCTCCAGAACAACGGGTTCACGGTCCACGACCTGGGCAAGCAGGTGCCGGTCTCGACGATCATCGAGAAGGCGGTGGCGACCAACGCCGACGCCATCGGTCTCTCGGCGCTGCTGGTCTCGACGTCGAAGCAGATGCCCTACTGCGTCGAGGAGCTCTCCCGGCGCAACCTGACCTTCCCGGTGATCATCGGCGGCGCCGCCATCAACCGGCGGTTCGGCTACAAGACCCACTTCGTGGAGGACGGCTCTCCTTACGCCGGCGGCGTGTTCTACGCCAAGGACGCCTTCGAAGGGCTGGAGGTGGTGGAGGCGCTCTCCAATCCCCAGACGCGCGCGACGATCAAGCAGACCGTGCTCACCAAGGCGGTGGCCAACCGGGACCAGCCGGTTCTGGAGCAGGCGCCGCAGACTCTGCCGCTGCGCCGCAGCAGCGTGAAGCCGGTGGAGCGGGCCCCGACTCCGCCGTTCTGGGGCACGCGGGTGCTCCCCTCCGGCTCGATCCCGCTGGCCGACCTCTGGCGGCACCTCGACCTGACCGAGCTCTACAAGCTCCAGTGGGGCGTCAAGACCAAGGGCGCCGAGTACGACCGGATGGTGAGAGAAGAGTTCGCGCCGCAGCTGGAGCGGCTCAAGGCCGAGGTGCAGGCCAACGGCTGGCTCACGCCCAAGGTGGTCTACGGCTACTTCCCCTGCCACGCCGCCGGGACCGATCTGGTCATCCTCGATCCAGCGCATCGGAAGGAGGAGCTGGCACGCCTGAGCTTCCCGCGGCAGCCCGGGGATCGGTTCCTCTGCCTGGCCGACTACTATCGGGAGGAGCCTGGGTCGGACCTCTGCGTCCTCCAGGTCGTCACCGTGGGTGACCATGCCTCCAGACTGGCCGACGAATGGCAGGAGACGGGTGAGTACAGCCGGGCGCTCTACCTGCACGGCCTGGCCGTCGAGGCGGCCGAGGCGCTGGCCGAGCACTGGCACCGTCAGGTCCGCATCGAGCTGGGCATGGCCGAAGGCCAGGGCAAGCGCTACTCCCCGGGTTACCCGAGCTGGCCGGAGCTGGCCGACCAGCGACAGATCTGGAAGCTGCTCGACCCGGAGCGGACCATCGGCGTCTCGCTCACCAGCGCCGAGCAGATGGTGCCGGAGCAGTCGACGTCGGCCATCGTGGTGCACCACCCCGAGGCGATCTACTACACGCTTCGCGCCGACCCGCCCCGCGCCGCGGAGGGGTAACTCAACGCGCCCCGCTGCTGGGTCCGGCGCTGGCGGCGGCGCTGGTGGACGACGTGGAGGTCCCGGCGCCGGCGGAGGGCGCTCCAGGACCAGCCCCACCGCCGGCAGGGCTGGTGGTGACCGTCACCGCTCGTGACGCCGCCGAGACATTGCCGGCCAGGTCGCGCGCCTTCACGTAGAAGGTGTAGCTGGTGGCAGGCATCAGCTCGCGAATCCAGGCGAACGTCCCGCTGGACGTGGCCAGCAGGAGGTCTCCGTCCTTGGCGAGCTGGTACACGTCGTAGTAGCTCACGCCGACGTCATCGGCGGAGGGGTTCCAGCTCAGGACCAAGCCGCTGGAGGTGATGGTCGAAGCAGAGGGAAGCCCCGGCGCGCTCGGCGGCGTGGTGTCCCGCTTTCCATCCGCCCCGGTCGCGGTGGTCACCACCGCGATGGCGTTGGAGGGATCGGACACGTTCCCGGCCGCGTCCTTGGCTCGGACGCTCAGGTTGTAGGCGCTGCCGGGCGAGAGCCCGGTCACCTTGGCGACCGTCGTGCTGCCCGACACGGTCGCGAGCGGACTGGCGCCGCTGTAGACGACGTAGGCGGCGACCCCGACGTTGTCGGTCGAGGCGGCCCAAGAGAGGGAGATGGAGCTGTTGGTCCTGGACGGCGCGTTGAGGCTCCTGGGAGCGCTCGGGGGCTGGACGTCGCGGGAAGAGTGGGCGGCCGGACTGATCGCGCCCGCGGTCGGGGGCGGGATCGGAACGACCGGATTGATGGTGCTCCCGGTGATGCTCCCGCCTGTGAACGCCGCCTGGATCCCGGCGAAGGCCGGCTTGGCGTAGCCCTCCTCGTCGAAGATCAGCGCAGCGCCCTGGCCCGCGAACGTGGCGGGGACCCAGGAGCGCGCGTCATCGATTCCCCAGACGGTGATCCCGACGCACTTTGGGACGGCCAGGCAGGCCTTCACGACCGCCGCGTAGTGCTCCGCCTGGTTGGCCAGGCTGGCCGGCGTGGGCGGCACCCGTAGCCGGACGTCGAGCTCGGTGATCGCGACCTCGACGCCCAGGTCCACGAACCGCTGGAGATTGGCCTGCAGGTCGCGGGGGGCGCCGGCGCTGGTCAGGTGGGCCTGGAAGCCGACGCCGTCGATCGGGACTCCCTGCGCCCGGAGGCCCTTCACCAGCTCGTACATCGCGTTGCTCTTCGGGTTGCGCCCCTCGATGTTGTAGTCGTTGATGTAGAGCTTGGCGTTCGGATCGGCCGCGCGCGCCGCCTTGAACGCCTCGGCCACGTAGCCAGGACCGAGCGCGCTGGAGATCGACCAGCTCCGAAGGCTGCCGTCCTCGTTGAGCGGCTCGTTCACCACGTCCCACGCGAAGACCTTGCCGGCGAAGTGCTGCGCCACCCGGGTGACGTGGTTGACCATCGCCGCGCCCATGTTGGTCGGGTTCAGACCCTGGACCCAGTTCGGCAGCTGGCTGTGCCAGACCAGCGTGTGGCCACGGACCTTCTGCTTGTTGGCCTGGGCGAACGCGACGACCTCGTCCCCGCCAGCGAAGTCGAACTGCCCCTGGTTCGGCTCGGTGGACTCCCACTTCATGGCGTTCTCGGGCGTCACGCAGTTGAACTGCGTCGCCGCGATGGAACCGTAGCTCGGGATGCCGGCGTGACCGGGATGAAAGGCGCACCCAAAGTAGATACCGGCCGTGCTGGCCAGGGTGCGCAGCGAAGGTCCGGGGGGCGGGGGGCGGGCCGGCGCCGCGAAGGCTGGAGCCGCCAGCGTCAGCGAGCATGCAGCCAGCGCGATCTTCACCCATGGCATAGGCCCCAGGTCCCGTGAGCCTGCGCTGCGGCCAGGATTTTGCTGGGCCATGATCAC
>Ga0302323_100003873_pt1 | contig 12174 bp, 6 predicted proteins | sample Fen_T0_3_FD_201950 | JGI IMG/M metagenome (GOLD analysis project Ga0302323, IMG submission 201950) | Peat permafrost microbial communities from Stordalen Mire near Abisko, Sweden - Fen_T0_3 | ecosystem: Environmental > Terrestrial > Soil > Wetlands > Permafrost | place: Sweden: Abisko... | reverse complement strand
CAGGGGACCGACGGAATCTATCGGCAGCTCTTCGACACCACGCAACTTCCCAGCTACGCCATCTTCCCCAGCATCTCCTTCCGCGCTCAGGATGTGCTTGGGAATGAGTCCTCGGTGGGATACCTCGTCTCGCTCGACAACACGCCACCTATCCTGGATCTCGATCCGCCGGCCAACTTCCAACTCTTCAAGAACGACGGAACGTGTAGCTGGCCATTCGATCCCGTGGGACCTGATGCCATTGATGACGGCTCTGTGGTCACCCAGCTTTTCGATATCCGCGCTCGCGTCGAGGACAGAGGCAACAAGCCGCTCACGGGCACGGCCGATTTCGTGCCCATTGCCGCCGTGGATCCGGCCAGCGTGAAGGTTCTCATTCTCGATGACACCTCGTTGCCCTTGGTGGTCGATACCTCGGATCCACCGGACGGATTCTGCGACGATGTCAACCCCGACCTTGCACCCTCGGTTTCCCCGAAGTCCGCCAAAGACGCCCAGCTTATCGACATGGTGTCCCTGCCCGCCAATCAGGGGACTGGTGATTTCACCCACGAACCTGGATCGAGTTGTTCGGGAAGGGACGCGAGCTCACCCGCTGCCTTGTGTGACACGACCTATAGCCCGCGTAAGAACCAGGCCATGACCTATTCGCTTGGCTACGCCACCTCGCTTCCATCGATCTGGACCATCGCTCCCATCGTCAATGATGGTTTGGCGTGCGCAGGACGCCAGTTTGATGCCTCGAACAATCTCAAGGACGGCTGGGCGTGCGTGGCCGTGGAAGCGAGCGACAAGTTGGGCAACAAACAGGTGTCGCGGCCGATCCGCATTTGCGTGGTCGCCACCCCTGGGAGCACTGCGTGCACCGCGATCCCATCCGGCGGTGCCGACATTGCCAGCATCGCGATCCCGCCGACCTTGTCCGCTGCCGTCGTGGTCACCACCAAGACACCCGTCTTGGGTCGTGGAGGGGCTGCTGTTGCCAAGGGCGATACCTTGGTGTTTTCAAATGTCTCACCCGCTGGGATTGCGGGTGTCGGTGGCAGCCAAACGGTCAATCCCTTGGACAGCACGGGAACCCAGTTCAGCCTGACGGATGTGCCAGTCTCACCGATCGATCTCTGGATACCCGTCGCGGATCCGAACACCGCGGGCGCCGTCAAAGTTGGGGACACCGCCTACGTGTTCAAGGGAACCGTTGGGTTCGTGTTCCAGGACGCCTCTCCGATTCAGATCACCGGGACCGATCTTGCCAGTGTCACGGGTCCAGTCTTTCTGCTCACGAATGAGACCAAACCCGTGACCGGTGATCGCCTGTGGCCCATCGACAACGTCCAAGCCAATGGCTTCAGCCTGACGGACACCAAGGTGACCTTGACGGGCTTTGCCACGGCGGCATCGGTCCTCCCCAACTGCACGGGAACTGTCGTCAAGCAGACCTCGGGCTCGACGGTGGATGCGACCAAGCCGTGCAAGCCGTGGGCTTCGTTCTCGAAGTACGAAGCGTTGTACCTGAAGTAGCGGCCGGACCGGTCGCTACCAGGACTTGATGTCGAGACCGCGGGCCACACGCTCGCGGGTGCGGGCGGGCGGCTTGCCGTACCAGGCGGTCTTGGCGGCGGGCGCGGCTTCCAGCTCGAAGGGAATGAAGAGCAACTTGAGGAAGCGGTTGCGTCCGATGCGCTCCCAGCCCACGACGCCGAGCAGCGCTTCCCACATGTAGTCGCCTGGGCGTTTGATTTCCGATTCCCAGAACGGAAACACGAACAGGTGCGAGGTGCCGGTTTCGCCGCCGCGGCCCTTGCGGTAGTAGATGTTGGGGAACACGTAGGTCGTGTCCGAGGTGGGCCGTTTCACGCCGACATAGAAGGGGAACACCACCGTGGTGCTGCGCTCTTCGCTCCAGAAGCGCCAGAGCAGCGGGAAGGCGATGGTGGTGCTGTCGGTGGGGCTGCTGTAGCGGAAGAAAAGCGGCGCGACAGTCGTGCTGGTGCCGATGGCTTCGTTGCGGTAGCGGAAGAAGAGCGGCAGCACCATGGTGAAGCGGCTCTGGTGGTAAGAATGGAAATCGTAGACCAGGGGCAGGCCCAGGGTCGTGGACGAGGTGATGTTGCTACTATGCCAGAGCAGCAGGAACCACGTGCTGAGCGAGCGATCCGGGCTGGTGCGCGAGTAGTGCAGCAGCGGCGGAATGACCAGCGTGCGCGCGTCGGTCGCTTTGTCGCGATGGTAGAACCAAACCGGGAACAAGCTGTTGAAGCTGGACCGGGGGTTGTCGCGCGAGAAGAAGAGCCCAGCCGCGGCATACCACCACAGGCTGTCGGGCGTGCTCTTGTAGCCAAACGGCAGCGTCAGCAGGGCCTGCGAGCGTGGTGCGTGGCGCTCGTAGAAAAGCGGCATGAGGGCGTTGCTGGCGGAAGCGTTCTGCGGGTCTCTCGAGTACCAGGCAAGGGGCAGGATGCCGCGGGTCCGTTCGCTGCCCTCGTGTGCCCAGTACAGTGGACCCGCCAGCGTCGTCGACGTGTTGGCGCGCCTGTCGGCGAAGTGCCAGAAGAGCGGAAAGAGAGCGGCCGTACTATTGTTCTCGTCGCGGCTTTGGTACCACAGGGGTGCCAGCCGCAACATGTCGTTGCCCTGGTTCGACTGGTAGTAGAGCCAGGAAACGATCCGGCGGTCGTCGCTCTGGCGATTGGTGTGCGAAACGAACAGCGGCGTGACAAGCAGGTCGCGCTTGGGGGTGTGCGCGGAAAGAAAGAGCGGAAGCAGACCCGAGGACGAACCGTTCGGCGAATGGTGGGAGAAGTAGGGCCCGACCACGGTGGTGTGGGAAGTCGGGGAATTCGACAGCCACAGGAAGGGGAGGAACGTGTCGAGGTTGTAACCATCATTCTTGCGCAAGCGGAAGAACGTGGGGAAGACGTAGGTGCCTTGCTCTTGCGGGTTCTGGTAGCGGGCCCACAAGGGAAAGAGAGAGCGCGCCTGGTGGCCGGGGCCGTCGGTCGCAAGGTAGGGCCCCCACATGCGGGTGCGCTCGCCGGTGTCGAGCTGGGTGTGGTCGAGGAAGAGCAGCGGAATCGCGCGTGCGGCGACGGTCTTGTTGCGGTACCAGAAATAGGGGCCGGCGAAGCCAGCCTGCTTTTCAGGGGTGCGCGTCCAGGCCGCCAGGGGCGAGGCGAACACGGTGGCGACCGCGTCCCTGCGGTAGTGGAAGAGCGGGAAGAGCGTCAGGCTGGTCTCGTCGCTGCCGCCGGGCTTGGCGCCGCGGCGGTAATGAAACAGCGGGAAGAAAGCGTCCGTGGTCTCGCCGCCTTCCGTGCGATGCAGGTAGTTGGCAACCACGGTGGTTGTCCGATCTTTGGCGTCGTCGCGAAACCACCAGAACACTGGGAACAGGGCAAAGTGGCGCCGATTGCCGCCGCCGCCCCAGAAGAGCAGGGGCGGGATGCCCGAGTCGTAACCTTTGGGATCCGCGTGGCTGAAGTAGAGCGGCGTGATGGTGGTCGCGGTGTGCGTGCGCTGGTCGACCAGGTTCCAGTAGAAGGGAAACTGGAAGCGGTAGCTACCTTGGTCGTCCCGCCCAGAGAAATAGAGAAGGGGAAAGACCATGGTGGTCGAGGCGGCCTTGTCCGAGGAGGCGTAGTACAGCGGGAAGAATAGGCTGGAAATCGCGTCGGCCTTGCGGAACCGCCAGAACAGCGGGAAGACGATGGCGTGGCTGCGATCCTTGCGGCTGCCGAAGAAAGCCAGGGGAAAAAGCCCGTCACTCGATCCGCCATCGGCGAAGCTACGGTGGTAGACCCACAACGGGAAGAATCCGGCCGCGGTCAGCTTCTCGTCGGGCGAATTGCGCCGAAAGTAGAAGGGCAAGAGCGCATGCGCGGTGGCGCCGGTGGCGGAGTCGCGGAAGTGCCAGAAGAGCGGGAAGAGCGCGTTGGTCGTGCCCGCGGGATCGTCGCGGTGGTAGTACGGACCGAGGATGGTGGTGTGCGCGTCGTTTGGGATGTCGTGGTGGTGGTAGTAGATGAACTCGTAGTCGATCTCGCCGGTCTTGTCGCGCCAGTAGAGGAGCGGCGGGATAAGCATGGTCAGGTAGCGCGCACCCGCCTTGTCGTCGCGTTGGTAGGTGCCGGTCGGCCACAGATGGAAGGCCTTGGCGCCGTTGTCGTTGCTCTTGCGAAAGTAGAGAGGCAGGACGAGTTGCCAGTTCGAGCCGGCCTTCTGGTCACTGGACCACCAGCCCAGGAGCGCGAAGGTGCCGATGGACGAGCCCTTGCTGCGGAAGTGGAAGAGCGGCGGCAGGATGGTCGTGCTGGCGCCGGGTGAGCGGAAACTCCACAGCAGCGGGAAGAGCACGTCGTAGCTCGACGCCTTCGAGCGGCCGTACCAGTAGAGCCACAGGTACGCGCCATTGGTCGCCGTGTTTTCCACCGACGAGTAGCCGAGCAGCGAGGCGAAGGTGCCGCCGGTCGGCGTGGCATTTTGGTAGAAGAACGGGATCGAGAGGAGGCTCTTGTCGTCCTTGGTCCGCCAGTAGAAATTGAGCGGCACCGCGTAGGTGAAGGCCGAGTTTTTTGAACGCGTGGAAATGGCGAAGGGGAAGAGCAGGTCGAACTTCGACTCGGGGGTGCGGGTCCAGAAATAAAGCAGGAACCACATACCGAAGGCCTTGCCATGGTCCGGATCGCCGACCTTGAACGACGCCAGTGGCGGCGCGGCCCAGCCGAACTTGGTCGACATGTAGAACAGCGGCCACAGCGCCCAGGAACGTGCATCGGGCTGCGTGGTCTGCGCGTAGTTCAGGACGACCGTGACCACCCGCTGTTTAAGGTGGTCTTCCACGCGCCAGTAGAAGGGCGCAACGATTTGCGTGTGGCTCTCGGGGCTCCAGAAGTGGAAGTAGAGCGGCGCCACCACGCGATGGCCGGGGTTGCCCCGGTTGGAGAAATAGAACGGGATGAAGGCCGTGCTGCGCCCTTCCTTGCGGTAGAGCAGAATGTCGATGGCCCGTTCGAAGGGCTGGCAGGTGCCCTGCTCGCAGATGGTTTGCGCGGGGCACTCGTCGTCGCGCGTGCAGGCCTGTTGCTTGCCGGCGGCAGACGGGGCGGGCTGCGATGTAGTTTCCGGCTTCGTCTCGGCCGCTGGCGTGGTCGCCGCCTTGGGGGGCGCCGCCTGGGGCGCGGGCAAACTGTCGGGCGCGGCCTCGGCCTGCGCCGTATGGAAGGGCAGCAGGGGCTTCGCCGCAGGATGGGCGAAGGGGTCAAGATTGGTCGAGGCTGCGGCGACCAGCGGCGATAGCCACAGCACCGCGCAGCCAAGCGCGGTCAAGCAGGGGAGGGTAAGACGAGGTTTTTTCATCCGTGCGCGGGACCGTCGAGGTGGCCCTGCCCGACTACTGCGGAGGCAACATCTTCCATTCGCTGTTTTCTCGCACGAAAGGAATGTCCACGGTCTCGGAATCTTCGCCCTTTTGCCGGGTCACCTTCAGCGTCGCGTTTTCGCCTTTGATGGTCGAGCCCTTGAAGCTGAACTTGGTGCCTTCCACTTCCTTCTGCATCTTCTTGAGGCCGTCGGCCACCTGGCCGACCTGCATGGCCAGCATGCCCTGGAACATGAGCGCATAGCAGTCGACGACTTTCTCCAGGCTGCCCTCGGCGAGCGACTTGCGCCAGCGATCGAAGGTCTTTTCCGGCGTGGAAAACTCGGCGCGCGGCGCGGGCATCTGGAAGGTGATGCTCTTGATCTTCTCCTTGGGCACCTTGACCGTGGATCCCTGCGACTCGACCGAGTACACACCGTCGTAGTAATGGACGATCTTCGCGCTCATCTTGGTCTTGTCGAGCAGCTCGATGACCTCGGCGTGGGCCGGGCGAACCGTCGCGAAGATCGCCAAACTAGCCAGAAAGAAACTAACCACAGAGGACACGGAGGACACAGAGAGAAGAAGGGTTCGGATCCTGGATCCTGGAACCCGTCCTTCTTCGCTCCGTCCGTTCTCTGTGTTCTCTGTGTTCTCTGTGGTGAAAATCGTCATGGGGTCCTAGGGAAGAAGAATGCCGGGGGCGGGGAATTTTCGGGTCACTTCGAGCACCTCGGCCAAGACCTTGTCCGTGGTGTCGTCGTCCGGCTTGCCTACCACGCGGTCGATCCATCCTGCGATGAGTTTCATCTCTGCTTCGCCCATGCCTCGGCTGGTGATCGACGGGGTGCCCAGGCGGATCCCGGACGGGTCGAACGGCTTGCGCGTGTCGTAGGGCACCGAATTGTAGTTGAGCTCCAGGCCGGCCTTGTCGAGCGCCTTGGCGGCGATTTTTCCAGAGACGTTCTTGTTAGTCAGGTCGACAAGGATGAGGTGGTTGTCGGTGCCGCCCGAAACGACCTGGAAGCCGCGGGCCATCAGCTCGGCGGCCAGCACCTTGGCGTTGGCGACCACATTGTGCGCGTACTGCTTGAAGGCAGGCTGCGCGGCCTCGTTGAGAGCCACGGCCAGCGCTGCCGTGTTGTGCACGTGGGGGCCCCCCTGCAAACCGGGAAACACGGCCTTGTCGATGGCCGAGGCGAAGGGCTGCTTGCACATCAGCATACCGCCACGCGGACCGCGCAGGGTCTTGTGCGTGGTGGTACTGACCACGTCGGCGAAGGGCAGCGGCGTCGGGTGCGCGCCGCCCGCGACCAGGCCCGCGATATGGGCGATATCGACCGCGAAGCGCGCGCCGATCTCCTTGGCGATCTCGGCGAAGGCGGCGAAATCCCAGTGGCGCGAATAGGCGGTGCCGCCGGCCCACAGGAGCAGCGGCCGCTCGCGGCGGGCGATGTCGCGGACTTCGTCCATATCGATGCGGCCGGTATCCTTGCGCACGCCGTACTGGACCGACTGGAAGAACTTGCCCGTGATGGAAACGTTCCAGCCGTGGGTCAGGTGCCCGCCCATGGGCAGGGCCAGGCCCATGACCTTGTCGCCCGGCTTGAGAAAGGCGAGGTAGACCGCCAGGTTGGCCGGCGAGCCCGAGTAGGGCTGCACGTTGGCGTGCTCGGCCCCGAACAGCGCGCAAGCGCGGCTGGTGGCCAGTTCTTCGAGTGGATCGACGTTCTGCTGGCCTTCGTAGTAGCGCTTGCCGGCGTAGCCCTCGCTGTACTTGTTGGTGAATACCGAACCCGAGGCTTCGAGCACGGCGCGCGAGACGTAGTTCTCCGACGGAATCAGACGGATCTTTTCGGCCTGGCGACGCTCTTCGGCGCGCACCAGGTCAAAGACCTTGGGATCCGAGAGTGACAGCGGTTCATCGACGACCTTCATGGCTCGCAAGCTAGTCTGCCAAGGGGGCAGAGTCAACGCGCACGAGAAGTTCAGGCCACAAGCAAATTTTTTCGCGCGTGCAAGCAACTTCTTTTCGGCCGGACCGAGAACCTACGTGTCCTTTTCAACACCCACTAGGAGGCCCGACCATGAACCCGAACCGCAACTTCTTCCGCCCCGTTTCCTTCTCGACTTGTCTCGCCGCCGCGCTCGCCCTGCTGGCCACCGTGGCCAGCTGCGATGCCGACCACGCCGCCCAGCCCGATGAGGGCGGACAGGCCATGCTTTCGCTGGCCGCCATCCCGGACAATGTGACTTGTATTCGCGTCACGGCGGCCGGCGAGTTCCGCTCCTCGGTCAGCGACTTCGACGTGGTGCCAGGCGACACCCTGACCCAGGCCTTGACCGGACTTCCGGTGGGTGCGGTGGTCTTCTCGGCCAACGCCTACGCCGCGGCCTGCGACAGCGTCACCAAATCAACCATTCCCATGTGGATCAGCGACCAGAAGACCGTCAACCTGGTGCAAGGCAAGAGCTCCAGCGTGACGCTGACCCTGTACAAGAACGGCCGCGCCAAGGTCACGGTGGAATTCGCCGACCAAGAAGACGGCGGCACGGACGCAGGCTCCGCGGACGGTGGAACGCCCAGCGGTGGCTAGCGCCCGATCCACTGCACAAACGGCAGAGGGGCAGGCCATGCCCCTCTGCCTTGTTGCGTGAGCCATCGACGTGGCCAATCTGCAATGATAGGGTCCGGTCAGAAGCGAGCCAGCAGTCAGCATGTCAACACCCAAAGAGCTCATTGGAACCCAGCTTGGCCGCTACAGCATTGTCGAGCACCTGGCGACCGGCGGCATGGCGGAAATCTTCTTGGCTCGCCAAGAAGCCATGGGCAGGTTCAAGAAGGATCTCGTCCTCAAGGTGCTGCAAACCCGCTGGGAAGAGCACCCCGAGGTGGTTGACATGTTTCTGGCCGAGGCGCGCATCTCGGCGCTCATGAACCATCCCAACATCGTGGATGTGTTCGACGTGGCCGAGGACAAGGGCCGCCATTTCATCGCGATGGAGCATATCTCGGGCCGTACCTTGACCGAGCTGGCCAAGCGCGCGATCCAGGTGACCAAGTCGATTTCGGTCGAGGTCGGCGTCTTCATCGCGGCCGAGATCGCTAGTGCACTGTCGTACATGTATGACGGCCACGGCGGTATCCGTGAGCCTTTCCGCGTGGTCCACCGGGACATCTCGCCGACCAATGTGCTCATCGGTACGACCGGCCAGGTGAAGCTGATCGACTTCGGCATCGCCCGGCAGGGGCTGTCCGTGGTCCAGGAATCGGGCGCACGTCCGGGCAAGGTCACGTACATGTCGCCCGAGCAAGTGCGGGGCGCGCCCATCGACGGACGCTCGGACATCTTCTGCCTAGGCACGATTCTGTATGAAATCACCCTGGGCCGGCGCTTGTGGCGCGGCCCGCGCGAGGTGGCGGTCAAACGCATTGTCGAGGAGCGGCCCAAGCCGCCGACCTTCGTGCGCCGCGACTATCCGGCCGACTTGGAACTTATCGTTCTGCGCACGCTGGAAAAGAAACCCGAGGATCGCTACCAATCCGCCACCGAGCTGCACGAAGATCTGCAGAATTTTCTGGCAAGCTCCAGCGCCCACCTGCGTAACAACTTCCAGATGGCGGACTACGTGGCCAAGATCTTTTCGGAGGAGGCGGACGCGCTCATCTCCGACTCCGGCCGGCGACGGGCCGAGGCTTTCTTTGAGGTCAGTAATAGTGCGGATGCCGATCAGTCGGACTTGGATTTCGATGTTCAGCAGTCCGAGGGGCCGGGGGCGGCCCTGGCGCGGTCGCTGCGCGCTTCGGCGCTCGGCGTGTGGGCCGAGAGCGGAACATCCGGACAGACCGACCCGACTGCGAACACCACGAAGGGTCAGGAAGAGGTTTTGGTGCAAAGCGTTGGCAAGGTTGCCAAGGACGCTGCCGAACCCTTGTTCTCCGAATCGGCAAGCGATCTTGAGAAAGCCGCGAAAGCGGACACCAGCGCCAAGGTCGAGGCAAAGCCGAGCCCGGAGAGCGCCAAGCTCGCCACGACGGAAAAGAGAGAAGCGCAAAGGCCGCACGACGAAGTTCCCGACCGGGTACCCAGGCGTTGGAATGGGGTCGTGGTTACCGGAATTGTTCTAGCGGCGACCCTGGCCGCGGGTTTTCTTTGGTGGCTGCGTGGATTCTAGGTGCCTTTACTTCTTCGGAAAACAGCCGACCTCTGGATCGCCAGGGTGCATCGCCCGCTGGGGCTGTGCTACCCTGACGAACCGAGGAGTTACCAGGATCTAGGATGAAGTTCGTCTGCGACCGCTGTCAGACCCGCTATTCGATCGCGGATGAAAAGGTCAGACAGAAAATCCTGCGTATTCGCTGCAAAACCTGCGGCAATGTCATCGTCGTCCAAGACGAGCACGGCAGGGCTTCGGGTGGTGAGGCTGCCGCGCATGGGGCGGATCCTACCGAGCACTTCGAGTCGGCGAAGACGGATGCGACCAGCATCCCCAAGACGGTTCCATCCAGCGCACCCAAGGCAGTGCCATCGAGTCGCCCCAGGCCCGCGCCCTCGAGCGCGCCCAAGGCAGCGCCAGCGAGCCTTTCCAGGACAGGTTCGGCCAGCGCCTACAAGGCGCCGCCATCCAGCGGTCTCAAGGTTGCATCGGCGCCGAAGGCTAGTCCGGGGGGCCCGCCACCGCCGCCCCCTGCCGCCGCGGTCGAACATGATCCTTTGGGTGGTCGCGTGGAGTGGTACTTGGCCGTGGGTGGCGTTCGCAGCGGACCGTTCTCTCGCGTGGAGGCCGCCCAGAAGATTCTGACCGCCGAGCCGGGCAAGACCGTGCATGTCTGGAAAGAGGGGATGCCGGGGTGGAAACCGTCGGAAGAAGTTTCCGTCATCGCCCGGGAGCTGAGCCTGCTGAGACCACCGCCGCCGCCACCGCCTGAGCCGGTGAAGCCGGCGGTACCCGCGGCCGGTTCGGCCCCGAAGGTTGCGGCCATGCCGCCTGCCGTGGCCAAAGCCGCCAAGGCGCAGGAGCCACAGTCGCTCTTCCCCGGTAAGCCGCTCACGCCAGCGCCCGCAAGCATTTCCGATTCCATGGACTTGGCCGTGGATACCAATTCCGGTGCGTTTTCCGACATCACCACCAAGAAGGCGAAGAAGATCCAGGATCTGGCCAACGAGCCGGGCAAGGGCAGCTTCGCCGACGTCACAACCAAAAAGAACAAGAACCTGCGCGCGATGGAGGCCGAACCCTTGTTCGCCACGGCGCCTGCCTTTTCCGAGGCCGAGCGGACGCCGCCCCCTGTGCACCCGCTGCCGCCTGTGCACCTGCCGTCCCCCTTGGCCGCGAAAGCCGCCGAGCCGCCGCATCCTTCTACTAGCTCGTCGAAATTGCCAGTCGCCGTTCGCGTTAGTCAAACCAACTTGCCGGTCGCCGTGCCACCGAGTTCCTTCAAGGCGCCCGTTGCCTCGGCTGTCAGCCCGCTGGCGACCCCTGCCGCGGCACCACCCAGGCCTTTCGTTGTACCTGCCGCGGTCGTCCCCAGCCAGATCGGCTCGCCAACCGCATCTGTTTCGTCGGGGATCGCCAGCGCGGCCACCAGTTCGTCGGCCATGCCAGCTGCGCCGGCCGGTTCACTGGCCCAATCCGACCTGGGCAGTTTCTCCGACGTGATTCGGGCCGTGGCGGAAAGTGACCCGCCGGCCAGCTCTGCGCAGGATTTTGCAGCGCCCCTCACGTCACTCGACTATTCGACGTTTCCACAACCGATTTCCCAGGAGACTCAGGCCCCCAAAGGCCTCGCGCGCCCTGGCCTGAAGTACGTGGTGGCGGCTTGTGTGATCGTGGGCTTGGTCATTTTGATTGTCATGGTGACCTTGCGCATGGACGCTCGAAAGGTCGTCGAGCCCGAGCCCACGCCCGTCCCAGCAAAGGAGCAGGTCGCGGACGAACCGCCGAAACCGACTGCCGTCGAGTCGCCCAAGCCCGCGCCGGTTGTCGAAGAGAAGCCAACCCCGGCCACGCGCGGCTCGGGCAAGCACGGTTCTGGCAAGTCGGGACGCCATATGGATGTGGGGCCCGCACCCGAGCGCCAGCCCACGCCGAAGCAGCCGGCCAAGACAGAGCTGGTGGCGCGGCCCAATCCCTTCGACGAGGCCAAGGCGGTGTCGCAATCGCAGATCAGCGGGGTGGTGCGCAACAAGTCCAACCAGGCCGCGTTGAAGTCGTGCTACGAGCGCGCGCTGAAGATGGACAACCACCTGACCAGCGGGCGCATCGACGTGACGGTTTCCGTCGGAACGTCGGGGGTTGTGCAGCGGGTGGTCATCAATGCACCCTCTAGCTTCATTCTGGTCGAGCCGTGCATCAAGAGCGCCGTCAAGCGTTGGGTCTTCCCGCCCAGTCCCGAGGAATACGGGACCAACTTCCCGCTCATCATGCAAGGTGGAATGTAGACCCGAGCGGTCCGCATTCGCGCTGCTACACTTCGGCCGATGTCACCGACTTCCCACCGCCATCCCTACGCGGCATTCCTGGCGCAGGTGCAGAAACCGTCGCGCTACACCGGCGGCGAATACGGCGAGCGCCGAATCGATCTTGAGGCGGCGCGGGCGCGCGTGTGCCTGGCCTTTCCCGACGTCTACGACATCGGGATGTCGCACCTCGGGACCAAGATCCTGTACGGGCTGCTCAACAAGGCGGACGGCATCGCGTGCGAGCGCGTGTTCGCGCCCTGGCTCGACATGGAAAAGGAGCTGCGCAGCCGGTCGCTACCGCTCTACACCCTGGAGACGGCAAGTCCGCTTGGTGTCTTCGACATCCTCGGATTT
>Ga0302323_100003872_pt1 | contig 12175 bp, 12 predicted proteins | sample Fen_T0_3_FD_201950 | JGI IMG/M metagenome (GOLD analysis project Ga0302323, IMG submission 201950) | Peat permafrost microbial communities from Stordalen Mire near Abisko, Sweden - Fen_T0_3 | ecosystem: Environmental > Terrestrial > Soil > Wetlands > Permafrost | place: Sweden: Abisko... | reverse complement strand
GTTGCGTCTTGGCAATTTTGTGAACCGGCTGATACGCTATAGCGGCAACATTGATGTCTATATTTTAGGTTCAGATATTCAGTCGAAAGACAGGTATAAGGAAAAAGTCTCTTTACCATCTTTCACCTCCAATATCCGGCAATATTTAGTCGCGTCATTAACCGTTATCCTGACTACTCTCATCTGTTTACTTCTAAAAAGATTTATTGGTTACCAGGTTGTATCATATGTTTTGCTATTTGTTGTCTCGGCCCTTGCATTTTTTATCGGTACAGGACCGATACTTATGGCTGCAACAATGAGCGCACTTATCTGGGATTTCTTTTTCATACCCCCTCCATATACTTTGCATGTTGATAAACCGGAGGACATGCTGATGCTCATAATGTTTTTCATTATCGCTTTATTGAGCGGGGTTCTTACATCAAGGATAAGGAGACAGGAGAAGAAGATTAGGATTCGTGAGGAACGTACAAATGCCCTATACCAGCTTACAAGGGAACTCTCTACTGCCACTGGAATAGAGGAGGTTATTACTATTGCAAAAAACGACATTAAAAAATATTTTAATCTGGAAAGCCGTATTTTGCTTAAAAATGATGCAAATGACCTCGAATATACAAGTAAGAAAAACGGAAATTTCACCATTTCAAAAAATGATATGAGTGTTGCTTCATGGACGTTCCAACACTCTACAAAGGCTGGAAAATACACTGACACTTTACCATCATCAAATTATACTTTTTACCCTCTGAAAGGAAATCAAATGAACCTTGGGGTTATTGCAATTCAACAGAAAATTGTATTTACCCAGGGTGAAGAACAATTCTGGGAAGCTTTTATCTCTCAGATATCCGGAAAGTTTGAACGTGAATACCTGCGCAATATGGCTAAGCAGGCCTTTTTATTAAACGAATCTGATAAGCTTTATAAAACCCTTTTTAACTCCATTTCTCACGAATTAAGGATACCTGTTGCAACAATTATGGGTGCTTCAGACTCATTGCTTACAACAAAACATACGGAGGAAATATCCAGGGAACTTTCCAATGAAATATTCAAAGCATCAAAAAGATTGAACCGCCTTATAGAAAATCTTCTGAATATGTCAAGACTGGAGAGCGGAAGGATAACCCCGCGGCTGGATTGGTGCGATATTCATGATCTCATAAATAAAGTCACCGAAAGTCTTCAGGATGAACTTAAACCATTTACCATTCATGTGGTTATTCCTGATGATATGCCTTTTGTCAAGCTAGACTTCGGATTAATGGAACAGGTGCTTTATAATCTGATCTATAATGCTACACAGTATGCTTATACATCTACAAATCTTCGGGTTAAAGCATTCTACGACAATGGAATATTGACTCTTCAGGTTATGGATAGAGGTCCGGGCTTTCCCGCTAATGAAATATCACTTATCTTTAACAAGTTTTACAGAGTCGAAGGATCAAAAGCAGGAGGTACCGGATTAGGTCTATCAATTGCCAAAGGTTTTACAGAAGCTCACAAAGGATCAATATCAGTTGAAAACAGGGAAAATGGTGGGGCTAAGTTCACAATTAAAATACCGACTGAAATTCCTCCGACAGATCTGGGAGAAAAACAAATATTGAATGAACTTACCCGAGACAATACTGGTAATTGATGATGAAGTGCAGATTCGACGACTGCTTGAAATAACATTGTCATCAAACGGTTTTAAGATTTATGAGGCTACTACCGGCAAGGAAGGTCTTGTTGCAGCCGCAACACAGCATCCTTCACTTATTATTCTTGATCTTGGTTTACCGGATTCGGATGGGATAGAAATCCTGAAAAAAATCAGGGAATGGTATCTGAAGCCTATAATTGTTCTTTCAGTAAAGAACTCTGAAGATGATATAATCAATGCCCTTGATAACGGGGCAAATGATTTCATTACCAAACCTTTCAGAACTATGGAGCTTCTGGCCCGTATAAGGGTTGCGCTCAGGCATAGCCCTGGTAATGAAGTTAATCCGATTCTTGTATTTGGTTCTATTACCATTGACCTGGTAAATCACACCGCCCGTAAGAACGATGAGATTCTAAAATTAACATCCACTGAGTTTTCATTGCTTGCGCTCCTTGCAAAAAATTCTGGAAGGGTATTGACTCATCAGGCTATTTTAAAAGAGATATGGGGATTCGGATATATTGGACAGACACAATATTTGAGAGTTTTTATTGCTCAGCTCAGAAAGAAGATCGAAGACGATCCGGCAAAACCAAAATTTCTTATAACAGAATCAGGGATCGGATACAGGTTCCATGAATGAATGTTTTTTAACCACAAAGGTCACAAAGTGTTAAGAACTAAGTGCGCAAAGAAATCATCTGGATGTTCTTGACTTTGTGTTCTTTGTGCCTACTTTGTGTTCTTAGTGGTTAATGGATTTCATTTTTAGTTCAGAACTCAATAATCTTCTCCACCCTGTTGCTTTTAAGATACTGCTTCAGAATGACCTGAATATCGCTGTTGTCACGCGATGGTTTTATGCATTCGTGTACCGCGGAAAGTCCGAAGCCCATATCATTAATGTTAAAATATCCCCAACCTGCATATTTCCCGTTTACGATCTTCACAGCACAACGTTCCTCATTTTCACGTCCTTTATCGATAATAAAGAAATTACGTCTGGTAAAGATGAATTCTTCTGAAGCTCTGGTTGCCCTTTCGTTATAATCCTGCGGAGATTCCTTACCGATACATGCCCCTTTGCAGATTCCGACCTGATAATGGAAACAGGCTCCTTCAGTATCGTACAGACCCGATAACTTCTGACAAAGACTAAATGTTTCAATGAGAGAACCCAGTTTCGATTTGGCTTTTTCCTTCGAAGTGAAAACTGAAACGGGGATTTCATCATCGTTAATTTGCCCGTACCGGTAATTCAGGTATCCATTATTATCAATATAACTGAAAATGCCCCACTGAAATCCGGTCCGGCGTTGTGCCCTGTTATAAACAGGTTTATTAAGCTTAATCTCAAAAGATTCTTTCAGTAGTGCAATGAGCTCGCTTCCGGTTGGTTCCCAGTATATGTCAGCAATAAGATCGCGCATTTCCATAGCCCGGTTGGTTGAATTATTTGATAAATGAGTATTTATTCTCTGCAGAAGATTACGGCTCTTTCCGATATATATCAGGTCACCATTCTCATTATAAAAATAGTAAACGCCGGGTTCTTCAGGGATACTTTCAACTTTAGTAAGATCGAGTTTTGGATTTAACTTCGATACCCTGGTGTTTTTTAAAAGTGATGATCTCCCTCCATTTATTTCAATATCCTTAGATATGAGAATCTCGAAAAGCTTAACTGTAGCAAGAGCATCACCTGCCGCTCTGTGTCTTCCGTTTATTGAAATATTCAGATCGTTGCAGATATTGCCTAAACTGTAAGACCTGTGACCTGGAATAAGCTTCCTGCTGAGTGCAACGGTATCAAGGATGTTTCTCCTGAAATTGAAGCCGAGAGATTTATACTCCTGCCTTATGAATGAATAATCAAAACGTGCGTTATGAGCAACAAAAGTCCTGCCTTCGGTGAGTTCAATTATTGTTTTGGCAATTTCATAAAAGCGAGGGGCTTCTTCAACCATTTCATTGGTGATCCCGGTAAGGCTTGTAATAAAGTACGGAATATTCCTTTCAGGGTTAACCAGTGAAACAAATTCTCCTGTAATCTTATTTCCATCATGCAGATAGACAGCGATTTCAGTGATTTTTTCAATACGTGAACTTCCACCTGTTGTCTCAATATCAATAATCGCGTACATCTGTTGAACTCTCGGTTGGATTGTAGCTGCGAATATAGTGAGAATTGAGGGCAGATTAGCCGATAGTTTGTATTTTTATGATGCAAAAAAAACTGAAATAATGAATGAATGCTACGGGAAAAAATTTGTTCTTAACGGGAATCTTCAATCATCTGAAATGTTCGATAATTCACTGGTCTATGAAGGTGATTCTGTTTACGAGGTCCTGAGAATGATCAAGGGTGCTCCAATCTTTTTTTCTGATCATATGGAAAGACTGACAACCAGTGTAAAACTGCAGAGAAAGGAGTTACTTGCTGATATCCCTGCCATTAGAAAAGCTATTATACAACTTACCCGTTCTGACAAAATGCGGGAATCGAATCTTAAGATTGTTTTTAACTACAATAATGGCACGACCAATTTTCTTATCTATTTTATTGAACCTATTTATCCGACTGATCTTCAGTATAGGAGAGGGGTAAAGGGCATACTTTTTTTTGCAGAACGCAAAGATCCGGAATCAAAAGTAATTAATCATAAACTGAGGTCATCTATATTTCATAAACTGATTCTTGAAGGTGGATATGAGGCTATACTGGTTAATGAAAATAATTTTATTACGGAAGGAAGCAGATCAAATATTTTTTTTCTGAAAGGAGAAACCTTAATTACTGCACCCGACAACCTTATTCTGAATGGAATTACCCGGAAACATCTTCTGCAGATTTGCAGAGAAAAAATGATAAGCGTTGAATTTGCCTGTGTTAAGGCAGATGATATTAAAAATTATGATGCCGTATTTATGACCGGAACATCACCTATGGTTCTTCCTTTCTATTGCATAGATGATAAATCCTTTAATGTTGCAATTCCACTTATTGAACGGTTAAGAAAGCTGTATCTCGAACAGGCCATAGCCAGTATAGGTCTGTTCAGATCCGAATTATGAAGACCTTTAGAACATACTGAACGATAAATTATTATATTTGTGCTCTCATTAATTCAAACATCTATAATATGGCAAGTATAAGAGAACTGAAAAAGGATATTGATTACCTTGTTTTTGAAGTGATTTCTGACTGTTTTGTATTTTCAAATATTCATCCTGAAAATAAGTCAGATGAATTAACTGTGTTGATTTCAGACGCGGTTGAGTTCAGAAACGACCTCATTGCGCGAGTTAACAATCCCGATGGGAAGGATAATCCGAAAATAGTGAAGGCCTATTATAAAACTGTGGAAAAAGATCTGCTCGCCGGGGTCGATAAGCTGTTTGAAAGGCTGAGTGCAATATCTGCTAAGAAAAAGTAAAGTATTTGTAAACCAGCTTGCCACAGCAGTTACATTTTCCCTCTTCATCCAGGTTTATAAGTTCTGTTTTATATCCCGATCTTATGGTTACTTCTGCCCCGCATGACGGACATGAAGTATTCTGGCCATATTTTGAACTGCTGTTTCCCATGTAAACAAAATTGAGATTTGCAGATGCTATTTCATAGAGTCTTTTTAGTGATTCTTCCGGAGTGGGTGGATTATCTCTTTTATAGGTAGGGAAATACCTGCTGAGGTGAAATGGAATATTCTTCCCCAGCTCAGTTGCCATCCATTCTGTCTGCAATTTCATCTCCTTTTCATCATCATTTAGTCCGGGAATGATAAGAGTTGTGACCTCGAGATGTTTTCCAGATCGGGCAATCTGCTTCAGACTGTTTTTAACCGGTTCTATCTCTGCTCCGGCAAGGTTTCTGTAAAAGTTATTATTGAAAGCTTTCAGATCAATATTAAATGCATCAATGAATTCTAGTATTTCATTAAGAGGCTCCCTGTTTGCATATCCATTGCTGACCATTACAGTATATAACCCATCGTTTTTAACCGATTCAGCTAAATCTTTCATATATTCAAATGAGATAACTGGCTCATTATAAGTAAAAGCTAATCCGATATTATTTTCTATTGAAAGAGCATCTTTAATTATTCTGTCAGTAGTTAATTCAGGAATGAGACTTTCAGGGACTTTCTGAGAGATATGGAAATTCTGGCAAAAATCACATTTCATATTACAGCCAAACGATCCGATTGATAAAATGTTATACCCCGGGAAAAAATGATATAAAGGTTTCTTTTCAACAGGGTCGAGAGAATAACCTGACAGGACACCATAAGTCATAAGCTCAATTTTATCACCCGTGTTTTTCCTTACTCCGCATATTCCTGTTTTACCAAAAGATAATTTACAGAGATGGGGGCAAAGCTGACATTCCAGTTTATTATTCTTTATTTTAAAAAGTAGCATACACCTCTTTTCTTACAGTATATCAAATATCAGAATTTCCTATAAGTATTACTACTATAAACTATTTTTCTTCTGATATGTTTTATGTGGGGTCTAGTTTGCAGATCTATCATGTCATTAATTGGATTTGTAAACATGATACTATTGAATTAAAATTTAAATAATCATTGACTATGGATTTAAGCAAAAAAAAATGTGTACCCTGCGAAGGTGGCATTCCTCCTTTAACTGAGAAAGAGGTTTCAGAATATAAAAAACAAATATCCACTGACTGGAAAGTTACTGACAACAATAAAATTTCGAAAGAGTTTTTATTCGTTAGCTATCGTCATACAATCGATTTCGTAAACAAAGTTGCAGATATTGCTGAAAATGAGGGACATCATCCCGTTTTGCACATTTATTTCGGAAGGGCAGTAGTTGAACTATGGACTCACTCCGTTAACGGCCTTTCAGAGAATGATTTCATTCTGGCAGCTAAAATCGATAAATTATAGATTTTCAGAGATATTACTTTTTTAATTTATCATTGAAATTATTCAATGAACAGTGATGTATTGCAAATGCTCAGATTCTGAACTATATATCAGGTTAATTGTTAAACAATAAAGAAATATTCGCATGGAAGAATATATTGTCAAAATACTGAGCATTGACGCGGTTACTCATAATGTAAAGAGATTCAGAATTGAAAAACCAACGGGTTACATCTTTAAGCCGGGTCAGGCAACAGATGTTTCTATAAATACTCCTGAATTAAAAAATGAAAAGCGACCTTTTACTTTTACATGCCTTAATTCTGCTGATTATCTGGAGTTTACAATAAAAATTTACTCAGATCATAATGGAATTACAAATGAACTTGGTAAGCTAAAGCCAGCTGCTGAATTGATCCTAAGGGATGTATGGGGAGATATAGCATATAAAGGTTCAGGCGTTTTCATCGCCGGCGGTGCCGGGATAACTCCTTTTATTTCTATTTTAAGAGATCTGGAACAAAAGCATTTGGTAGAAGGGAACCTTTTGATCTTCGCAAATACAGCACAGCAGGATATAATCCTTGAGGAAGAATTATCACACCTTTTAGGGAAATCATTTGTAAATATACTTTCAGGTGAAAAGAGAGCAGGATATTCCTATGGATTCATTACTGAGGAATTTCTTAAAACCCATATTCCACAAAATACCAGAAATTTTTATTTATGCGGGCCTCCACCTATGATGGATGCAATTATTAAACAACTGTCAAATCTCGGCATCAGCGAAAGCTTAATTACAATGGAAAAGATGTAATAAGGCAACCGTTTGGAAAATTGCACATTTTTTTGAATGAAAACAATTTTAATTTTTGTATCCACAATTGACGGAAAGATAACCAGATGGGGAGATCCCATGATAAGATCCTGGTCATCTAAGGATGATCAGAAATATTTCGATGCTATCTGGAAAGATAACAGGGTAATAATTATGGGTAGTGGAACGTATAATCCCGATCCTTTGAAGGCTGACCCAAAACATCTTTACTTAGTATTAACCCATCAACCTTCAAAATATGAGGGCTTAAATGTACCTGGACTTCTGGAATTTACAAATGAAACACCAGGGCAAGTACTTGACAGGTTTAAAAATGATGAAAAGATAGTGCTGGTTGTCGGTGGTTCTCATATCGCGACCTCATTTCTGCGGGAACAATTAATTGATGAATTATGGCTGACAATTGAACCGAAAATATTTGGAACGGGAGCAAATTTTGTGACAGAAGAAAAACTTGATATCGATCTGAAATTATTAAGTTCAGAACAAATAAATGAACAAGGAACACTTATAACGAAATATCGTGTGATAAAAAATGGCACTTCTAAATTGATGTAAATTGTGAAGACCATGCTATGAACTTCATATTTAAGAGTTTTTAAGTTATAATCAATTAGCAAAATGAAAAGTAAAACAATAGTTTTTATCCATGGTCTTTTTATGAACCCGAAGAGCTGGTCATCATGGGTAAAATATTTCGAGAACAAGGGTTATAAATGCTATACTCCGGCCTATCCTTTCCATGAAGGCAACCCCGCAACACTTAGGAACACAATTAATACCGAATTGGGTAAGGTAACTTTTATACAGGTCATTGATAGTCTTACTGAGTTTATTGATGCTCTCCCTGAGAAACCTGTACTGATTGGTCATTCAATGGGCGGATTGGCAGTCCAAAAACTGCTTGGCATGAATAAGGGGACAATAGGTATATCCATTGATCCTGCTCCACCTGCAGGTCTTTTTTCATTTAAATGGAGCTTTCTGAAATCAAACCTTTCAACTATTAATCCCTTCAAAGGAAATTCAGTCTGTCTTCCTGATGTAAAATGGTTTCACTATGCTTTCTGTAATACTATGACGATCGAACAAACTGATTCGGAGTACAACAAATTCGTTGTCCCGGAGAGCCGGAACATTGCCCGGAGCAGTACCGGAAGAGATGGGAGAATTGATTTTTCGAAACCACACAATCCTCTTCTTATAATTGCAGGCGAAAAGGACAATATTGTACCAGAATCACTGGTAAGGAAAAACTTTAAAGCCTACGATAGCAATAAAAGCATAATCGATTTCAAGGAATTTCCTGACAGAACACATTATATTTGCGGACAACCTGCCTGGGAAGAAGTTGCTGAATATATAGATGAATGGATTGGGAGTTTATAATGGGGTTTGCTTAAAACTACTAAATAAGTAAAATTAATTCGACCGCTTAATTAAAATCAATATTCTTGAAGTCAGCAAGTTTCAATGCCAGTTTACGATATATTTTTACATTGTCAGGATCCCCATTTAATTCACTGATACGGCTTAAACCAAAATATGCATAAGCTGCATAGTCCTCACCATAACTTCTGAAGACTGATATATCTTTTACTCCTTTCAGATAGAGTTGCTGAGCTTTTTTGAGATCGTGGTATTTCTTTTCCTGTAATATGCCTTCAAAAATAGTAACCTGTGCCTGAAAAAATGGATTCTTAAAAAACTCTATCGAAGATTCAATCTCATTTTCAGCTTCATCATATTGTTTAATAAGCAACAGGTTTTTAATGTACGATCCAAGATATTCCGGATTGTCAGGATATATTTTATGAAGGCTTTTGCTGTAAAAAGTAGCCTGACGGTAGTTATTTTCAAAACTAATAAAAATCTGAGTCAGGAAGGAGTATGCTTCAGCTTTAAGAATAATAGAGTTTTTTGCAACAATCAATAACTCAGACAAACCTTCGACTTTACTGCCTTTTGGAAAAAGAAAAGCAAGAGTCTTGTAAACAGGATGTGCTTCGGGATAAGCTTCACGATAATATTTGTAAACTCCAGTGAAGAAAAAGAAATCTGAATACCTGGTGGTAAATTCAAACGATCGTCTTATGCATTGATATGTACTTGAAGCTATTGGAAAAACCTCAAAACTGAGATCGTTGTCAGTATAAAACAACAGAAGAAATCCACGGGCACAAAGATTGATTAAAAGGAGTTCGGATTCAACTGAAGGATCTTTATTATTATCACATAATTCGATGCATTTGCGCATATCATCTTCAAAGGAAATTCTAGCAGCGGATGTTGCGCTCAAAGGATAATTTTTCCAGTATGTGATCATTCCATTGAAGAGAAAAGTAACAGGATGTCCGGGATATAATTTTCTGATCTCAGCATTCACCTTTTCGGCACTATTAAAATCGAAATTATATACATAGTCGGTGCCCTTCTTTATCAGAATTATGGAAGTTGAATCTTTCAAAACCTGACCTTTTAAAGAAGTAATAAACAGACATGACACAATCCAAATAAAAATTATTGATATTTTGTATCTTGTATTCAATTTGTTGATTTAAAACTTTTATGGAAAAAGATTGTTCGTAACATTGAAAGTATCTCAATACAAGTATTTAATAAAGAATTTAACAACTGATAAAAACGAATGTTCAAATACACAGCCTCATATACTGATAAGTATCAGTTGACAATGTCGCAGGTCTATTTCATTAAAGGACAAGAAAAAACCAGGGCAGTGTTCGACTATTTCTTCCGCAAGTTACCCTTCAACGGAGGATATGCGATTTTTGCCGGACTGGAGGATCTGATAAGTACACTTGAGACGCTGCGTTTTGATAAAAAGGATCTCAGATTTTTAAAAGAACTGGGATATCATTCCGATTTTATCAGATATCTTGAAAAATTCAGGTTTACAGGAAATGTCTTTAGCTCGGCTGAAGGAGATTTAGTGTTTCCGGTGCGCCCTGTGCTTCAGATCGAAGCAAATATTATTGAAGCCCAGATTATTGAAACGCTGCTTCTTAATACGCTTAACTTTCAGACTCTGATAGCAACAAAAGCAAGCCGCATAAGGCAGGCAGCTGAAGGTAAGACCTTAATTGATTTTGGATTAAGAAGAGCACAAGGCACCGGTGGTTATAGTGCCAGCAGGGCTTCTTTTATTGGAGGTTTCGACAGCACCAGCAACGTAATGGCAGGTCGCGATTACGGTATCCCGGTCTCAGGGACTATGGCGCATTCGTTTATAGAAAGTTATGATGATGAACTGTCAGCCTTTAACGATTTTGCTGAAGTACAACCTTTTGATTGCGTTCTGGTAGTGGATACTTATGATACTCTAAAAAGTGGTTTACCAAACGCTATCACCGTGGCTAAAAAAATGGAAGAGAAAGGCAATCATCTTAATGGAATAAGACTCGATAGCGGTGATCTGGCTTATCTGGCTAAAGAAAGCCGGAGAAGATTAAACAGTGAAGGATTGAACTATGTAAAAATTTCTGTTTCAAACCAGCTGGATGAATACATCATAAAAAGCCTGCTTGAACAACAGGCGCCAATTGATTCATTTGGTGTAGGCACAAGTCTGGTTACTGGACATCCCGACGCAGCTTTGGATGGAGTCTATAAATTGTCATTTGCAAATGGAAAGCCAAGGATCAAATTATCCGAGAACGTAAGTAAAATAACACTGCCTCATCGAAAGCAGGTATTCAGAGTCATCGACAGCGATACCAAATTTATAGGAGCCGATGCTGTTACCATGGCTGATGAAGAAGATGTGGAGATCATGTATCATCCTATGTATCCTCTTAAATCGCTTTCCCTGAAAAAATACATCAAGGAGCCTCTATTGCGGAAAGTAATGGAAAATGGCTTAAGAGTCAATAATCCTGAATCACTTGTTGAAATAGCACAATACAGCAGGGAAAGGATGAAAAGACTGCCTGATGAATATAAACGGTTTGACAATCCACATATTTATAAAATTGGAATAAGTGAAAAATTGCAGACTGAACGCAACCGGTTAGTTGATGAATTTAAAAAATAGTTTTAGATGAAAACACTTATTATCATTGATGTTCAGAATGATTTTATGCCAGGTGGTCAGCTGGAGGTGCCTCATGGTAATCAGATAGTGCCTGTCATAAACAAAATACTGGGTTATTTTGATATTGTTCTAGCCACTCAGGACTGGCATCCAAAAGAACACAAAAGTTTTGCATCAAATCATTTTGGTAAAAAACCATTCGACAGGATGGTGCTCAATGGTGTGCAGCAGACACTTTGGCCCGATCATTGTATTCAGGGATCATATGGTGCAGAGCTGCATAAAGATATCGATTCGAACAGAATTGCTGCAATATTCCGCAAGGGAATGGATCCTGAGATTGACAGCTATAGCGGATTTTTTGATAATAATCATGAATCAAACACGGGTCTTTCCGGTTATCTGAAAGAAAAAGGTGTGACTGAAATTCATTTTTGCGGACTGGCTGCAGATATCTGTGTTTATTATACTATACTCGATTCAATATTGGAAGGTTTCACTTCAGTTCTTGTCGAAGATGCTTCACAACCATTATATCCCGATAAATTTGATGATGTAAAATGTGAGCTGGCTAAATTGGGAGTTCGCATTGCCAATAGTGATGAACTCCATATAAAATAAGTGACCTGCTTAACGTATTGCTGACTATTTTCTGAAACTAATCATTCGGTGTGTTGCTTCATCCCATAAACCATGTGTCAATGCCCTGAATGTTTTAAATAATACTA
>Ga0302323_100003871_pt1 | contig 12177 bp, 5 predicted proteins | sample Fen_T0_3_FD_201950 | JGI IMG/M metagenome (GOLD analysis project Ga0302323, IMG submission 201950) | Peat permafrost microbial communities from Stordalen Mire near Abisko, Sweden - Fen_T0_3 | ecosystem: Environmental > Terrestrial > Soil > Wetlands > Permafrost | place: Sweden: Abisko... | reverse complement strand
AGCCGCGCCCTCGCGGACGGCGACCGCGTCTACGGCGTCGTCCTCGGCAGCGCCGTCAACCAGGACGGCCGCACCAACGGCCTGATGGCCCCCAACCCCGCCGCCCAGGAGCGGGTGCTCGCCGCCGCCCACGAGCGGGCCGGCGTGACCGCCGACGAGATCCAGTACGTCGAGGCGCACGGCACCGGCACGCTGCTCGGCGACCCGATCGAGGCCAAGGCGCTCGCCGGGGTCGTCGCGCGCGACCGCGACCCGGAGCACCCCCTGCTCGTCGGGTCGGTGAAGTCGAACGTCGGCCACCTGGAGGCCGCGGCGGGCGTCACCGGCCTCATCAAGGCGGCGCTGATGCTCCACCACCGGTACGTCCCCGCGAGCCTGCACTACGAGCGGCCGAACCCGCACATCCCCTTCGCGGACCTGCACCTGCGCGTCGCCGACCACGCCCAGCCGTGGCCCGACCCGTCCCGGCGGCTCGTCGCCGGGGTCAGCTCGTTCGGGTTCGGCGGCACCAACGCCCACCTCGTCCTCGCCGAGGCGCCCGCCCCGGCGCCGGTCCCCGCGCCCGCCGTGGCGGCGGACGGCGAGACCCGCGCCGAGGCCGCGCCCCGGCCCGAGCTGCTGACCCTGTCCGCGCGCAGCCCCGAGGCCCTCACGGCGCTCGCCGAGCGGTACGCGCACTTCCTCGCCACGGACGGTGCCGGGCTCACGGCCCGCGAGGTGGCCGCCGTGGCCGCCCTGCGCCGCAGCGACCACGACCACCGGCTCGCCGCCGTCGCCACGTCCGCGGCCGGGTGGCGCGAGGTGCTGGAGGCGTCCGCCCGCGCCGAGGAGCGGCCCGGCCTGTCCGCGGGCTCCCGCCGGGTCGGTCGCCGTCCCGAGGTGGCCTTCGTCTTCGCCGGGCAGGGACCGCGCTGGTGGCCCCTGGGCGCCGACCTGCTCGACGAGCCCGTCGTCCGGGACACCCTGCGCGAGTGCGACGCGATCCTGCGCCGCCACGTGGACTGGTCGCTGATCGACGTCCTGACGGCGGCGGGCCGCGACCCCGACGGCGCGGTCGCCGGCCGGCTGGGCGAGCCGCAGTACGCCCAGCCCGCGCTCTGCGCCGTCCAGATCGCCCTGGCCCGGCTCTGGCGCTCGTGGGGCGTCGAGCCCGCGGCCGTCGTCGGGCACAGCGTCGGCGAGATCGCCGCGGCGGCGACGGCGGGCGCCCTCGACCTCGCCGACGCGCTGGCGGTCGCCGTCCACCGCGGCCGGGTCATCGCCGAGGCGCCGGGCGGGGGCGGCATGGCCGTCGTCGGCCTGTCCCTGGAGCAGACCCGGGAGGTGCTGGCCGCCTCGGACGGCGGCGCCGTGTGGGTCGCGGCGGGCAACGCGCCCGAGAGCACGGTGATCTCGGGCGAGGCCGCGGCCGTCGACCGGATCGGCGCCGCGCTGCAGGAGCAGGGCACCTTCTTCCGCCGGCTGGAGTCGGTGACGTTCGCCTCGCACTGCCCGCTGATGGACCCGGTGGGCGAGCGGCTGGAGGCCGCCGTCGGCACCCTCGCGACGCACCCGACCGCCGTCCCGATGCTCTCCACCGTCACCGGCGGCTTCGTGGACGGCGCCGACCTCGGCGCCGCGTACTGGTCGGCGAACCTGCGCAGCCCGGTGCTCTTCGACCCCGCGGTGACCGCGCTCGTCGACTCCGGCCACGACGTCCTCGTCGAGATCTCCCCCCAGCCCATGCTCGGCGAGGCGATCCGGGAGCGGCTGCAGCTGCAGGGTGCGCCCGGGGTCGCCGTCGCGTCGCTGCGCCGCGAGGAGGGCGTGCGGGCCACCCTGCTCGGCGCCCTGGGCGAGCTGTACACGGCGGGCTTCCCCGTCGACTGGACCCGGCTGTACGGCGCGGGCGCGCCGATGCTCGACCTGCCCGGCTACGCCTGGCAGCGCACCCGGTACTGGCTGGAGGGCCCGTCGGGCGCCGCGCTGCGCCGCACCCCCGACGGGCACCCGCTGCTGCAGTCCCACGTGCTGTCCGCCGGGTCCGGGTCGGGCACGGGGTCCGGCGCGCACCGCTGGTCGGCGCCCGTCGACCTGGCCGGGACGCCGTACCTGCGCGACCACGAGGTGCGCGGGACGGCGGTCCTGCCGGCGGCGTTCACCCTCGACGCCGCGCTGGCCGCGGCCCGCCGTCCCGAGGTCGTCGGGGAGGGCGCGCCCCCGGCGGAGGTGGAGCTGCGCGACATCCGCTTCGTGCAGGTCCTACCGGTGGCGGAGACCGCCGTCGCGCCGACCCTGCAGCTCGTGCTCGCCCCGGAGGCGGGAGCGGCCGGGGCGTTCGAGCTGTTCGGGCGGTCCGGCGCCACGGCCGGCGAGGCCTGGACGCTCCTGTCGACCGGCGCGTACGGCCCGGCGACGGCGTCCCTCGCCGAGGCGGGCGGCCCCGACGCGCCCGCCACCCCCGAGGAGGCGCGGATGCGCTGCCCGGAGGCGGTCGACCAGGCCGCCCACGGCGCCCGGCTGCGGGCCGCGGGTCTGCACTACGGGCCCGCGTTCCAGGGCGTCGAGGCGCTGTGGCACGGGCGCGGCGAGGCGCTCGCGCGGCTGCGCGTGCCCGAGGCCGTCGCCGCGGACCGGTCGCGCTACGGCGTCCACCCGGCCCTGCTCGACAGCGCGCTGCAGGTGGTGGCCGCCACGTTCACGTCCGGAACCGTCGAGGGGCTCGACCCGCAGGCCACGTACCTGCCGGTCGGGGTCCGCTCGGTCGTCCTGGACGGCGCCCGTGCCCGGCACGTCGACCGGGCCGCCCGCCCGGCGTGGGCCTACGCCCGCCTCGACGGACCCGGGACCGGTGGCCTGCCGGAGGCGACGGTCCTGCTCTACGACGCCGCCGGCGCCCGGATCGGCGCCGTGAGCGGGCTGGTCCTGCAGCCGCTGGAACTGCCGGGGGCGGGCCCCGACGGGTCGTTCCTCGCACCGCGCTGGGTCGAGGCCGACGACGCCGACGTCCCTGTCGACGTGCCCGCGCCCTCGTCCGGCGACGGGTGGTGGCTCGTGCTCGCGGACCGCGGCGGCGTCGCCGACCGGCTCGCGGCCCGGCTGGCCGCCGACGGCGAGCCTGCTGTGGTCGTCCGGGCGGCCCTGCCGACCGCCGGAGACCCCGCGGACGCCGGGCACCTGGTGGACGCCGGGCGCCGGGCGGATCTCGCCGCCCTGCTCGCCCGGCTGCGCGCGGACCGGCCCGGCCCCTGCCGGGGCGTCGTCCACGCCTGGGCCCTGGACGCCGCGCTGCCCGACGGTCCGTGGGTGCCGGACGCGCCCGACGCGCCCGACGCACTCGACGTCGCCACCGCGCTGGGCGTGCGCTCGGTGCTGCACCTGGTGCAGGAGGTCGCCGGGGGCGCCGTCGGACCGGTGGGCCGGCTGCTGCTGCTGACCCGCGGCGTCCACCGCCTGCCCGGTGACGACGCCGTCCCCGCGGTCGGCCAGAGCGCCCTGTGGGGCCTGGCCCGGGTGGCCGCCCACGAACACCCCGACCTGCACCCGACCGTCGTCGACCTCGACCCGCGCGCCGCCGACCGGGAGGGCGCGGACGGCGACGCCGAGACCGAGCGGCTCGTCGCCGAGCTGCGCCGTCCCGCCGGGACCGGCGTGCCGCAGGAGGAGCTGTGCCTGCGGGGCGGGCGCCGCTGGCGGGCCGCGCTCGGCCGCTGGTCGCCGTCCGACGACCGGGGACCGGCGCCCGAGCGACCGTTCGACGCCGCGCGGGACGACGACTTCCGGATCGTGTCGACGCCGTCCGGCCTGCTCGGCGACCTCCGCCCGCGGGTGGCGGACCGGCGGGCCCCGGGCGTGGGCGAGGTCCAGCTCGAGGTGACGGCCGCGGGCCTGAACTTCAGCGACGTCCTCAAGGCCATGAACCTCTACCCCGGGCAGCAGCCGGGCCCGCTGGCGCTGGGGGCCGAGTGCGCGGGTCGGGTCACCGCCGTCGGGCCCGACGTCACCGACCTGGCCGTCGGCGACCGGGTCATGGCGGTCGCCCAGGGCAGCATGGCCGGTCACGCGACCACGGCCCGGCACCTCGTCGTGCCCGTGCCGGACGGCCTGGACGACGCGCAGGCGGCGGCCGTGCCGATCGCGTTCCTGACGGCGGTCCACTGCCTCGACCACCTGGCGCGGCTCGAGGCCGGCGAGACCGTCCTCATCCACTCCGCGACGGGCGGTGTCGGGCTGGCGGCGCTGCAGGTGGCCCGGCGGGCGGGCGCGCGCGTGTTCGCCACCGCCGGGACGGAGGAGAAGCGGGACATGCTGCGCGGCCTCGGCGTCGAGCACGTCATGGACTCCCGCTCGCTGCGGTTCGCCGACCAGGTCATGGAGCTGACGGGCGGCCGGGGTGTCGACGTGGTGCTCAACTCGCTCACCGGGGCGGCGCTGACGCGCGGGGTCGCCGTCCTCGCCCCCGGGGGCCGCTTCGTCGAGATCGGCAAGCAGGACGTCTACCAGGGCAGCCACCTGGGCCTGGAGCGCCTCAAGCACAACCGGTCGGTGTTCGTGGTCGACCTGGAGCGCTCCTTCACCGACCAGCCCGCGCACATCAGCCGCCTCTTCCGGCAGGTCGCGGACGGCCTGGCGACCGGCGAGCTGCAGCCCCTGCCGGTCACCGCCTTCGACCTGGGCGACCCGCAGCAGGCGTTCACCACGATGGCCCGCGCGCAGCACACCGGCAAGGTCGTCCTGGTCGCCGGCGACGGTGACGGCGCCCTGCTCGTCACCGTGGCCGGCGACCGGACCCCGGTCTCCGGCCACGGCACCTACCTGGTGACCGGCGGCCTCGGTGCCCTCGGCCTGCAGGTGGCCCGCTACCTCGTCGACCAGGGCGCCCGGCACCTGGTGCTGCTGGGCCGCCGCGGGACGACGCCGGAGGCGGAACCGGCCGTGGCCGCGCTGCGCGAGGCGGCGTCGGTGACCGTCGTCCGCGGTGACGTCGGCTCGGCCGCCGACGTCGCCGAGGTGATCGAGGAACTCCGGCGGACCCTGCCGCCGCTGCGCGGCGTCGTGCACGCCGCCGGCCTGCTCGACGACGGCCTGCTGGCCGAGCTGGACGACGCCAAGCTGCAGCGGGTGCTCGCCCCCAAGGTGGCGGGCGCCTGGAACCTGCACCGCGCGACGGCGGGCGACGACCTGGACTTCTTCGTCCTCTTCTCCTCGGCCGCCGGGCTGCTCGGCTCGCCCGGGCAGGGCAACTACGCCGCGGGCAACGCCTTCCTCGACGGGCTCGCCTGCTACCGGCAGGCGTCCGGGCTGCCCGCGCAGTCCATCGCCTGGGGTCCGTGGTCCGAGATCGGCCTGGCGGCGCAGCCGGACCGGGGCGGCCAGCTCGGCGACCGTGGCGTCGTCAGCATCTCCCCGGCGGACGGCGTCGCTGCCCTGCACACGCTGCTGCGGTCGCGGGTCGCGCAGGTGGCGGTGCTGCCCCTGGACGTGTCGCGGCTGGCTCCCGCGGCGGCGGCGGGCCTCGTCCCGCCGGTGCTCGCCGACCTGGTGCGCGAGCTGGCCCCCGACCCCGACGCCGACCGGCCCGCCGTCCGCGGCGGCGCGGTGCGGGCCGACCTGCTCGCCGTCGAGCCCGGGCGGCGGCGCCGCGACGTCCTCGCCCAGCACGTGCGGGCGACGATGGCGCAGGTGCTCAAGCTGGACGTGACCCAGGTGCAGAGCGACACCCCGCTGGCGAGCATGGGCTTCGACTCGCTGATGTCGCTGGAGCTGCGCAAGCGGCTGGAGGGCACCCTCGACGTCACCCTGCCCGCGACCCTGGCCTGGCGGTACCCCACCGTCGAGGCGCTGGTCCCCTTCCTCGCCGAGCAGATGGACATCCCGCTCGTCGAGGAGAAGGCCGCCGCGGCGCCGCCCGCCGTCCCGGCACCGGCCGCGCCGGCGTCCCCGGACGGTGTCACGCTGGACGGCGACGGCCTCGACGAGGTGCTCGACGCCGACCTGGACGAGCTCTCCGACCTGACCGTCGAGGCGATGCTCCTGGCCAAGCTGGAGGACATCGACGGGCGCCTGTGACGCCGCCCGTGCCGCGGGAGCCCGAACGACCCGAGCCCGACCCAGAGGAACGAGGCAGACCCAGGTGAGTGCCCTCATCGTCTACGAGAGCTGTTTCGGCAACACCGGCATCGTCGCCGAGCAGGTGGCCGAGGGGCTGCGCGGGGCCGGGGTGGCCGACGTCCGCCTGGTGCTCGCGCACGAGGCTCCCGAGACCGTCCCGGACGGCGTGACGCTCGTCGTCGTCGGCGCCCCCACGCACAACTGGGGGCTGCCCGGGGAGCAGACCCGCGGCCAGGCGGCCCAGCAGGGGGCCGGCGACGCCTCGGCGGCGGGCACCGGCCTGCCGTCGGGCGTGAAGGAGTGGATCGAGCGGGTGGCGCCCAGCGGCGTCGCCTGCGTGACCTTCGACACCTCGGTCAAGTCCTGGTTCGCCCCCTCCACGGCGGCCAAGGCGGCGGCGAAGGCGCTCACCCGGCGCGGGTTCCGGGGAGCCGCCCGGGGCACCAGCTTCTACGTCACCGACACCAAGGGGCCGCTGAAGGACGGCGAGGTCGACCGGGCGCGGCAGTGGGGGGCCGAGCTCGCGACCCGGGCCTGACCGGCCCGGGTCCCGCCCGGCACCGGCGCGTCCCAGGTCAGCGGGGCGCGCCGCTGCTGCCGCGCACGATCAGCTGGGTGGCGAGCATGGTGCGGGACTGCGGCACCTCGCCGCGGGCCAGGCTCAGCAGCATCCGGGTCGCGGCGGCGGCCATGTCGGCGAGCGGCTGCCGCACGGTCGTGAGCTTGGGGATCATCCACCGGGAGTCGGGCATGTCGTCGAATCCGACGACGCTGACGTCGTGCGGGATGCGCAGCCCCGCCTCCGCCACCGCGTGGTAGACGCCGAGGGCCGTGTCGTCGTTGAACGCGAGCACCGCCGTCGGCGGCTCGCCGAGGTCGAGCAGCGCGCGGCCCTCCTCGATCCCGCTCTCGATCTCGAACGTCCCGTGGCGCACCAGCGTGGCCTCGACGGGCACCCCCGCCTGGTCCATCGCCGAGCGGAAGCCGTCGAACCGGGCGAGGCTCGCGGGTGACGTGCGCGGGCCTGTGACGACGGCGATCCGGCGGTGGCCGAGCCCCAGCAGGTGGCGGGTGGCGACGAGCGCGCCGCTCCAGTGGTCGGAGCCCACCGACGGCACCGCGTGGTCGGGCTCACCCGTGGGGTCGACCAGGACGACGGGGATGTTGCGGGACAGCAGCCGGTAGTGCTCCTGCCGGTCGGGCGCCGCGAACGCCGCCACGACGCCGATCGAGCGGCGGGCGAGCACCCCGCGCGTCCAGTCACCGCCCGTCGTCGGGTCCTCGGAGTAGTCGGTGAGGACGACGGCGAGCCCGTGCTCGTGGGCGACCGACTGAACGCCCTTGACCATCTCCAGCGAGTACCGGCCCGCGACCCGGTGCGAGAGCAGCTCGATCAGCGGAGCCTGGTTGGACCGGCGCTTCTGGGGGCGGTGCCCGTGCTCGCGGATGACCCGCTCGACCATCGCCCGGGTCTCGTCGGCGACCTCGGAGCGGCCGTTGAGCACCTTGGACACCGTGGCGATCGAGACGCCGGCCAGCTCGGCGATCTCGGCGGTGGTGAGGGGGCGGCGTACCGGAGGGTGAGCCGTGCCGACCACGCCGTCCGATGCGTCCAGCTCACTTCGAGGGCCGGTCACGCACGGAGTGTAGTGCGCCCGGTCCGCCCGCGGGTGGAGAGACCGGGCGTGAAACGATCGGCCGGAGCGGTGATAGGTGCTGCCCCGGCCCTCCGCCGCCCCCGTCCCTCCGCCATCTCCGCCGTCCAGGAGCCGCCGTGCCCGCCCCCCGCACCGCCCCCAACCCCGTGCTGCCCGGCTTCCACCCCGATCCGAGCATCTGCCGCGCGGGTGACGACTACTACCTCGCCTGCTCCAGCTTCGAGTACGTGCCCGGGGTGCCGATCTTCCACAGCCGGGACCTGGTGACCTGGCGCCAGGTCGGCAACGCCCTGGACCGGCCGGAGCAACTCCGGCTGGCCCCCGACCTGCCGGCGTCCCGCGGCGTCTACGCGCCGACGATCCGCCACCACGACGGCCTCTTCTACCTGACCACGACGAACGTCACGGGCCCTGGCCGGACTGCGGGCCACCTCATCGTGACGGCGACCGACCCGGCCGGGCCCTGGTCCGACCCGGTGCGGGTCGACCTGCCCGGCGTCGACCCCGACCTCGCCTGGGACGCGGACGGCGCCTGCTGGTTCACGTTCTCGGGCATCCGGACGGCGCGCATCGACGCGGCCACCGGCGCGGTGCTGGACGGGCCGTGGCCGCAGTGGTCCGGCACCGGGCTGCAGTACCCGGAGGCGCCGCACCTGTTCCGGCTGGACGACGGTTGGGGCCTGCTGGTCTCCGAGGGCGGCACGCACACGGGCCACGCCGTCTCGTTCGCCAAGGGGCCGACCCCGCGGGGTCCGTTCACCCCCGCGCCGCACAACCCGCTGCTCAGCCACCGCAGCACCGACCGGCCCGTGCAGGCCACCGGCCACGCCGACCTGGTGGAGGCCGCCGACGGCACCTGGTGGATGGTCGTGCTCGGCATCCGGCAGCGCGGCGGCTGGCCCCGGTTCCACGTGCTGGGCCGGGAGACGTTCCTCGCGCCCGTCCGCTGGGAGGACGGCTGGCCCGTCGTCGACCCGGTCGGCACCACGGTGGCCGTGCCGGGCTTCGCCGCGGCTCCCGCCGGTCCCGCCGCCGGTCCGCCCGCCGGTCCGCCCGCCGGTCCGCCCGCCGTGGGGGAGGCGTTCCGGGACGACTTCGACGGCGACCGCCTCGACCCGGGCTGGCTGTCGGTCCGGTCCCGGCCCGCGTCGTCGTGGAGCCTGACGGAGCGGCCGGGCGCGCTCACCCTGCACGCCGCGGGCGACAGCCTGGACCGGCCGGGCGCCACCTTCCTCGGCCGTCGCCAGCTGCACCACGACTGCCGGGCCACCGTGCAGGTCGACGCCGGCACCGCCCGGTGCGGCCTGGCCGTTCGCCTCGACGAGGCCCATCACGGCGAGGTGCAGGTGGACGGCGGCCGGGTGCAGGTGATCGTCCGGCTCGGCCCGGTGTCCGCCGTCCTGGCCGACCGGCCGGTCCCGGCGCCGGGACCGCTCACCGTCGCCGTCCGGATCCGCACGCACGACCTGCTGCCGGCGTCCGCCGTCACGACGGGGGAGGCGGCCGCCGGCCTGGAGGCCGACGGGCCCGACGTGCTGTCCTTCGAGCTCGACACGGACGGCGGCACCGTCGTGCTGGCGGAGTTCGACGGGCGGCACCTGTCGACCGAGGCCGCGGGCGGGTTCACGGGCCGCGTCATCGGCCCCTACGTCACCGCGGGCAGCGCCACCTTCACCCGCTTCACCTACACCCCTGCACCCTCGCCGTGATCATGCAATCCGGGACGATCATGCAATCCGAGGACGCTGGGTGACCACCCGCGCTGCGCCTTCGAGAGGATCAACCGGCCGCCGACGGCAGCGATCCCCTGCGGATTGCATGATCACGCGAGGGGGTGGGGGAGGAGGGTGCGCAGCCAGCGCAGCTGTCGCCGGACGTGGTGGGCCTCGCCGCCCTCGTGGTGGTTGAACGGGTAGACGTGCGTCGTGATCGGGGGGCGCGGCCCGGCGGCGGCGCTCCCGTACACGTTGCGCACGGCGAACGCCGAGCGGGGCGGGCAGACGGTGTCGCGCAGGCCGATCCCGAGGTGCAGCGGCGCCGTCGCCCGCCGGGCGAAGCTGACGCCGTCCAGGTACGTCAGGGTCCGGCGGACGGCGGCCTCCGCGTCGCGGTGGACGGCCAGGAACCGCACGATCTCGCCGTACGGGTCCTGGTCGGTGATCTCGATGACGCGCTGCAGGTCGCACATCAGCGGAGCGGTGGCGAGGACCGCGGTCAGGTCGGGCACCAGCCCGGCGACGGCGACGGCGAGCCCGCCGCCCTGGCTGTTCCCCGTCACCGCGACCCGCGCGGGATCGACGCCGTCCAGCTCTCGGGCCGCCTGCACGGCGCGGACGGCGTCGGTCACCAGCCGGCGGTAATAATAGTCGGCGGGGTCCAGGACGCCGCGGACGATCGGTCCGGGGCCGCCGATCGCCGACCCGTGCGGGTCCGGGGTGTCGCCCCCGGTCCCGTACTGCGAGCCCTGGCCCCGGCAGTCCATCAACAGGTGGGTGTACCCGGCGACCGGCCAGGTGAGCCGCTCGCCGGGCAGGCCGCGCCCCCGCCCGTACCCGACGTACTCGACGACGGCGGGCAGCGGCCCCCCCGCGGTCGCGGGCAGCGTCAGCCAGGCCCGCACCGGGTCGCCGTCGAACCCCGCGAACGTGACGTCCCAGGTCCGCACCAGGGCCAGGTCGTCGGGGCAGGCGCGGACGTCGAGCACCACCGGGCCACGCGGCGCCCGCGCGAGGGTGTCGCGCCAGAAGGCGTCGAAGTCGGGCGGCTCGGCGGCGTCACCGGTGTACCGCTCGAGCTGGTCCAGGGGGAGGTCGAACAGAGGCACGGAGCCCTCGCAGGGTGGATCATGCCGCTGGAGGCGGGCGGCGGGGAAGCGGCGACGGAAAATATCTTGCCGAAGGGCGGAATTTTCCGGACCCTAGCATGGCGGAAGGGTCGGGGACTTGGGTCTTTCGAGGGGGATACGTCCCGCGTCAGCAGGGCTCGGTGGGGGTCGACGCGAGGGAGGTGCCCCGACGGCCGTCCCCTGGACCGGTGATCGCACGGCCCGTGCAGAGCGGTACGTTCCGGACACGATACGCGCAGGCGATCGCCAGGATGCCGCAGGTGAGGGGCCGGACGGCCAGGTCGGGACGCTCCCGGCCTTGACGGCGGGCGGCCACCCGCCTACCTTCCTGCTCAAGTACCGGCCGGATGCTCGAAATTTTCCTTCACGTCCGCTCGGAGTCCGACCGTCACGGCCGTCCGTGGCCCGACCACGCAGGGGTGGTATGGACACGCACCTCCCGGGTCCGGTGCAGACCGACCCGGCGCGGCAGGAGCCTGCCGCCCACCCCCGCCGCGGCAGCGTGCTCCGGTGGGGGGTGCGGGCATGACCGCCGCGGCAACCGCACCCGCGAGCCCGCCCGCCGCGGGCCCCGACGTCGTCGCGTCCCCGCCCTCGCGACGGCGCCCCGCGCGCACCAGCTGGCGCGCGGCGCTGCGCAAGGACTGGCAGCTGTACTCGCTGACCGTCCTTCCCCTGCTGTTCTTCGCCGTCTTCCGCTACCTGCCGATGATCGGGAACGTCATCGCGTTCCGGCGGTTCCAGCCGGGCGGGAACATCCTCGGCGAGTACTGGGTGGGCCTGCGCTACGTGCGGCGGTTCATCAGCGACGACACCTTCTGGCACGTCTTCACCAACACGCTCGTGCTCGGGCTGATCTCCCTGCTGGTCACCTTCCCGTTGCCGGTGGTCCTCGCCCTGCTCCTCAACGAGCTCACCTCGCGGCGGTTGAAGCGCTTCGTCCAGTCCGTGTCGTACCTGCCGCACTTCATGTCGGTGGTCATCGTCGCGGGCATGCTCAACCAGCTGCTCTCGACCGACGGCGCGGTGAACCAGCTCGTCAAGGCGATCGGTTTCGACGCCGTGCCGTTCCTGCAGCGGCCCGAGTGGTTCCGCACGATCTACGTCTCGTCGGAGGCGTGGCAGACGGTCGGCTGGGGGACGATCCTCTACCTCGCGGCCCTGACCACCATCGACCCGGACCTGTACGAGGCCGCGCGCATCGACGGCGCGAACCGCTGGAAGCAGACCTGGCACGTCACGCTCCCGGGGATCCGCCCGACGATGATGACGCTGCTCGTGCTCAACATCGGCACGTTCATGGCGGTCGGGTTCGAGAAGATCCTGCTGCTCTACAACCCGCTCACCTACCCGACGGCGGACGTCATCTCGACGTACCTGTACCGGGTCGGCGTGGTCTCGAACAACTTCAGCTACGCGGCGGCGATCGGCCTGTTCGAGTCGCTCATCGGCCTGACGCTGATCTTCACCGCCAATGCGCTGTCCCGGCGAGTGGTGGGAGCGAGCCTGTGGTGACGCTCGAACCGGGCCCGTCGGCGCCGGGTGCGGCGGAGCGCCGCCCCGCGCGCCCCGTCGGCCCGCGGC
>Ga0302323_100003870_pt1 | contig 12180 bp, 10 predicted proteins | sample Fen_T0_3_FD_201950 | JGI IMG/M metagenome (GOLD analysis project Ga0302323, IMG submission 201950) | Peat permafrost microbial communities from Stordalen Mire near Abisko, Sweden - Fen_T0_3 | ecosystem: Environmental > Terrestrial > Soil > Wetlands > Permafrost | place: Sweden: Abisko... | reverse complement strand
CTCTATCAAGATCACATTCTCGGGTAAGCCAACCATGAATGCACCAATGTCCAAAGACGTCTGGGTCTTCGTCGAACAGCGAGACGGGAAACCCGCCGATGTCAGTTTCGAACTTCTTTGCAAAGGGCGCAAACTCGCCGACTCACTGGGGGGCTTGCTAAAAGCCGTCGTCATGGCGGCTGATCCGGCGCCAATCGCCTTGCGCACGTTCAACTACGGCGTTGACGAGGCCCTCGTCGTGGCGCACCCGGCCCTCGAACATTTCCGTTCAATGCCCTACGCCCGCGCGTTCATCCAGTTGGTCCGCGAGCAACACCCGCGGGTGGTGTTGTTCGGCGCCACCGTCATCGGTCGCGATCTCGCTCCGCGCGTTGCCTCCGCCACGCAAAGCGGCCTGACTGCCGACTGCACAGATTTGCAGATCTCGGATGTAACCTACCTGCGCAACCAGTACAAAGACCTACTCTTGCAGATCCGACCGGCCTTTGGCGGCAATATCATCGCCACGATCATCTGCCCCGATGCGCCGACCCAAATGGCCACCGTTCGTGAAGGCGTGATGGAGCTTACCCCGGTTGCCGCACCCAAACCTCCAGTCCTTACCAGTGTCGAGTACGTGCCAGACGATACCGACGATTTCGTGCGCATCATTGAACGGCACCGTGAGGAATCCCGCGTCAACCTCAAAGCGGCTCCGATTATCGTTTCCGGCGGCTATGGCCTCGGCACCAAGGCAAATTTCCGCCTGATACACGAGCTAGCGCGCGTCGTCGGCGGTGAAGTCGCAGGCACCCGCGCGGCCGTTGATGCCGGCTTCGTTCCGTCTGAGCGCCAAGTGGGGCAGACTGGTGTGACGGTGCGGCCAAAGCTCTACATCGCCGTGGGGATCTCGGGCGCCATCCAACACCGCGCCGGCATGCAGGAAGCCAGCAAGATCATCGCTATCAATAGCGACGCCGAAGCTCCCATCTTCGGCGTCGCCCACTACGGCATCGTCGGTGATGCCACCGAAGTCATCCCGAAGCTCATCGAAGCCTGCAAGGCCCGCCTGAAGTAGGACCCGACCATGCCGAATTTCTACTCGGACAACAAAGACATCGTCTTTCACATCACTCAGCTCGACTTGCGCGAGTCGGTGGCCCTTGGCGAAGAGGATTACCGCTTCCATGAAGAGTATCCCTACGCACCAAGCGACTACGATGACGCTGTCGAGAGCCACCATCACGTGCTCAAGCTCGTGGGCGACATTGCCGGCAACTACATTGCTGAACGCGCCGCCCAAGTCGACGAGCAGGGTGCGACGTTGACCGACGGCAAGGTCACCTACGCCGACGGGACCATCGAGAATCTGGAGCAACTCTCCAAAGCCGACCTCATGGGCATGATCCTGCCCTACAAGTACGGTGGCCTCAATCTTCCGTTTACGATCTATGGCGCTGCCATCGAGATCGTTTCGCGCGCCGATGCGTCACTGATGAATCTCTTTGGGCTCCAGGACATCGCCGATTGCGTGCGCAAGTTCGGTGATGAACCACAGCGCCAGAAGTACTTACCCAAGTTTACGACCGGCGAATACAGTGGTGCCATGGCACTGACCGAACCGGACGCTGGCAGTGACCTTCAGGCAGTGAAACTGGCTGCTTACCAAAACGAGCAGGGTGAGTGGCGTTTGCGCGGCTGCAAACGCTTCATCACCAATGGCAACGGGGACGTCCTTCTGGTGCTGGCTCGCTCAGAGGCGGGGACCAAGGATGCCCGCGGCCTTTCGATGTTTGTCTGTCTGTCGGACGATACCGTTAAGGTGCGGCGTATCGAGCACAAGCTCGGGATTCACGGGTCACCGACTTGTGAACTGCAATTCAACGACACCCCAGCCGAACTCGTTGGTAAGCGAAAGATGGGGCTCATCAAGTACACGCTCGACCTTATGTATCGTGCGCGCATGGGCGTTTCTGCCCAAGCCCTCGGCATTGCTCAGCAAGCCTACGAGGAGGCGCTCAAGTACGCGAAAGAGCGCGAGCAGTTTGGTAAGGCGATCTACGAAATCCCGGCCGTGACGAACATGCTCGTCGACATGCGAACGAGACTCGAGGCCAACCGCACCCTATTCTATAAGGCGTCGGAATGCGTCGAGATCAAAGAGCGCCTCGAAGAAAGTATCGAAAGGCTCAAGGCAAAGGGCGTCTCCACCACGGACTTGACGGCGCGGCTGCGCGAAATTACCAAGCTTGCCGGTCTATTGACCCCGATGTGCAAGTATTTCGTCACCGAAGGCGCCAACCGGATCACCTACGATGCTCTGCAAATCCACGGCGGAACTGGCTACATGCGCGAGTTTAAGGTCGAGCGCTTGGTCCGTGACGCCCGCATCACCAACATCTACGAAGGCACGACTCAGCTGCAGGTGGTGGCCGCCACTGGTGGAGTCGTCACCGACGTGATGAAGGACTTCTTCGAGGAACACCTGAAGAAGGAGTACCGTGGAGCGCTCGCGTCACTGGCCGCGCACCTGCGCGAAATGCGTGAACTCTTCCTTGAGTCCGTGCGCTACGTCACCGAGCGACGCGACGGTGCATTCCAAGAGGTCGCGGCCCAAAATCTCCTCGAGTTGTATGGCAGTACCTACGTGGGCTACCTTCTGATGGACCACGCTGAGGTCGAAGACCGAAAGATCTTCATCGCCAACCGTTTCGTGCTCAGTGCCGTTGCCGATGCACGCCGCCACGTCGAGTCGATCAAAAATGGTGCGATGTCTGACATCCTGCACGCGGACAAGATCCTCATCTGAAGCCGCAATATCGCCCTGTCGAAGTGCACTCCCGCTGGTTCGCCCGAGCTGCTCGGGTTGACCGGTTCGTCCAAAGTGTTCGGCGCACGGGTTGGCTCGTGGGCGGACTGTCGCGCAAGACGACTTTTCTCGCGGTGACGATAAACCCTGGCTTGCATTCCGCGAACGAGCGACTAACCTCCGGCCATCTCGTATCAGCCAAAGGGTGGATTCGAGACGGTCGGGGCGTAGCGCAGCCTGGTTAGCGCACTTGACTGGGGGTCAAGGGGTCGGCAGTTCGAATCTGCCCGCCCCGACCACTATTTTGTCGATTGCGGTTGTTGGTGCGATGCAGCAATGACTTGGTTGCGAGTCGACAGGACGAGCCTACCTCCCGAGTCTCCGTCCCAGGTGCTCGGCAAGGCATCGATAGAGATCGGCGGCCAAAATCGGATCCGACAGGCAGATCTCCCGGAAGTCATCGCGACGGATCCTGACCGCACGGACTCGCTCTTCGCAGATCGGAGCCTCCCCAGTCGGATCGCAACCGACGAGACACTCGGCGAACAACGTCGCCCCGCTACCGAGTCGTCTGCCGTCCGCCAATTTGACGAGCCCTTCCAACACGACATAGGCGACGCGATCGCCGGTCGCGCGATGAGGAACACATTGCCCCTGCTCGACTTCGACATATACCGCCACCGAAAGCGCCACCAGAATCCTCGGCCAAGCCATGCCACTGAATAGTGCTGATTCCGTCAATGGCGCGATGTCGTGCGCCATTGCATCGCTGTCGTTGGTGGAGTGTCGAACGAATCTCTGGCCAATCTCGATGACGACAGCGGTCCGATCGTCGAAACTTATGCGTTTGGCCAGCTTCACTAGTTCACCCGCCGCATGAGACGCGTCACCCTGGCGCGAAGTTTGACCGAGTGCCAATTCGTCGTCATAGGCAGCCCAAACACCATCCGTTACGAGTACGAGCCGATCCCCGCGACGCAGATCGAGCAGCAGTGTATCGACGTGCACTTGCTCCCCGATGCCAACCGCATGCACAAGTGTGGTTATCTGGCGGCGCGTGGTACTCGGCTCCGCGATGGCAAACCGGCCAGTTGTGGAACAAGCGTGATCTTCGGTCAATTGCAGTACAGCACTGGTCCGAACGATGTAAGCGCGGCTGTCCCCGACATGCGCGATGAACACTTCATCGCGCACAAGCCAAGCGACGTCCAAAGTTGTACCAATTCCGTCAGCGATCCCGCGCTCCGCCGCCACATCGCGCACGCGGCTGTGTGCGCGCTCGACAACCCGCCGCAAGCGCTCGAGCATGCGCCGCCGCGAGTCCAAGTCCGGCTGCTCGAAGTAGCGTTCTGCAATTCGGTGAGTCGTGTCGGACGCCATTGCGACCCGAACCTCGTCCAATGCAGTCTGTGCGGCTACGTCACCAGCCTGAAGGCCTCCCATTCCGTCGGCTACGGCAAAGACGCCAAGCTCGGGCACTGACATGAAGGCATCCTGCAGCTGCGCGCGCCGCGCACCCTGTTCGCAGGCGACTCCAACATGAATTCGAAAACCAAAACGCGGGATGACGACCATCGACGACCCCAGCATATACCTGAGTCCGCACCTGCCATTGCAGCGAAGCGTGGTAGACAACGCCGGTGCTCGTTCTCGCGCTCGAAACCTCCTGTCGACGTGGCTCGGTAGCGCTGGTTGATTCCGGCCGGATCCTGGCAGACGCCTGGCATGACGAAGCCAACGCCCACGGAGAGCGGATGCTTGGCCTAATCGACGCTGTATTTCTGCGAGCGAGACGGCTCCCGGCGGAGCTCACGCATGTTGCCGCCGGTCGCGGCCCGGGCGCCTTCACCGGCTTGCGCGTCGGTCTCGCGCTGGCGCAGGGAATCGCATCGGGCTATGGGATCCCAGCCGTTGGTGTTGGTTCACTGCGAGCCATGGCGATGGGGATGCCAGTCGAACGGCAAGGACTGCGCTGGCCGATCGTCGATGCCCGTCGGGGGGAGCTGTTCGTCGCCTGCTTCGACGCCGACGGCACCGAGATTGTCGGACCGAGGCCCCTTTCAAGACAAGGGTTCGCCGATAGCCTGTCCCGGTTGCGCAAGGACGTCCCGTTGCCGCCCCGTGAGCATTGCGTGCTCGGACACGCGCTTACCGAGGTCCCCGGCCTCGAGCGAGAACTCCGGGAGGCGGACCTCGGATTTGCGCCATTTCGCTCCGACGCCACAGACTGGCCAAGCGCTGGTGCGATCGGACAGGTTGTCACGCTTGGCGGCGAAGTTGGGCCAGCTGCGCCCGAATACCTTCGCGACGCGGACGCGACGATCCCCAACCTGCCCCCGAGCCCGCTCCTGCAGCCCTATCGGGTTGGTGGCTAGATGGCGCGGAAGCTAGGCTACGTTCGCCTCTGCAGCGAGGGATATGCCTGACGGTGCCGCCAACTAACTGAACAGCCAATTGGCCAGCTTGACACTGCTCGCATCCAATGCGGTATGCAAATAGAATGGCAAGCTATCCAGACTGCGGCTCGCTATGAATGACGACCCCCTCGATCAAGAATCGCAAGCACGACTGTTGAGCCGCTTTGGCAGGAGTTTCGTTTCAGGCGAGCTCCTCTTTTCGGACGGTGATCCTGGCGTCGAGGCCTACCTGCTGCAAGAGGGTCGCGTTCGCCTGCTGAAGAGAATTGGTGCGGTCGAGCGCAGCCTCCGCGTTTTGCGGCCAGGCGATCTGTTTGGTGAGTCGGCACTAGTGACTGGGACGACGAGAGGCTCGACAGCGGTGGCCGCAACTGCAGGTTCAATACTCGTCATCGACCAGCACACCCTCGAACAGATCCTCTCCACTCACCCTGTCGTCGGTATGCGCGTCATGCAACAACTAGTACGACGTTTGCGCGACGCCGAAGACCAGATCGAAGTGCTAATGCTCGACGACAGTCGTTCAAAAATTGTTGTGTCTTTGCTAAAACTCGCTCAGCAAACACAGAGCCACAACGACTCGGCCGAGATTTCACCCGTGGAACTCACCCTGTCGCCCATGGAACTATCGACGCGCGTGGGCCTTGACCTCGAAACGGTCAAGCGAACCGTCAAACAACTTAAAGAATCCGGGCACTTACAGATAGTTGGCGAGCGAGTTGAGATTCCGAATCTTGCAAGCTTGCGCGAGCTAGCGAACCTGCTCGCCCTGCGTGATCAAATCGTCGGCTTGCCTCGCGATTCGCACACCCAACACTTCAAGAGTGAAAGCTAGTCTCAAACAACGAACCGTCGCCACCGATGAGACTTACCCCCAGTCGTGAATCTGCCCTTTTAGGCTTGGCGCTTCTCTGTTCTGGACCTGCGGCGTGCTCGTCCGCGAACACCGCGGCCGGCCACGACGCACAGCGTCGCAGCGAGTCGGAGTACGATCTCGGTCGTGATGCGTGGCTGCGCCAAGGCAAGCCCCGCGAGGCGCTCGCTCGAACGCTGAACGCACTAGAGCTGGATGATGAAAATGCCGAGGCCCACCACCTTGCAGCGCTCCTCTATCTCGACTTGTGCCGTGGGCAGGCAGAAAATTGTCGCCTCGACGAAGCTCGCACTCATGCCGAGCGGGCGCTTTCGCTGCGCAAGGACTTCAGGGAGGCCAGAAATACACTCGCCGTGGTGCTTATTCACCAAAAACGGCCAGCCGATGCAGTGAAGGCGCTTGTGCCCCTGACGGCCGATATTCTGTACGCAACCCCCGAAAACGCCTGGGGCAATCTCGGCTGGGCGTATCTCGAGTTAGGTCAACTCGATGAGGCAACCGCAGCACTGGAACGGAGCGTGGCCGCGCAGCCTCGATTCTGCGTTGGATTCTACCGACTCGGGCTCGTACGCGAACGTCGGGGAATGAACGAGGCGGCCATCGAGGCATTCACTCAGGCGCTCGACGCGGATCCCCGATGCAAGTCATTGCAGGATGCTTTCCTCGGCCGTGCCCGTCTCAACTCAAAGCTCGGTCGGCCCGTGCCCGCACTGACCGACCTGGACGAGTGCGTCCGCTTGGCAAGAGAAACGCCGAGTGGCAAAGAATGCGATTCCCTGCGGCAAAAACTCAAGTAGGCTTCGCCCGAACCCATGGAGTCCGTCGGTCAGTACCTTCGACAGCAGCGTGAAGCCAAGTCGATGAGCCTCGAGGAGGTGGCACGAGCCACGCGCGTCCCCATGTCGAGTGTCGAACGACTCGAGTTGGATCAATTCGACGAACTTCCGGGTGAAGTCTTCGTCCGTGGGTTCATGAAGTCATACGCGCGCGCTGTCGGGATCGATTCCGATGACGTCCTTGCGCGCTACACGGCAAGTCGACGCGTTGCATGGGTGACACCGTTGCCGCTGTCGAGCCCCACCCGTCCGGCGCGTTCGAAGCGCTACGGCGTTGCCATTGCCTTCGTCCTGCTGCTGATCCTGTTCACGCTTGCTCTCAGCATTGTGCTCAAGCCGCGCGGCGACGACGTCCCACAGGAATTGAGTCGAGCTTCGTCGACGTCGTCACTAATGAGCCCGTATCGGTCGTGAGCGGTTCCCGACTTCGTGATCTCGAAGTCTCTGCACTGCTCCTACGCAAAACCGATTTCGGGGAGGCTGATCTGGTTTTGAACGTGTTGACCGACACATTCGGACGAATTGCGATCATGGCGTCGGGGGCGCGCTCCAGCAAACGGCGCTTTTCAGGTGGTATCGAGCCATTTCATGGGTTGCGCTTGCGCGTGGACGCGCCCGTCCGCGGTGACCTCTATCGCCTACGAGAATCGCGCATTGAGTCGGCGCGTTTTGGTCTCGTCTCGAATCTCGTAGCGCTCGACGTTGCCGGGCGCGCGCTATCGTGGGTGCGCAACACCACTGTCCATTCAACCCCGGAGCCAGAGATCTACCTCGCGTGCGTTCGACTTCTTGACGCACTTGACCAGCAACCACCCACGCTGCCGACAATGGGCGAAGCGCGGTTGTCGGAATTCGGCCTCGTGCTCCTGGTCACGCTTGGGTGGGCACTCGAGCTTGAACGCTGCGTCCGCTGCGGTCGGCCGTGTCCCAGCACCTCGCCATCGACACTTGACCCGCGCCACGGCGGCCTGATTTGTCGCCGCTGCGGAGGGGCAAAACACCTTCTCGGCCCGGCTCTGCGCCAGCGCATGCTGGCAGCACAGCGTGGCAAACACGCCTATCTCCTGCCCTCGGATGCCTCTAGCGTGCTCGATATCGTCGAAGCGACCCTCTTGGCTCACCCAGGAATCGCAGTGCCTAGCCAGTCGCGCTGACCCGATTGCGCCCTAAATGTTTCGCTGCGTATAGCCGCCGGTCCGCAACAGAAATCAGTTCAGCCTCCGTCGCCTCCGTACAACAACTTACCGAGGCACAGCCAATACTAATGGTAATCGGGACGTGTCGCCCGCCCGAAACTAGGTTGATCTGTGCGACGGCGAAACGAATTCGCTCGGCTGCAACCGCCGCAGCAGCCAGATCCGTCGTGCGCAGAATGACCGCAAATTCCTCACCACCATAACGACAGAACACGTCTTCCAAGCGCAGGCTAGTCCGCACTGATTCGACGAGCTTCACCAGGGCTTCATCGCCAACTTGGTGGCCAAACGTATCGTTTACCAGTTTAAAATGATCCACGTCTAGCATCAATAGGGAAAGTGGGACGCCATGGCGACGCGCGTAGGCCAGCTCGGAACCCAAACGCGCATCGAAGTATTCGCGATTGTAGGCGCCGGTTAGCGCGTCGGTCACGCTGGCGTCATACAGGTACTGCAACATAGCCAGCTGTTGGCTATCGGTTACCGAGTATCGATAGGCAATCGTCGAGCCAAATTGTACGACATCACCGTCACTGAGCCAATGCTGACTGACACGCTCTGAGCTCACGTACGTACCATTGGCACTTCCGAGATCCTCAAGCAGATGACGCTCCTCGGACCAGATAATGCGCGCGTGCCTGCGACTTACGCTCCCATCGACCAATGGCAAGTCGCAGCACTGTTGCCGCCCAATGACGAATTCGGCCGACTCAAGTTGAACCACGCGTCCGATGTCCTCGCCTTGAACTCGCACCAATACGTAGCGGTCGCGAACAGGGATCGGCGTGGGACGGTTGGGGCTCGCCAACTTGACGATGGCCGTGCTGTCTTCCTCGTCAGAGTCAAAGATGTCCTTCAGATCGGAATCGGCCACGTTCTATTTTAGCCTAACACAGCCGAGGCAACCCTCGGGCGCCGAATTTCCACTGACTTCGAGGTACATTTCATGCAGTCGGCGCAATTCCGACAACGAGCTACTTGGGCCACACGCTGGATCGGGCTACACCTCGGCGCGTGACTCGCCTGCCTACCCAGCCCTACCAACCGCGGGAACCCGACGATTCTCCGTCGCTTGATGGGATGGTTGCGCCCTCGGCCGAGCAACCGACAACTGTCGGCGCGCAAGAGCGACAACGACTCACGAGCAGGGCAGGAATCGTGGCTGCGGGCACACTCGGCAGTCGCATCTTGGGACTGTTCCGCGATCAGGTGATCGCCGCCATGTTTGCGGCCGCAACGACCGACGCGTTCTTCGTTGCATTCACCATCCCCAACGTCCTACGACAACTGCTCGCAGAAGGGGCCGTGCAGAACGCCGCGCTACCGGTACTCGAGCGGGTCCGAGAACAGTCGGGTGAAGACGCGGCCCGGCGCGTCTTCGCCTCAATGCGCGGATTGTCGTGGCTCAGTCTCCTCTTGGTCACGATTCTCGGCGTCGTCTTTACCGAACCGATCGTCGAGCTGTTCGCACCTGGTTACCGCCACTATCCGGGACAGTTCGAGCGCACGGTACGACTTGCCCGCTGGCTCTTTCCCTACATCTTCTTCATGGGCACAGCCGCGCTTGGTGCAGCAGCACTGAACGTTCATCGACGATTCGTCGTATCGTCCTTCGCCCCTGGCCTGCTCAACGTTGCATTCATTCTCGCATCGTTCGCATTACCAGCATGGCTCATCCACCATCACCAAGATCCGGTCATGGCCCTGGCGGCTGGGGCTTTGACGGGCGGCCTACTGCAAGTTGTTGCTCAATGGCCGAGTCTGCGAAAAATCGGCTATTGGGGTCGGCCTCGACTTTCACTCTCCGATCCGGCCATTCGGGAATCTTTGCGCCGGATGGGGCCTGTTCTGATTGGCGTTGGCGTTTACTATATTGATGTCGTGGTTGCTCGGCGCTTCCTTTCCGAGCTAGGGGTTGGGGCACAAAGCTACTTTGGTTGGGCGCTTCGACTATGCGACTTTCCGCAGGGGATCTTCGTGATGGCCTTGCAGGCCGCTACACTTCCCAGCCTGTCTCGCCTGGTTGCCCGCCGCGAGTTGGGCGAAGTTACCGAGACGTTCTCGTATGCGATGCGGCTGACGTTATTCGTCGGGATTGCCTCGAGCGTTGCGATGATTGTGCTGGCTGAACCGCTCACCATCCTACTGTTTCAACGCGGACACTTTGACGCCACGAGCGCACATGAAACGGCGCGTGCGCTCATGGCTCAAGGCCTCGGCGTGTGGATGGTGGCAGCCGTTCGACAGTTGGTATCGGTCTACTACGCCTTCGGTGACACCAAAACGCCAGTGCGCGTAGCTGCCATTGACTTGTGCGTGTTTATTGTGTTGGCCTACCTGCTACGGCGACCACTCGGACACGTCGGCGTGGGGCTTGCCGTCTCCGCGGCTAGTTTCGCGCAAATGGTGCTGCTCTGGTCCAATCTTCGTCGGCATCTCGGCCGCAACACTCAGTTTGGCAGAATCGTCCACTCCGCCGTCAAGACGACGGCCGCAGCCGCGCTGGCTGGAGTGTTGGCCCGTTGGGTCGCCTGGGCGTCGACGCCTTCGCAGGCCGCCAACGCCTGGGTTCGAGCTTGTCCGGGCATGCTTTCCGGAATTCTCTTCGCATTCGCCTTTTTGGTTTTCGCCTGGCTGTTGGGTAGTGAGGAACTGCGCACACTGACGGCCGCAGTTCGACGCAAACGGCTCCACGTGTCCAAATGCAGTCACTAGGTTGGCGCTCAGCTTCAGGATTCTGACCCAGAACGCCGCCGAATCGAAGTAATTCGAGCCGAGCGTTGGGCTCGATGCTGACGCCACTTGAGGGTCAAGTTTACACGGAACTCTCGCGACAGCCCCTCAACCGCCGTTCGCATGGCTTGGCGCGAGAGTTCAACAATCCGCATCCGAATTTCGGGCAACACTCGCTCCTGCTCCTGTCGGAGCAATTCTCTGAGCGCCCAGCCCACAGCTACCGCCGTCTCCGAGTCAACCCGCGATGCGTGGGCCCAGCAGGCGTCAAGCATGGTCCGCTGAAGCGCGCGATTCACGCCCGTCGTTTGGCCTGCATACGTAGCCGAAACGATCAATCCCATCCGAATTATCGCAGGCTCGTCGCTTTGAACCCAGGTCTCGATGGCGTCCCGGGCCAAAGCCGGTTCCTCACCCTGCAACCATGGGGCAACGACACTCAGCGCCACGGCGTCGCGCACAAGTCGATCTACATAGCCGTCGGCAGTGACCCATTCTACCATTCGTTTCAGTATGGCGAGATCTCGGAGCTCCCGCATGTACCCAGACAACAGCGGTACCGTCGCCCACCCAAGGTAGACTGGACTGCGCGCCATCAGTGCATCGAGGATCATCCGATGGTTTTGTTCATCTGAATCTGACAGCCCCATCTCGAGCCACCAACTTCGCGTCTCAGCGGCGGCAACTCGATGTAGCGACTCGCCGGCAGGCAGCAGCGTCCCAATTCGCAGCACCGGAGACGCCGCGGGCACACATCGCGTCATGCGCAACTCCAGATCATCCAATAGCCAATCCGGCTGCAAGACTGCCTTCACCTTGGGCATCACCGCCGAACCCGCCAAGTCTTCGAAAGGCCTAGCCACTAGACCCCTCCGGGGTTCCCCAAAGGCATTGAGTGCATCCGTAGATTGGGGGATCGTTGGCCGAATTGCTCGTCGATCGCCGACCTCTCGACTCCGTCCTGGCGCCTTCAACATTGTGCCCGCCTACGCGCATGCTCACGGTTTGGATACGGCTCGTAACAACGCCAAGTTTATGGCGGCGCCAAAGGTGCACGCATCCATGACCGCGCAATTGCTCCCACAACCGACCGGGCCGGTGCGCGCCAGCGTGGCATGATGATCAGCGGCCCACCGCCCTACAAGCTCATCTGCATGCCACCTGTCTGCATGGATTGTTCGGGGATTCGGCCCAACTTCGCAACCGATTCACCGCTTCGAGGGACATCGGCTGGAGGGACACCCGACTTGACGGTCGGTCCACCCGATGGCAAACGCGTGCCGACGTGACCGACCAGCAATCCGCGCCCAGCGCACCGGCAGTATCGTCCCCAACC
>Ga0302323_100003869_pt1 | contig 12180 bp, 12 predicted proteins | sample Fen_T0_3_FD_201950 | JGI IMG/M metagenome (GOLD analysis project Ga0302323, IMG submission 201950) | Peat permafrost microbial communities from Stordalen Mire near Abisko, Sweden - Fen_T0_3 | ecosystem: Environmental > Terrestrial > Soil > Wetlands > Permafrost | place: Sweden: Abisko... | reverse complement strand
AACGACGAGAGCTACGCCAGCGTCCCGACGATCCTGCGCAAGGGTGCCGACTGGTACGCAGGCATCGGCATCGGCAAGAGCCGCGGCACGAAGGTGTTCGCGCTCGCCGGCCGGATCGTCAACACAGGCCTCGTCGAGGTGCCGATGGGGACGACGCTGCGCGAGATCATCTACGACATCGGTGGCGGGATCCCCGACGGACGGCCGTTCAAGGCGGTCCAGACCGGCGGCCCGTCCGGCGGCTGCATCCCGGCCGAGCACCTTGACACCCAGGTCAGCTACGAGTCGCTGATCGAGCTCGGCTCGTTCATGGGCTCGGGCGGCATGATCGTCATGGACGACTCCTCCTGCATGGTGGACGTCGCCCGCTACTTCATGGACTTCTGCCGGGACGAGTCCTGCGGCAAGTGCGTGCCGTGCCGCGTTGGCACGACGCAGCTCTGGATGCTGCTGGACAAGATCTGCCGCGGGCAGGCGGACATGTTCGACCTGGCCCAGCTCGAGCGCCTTGCCGGCGTCGTCCGCAAGATGAGCCTGTGCGGCCTGGGGCAGGGTGCCCCCAACCCCATCTTCAGCACGCTGCGCTACTTCCGGGATGAATACCTCGCCCACATCGTGGACAAGAGGTGTCCGGCCGGCGTCTGCGAGATCGAGCAGCCGTCGGAGGTGATGGCATGACCGTTCACACGCTCAAGATCGACGGCAGGGACGTCGCCGGCAACGACGGCCAGACGATCATGGAGGTCGCCGAGGAGAACGGGATCGACATCCCGGGCCTGTGCCACCTCCCCGGGATCCACGACCGTGCCGCCTGCCGCCTGTGCGTCGTCAAGATCGCCGGCTCTCCGCGCCTCGCGGCCGCCTGCGTGACCCAGATCACCGACGGCATGGACGTCACCGCCCACGACGACGAGCTCCAGGAGTACCGCCGCGCGGCGACGGAGATGATCTTCCTCGAGCGCAACCACGTCTGTGCCGTCTGCGTGGCCAACAACCACTGCGAGCTGCAGGACATGGCCGACGACCTGCAGGTCACGCACTTCGACCTGCCGCGGATCAGCCCCAAGGTCGATGTCGACGCGACCCACCGCCTGTTCACCCTCGACCACAACCGCTGCATCCTGTGCCTGCGCTGCGTCCGCGTCTGCGACGAGATCGAGGGCGCGCACACGTGGGACGTCATGCACCGGGGCCTCGAGACCCGGATCCAGGCGGACATGGGGATCCCGTGGGGCGAGTCACCCACCTGCACGAGCTGCGGCAAGTGCGTCCAGGTCTGCCCGACGGGGGCCCTCTTCGAGAAGGGACGGCCCGTGGCCGCAGGCTCCAAGACCAAGCGCCCGTTCCTGCCGTGGATGCGGGTTCACACCGAGGAGCGTGGGCTGTGACCAAGCCGCGTGTCGCCACGGTCTGGCTCGACGGCTGCTCGGGCTGCCACATGTCCCTCGTGGACCTCGACGAGCGCCTGCTCGACATCTTCGAGCGCGCTGACCTCGTCTACGGCCCGCTGGTGGACGTGAAGGAGTTTCCCGAGGGCGTCGATGTCTGCCTCGTGGAGGGGGCCGTCTCCAGCGAGGACGACCTCGAGCGCATCCACACGGTCCGGGCGCGGACCAAGGTGCTGGTCGCCTTCGGCGACTGCGCCGTGACCTCGAACGTCCCCGGCATGCGGAACCCGATCGGGACCCAGCCGCTGCTGGACCGGGCGTACATCGAGAACGTCGACATCAACCCGATGATCCCCAACCGCATCATCCCGATGCTCCTGCCGACCTCGCAGCCGGTCAACCGGTTCGTGGACGTGGACATCTTCCTGCCCGGCTGCCCGCCCAGCGCGGACATCATCTACACCTTGCTCGACGACCTGCTGTCCGGACGGACCCCCGCGGTCGCCGGCGCCCGGTTCGGGCGCTGAGGGAGCCGATCATGAGCCAGACGATCACGATCGATCCCGTCACGCGGATCGAGGGCCATTCCAAGATCACCATCCAGCTCGACGACCGTGGCGAGGTCGTCGACGCCCACTTCCACGTCACCCAGTTCCGCGGCTTCGAGCGGATCACCCAGGGCCGCCCCGTCCACGAGATGCCGGCCCTCATGGCCCGCATCTGCGGGATCTGTCCGGTCAGCCACCTCGTCGCCTCGTCCAAGGCCGTGGACGACATCATGGCCGTCGAGCCCACGCCCACCGGCGCGGACCTGCGACGGATCATCAACCTGGGCCAGATCGTCCAGAGCAACGCCCTGTCCTTCTTCCACCTCTCCTCGCCCGACCTGCTGTTCGGGTTCGACGCCGACCCCGCGATCCGCAACATCGTCGGCGTGGCCCGCGCAAACCCGCAGCTCGCGAAGGACGGCATCGGCCTCCGCAAGTGGGGCCAGCAGATCATCGAATGGCTCGGCGGCAAGCGGATCCACCCGACGGGCATCGTCCCGGGCGGCGTGGACTTCCAGCTGACGGTCGAGCTCCGTGACCGGATCCTCGCCGGCGTGCCCGAGGCCCTCGCGGCCACCGAGCGGGCCATCGCCTGGTACAAGCAGGACATGATCCGCTGGGAGGAGGAGGCCAGCACCTTCGGCAACTTCCGGTCGGCGTTCATGGGCCTCGTGGACCGCGACGGCAACGTCGACCACTACGGCGGCTGGATCCGTGTCGTCGACGCCGACGGCCACTTCCTGGCCGACAAGATCGATCCCAAGACCTTCAACGACTACATCGGCGAGGCCGTCGAGCCCTGGTCGTACCTCAAGACGACCTACTGGAAGCCGATGGGCTACCCGGACGGCATCTACCGTGTCGGTCCGCTCGCCCGGCTCAACGTGGCCGAGCGGTGCGGCACGCCGCGCGCGGACGAGGAGCTGGAGAAGTTCCGCTGGCGCGTCGGGCGGGTCGCGGGCTCGTCCTTCCACTACCACTACGCGCGTCTGATCGACACGCTCAACGCGATCGAGAAGATCGAGGAGCTGCTCAAGGGGCCCGAGATCCTGGGCAAGCACACCCGGTCCATCGCCGGCATCAACCGCAACGAGGGCATCGGCGTCTCCGAGGCCCCTCGCGGCACGCTGATGCACCACTACAAGGTGGACGACGACGGCCTGGTCGTGTGGGCGAACCTCGTGATCGCCACCGGGCACAACAACGCGGCGATGAACCGCGCGGTGCTCCAGGTCGCGCGCAAGCACGTCAAGGGCGACCGGCTCGAGGAGTCCATGCTCAACCGCGTCGAGGCGGTCATCCGCTGCTACGACCCCTGCCTCTCCTGCTCCACGCACGCGCTGGGGCAGATGGCGCTGAAGGTGCAGCTCCTCGCCCCGGACGGGCACGTGCTGGGCGAGATCGCCCGGTGACCTTGGCCGGTGCGTCCCCCGGCGTCATGCCCGCGGCCACCCGGGCCGGATCACCGTCCGGCCCGGTCCTGGTGGTGGGGTACGGCAACCCGCTCCGGTCCGATGACGGCGTCGGGCCGGCGGTGGCCGCGCGCCTCGCGGGTGATCCCCGCCTGGCCGGGGCCGACATCCGCAGCGCGCACCAGCTCACGCCTGAGCTCGCCTACGACGCCAGCCGAGCGTCACTCCTCGTCCTGGTGGACGCGGGCGTGGAGGAGCCGCCCGGCGAGGTGTCCGTCAGGCGCCTCGAGCCCGGCACAGGCGCGGGCGCGGCGTGGACCCACCACGTGGACCCGGCTGGGATCATCGGGCTCGCCCGCGAGCTTTATGGGGCGGCGCCGCCGGTCGTCATGATCAGCATCGGCCCCGCCTCGCTCGAGGTGGGAGAGGACCTCTCGGAGGTGGTGGCGAGCGCCGTCGGGCGTGCCGCGGACCTCGTCGCGACCGTGGTGGAGGCGCATCGCCGTGCATGAGGTCGGCCTGGTCGCCGAGCTGGTGGACGCGGCGGTGGAGCGGTCCGGGGGCCGGCCCGTGGCGCTGGTCCGGGTCCGGCGCGCGACGACCGTCCCGGAGGACGTGCTGCGCCAGGCCTTCGAGATGCTGGTGCCGGGGACGCCGCTCGACGGCGCGGAGCTGGACGTGGAGCCGTTCGACGTGCGCCTCGCCTGCCCATGCGGATTCGACGGCGCGCTCGAGCACGACGATGTGATCGGCCCCTCGCAGGCCGTCTGCCCCGGCTGCGGCGAGCTGCGGGGCCTCCCGCCGACCGCCGAGCTGGAGCTGCTCGAGGTGCGATCCCGGGGAACATCCTGAGACCGGGGCGCTTGCGCCTGGGCCCTGTTACGTTCGCCCTATTGCCGCCGACGGCGCGCCGGAGCACGATCCGGGCATGGGACGGCCGCCCGGCCGTCATACCGGATGAGTGGGTGAGATGCAGCACTCCACGCATGTCTCGGTCCACGCCCGCCCCGACGGCAAGATCGCCGCGGAGCGCCCCCAGCGCCACGGCCAGTTCTGGGAGCCCGAGCCCACGAGCCCGCAGCGGCAGATCGTCAAGCACGCCACGGCCCGCAAGCGCCGCCAGCACGACCGCATCGCGACCGACGACATCGAGTGATGCCATCCGGGCGATGATTGGGCCCGGATGACGACCCACACTGCGGCGGCCGACGGGCGCCCGCTCCTGGTCCTGGCCATCGCCCTGCTCACGGCAGCGGCGGTCCTCGCCGTCCCGCCGGCCCCCGCCGCCGCCGCCGCCGATCCCGCCGCCGCCGCGGATCCCGCCGCCGCCGCGGATCCCGCCGCCGTTCCCGCCTGCACGCGCGCCGACGACCCCGCGCCCTACCGCGCGTACCCGGCCTGGGCGTCGACGTTCCTCGACACCCGGTTCCGCGTTGCGAGGTCCTACGTCCCGCCCGGTCTCGTGTCCACGGCCAACGCCGGCACCAACGGCGGGTACCGCGTCCGCCGGCTCGTGATCGCCGACCTGCGGGCCATGGTCTCGGCGGCCCGGCGCGCCGGCGTGGCGCTGCGGGTCACGTCCGCCTACCGCAGCTACGGCGCCCAGCAGGCGCTGTACCGGCACTTCGTGGCCCTGCTGGGCGCGGCTGCCGGCGCGCGGCGGGCCGCCCACCCGGGCCACTCCGAGCACCAGCTGGGGACCGCGCTTGACCTGGCGAACCGGCCGGGGGCGTATGCCTGGATCGCCCGCAACTCGTGGCGTTACGGCTTCGTGGTCTCCTACCCGCCCGGGAAGCGGACCGTGTCCTGCTACCGCACCGAGCCATGGCACGTTCGGTACGTCGGCCGGTCGCGGGCGGCGGCGATCCACGCGTCCGGGCTCGTGCCTCGGGCGTGGCTCTGGATCACCCTGGTGAGCCGGTCGTCGTAGGTGTTGACGACCGTCACCGGAACGTGCGCCGGGGACGTGCAGGACGGCCGGATCGGGTCGACAATGCCAGCGTCGTCCCGGTCGGTTCTCCGCCCGGTGGCGCGCTCGCCCGGCGGCCGGCGATCGCGATCGATCGACGCATGGATGTGCCCCCAAGCGCCGCTCGCGCGGTCCCGGCCCCAGGCTGGGCCACTCCTCCCGTGACCCGTCCCGGGGGACGCGCACGCCTCGCGCGGTCCGCGCCGCCGGTTCCCTCACGTCGCGCGCCCGGCGCATCGTCTCCGGGCCGTACCGGACCGCACCTCTGGTACCACCGGGTAATCGAGAGTACGGCTTGGCGACGCCCTCCCGGACCCCGACACTCCCATCAGCAGCGAGCCGCACCGCACCGCAGTGCCCTCGAGGGCGACCGGCTCCCACACTGAGGCTGAGTCAGAATGGCGTCGATGGCAATCAACGATCTTGGGCCCATGCTCACGGCGAGCGAAGTAGCCGAGATGCTCCACCTCCACGTGAACACCGTGAAGCGCCTTGGCGACCGCGGTGAGCTCCCGTTCTACCGGGTGTGCAAGCGCGGTGACCGTCGCTTCCGCCTCGAGGACGTGATGGCCTTCCTCGCCCGCAACCGCTGACCACGGCCGCCGGACGGCCCATTTTCGAGGAGGCCCGCTTGCTCCGACTGCGCGCGCTTGCCGCCATGCTGCTGGCGGCGGCCCTGCTCACACCGGCGACCCCCGTGCTGGCGTGGGGCAACTCCGGTGACGGCTACGGGTCCCATGACTGGATCATCGACCAGGCCGTGAAGGTCCTGGACGGCCGGGCCTCCTGGTTCGACGCGAGCGCGGCCCGCCTGGTCAGCGACGATCCCGACTTCGTCGAGAAGCCCGACCCGCTGGCCATCGAGCATGTCTACCGCGGCAGCGGGAAGCGCGGTGGCGCGGTCAGCCGGGCCGCGGACGAGTATGACCTCGCCATGGCGGCGTTCCAGGCTGGAGCCGCGGCCGAAGCCGGTGGCGATGCTGCCGCCGCCCGCGATGGGTATCGAGAGGCGAGCATCCACATCGGGCTGCTGAGCCACTTCGTGGGCGACATCTCCGAGCCGTTCCACAGCGCCTACGACGCGATCGGCAAGGATTCGACCCACAAGGCGTACGAGGAGCTGGTCAACAACGCCCAGCTGTCCCCGGGAGCGCGCCCGGACTGGCAGTCCACCCGCCGGACCGTCACCACCATCGCCAACGTCCGGACGACCGTCGCCGGCACCGCCGCCTACTCGCGCCAGTACTTCGCCGAGCTGTACTCGCTCCTCGTGCGGAACGGCATCCACCTGACGTCGCGCGTGGCCGCCATCACGGGGGCCGTGATGAAGCGGGCGACGAACGACCTGGCCGACATCATCTGGTCCATCTCCCAGGGTGCCGGCGCCCAGGCGGACATCGGGTCGCTCAAGATGTCCGTCCGCTGGACGGGGATCCTCTCGGGCGCCCACCAGCTGCTCTCCGTCAAGGCGCTCGATGTCAACGGCAAGCCGATCGAGGGCCTCAAGGTCGTGGTGCGCTGGCCCACCGCGACCGGTTTCCGCACCGAGTACCTCTACACGGATCCCACCGGCTACCAGTCGCGGTGGGCCACCGTGGGCACGGGGCCGAGGCTCGTCCTGCGCCCCGCCGTGGGCCGGGCGGTCGTGCGCGGCACGGTCACGACCGTCAGTCGGGCATGGACCATCTCGCCGCGCCTCGCGACGGGTTCCAAGGGCTTCAGCACCTCCGTGAGCGCCGCCAAGGTGGTGGCGGGTCAGACCGTCAAGGTCACCAGTCGGGCGCGCGACGCCAAGGGGCGCGCCGTGCGCAACCTGCTCGTCACGTGGACCTGGAGCTTCGGCAGCACCCGGGTGTCGACCCACGCCTACACGGACTCGACTGGCCGCGCGTCGAGTACGCAGCTCATCACGGTCACGACGCCGATGACGACGGTGACCGTGACCGCCCGCACCCAGGCGGGGTCCACCAACCGTTCCTCGAAGGCGACCTTCCGCCGGACCGGTTGAATCCCTCGGGCAGCCGGGGCTAGCCCTGCAGGGCGCGCTCGAAGATCGAGAGTGCCTCCTCGACCTCCGGGACGGTGACGTCGAGCGGCGGGATCCAGCGGATCACCTGGTGATGCAGCCCGCAGGTCAGCAGGAGCAGGCCGGCATCCACCGCGCGGGCCGTTACGGCATCCGCCCTGGCGCCGTCCGGCTCCCGCGACGAGCGGTCCGTCACGAACTCGACGCCGATCATCAGTCCCGGTCCCCGGACGTCGCCGATGGTCGCGTGCTCCGCCATGAGCTCCCGCAGGCCCCCGGACAGCTCCGCGCCGCGCAGGCGGGCGTTGGCCACCAGGTCCTCGTCGAGGATGGTCTCGAGGACCGCCACGCCGGCCGCGCAGGCGACCGGGTTGCCGCCGTACGTGGTGCCGTGAGCGCCCCGGCCCCAGCGGGCCTGGAGGTCCCGGCTGGTCACGATGGCCGAGAGCGGCAGGCCGTTGGCGATGGCCTTCGCGAGGCAGACCACGTCCGGGACGATCCCGGCGTGCTCGAACGCCCACATCTCGCCGGTGCGGCCGAACCCCGATTGGACCTCGTCGCAGATCAGCAGGATCCCGTGGGCGTCGCAGAGCGCGCGCAGGGCGCGCAGGAAGGCCGGCGGCGCGGGATAGTAGCCACCCTCGCCTTGGACGGGCTCGATGAGGATGGCGGCCACCGACGCGGGGGCGACGACGGTCCGGAACAGCGACTCGATCGCCGCGAGACTGGCGGCCGAGGCCGAGTCGTCGTCGCCGTCGAACGCCGGGTAGGCGGCCGGGTAGGGCGCGAAGTAGATGCCCGGGAGCAGCGGCTCGTACCCGACGCGGTAGTTGAGGCTCGACGTCGTCACGCTCGTCGCGCCGATCGTCCGGCCGTGGAACGCCCCCCGGAACGCGATGATCGCTGGTCGCCCGGTGGCACGCCGGGCGAGCTTGATCGCCCCGTCGATCGTCTCCGACCCCGAGTTGAGGAACAGGACGGTGTCCAGGGGCTCCGGGAACGTGTCCGCGAGCAGGCGTGCCAGGGCGACCGTGGGCTCGGCGAATCCGATCGCGTGGACCGGGCCGATCAGCCTGTCCACCTGGGCATGGATCGCTGCGGTGACGCGCGGGTGGGTGTGCCCCAACGCCGTGACGGCGATGCCGTTCGCGAAGTCGAGGTACGGCCGGCCGGCCGTGTCGTACAGGCGGTGGCCGATGCCGTGCGACCAGCTGCGGTCCATGTAACGGCCGAGGACCGGCGACATGTTCGGGCCGGCGAGGGCGGCGAGGTCGAGGGCGGAGGAGGCGTCGTTGGTGTCCACGCGGCGAGTATAGGGAGACCCGTCCGTGACGATGCCGCGAGCCGCCCGGCGGCTCGGGGGCGCCGTGCCACCATCGGATGAGCCGCCGCGACGCCGGCCGATGCGGATTCGGGCCCCGCAGCGCATGCTGAGCCGCCGGGCGGTCCCAGCGGCCGGGCGCTGCACCCTCGAGCCGGCGGAGGGCTCGCGGGCCGCGAGCGGGCCCGGCCCTGCGCCGGTTGACGGCTCGCGGGCCCGGTCCACGGGCCAGGGACGGAGCTGGCACGGCCGCGGACGTGGGCGACCGGTGCGCACCACGGCCCGCCGACCCTTCCGCCCCGAGCCCGGCGGTAGCATGGCCGAACGTCCGCCACGCCCCGCCCTTCCCCGCGGGACCCAACGTCGAGGCCCCAATCCGTGATCGACTTCACCCTCACCGACGAGAACAAGCTCGTCCGCGACACCGCCCGCGCGTTCGTCGAGGCGGAGATCCTGCCCAACATCCGGGAGTGGGACGCGAGCGGCGAGGTTCACCGCGAGATCTTCGCGAAGATGGGCGAGCTCGGGTTCCTGGGCGCCCCGATCCCCGAGCAGTACGGCGGCCTGGGGATGGACTACGTCAGCTTCGCGCTCCTGTGCGAGGAGCTGGAGCGCGCCGACACGGCGTTCCGCGTCGTCCAGAGCGTCCACGTGGGCCTCAACAGCCTCACGCTGCTCCAATGGGCGACCGAGGAGCAGAAGCAGCGCTGGCTGGTGCCCCAGGCGCGGGGCGAGAAGCTGGCCACCTTCGGGCTGACGGAGCCCGGTGCGGGGACCGACGCCGGGTCCCTGGCGTCGACCGCCCGCCGGGACGGCGACAGCTACGTCCTCAACGGGCACAAGATCTGGATCAGCCTCGCGGACCTCGCGGACCACTTCCTCGTCTTCGCGTCCGTTGACCGGGCGAAGAAGCACAAGGGCATCACCGCGTTCGTGGTGGAGCGCGGGATGGCGGGCCTCACCACCGGCACGCTCCACGGCAAGCTCGGGATCCGGGCCGGCAACACCGGTCTCATCGACTTCGAGGATGTGCGCGTCCCCGTCGAGAACCGGATCGGCGAGGAGGGCGAGGGCTTCCTGATCGCCATGAGCGCCATCGACCAGGGGCGGTTCACCGTCGCCGCCGGCGCCGTCGGCCTCGCGCAGGCGTGCCTGGACGCGTCGATCAAGTACGCCCACGAGCGCGAGACGTTCGGCCGGGAGATCGGCCAGCACCAGCTCGTCAAGCAGATGATCGCCACCATGGCCAGGGGAACCGAGATCGGGCGGCTGCTGGTCTTCCAGGCGGCCTGGCTCAAGAACCGGGGCCGGCGCAACACGCGGGAGACGTCGCTGGCCAAGTGGCACGCCACGGACCACTCGGTCCAGGCGGCGTTGGACGCGATCCAGATCCATGGCGCCAACGGCTACTCCAACGAGTTCCCCGTGGAGCGCTACCTGCGCAACGCCAAGGCCGCGGTGATCTACGAGGGCACGAGCCAGCTGCACACCCTCATCCAGGCGGACTACGCCATGGGCTACCGCGCAGACCGACCGCTCCGCTGCGAGCCGTGGCCGGCGCAGGGGTATTCGCGCGCGGACTAGTGCAATGGTCCGGTGCGGACGCGCACCGGGGAGTACCCAGCGGCGCCCGTCCCCGGTGGGTTGGGGGCGGTTTGGTGCACAAAAGGTCGGAAAGACGACAGTACCGTTGGGGTGGTCCGAGGCAGTACGATGGCGGCGTTCTCATCGCCGTCGCTAGTACCGTCGGCAACCGGCAAAACGGGGTCAACGACCCCTGGCCGGCACCATCTACCGGGGAGGTATCACATGGTCCGGGCACACGGATACGGTCCGGCAGCCAAGCGTGGGGGCATTCGCCCGGCGCTCGCTGCCATCATGGGGGCGCTGCTGCTCGTGGCGTTCTTCGCCGGCAGCGTTTCTGCCCACAACGCGATCGCCAGCTGCGGTGGCTTCCTCCAGCTCGACTGGCCCAGCAAGACCGCCGACATCATCCGCACGTCGGACGATCCCGACACGCTCGTCTACGACAACGTCAACGGCGGCGGGAAGTTCGCCGTCACCCCCGGCACGTACAAGGTCGTCTGGTCGGACGGCTACCACAAGGACAACCTCGTGGTCGCGGCTTGCCCGGTCCCGACGCCGACCACCGCGCCGGTCCCGACGCCGACGACCGAGCCGGTCCCGACGCCGACGACCGAGCCGGTCCCGACGCCGACGACCGAGCCGGTCCCGACGCCGACCACCGAGCCGGTCCCGACGCCGACGACCGAGCCGGTCCCGACGCCGACCACCGAGCCGGTCCCGACCCCGACCACGCCGCCGGTCGCCACCCCGACCACGCCGCCGGTCGCCACCCCGACCCCCAAGCCGACCCCCTCGGGCACGAACGTCGCCGAGACCGGCACGCCGCGGATCACCCCGCCCCCCACGGACGGCCTCGCGGCCGACAACGGGTCCTCCGGACCCGGCACGGGCCTCGCCCTGGTCCTCGTCCTGCTCGCCGGCTCGTCGCTGGCGCTGCTGCCGGCGACCCGCCGCCAGACCCGCCGCAACCGCTGATCCCCGCTAGGTGCGCCGCCTGGGCGCACCGCCTGATCACGAGCCCCTGTCTCCCCGGTCCGCCGGGGGCGGGGGCTCGTTCATGTCCGGGAGCAGCCGGCGAGCGGGACGACCTCGCCGGCCATTCGCCGGCGATCGCGGCCACGATCCCGGGCAGGCTCGCCCGGAACACGGGGGTCGCCGCGATGTCGATCGTGCGCCGCTCGCGTCCGACCAACGCCGGCTCGCCCGCCATCCGGCGCGGGACCGTGACCACGTCGAACGGCCGGTCCGGGCCGTCGGCCGCGGCGCGCCCACCGCCTCCACCGCCACGCGCCCGGTCGCCCGCCCGGAGCCTGCACCACGGCGCCATGGCCCGCGGCGGCCGGGTGCCGGCAGGTTCAGGACGGCTGGGCAGGCTCCGGGCCCGCGGTCGCCGAGGGTTCGCCCGCAAGGCCGACGGCCCTCCCAGGCGCCGCCTCGCGCGGGACGTGGCTCGCCCGGCCGCGCGCCGTGACGATGAGCACGACAGCGGCCACGATCACGACCGAGGCGATGACCGTGCGGATCGTGAGGGGCTCTCCGAGGATCAACCAGCCCAGGAACACGGCCACCACGGGGTTGACGTAGGCGTACGTCGCGATCCGCCCGACCGGCGCCACCGTCAGCAGCCACGCGTAGGTCGTGAAGCCCACGAGGCTGCCCACGAAGACGAGGTAGCCGATGCCGAACCACGAGGTGGCGGAGACGGTGGCCAGGTCGACGCTCGCCACCTGGCCGGTGACCACCGCCGCGACGAGGAACGCGAGGCCGCCGGCGATCATCTGGATCCCGGTGGACAGCAGGGCGGGCGCCGGCAGGACGGCGCGCTTGGTGGCGTAGAGCGTGCCCAGCGACCAGAACATGGGCGACACGATGAGCGCCGCGAGTCCGGCCGGGTCCAGCCCGCCTACGCCGCCGGCGGGCCACGCGAGA
>Ga0302323_100003868_pt1 | contig 12181 bp, 10 predicted proteins | sample Fen_T0_3_FD_201950 | JGI IMG/M metagenome (GOLD analysis project Ga0302323, IMG submission 201950) | Peat permafrost microbial communities from Stordalen Mire near Abisko, Sweden - Fen_T0_3 | ecosystem: Environmental > Terrestrial > Soil > Wetlands > Permafrost | place: Sweden: Abisko... | reverse complement strand
GGCGCCGTCGTGCTGGGGCCTTTTGATGTGAAAGGACGATAGCAACCATGGCTGACAACGTCTTCATCAACGGCCGCGCCGCCATCCACTCGGGTTCGGCCGGCAAGTCCATCGCCTTCCCCGATGTCTGCCTGTGCCCGCCCCCGCCGCCGTCGGGCCCCATTCCCACGCCGTTGCCCAACACCGCGCAAGCCATGGATCTACAAGGGGGAGCATCGACCGTGACCATCGAAGGCAACCCCATCGCCCACGCCAAATCCTTCATCGGCAAGTCCACCGGCAACGAAGTCGCCAGCAGCACCGGCGGCGGCGTCATCACCCACGTGGTCCAAGGTAAGGCCTATTTCCAGACCTTCTCGATGGACGTCTTCATCGAAAGCCAACCCGCCGTCCGCCACATGGATCTGGTGACCCACAACCACATGGCCATGATGCCCGGGAACACGCCACCGGTGCCGTGGATGGCGACGATGCTGGCGGGGCCAGGGCCGGCGCCGAAGGAGTCGGAGAAGGAGGAAAAGGGCAAGGGAAAGGACTTCATCAAGCTTCGGATCGAGGATGAGGATGGAGTGCCTCTTCCCTACGTGCGAATCAGCCTCAAGCATGCCCAAGGAACCACGATCACTCGGACTTTGACCGCTGGCAAAGTTGAGATTCGGCGACTTCCCAAGGGTACCGTTGAAGTGACCCTGCCTGGCTACGATGCCGGCGGCTGGTCAAAGGCAACAGGGGGCGCGCCTGTCGGAAAGGAGTTGAAGTACCGCGTCCGGCAGGGCGACACCATAGCCCGCATCGCCTGGGAGAAAGGCTTTGCCGATTGGAAAGCCATCTATCAGCACCCAGCCAACGCGGGCCTGCGCAAGAAGCGTCCCAACCCCGACATCGTTGCACCCGGCGACGAAGTGGTCATTCCGCAGCGCCAACCACCCGTATTCCAACTGGCCACGGGCAAAGAGCACGCCCTGAAGGTGAAGCGGCCCAAGGTGCACCTTCACCTTGTGCTCGCCGACGATGAGGGAAAGTCTCTCAAGAATGCCAAGTACGAAATCCTCCTTTCGGAAGGGCCGAAAGCCAAGATCTCCGGAACAACCGATGGGAACGGTGTTCTGAAGAAGGACATTCCCTATGACGAGGTAGAAGTCGACATCACGGCGTGGCCGGCAGGCGATCCAAACAATCAGACGATTTCCTGGACGCTCTATGTTGGCGGGCTCGACCCCATCGACATGCCAAGTGGTATACAGGCCCGCCTACATGGCCTTGGCTTCGACTGCGGAGACGAGCACGGTGAGCTTGGCCCCGAGACGACTAGCGCCATCAACCAATTTAAGGACCAGTACGACATCGAGGAACAGGAACTTCTTGGCCCCAAGACCCTGAAGAAGCTGGAGGAGGAGTATGGCCGGTAACCTCCCCAGCGGCCAACCGAGCAGAATCGCTCCGGCCGGTGAAGCGTCGGCGGCGCCGCAACGGCTTACCGGCGGCCCGATAGCAGGGGCCGTGTATGCGCCTGGGGATGACGAGGTCTACTTTCTTACCCCAGCACAGTTGCGTGAAGCGATCAAAGTGGCGGACGAACTCGACGCGGCGGCAAAGGAGTTCATTGAGAAGACAAACAACGTCACGAACGATGAGGCGTCCAGAGCCAGCGCCGAAAGCGCCAGAAAGAAGCACGGCGCAAAGCTCAAAGCAATGGTGGCCGACGGGGTCGATACTAAGAAGAGGCTTACTGAGGTCCATTTTCTGACCTCCGGCAGGCCTCACATCGCATTTGTCACTGGAGCGCAAAAGGAAAAGTGGCGTGCCTTCGTCCCCCCGGATGGGACTGCACCTCCAAGCAAGCGCGACCAGCGCACGCTGGACCGAAAAGGTGAAAAGGGACTCGAAAAGCGGCTGCGATACCGGGAACAACGAGCCGAGCGAAAGCTTAAGCTCCAAGAACCCGCACGAGAACTAGCTAGGCAAAAGAAGGAGAAGGCCGACCGGAGTTGGCTCAAGCTAAACGAAAAGGGCGAACGCGAGCTAAAGCGCGATCCTGAGACCATCAAGAAGAAGCTTCTCCAAGCTGAGATTGCCCTCAAGGCAGAGTGGCGGACGCCTGCTAAACAGTTGATTGACTGGCATCCTTCGGCCAAGAGCGAGGGGAAGTTCTACGACGCTTCGGCCGGTGCCCAGATCTTGCGCTATACGGCCGGAGCCTCCGTTGGTCTTGTCTTTGACCCGATGAAGAGGTCCTTCAAAGCAAAGGCAGATGCAAAAGCAACCTTTGCTCTTGCTGAGGCTGAAGCGACGTTCTACGGGTATCTCCCCGAAAGGGATGGGTGGAAGCTAACCGCACGATCGACTAGTCAGACGGTCCATCTGTGCTCGCTGCGATTTGCCGCAGCCTTCAAGGTCCAGGGCTTCCTTGGTGCCAACGCTGCAATTTCCGCGCAAATTGGTATCGAGCCTGACAAGAAGACCGGAAAATTTGTACCAATTGGAATTGAGCGCATGGGTACTGATCCCAAAGAAGACCCCTCTCGCGATGGAGGGCTGCTGGAGGCGAGCGCCTTCGCAGGGGGGCAGTTGAGCGGCACTGTCGGCGGCGCGCTCCAATGGTGCAGCACGGTTACCGGCAACGAATGGCAAGATCTTGCCAAGTGCGAGTACACCCTCGCCTTCGCAGCCGGCATCGGGTTCGAGGGAGCCGTTCGTGTTCTCTATCAAAACGGCAAGTTCATAGTCTACGCCGCGTTGAAGGTCGTTCTTGCTACTGGTGGAGGCGGAAACATCAGTTTCTCAGTTGATGCAAAGCAAGTATTTCTATTCATCAAGTTTCTATACGATGAGCTTCGCCGCGCGGATTTCGGCTTCCTTGAATGGATAGCCAAGGAGGCTTTCGAGCACTGGTCATCCATTGTCTATTATGTTTTCGTCGGGCCAGCTGCCTTAACGATTCAAGCCATATCGACCCAGATCATCGGCTCCGTCCGCGACGCATGGCGCGAGCACACGCTCAGGGAAGAAGCCGCCAAGGACCTCGCAAGACGAGTGTCCAGTGACCCATCGCTTTTGACCTACGCGACGCCGGAGGTTCGCGGCAGGTTGTTGTATCACCTGACCGACCCTGCTTTGTCTTTCAATGAGAACGAGCGGGCCGAAGCCTTGGTCAAGATCTTTCAAACCATCCAGTCCCGTCGAGAGTGGAATAAGACCCTGCGCTCCGTGGTCCCAGCTCCAGGGTTATGGCTGGGACCGAAGGGATTTTCAAATGTCCCCCTCGATCAGGAAGTATTCGCCATGGATCGGATTGGGAAGATGATCACCTACTCCATCCGCCAGCGGTACTTCGCATGGATCACCAACCTCCCAGACACGGAGACGCACTTGCGCGAAAACCTGTCCAAGCCTCCGGAGCAGGTCAATCGTTGGAAGATGGTCGGGGTCTAGCAAGGGGCGCACTGAATGTCAGGCAACTGGACTGTATTCGCAATTGTCTTCGTCGTCTCAATGGTGGCTATTCTCGTCATTGCCCCAATACTGTTCATCAAGCGAGTTCCAGACCTAACGGTTGTCGGGATTGTCTTTCTTGTTGTTGGCGCAGGTTTCTTCACGATATTTTCCTGGACCTCACTGCACGATGATTTCGCCGGCTGGGCAAGAACGACAGGCACTGTATCGGAACTTCGCGACGATAGCTGTGGAGGATCCGACTGTGCCAATATTGATCTCCTGATGTCCTATCAGCTTGCGTCCGGAAACGAGCAGCGTTCCTGGGTAAGGGGTGTGTCGAATGACGTTGTTTGGAACGCCATTGATGTCCCACCGAGCGCGAACGGGGAGAAGCGTTTTGGCGGAGGTCACCTGGTCGTACTCTACGATCCGAGGAATCCGGGGCATGCCGTTCTGGAGGCGGTTGAACGGCAGCGTGGCGGGTTGCTTGCCGGGTTGATGATGGGAGGCACTTTCTGCCCAGTCGGAGTGTTTTTGCTCTACCGTTCCACCCGCAATCTGCTGCGCAAGCGACGTCTAGAGAGAAGCGGCGTGCGTTCACAGGCGACAATCCTCAGCATCGAGCAAGACAAGAAGCATGCGCGACGGGCTGGCGAGTACGAACCTCTTTTTCACCCCTGGATCATCAAGGCCGAATGGGTTCATCCGACGACCAAGGCCAAGCACGTGATTGAGTCGGGTCCCATCTGGGGTGATCCCAAAGAGCTGGCTCGCGTTGGAGGACCTATTGATATGGTCGTGGTACTTTCCCGCGGCCGGATTGTCTACGCTCTTGAGAGTCGTCCGCTGGGCGAAGGCTGGACCGTGAAGATCACGGACGCGCCTGCTACGTAGATGAGGAAGCGAAGATTATCGCGGCGCCGGTTCCGAAGAGACGCCACAAACCGTAGCCCCGCCTTTACCTATTCGTCGTCATCACTCGGCGGAATCGTGCGGCACAGGGCCTGTAGCTTGTCCATGCCCGGGCCTTGCGGCAACTTTGCGCCGAGGTTGCCAGCCATCTCCTCAAGCTTCTGACACGGGCGTGATGAGTTGAGAGCCACCGTCAGAAACGAGAACCAAGTCGAAGCCAGCTGCTTGTCGGTCGCAAGCTTCACGAAGCTTTCTTTTATCTGCATGAACGTCAACACCTCTCGCTCGGGCAGTCTGGCGAAAACGATCCTAAGGTACGCGTCGAGTTCGACTATCGGACTCCAATTCGGCGGGCGCGACGCGAGATAGGCCACCACCACGTCCTCACCGTGCTGGATTACATATCCCTCGGAAAATCGATCGACGACGAGTTCCCGAGGGTCCCGCCGCCCAGTGAGGGTTGCTTGGACGAGCGCCCAGTTGTCGCCAATGGCCTTCACGGGTTTGAAGGTGACCTGCGACGGCTCCGCATTTGATCCGATTCGTGTCCATGTGTTCCCCCTGACGTCGAACTGACCACGCAGATCCGATATGTCACGCAGGCACGCGACCGCGTATCGCCCGTCCGGAACCACCTGCGACGGCAGCACAGCCGGGGTTCCCTTCGCCTTGGTCTTTCCTTCGAAATGGCCCGTGTATCGGATTCGCGCGTTCACGCGAGAAGGCTCGACCTCCAAGAGCAACCGCTCGCCCTCGCGCGTGAGGACCAGCGTGCCCAGGCTCGTCGCCACGCGAACGGTCGTGGCATCTTGATCAGTCACGGTCCGCACCAGAAAGTCCTCTGTCTTGCCGTTGCCAAAGGTCAGTAGGATCGAGCGGTCGCTGACGGCAACGGTCGAGCACCGATCGGCGTTGGGATCCATGGGGTGCGTGCCATGAAAGGCGCCAGGAATGGGTGTGAACCGATAGGCTCTCGCAGCGTCGAGCGGCGCTCTGCCAAGCCAGAGGGCGTGGCCTTCGGACAACACGACCATGGACGTGGTGGCTTGCGACTCGGTATTGCCGGCCCTCACGCGCACGAAGTCGGTGCGCCGGCCAGCCGTTGTTGCGATTCGGTAGTCCTCGGTCTCGCTGTGGAGGTCGTCGGACGCGATGAGCTGGGCGTTTCTCTGGGCGACGGTCAGCCTGACCGAGACAATTGGCGTTCTTCCCACCAGGACCCACTCGCCATCGATGGACGGTGCTGAGACGGCAGGCGGCGAGGCGGTCGGCTCGCCATGGTGGGCACATGCGCCCCACCCCAGTAGTAAGGTCACCGTCAGCGTCACGCGTGAGATGTACAGGAAGCGCAGGCTCGTTCGCATGCGCGGACCCTACCACGATGTGGTTCGGCGTTCGCCGTCCCCGGGTCTTCACTCGCGACTACCAGTCAATGCACGCCGGTCTGAGGTAACATCAGTATGGCAACATGCCTCCCGACCAACATCCAACGCCCGCCTTTTCCGACGAGGTTCTTGTTGAATGGCGCCAAGACCTCGTCACCCGCCAGCTCGACGATGTGAGCGTGCTCGGCGAGGCGTTGGTGGCGGCGCTCAATGACAAGGACGACGTTCGCCTCGCCACTCTCCGAGCTTCGCTCGACCGCTACGCCCTCGCCATGGGTTGGAGCCGCGACAAGTTCCTGCCCGCTGTTATTGTCTACGCGAACGAGCTGCCTGCTCTCGACGACGACCTCTTCGCGCCGGCCTTCATCTTGAAGTCCATCGCGCCGGACCACTCAGAAACCGCCGCCCTGCTTGCCAAGGTTTCCCAGGACGTTCGCGACCTGCTCGCGCGCCTGTGACGGGTTCACCCGCCCAGGAGGGGATACTCGACTTCCAGATCTGGAAATCTTGCGAAGTCGCGATCGTTCGTGATGAGGGTGGCCCCATGCTCGATGGTCAAGGCGGCGAGGTGGGCGTCCGAAACCAGCGCACCGCTGACCTGTCCTGAGGTGAGCAGACTGGAGAGGATTGCCCAGTGCCGTTCCGTCGGTAACACAATGGTCGCGATGGGCTGCTCAAGCCACGACTCAACGATCTTGCGCGCGTCGTCCATTGCGAGTGGCCTGGCCATGGCTTTGCGATGGGTGGCAATGCGCATGAAGGCGAGGATTGTCGGCCAGCAGAAGGCCACGGGTGTGGGCCCGGACAGCGCGGTTTCCAGCCATTTTCGCGCGCCCACGTGGTGGGACGAGGAACGGTCGTAGGCGTAGAGCAGGATGTTGGCGTCCAGAAGGTTCACCGGTGCTCCGATCCTTCCAGCTCGTCTAGCAGGGCGCTCACCTTGTCGATGTTGATTCCGGGCCGCATCCCCATGTCGCGCGCCTTGACCCGAAACGCCGGGGCGGCCGCGCTCTGCTTGCGCATGCTAAGGCCAGCCCTCAAGCAGGCATTGACGGTGTCCCGGAAGGGCCGACCGGTCTTGTGTGATTCGGCCTTCAGCTTCGCGGCAACGTCATCATCAAGGGTCAGAGTCGTGCGCACATCTTGATGCTACCCGATGGACATCAGGATGTCGATCCGCCCCCTCATCCTAACCCTCTCCCTGGCAGACCGGGGCGAGGGGATCGGAACTAGCCCTGGCCGACGACCGTCCTGAAATACGCGATGGTCGCGGCGATTCCCTCTTCGAGCGGCACTTTGGGACCCCAGCCGCCGAGTAGTTTTTGCGCGCGGCTGATGTCCGGGTTCCTGCGCACGGGATCGTCCTTGGGCAGGGGCTCGTGGACGATCTCTGACTTCGAGCCGGTCATTTGCCTTATCAACGTGGCCAGCTCGATCATGGTGCTTTCGCGCGGATTGCCCAGGTTCACGGGGTCGCAGCCGTGTTCGCTGGCCATCAGACGGACAAAGCCTTCGACCAGATCGCTAACGAAACAGAAGGAACGGGTCTGATTGCCGTCGCCGAAGATGGTCAGGGGTTTACCGGATAGGGCCTGGACCACGAAGTTGGAAACCACGCGGCCGTCGTTTTCGTGCATGCGCGGGCCGTAGGTGTTGAAGATGCGGGCGATGCGGACCTGCACGCCGTATTGGATGGCGTAGGAGGTGGCCAGCGCCTCGGCGCAGCGCTTGCCCTCGTCGTAGCAGGCGCGCGGGCCGATGGGATTGACGTTGCCCCAATAGGATTCCGTCTGCGGGTGCTCGGCGGGATCGCCGTACACTTCGCTGGTCGAGGCGATGAGCATGCGCGCAGAGGCCTCGCGGGCCACGTCGAGCAGGTTCAGCGTTCCCTGGACAGCTGTGCGAATGGTGCGCACGGGGTTGCGTTGGTAATGGATGGGCGACGCTGGGCAAGCGAGGTGAAAGATTTGGTCCACCTCCATGGTCAGCGCCTCTTGCACGTCGTGACGGAAGAGTTCGAAGCGCGCGTTCTGGCGCAGGTGCGCGACGTTGGCGTGCGTGCCGGTGAAGAAGTTGTCCAAGCACACCACTTCGTGCCCGTCGGCCAACAGCCGTTCACACAAATGCGAGCCCACGAAGCCCGCGCCTCCCGTGACCAATACGCGCTTTCGGGTCATGTTAAAGGTAGGCCAGCCACTCGGGCTTGGGCTCGCCTGGGCCCTTCACCACGGCGGCGAAAGCAGCTTGCAGTTTGCGCGTGACCGGGCCGGGCTGTCCGCTGCCGATGGTGCGGCAGTCAATCTCGCGCACCGGTGTGACCTCGCAGGCCGTGCCCGTGAAGAAGACCTCGGCCACCTGGTACAGGAAGTCGCGCGTGAAGGATTGCTCGACGATTTCGTAGCCAGCTTCCTTGGCCAAGGTGATGACCGCGTCGCGCGTGATGCCTTCCAAAATGGGCATATCCAGCGGGGGCGTGTAGATGCGGCCCTTGTGAACCGCGAAGATGTTTTCGCCGGTGCCCTCGGCCACGCGGCCGTCGGCGTCGAGCATGACCGCTTCGTCAAAGCCCTGCCGCTGCGCCTCGCGTTTGGCCAAAACCGAATTCACGTACTGACCCGAGATCTTGGCCTTGCTCATGATGTTGTTCACATGCCCGCGCACGTAGGTGGACACGTGCGCGCGGATGCCCTTGGTCAGCGCCTCTTCGCCAAGATAGGCGCCCCACGGAAAGGCGATCACGACCGCTTCGATGGGCGCGTCTTTCGAGCCCAGACCCAGCGATCCAGCGCCCGCGTACACCAACGGCCGCAGATAGGCCTCGTCAAGCTTGTTGGCGCGCAGGACTTCCATGCAGCCAGCTTCCACTTGCTCGATGGAATACGGGACCTCGTTGCCGCACACCTTCATCGAACCGAACAGGCGCTCGATGTGTTCGCGCAGGCGGAACACGGCGCTGCGCCCGTCGGCGCGCTTGTAACAGCGGATGCCTTCGAACGCCGCGACCCCGTAGTGCAGGGTAAAGGCCGAGATATGGGTGGTCGCCTGGGCGAACGGGATCAGCTTCCCGTTCATCCATGCGAAATCAGACTGGATCATGAGGCTCCTTTGAGACGGCGAATTTCCTCTTCGATATCAGAAAGCCCAGGGCTCATGTGCAGAACTTCCTCGAAAATGCGGATGGCCTCGTCGGGCATGCCGGTTTCCGCATAGAAGCGGCCCAGCGACACACGCGACCAGGGATTCTTGGCATCCGAATCAGCGGCACGCAAAAGCTCGCCCAGGCCGGCGGCCACCGCGCGCGGATCGGCGGGCGATTGCCGGTACAGGGCCCAACCCAGGGCGCTGCGATAGCTGGCCTGCCCAGGCGCCAAGACCGTGGCCTGGCGGAAGGCCTCGGCGGCGTCGCGGTAGCGGCGGGCGCGCAGGTGCGCCACGCCCTGGAAGTAGATGCGCTCGGCCACCACCTGGGGTGACTCGCTGGCTGGCGCGTCCTCGTCGGCGCTGGGCGATTTCGGCCGGTTCTTGTCGAGCTGGGCGACGTAGCGCCGGCGCGCGGTACTGTCGGACAGCACCGCGTGCGCCTCTTCCAGGCGCTCGAAGATGCGCTCGGCCACCACGCGCACGGCCTCGGTGCGGCTGCGGAAGCGGTCGGGGTGGAAATCGCGGGCGCGCACCTCATAGGCGGTATCGACCTCGGCCTGGGTGGCCTCGCGATCCAGGGCCAGCACCTCGAAGTGGGTCTGGTGGTGCATGACTTCCAAAATGGCCGCCAGATCCTCGCGCGTGCGGCCGCCCGCAGCCAGGTGGGGCTGCGAATCGAGCAGGGGCTGTACCTCGGGCTGGGCCTCGTCCAGCCCTTTCGCCGCCGGCTGGCGGGACGGAACGATCATGCCGGCCTCGGCCATGGCCACCAGTAGCAGCCGGGCGCGGTCGGTGGGAATCATGGTCGTGGCCAGCGCGGCCTCGTACTTCACGCTGCCGTCCAGGCTATCGACGAAGCGTTGTTCGTTGGGATCCGCGGTGATGTCCTGCAGGCGCTGGCGCCGATCCGGCGAGGGCATGAGGAAGAGGCCGGTGTACGGATCGAGCACGCTGCGCATACGCTCGGCATCGTAGGAGCGCCGGATGCCTTCCAGAATCAGCGCCGCGGGCGTGCGTTCCAGGCGCACCGGCTGATCGTGCGCGGGCTGGCCCTTCTTGAAGGCAAAGCGCCCCTCGCGCCACGAGAAGACCTCAAGCAGCTTGGCCTCCATTTGCAGAACCAGGGCGCGCGACAGATTGTAGGGCGACAGCGCCCCCATCTCGACCAGCAGCTCACCCTGACGCTGTTTGCTGGCCTTCATCTGGCGCAGCGATTCGGCCAGCGTCTCGCCCGAGATCATCCTCTGTTCAAGAAGAATCTGGCCCAAGCACTCGGTGGGATCGTTCGAGCGCACGGCGACCGGATAGCCGTTTTCGACGTAGATGATCTTCTTGACCTTGTCGCTGGTAAGCAAAAGCGCGCCGGTCAAACGGCCGGCGTAGATCCGCTGCAGCAGGTGGGCGAAGGGCTGGCGGGCCAGCGATCCGCGCAGGGCGGGGTCGCCTGCGCCCACGGACTTGGCCACGCTTTCCACGTCCCGGCGTTCGCGCTTCTCTTCCAGATCTAGAATGGCCGCGCCTGGATAATTGGGCACCAGCGGTTCCAGGGTGACTTCCTTGGGCGGAACAATTTCCAGCAGCAGGGCCAGCAGCCGCGATACGTCGAGGGGCGCGGACAGATACTCGGCGGGGGCGAAGCGGCGCCGCGCTTCGGCGGCATGGCTGGCCCCACGATGGGTGCTGGCGACGAAGAAGATCGGGGCGTGCTCGGTCTCGGGCGTCCGCCGGATGTCCTCGGCCAGGGCGAACCCGCTGCCGTCGGGCAGGTTGGTGTCGATAATCACCGCGTCGGGCGGCTGGATCAGCATGCTGCGCTTGGCCCAGCCGATCTCGGCCTCGGCGGCGAGGGCATAGTGCGCTTCGGAGAGGGTATCCCCGATGCGACGCTGCATTTCGGGGTCACTTTCGACCACGAGCACGTAGGGCGACATGGGCGAAGGATTGTATACCGTATTTGCTAGGAAAAGACGCCTGACGACGACTTTGACGTAGAATGTCCCATCCCACTCAAGGAGTTACCTCTGTGAGCAGCCGCCGCCGCAAGTCCACAATCGCCTGCATGATCCTGGCCGCCGGAAAAGGAACCCGGATGAATTCGGCCAAAAGCAAGGTACTGCACCCTTTGCTAGGGGTTCCGATGGTGGCCTATCCCGTTGAGAGCGCACGCCGCCTCGGCGCCGGGACCATCGTGGCCGTGCTGGGACACCAGATCAAAGAGGTTGCCAAGGCCCTCGACGAACGCTTTGGACCAGGTTGCGTCACCGTGGTCGAACAGAAAGCGCAGAAGGGCACGGGCCACGCCGTGCGCCTGGGTCTGGGACCGCTGGCGGATTTTGATGGACTGGTTGTCATCCTTTGCGGCGACGTCCCGCTTCTGCGCGCGGAAACCCTCGACGCCCTGGTGGCGCAGGCCAAGAAGAGCCGCGGGTTGGCCATGCTGACGTCGGTGGTCCAGGATCCCACGGGCTACGGCCGCATCGTGCGCGACGACGCGGGCAAGATCCGCGAAGTGGTCGAGCACAAGGATACCGACAACGCCCAACGCCGCATCTCCGAGGTCAATGCCGGCATCTACGCCGGCCCGGCGGAGTTCCTGCGCAAGGCCACGGCCAAGCTTTCCACGCGCAACGCCCAGGCCGAGTACTACCTGACCGACATCGTGGTGCAGGCGGCGGCGACCATCGGCGTGACCTCGGTTGATGTTTCGGCCGAGGAAATGTCCGGTGTGAACGATCGCGAGCAGTTGGTCGCGGCAGAAAAGGTCCTGGCTGGCCGCATCGTGCGCGAACACATGAAGCTCGCCACCTTCCGCGGCCCGGAGTCGGTTGTCGTCGAAGCCTCGGTGACCATCGAGGCTGACGCCGAAATCGGTCGCAACGTCGTGCTGCGCGGGAGCACGCACATCGGCGCTGGCGCACGCATCGATGACGGCTGCATTCTGACCAACACCGTGGTGGGCAAGAGCACGCACGTGCTGCCCTACTGCGTGGCCACCGACTCGGCCATCGGCGAGAACAACAAGATCGGCCCCTTCGCCCACCTGCGGCCGGGCACGGTGCTGGCCGCTGACGTCCACGTGGGCAATTTCGTCGAGACCAAAAAGACGCAACTCGGTCGCGGCAGCAAGGCCAACCACCTGACCTACCTCGGCGACACCATCGTCGGCGAAAAGGTCAACGTGGGCGCCGGCACCATTACCTGCAACTACAACGGCTTCGAGAAGCGGCAGACCGTCATTGATGATGGCGCGTTCATCGGCTCGGACACGCAGCTGGTGGCCCCCGTGCGGGTGGGCAAGCGGGCGGTGG
>Ga0302323_100003864_pt1 | contig 12187 bp, 10 predicted proteins | sample Fen_T0_3_FD_201950 | JGI IMG/M metagenome (GOLD analysis project Ga0302323, IMG submission 201950) | Peat permafrost microbial communities from Stordalen Mire near Abisko, Sweden - Fen_T0_3 | ecosystem: Environmental > Terrestrial > Soil > Wetlands > Permafrost | place: Sweden: Abisko... | reverse complement strand
CCGCTGGCGCTATATGAAGGACGGCACGTCGCTGTGGTGGCACGTGCAGTCGCGCAACAAGCGCTCCGTCGCCGTCGACCTGCGGCATCCCGACGGCCAGGCCATCGCGCGCGCACTGATGGAACGCGCGGACATCGTGGTCGAGAATTTCCGTCCCGGCACGCTCGAGGCCTGGGGGTTGACCTACGAATCCATCGCGGCGGTCAATCCCGGTGTGATCATGGTCCGCATCTCCGGCTATGGCCAGACCGGCCCCTATCGCGAGCGCCCGGGATTCGGCGTCATCGGCGAGGCGATGGGTGGATTGCGCCATGTCACCGGCACGCCCGACCGCCCGCCCTCGCGCACCGGCATCTCGATCGGCGACACGCTGTCCGCCTTGTATGGCGTCATCGGCGCGCTGATGGCGCTGGAATCGCGGCGCAAAAGCGGTCATGGCCAAGTCGTCGATGTTGCCTTGTACGAAGCCGTGTTCTCCGTCATGGAATCGATGCTGCCCGAGTTCGACGCGTTCGGCGTCGTGCGCGAACGCACCGGTTCGATCCTGCCGGGCATCGCGCCCACGTCCGCGTATCGTTGCAGCGACGGCAGCCACGTGCTGATCGCGGGCAATGGCGACTCCATCTTCAGGCGCCTGGCGCTGGCCATGGGCCGCGCCGACCTGGCGGACGACCCGGATCTCGCGCACAACGACGGCCGCGCCGCACGTCAGGCGTGGCTGGACGGCGAGATCGAGGCGTGGACGTCGACGCGCGCACCGGAGGCGGTGCTTGCGGCGATGGAAAAGGCGGATGTTCCGGCGAGCAAGATCTACACCGTCGCCGACATTGCCGCCGACCCGCATTTCGCGGCGCGGGACATGATTCGCGAGATCGCGCTCGCCGACGGGTCGAGGCTCAACGTACCGGGAATCGTGCCGAAGCTCTCGGCAACACCCGGTGGCTTCACGCGCGGTGGCCCCGCACTGGGAGAGCACACAGACGCCGTCCTGCACTCGCTTGGGCACGACGACGCGAAGATCGCGGCGCTGCGGGCGGCCGGCGTCGTCGCCTGATCCACCGCGCGATTTCCGACCCGGCATTCCCGAATAGAGTGGAAAAGATGAGCGATATGAGCGAAGCCGAACAACGCGCAACACTTGCGGTTGCACTGATGGCGGCGTTTGCCGACGGCACGCGCGACGAACGCGAACGCGCCGCGGTGGAAACCCTGGTCGGCCAGCTGAACGACATGGCGGGCGGCGCGCTCGACGTGGCGGCCGTTTACCAGGAACTGACGCAGCGCAAGCCCGGCATCGCGGAGGTGGTCAAGCCGCTGGTCACGCAGCAGTCGCGCCAGTTCGCGTACGAGGCGGCGGTGGGCGTCGTCCACGCGGACGGCGCGACGACGGATGCGGAGTCGGCGTTCCTTGCCCAGCTCGCCGCCGCGCTCGCGCTGCCGGCGAACGCGGCGCGGTCGCTGGCCGAGACCGCAAGCAGCATGGCCGCGGCGACGCTGCCGGCAGTTGCCGCCGCGCCATCCCCAGCGACGCGCCCCGCACCGGATGCCGCCGCGCTCGACGCGTCGATACTCAACGCCGCCATCACCAACGCGGCGCTCGAACTGCTCCCGGAGTCGCTCGCGTCGATGGCCATCATTCCGCTGCAGATGAAGCTCGTCTACCGCATCGGCCAGGCGTACGGCTATGAGCTCGACGGCAGCAGCGTCAAGGACTTCCTGGCCACGCTCGGCGTGGGACTGACCGCGCAATATCTGGAGCAATTCGGACGCAAACTCTTAGGTGGCCTGCTCGGCAGTGTCGCCGGCGGCATCGGCCGCTCGATCGGCCACCAGGCGGCGAGCTCGGGGATGGCGTTCGCGTCGACGTGGGCTTTGGGACAGGTCGCGAAGCAGTACTACGCCGGCGGCAGGACACTCGACGCCGACAAGCTCCGCGCGGCGTTCGGCCCGTTGTTGTCACAGGCGCGCGAACTCGGGACGCGCTACGCGGGGCAGATCCAGCAGCGCGCGCAGGGAATCGACCTTTCGAATCTTCCCGCGCTGATCAGCAAGGCCTGAGCGGCCGCAACCCGCCGATTCAGACGCAGCGTCCGCCGTCGACCTCTAGGCACGCGCCGGTGATGAACGCGGCCTCGTCGGACGCGAAGAAAACCGCCGCCGTGGCGATGTCGGAAGGCTGCGACAGCCGTCCCAGTGGAATCGACGCGATGAACTGCGCGCGCCGCTCCGGCGTGTCCCGCCCCATGAAGTCGGCGAGCATGCCGGTGTCGCCGGCGACCGGATTGATGATGTTCACGCGGATGTTGTCGGGCGCCAGTTCCGCCGCCATCGAGCGGCTGGTCACGATCGCGGCGCCCTTGCTGCCGTTGTACCAGGTGAGGCCGGGGCGCGGACGCACGCCGGCCGTCGAAGCGATGGTGATGAACACGCCGTTCTTCTTCGAGCGAAAGTAGGGCACCGCGTGGCGCGCGGTGAGGAACAGGCTCTTCACGTTGACCTGATAGATCCGGTCGAACTGTTCCTCGGACACGTCCAGCATCGGCTGGTTCCTGTGCGTCGTGCCGGCGTTGTTGACGACGACGTCGAGTCCGCCGAACGCCGACAGCGCGAACTCGACCAGGCGCTTGACATCGGCGTCTCTGGACACGTCGCCGCTGCAGAAACGCGCGTGACCGCCGGCGTCCACGATGTCCCGTACGGTGCGCTCGCCGTTCTCGGCAACGAGGTCGTTGACGACGACCTTGGCGCCTTCGGCGGCAAAGCGCTGCGCGATGCCGCGGCCGAAGCCCGACCCGGCGCCAGTCACGATCGCTATCTTGTTCGGGAGTCGCATCGGCTAACCGTGCTTCAGAACGACGGTCTTCAGCGTCGTGAGTCCGTAAAGCGCCTCGAAGCCTTTTTCACGGCCGTGCCCTGAATGCTTGACGCCGCCGAAAGGCAGTTCCACGCCGCCGCCCGCGCCATAATTGTTGATGAACACCTGCCCGCTCGCGACCGCGCGCGCCATCCGCAGCTGCCTGCCGCCGTCCTGCGTCCAGATGCCCGCCACCAGCCCGAAGTCCGTGGCGTTGGCCAGGCGCACCGCATCGGCTTCGCCGGTGAACGACATCGCCGCCAATACCGGACCGAACACCTCGTCGCAGGCCAGCGGATTGTCGACCGGAACGTCGCGCAGCAGTGTCGGCGCGGCATAGAAGCCGCCAGAAGGCGCGTCGGCGACGATGGTGCCCGCCGCGACGGTCGCGATGCCATCCTTCGCCGCCGTCGCTAGGAACGCGCGCACGCGCTGCAACTGCGTCCCGCGGATCAGTGGGCCGCAATCGAGGTCCGCGAGCGCCGGACCGGTCCTCAGCGCGGCGAACTTCGCACCGAGCCGCGCGAGCACTTCTTCGTAGCGTGATTGCTCGACCAGCAGGCGGCTTCCCGCAGAGCACGTCTGGCCGGCGTTCTGCACGATCGCATTGACCAGCGCCGGCAACGCGGCATCGAGGTCCGCATCGGCGAAGACGATCTGTGGCGACTTGCCTCCCAATTCCAGCGTGACCGGGCAATGGCGCTTCGCGGCGGCCGCAGCAACCCATGCGCCGGTCGCGGGGGAGCCGGTAAAGGAAACGTGCTGGACACCCGGATGCTCGACGAGCGCCGCGCCGGCTTCGCTGCCGAGTCCGGTGACGATATTGAGCGCGCCAGCCGGCAGTCCGATCTCCGCCGCGATCTCCGCGACACGCAATACGGACAGGCACGCGTCCTCGGCGGGTTTCGCGACGCACGCATTGCCGGCAGCGAGCGCGGCAGCCACGGAGCGCCCGAAGATCTGCAGCGGATAGTTCCACGGAATGATGTGGCCGGTGACGCCGTGCGGTTCGCGCCACGTCAGGACCGTGAAGCCCTCGGGGTAGGGAATGGTCTCGCCGTGCAGTTTGTCGCACGCGCCGCCGTAGAACTCGAAATAGCGCGCGCACGCGGCGACGTCCGCGCGCGCCTGCGTCAGCGGCTTCCCGCAATCGCGCGCTTCCGTCAGCGCCAGTTCCTCCACGTGATCGAGAATGGCCCGCGAGAGCTTTCCCAGCAGCCGCCCGCGCTCGGCCGGCGACAGCCGGCCCCAGGCGCCCGCGCGCGCCGCGTGGGCCGCGCGCACGGCGGCGTCGATGTCGGCGGCGTTGCCGCGCGCGATGGCCGCGAACGGCGCGCCGTCGGAAGGGTCGATCATCGGCAGTTCCGCGCGACCCTGCGGCGCGTGCCAGCGGTTGCCGATGAAATGCTGCGCCGGCGTCGTGATGGCCGGCCAGGCGGGGCTGGGAGCGTTCATCTCATTTCTTCGGCACGAATTTCCAGGCCAGCGTGTTCTCGTCCGTCCGCGGCGCGTAGGTGATGCCATCGCGCGTCGCCCATAGGTTGACCTGGAAGTGCAGCGGCACGATGCCGGTCTCGCCGATCGCCAGCTCCGTGGCGCGCTGCAGGTACGCTTCGCGCTTCACGTCGTCGACCGTCTGCAGCGCGTCTTCCGTCAGCGCGTCCACCTTCGTATTGGAATAGCGGCCGCGATTGGCCGTGCCGAAGCCCTTGTCCTTGTTGAACGTCATCAGCAGCGCCTTGAGCGACGACGACGCTTCGCCGGTGCCCGTGCTCCAGCCGAGAAGCATGAAGCTGAACTTAAGATCCGTCGCCTGCGCGAAGTAGGTTGCCGAAGGCATGGCGACGACCTTCGTGTCGATGCCTATGCGCGACAGCAACTGCGCGACGGTCTGCGCGATCTTGGCGTCGTTCACGTAGCGGTTGTTGGGCGCGTGGATGGTCAAGCCGAAGCCATCGGGATAGCCGGCGTCGGCGAGCAGTTTCTTCGCGGCGGCGGGGTCGAATGCCTCGACCTTCAGGTTCTTCGTCGACCCGAACAGGAAGTCGGGTACGAGCTGACCGGACATGACGGCCTCGCCCTCCATCACCTTGTCGACGATGGCCGGCCGGTTGATCGCCTTCGAGATCGCCAGCCGCACGCGCGGATCCTTGAGCGGATTGCGTTCGAGCGGCTTGCCAGCCTTGTCGGTCACGAACGGCGACACGTCGCGGTTGCTGTCCATGTGGATGTAGATGAGGCGGTCGGCCACCGTCTTGTAGGTGTTGATGCGCCTGTCGCGCCGCAGGTTCGCGACGTCGGCCGGCGGCACACCCTCGATGACCTGCACATCGCCCGACAGGAGCGCGGCCACGCGCGGCGCGTCCTGGGGCAGCAGGCGCAGCGTGACCTTTTCCCAGGCTGTCTTGCCGCCCCACCACGCGTCGTTGCGCGCGAGTTCGATCCGGTCACCCTTCGCGTACCGCACCAGCTTGTAGGGACCGGTGCCGATGGCCGCCTTGCCGGAATTGAAGTCCTCGGTGGTCGCCTTGGCGGCCGCCTTGGAAATGATCGCGATCTGCGTCATGTCCGACGGCATCAGCGGATAGGGCGTCGCCGTCTTGAAGCGGATCGTGTACGGATCGACGACGACGATTTCCCTGATCTGCTTGCTGTAGGCGGTGAACGGCGACGGACTGTTCGGCACGGTCGGCACGCGTTCGATCGATGCCACGACATCCGCGGCGGTGAAATCGCTGCCGTCGTGGAACTTGACGCCGCGGCGCAAGCGGAATTCCCAGGTCAGCGGATCGATCACCTTCCACTCGGTAGCGAGCGACGGCTCGGGCTGCGATTTTTCGTTGCGCTGGACCAGGAAGCCGAAGATATGCGCGGCGACGTTGTTGTTCGGCGTGACGTTGTGATAGTGCGGGTCGAGCGCCGTGACGTCGGTGGAAAGTCCGATCGTCAGGTCCGCCGCCAGGACCTGCGTGGCCAATACGAGCGCAATGCAAGCGAGCGCAAGGTTCCGGAAACGGCGCATCGACGTATTCCCCTTTTGAACGCCGCAGTGCACGCGGCGGTCCGGCGCACGCGGCGCGGCCGACTGCCGCGCACGAATGCCGATGCCGACAGTTTAAAGCGTTTCCCTTTGTAACAGGGCCGGAAGGGTACGCGGAGGCCGTCAACCCGGCAGCGGACCATCGCGTTCTGGGATTGCAGGACGCGCGTTCCGGAGGCTCGGGCGGAAACAGCGTCCCTCGGGAGAAAACCACATGAAACGACGCACCCTCACCGCTATTGCGCTTTGCAGCACACTGCTCGCCGCCACTGCCGCGTTCGTTCCTACCGTCCAGGCAGGGAACATCGCTTGGGGCATCTCCGTCGGCGGACCCGGCTTCAGCGTCGCGGCCGGTCAACCCGGTTGGTCCGGCGGTCGTGCCTGGTTCGGACCGCCGCTGCGACCGTTCGCACCCTTCGCCTACCGGCCCTGGCTGCGTCCGGTGCCGCGCGTTGCGCCAATCTCCATCGCGCCGATCGCCTTCGCGCCAGTGCCCGTCGTCTTGCCCTGGGTCGCGCCGCGTCGCGTGATCGTCGTGCGGCAACCGGTCCGCTTCGCCGCGCCGGCGTTCGTTCAGTCGCGGTAACGGATGCGGTAGATGGCGCCTGCCGTGTCGTCCGACACCAGCAGCGAGCCATCGGCCGAGACCAACACGTCGGCCGGGCGGCCCCACGCGTTCTGGCTGTCGACGTCGAGCCAGCCTTCGGCGAACGTTTCGTAGGACAGCGCCTTGCCCGCGGCGTCGAGCCGCACCAGCGAGACGCGATAGCCGATCTTGCGGCTGCGGTTCCACGAGCCGTGCTCGGCGATGAACACCTGATTGCGGTACGCCGCGGGAAACTGGCTTCCCGTATAGAACCGCATGCCCAGCGGCGCCACATGGGGCCCAAGAGGCTGCGCGGGCGGCACGAATTCGCTGCATGTGCGGCGGCTGCCGAATTCCGGATCGGGAATTGTCCCGCCGTGGCAGTACGGGAATCCGAAGTCCTGGCCCGATCGGGTCACGCGATTCAACTCGTCGGGCGGGATATCGTCGCCCAGGTTGTCGCGGCCATTGTCGGTGAACCACAGGTCGCCGGTCGCCGGATGCCAGGCGAAGCCCACCGAATTGCGAACGCCGCGCGCGACGATCTCCCGTCCGCTGCCGTCCGCATTCATCCGCGAGATCTGCGCGTAGCGTTCCGGATCGGGCGCGCACACATTGCACGGCGCGCCGACGGGAATGTAGAGCTTGCCATCCGGGCCGAAGGCGATGAACTTGCGGCCATGGTGCCCCTCCGTGGGAAACGCCTCGCTGACCACGACGGGCTGCGGCGGATGGTCGAGACGGTGCTCGATGTCGTCGTAACGCAGGATGCGGCTCACGGCGGAGACATACAACGCACCGTTGCGAAACGCCACGCCGGCCGGCTCGCGCAGGTCAGAAGCCACCACACGCACGGATACATCGCGCTCGGTCAGCGTCAGCGCGTAGACCTTGCCTGCAGACGCCGAACCGACGAACAGCGTTCCGCGCTCGCCCCACGCCATGCCCCGCGCATTGGGGACCCGCGCCACGAGTTCGATGACGAAACCCGGCGGAAGCTTCACGCGTTCCAGCGGCATGTCCGTCGGCGACGCCGCGCGCGGGGTGCCGCATGCCAGTACGGCAAACATCGCCGTCAGAAAGGATTTGAAATGCACGTGCATGACGTCGATCCCAGGATCCGATGCAGGAGTGTGATTGTCGCGCATTCGCCCCATGTCGTCTCCGGTGAGTGGCGAGGGTCCCGTAGCGCCGGACGAACTTCATGTGTTCCTCCCGGCGGTGCTATCCTCCCGCTTTCGCCGCAGGAGTATCGCCATGAACGCTCCGGCCACGCTGGCGCAAGTCCGACCCGCCCACGGCGCCGTGCGCGCGAACGATCTCGCCTCGTTCGAAATGATCCGGAAGCTCGTGGGCTTCGACACCACGAGCCGCGATTCGAACCTGGCGTTGATCGAGTGGGTCCGCAACTACTTCGACGGCCATGGCATCGCGTCGTCGCTGACCTTCGACGACGATCAGCGCAAGGCCAATCTGTTCGCCACGCTGCCCGCCCGCGACGGCAACGCGACGACCGGCGGCATCGTCCTTTCCGGCCACACGGACGTCGTGCCGGTCGACGGCCAGCCGTGGGACACACCTCCTTTCGACGTGACAGTGCGCGGCGACCGGCTGGTCGGGCGCGGCGTCACCGACATGAAGAGCTTTCTGGCGGTCGGCCTCACGTTCGTGCCGGAATTCGTGCGGCGGACCTTGCACAAGCCGATCCACTTCGCGCTGTCCTATGACGAGGAAGTTGGCTGCATCGGCGTGCGGCGCCTGATCGCCGACGTGGCCGCCAAGGGCTTGAAGCCTCTCGGCTGCATCGTCGGCGAGCCCACCGGCATGCAGCTGGTCGTCGCGCACAAGGGGAAGAAGGCCTGGCGCTGCCGCGTGCGCGGTTTCGAGGCGCACTCGTCGCTGACGCCGCAGGGCGTCAACGCGGTGCAGATCGCGTGCGAGATCGTCGCGTGGATTGCGCGCCGCGCGCGCGAATTTCGCGACGCGGGCCGGCAGGATGGCGCGTACGACGTCCCGTTCACCACGTTGCACGTCGGCACCATTCGCGGCGGCACGGCGCTCAACATCGTCCCGCGCGACTGCACGTTCGACTTCGAGATCCGGCATCTTCCGTTCGACGATCCCGACGCGTTCTTCGCCGAGGTCACCGCCTACGCCAATTCGTTCCTGCCGGCGATGCACGCGGTGGCGCCGGGGACGCACATCGAGTTCGACCCGCTTTCGACGATGCCGGGATTCGATACGCACGAAGGCAGCGACATCACCGCACTGGGCGCGACCTGCAACGGCACGCAACATTTCGGCAAGGTCTCGTTCGGCACCGAGGCATCGCTGTTCCACAACGCCAGCATTCCGACGGTCATCTGCGGCCCCGGCCACATCGCGCAGGCACATCAGCCGAACGAGTGGGTGGCCGTGGAGCAGATTGCCCGCTGCGAAGCGTTCATGCGCCGCCTCGCAGACCAGGTTTGCGCGACCTGACGGCCATGGATGCGCGCAGCCCGCTGCCTCCCATCGAGGTCGAGTTTCCCGACATCGAGCGCTGGCGGTCCGGCAACGCCGGCCTCCCATTCGTCTGGACATTCCCTTCGGAACGACCGGGCCCGCACGTCACCATCCAGGCGCTGACGCACGGCAACGAGGTATGCGGCGCCATATCCAACGACTGGCTGTTGCGCGAGGCCTTCCGCCCGACACGCGGCACGCTGACGCTGACCTTCGCCAACGTCGCCGCCTACCGGACGTTCAACGCGGCGGACCCCTACTCGTCCCGCTGCGTCGACGAGGACTTCAACCGCCTCTGGACCGCCGACATCCTCGATGGCAGCCGGCACACGAACGATCTCGAGCGGGCGCGCGAGCTGCGGCCCGTCTACGATGCCACCGAATACCTGCTGGACCTGCACTCGATGACGGATCCGTGCGCGCCCCTCATCCTGGCTGGCCAGCAGCAAAAGGGGCTCGAACTCGCGTTTGCGATCGGCGTGCCGCAGCACGTGGTCATCGATGGCGGACACAAGGCCGGGCGCAGGCTGCGCGACTACGCGGCGTTCGACGATCCCGCCAGTCCGCGCAACGCGCTGCTCGTTGAATGCGGCCAGCACTGGGAGCAAGCCTCGCCCGCGGTCGCGCGTCAGGTGTCGCTGCGCTTCCTGCATCACTTCGGAATGGCCGACCGCGCGTTCCTCGACGCGCATCTCGACACGGCGCCGCTCCCGGCGCAACGGGCGGTCGAGATCACGCACGTCGTGACGATCGCCACCGACGCGTTCCGGTTCGCCCTTCCGGTCGAAGGCCTCGACGTCATCGCCGAGGCCGGCACGCTGCTGGCGCACGACGGAGACGCCGAAGTTCGCACGCCCTACGCCGACAGCGTGCTGGTGATGCCCACGCGGCGGCCGAAGAAAGGCGAGACCGCGGTGCGCGTTGGGCGCTATGTAAACTGACGCGGCGTGACTGCGCCGCACGGTCCCGCAGTGCAATGTCCACGGAGGTCGGATAGATGAAATGCTGTGCCGTACTGGTTCTCACGTTCGCCTGTTTCGCATTGCCCGCGCTCGCGGGCGACCCGTCGCCGCAGGTCCAGCGCGGACAACAGGTCGTGCTGGCGGGCGGGTGCAACGATTGCCACACGCCGCTGAAGATGGGGGCCAAGGGTCCCGAGCCCGACATGTCGCGGATGCTCTCTGGCCATCCGGAGAACGTCGTCCTGCCGCCGCCACCACCGCTCACCGACGCTTGGAACAACGTCGGCTCGGCATCCGGCACCGCCTATGCGGGACCATGGGGCATCACGTATGCGATCAACCTGACGCCCGACGCGGAAACCGGCATCGGCAAGTGGCGGGAGAAGGATTTCATCCAGGCAATCAAGTCCGGCAAGCACATGGGGGTGGGCCGGGACATCCAGCCGCCGATGCCGTGGGAGGCCTACCGCCACCTGCCCGAAGCCGACCTGAAGGCCGCGTTCGCGTATCTCAAATCCATCCCGCCTATCCGCAACAAGGTTCCGGCCTACGCTCCACCCGCGAAGTAGCCGACACCTGTACCGGCGACGCAACTGCTCTCTTGGCTCGCGAATTGTGCTTTCATTTCGCACCGGCCGCGGCGGCGCGCGCAGCGGCCACCAGATCCGCGCCGACCGCGTTGATCCATGCGGCAATGGCAGGTTGCGCGGCGTCCAAAAATGCCGCGCGCTGCGAAGGCGAAAGCCGGACGATCGTCACGCCGTCCTTGGTCAGCTGCGCCAGCGCGGCATCCTCCTGCGCCAGCGCATCGGCCTCCCGCGCCGCGCGTTCCGCTGCACCGCGCACAAGCGCGCGCCGGTCCTCGGTCCAGGAATCCCATGCACCCTTACGCACGGCAAAGATCATGACGTCGGCAAATGCGCCCCAGCGCGTGACGAATTTCTGGCCGGACGCGTAGGCGCGCGTCGCGACCAGCGTCGTCGGCATGGCGTCCTGTCCGTCGAGCGTACCTGCCGCAAGCGCGGCCTGCGCCTGCGCGAAGCCCATCGACTGCGGCAGCGCACCGAGCGCAGCATAGAAGTCGAGGACCTGGCGCAGCGGCATGACGCGCACGCGCAATCCGCTGCACGCGGACGGTGTCGCGACCGGCGCCCTGGCCGTTGCCAGCACATGTTCGCCCAGTGGAGCTATGGCCAGGCCGACCACGCCGGACGCCTCCATCCGCGCGAACACGGCGTCCCGCAGCGACGCGTCGGCGGCGAGCGCGGCCTGTTCGCGCGCGTCGGCAGCGAGCCACGGCAGCGCATAGACGCCGAGCGGCGGGAATTGCCCCGACCACGCCAGCGCGGAGCCGACGGCGAGATCGGCCTGCCCGTCCTTCAGCGCGCCGAATTCGCGGCCCGGGTCGCGCTGTGAAAGCGTCGCTCCCGGATACTGCCTGACTTCGTAGTCGGCGCCAGCCGCGTCGTTCACAAGCTGCGCCCAGCGTTCCCCGGCGCGCCCCAAGGGAAACGAAGGCGATTGTGCCGTCGAGAGCTTGAGTTCCGGCACTTGGGCAGTGCGGTCCTGCGCGTGCAAAAAAGGCGCCCCAAGCGCCGCGCCCGCCAAGGCAAGAACGAACGCGGCAGGGTGCCCGACGCGCAAGCGGATCCGGTTCGAGGACATTCGCAACAAGTCTACGCAGCGCCGGCGACGAGGGTCAACCGCTGTTGTCGCTGGGCATCGATCAGGGCGCGGAATCGGTTTCGCCCTCCGGATTTGCGGACTCCGGCGCGTCCATCCAGTATCGGCGCCGCTGGTCGCGCGCCGAAAGCGGTCGAAGTGGCGTACCCGGCGCAAACATCAGCGTGACAGCGCCCTCCATGTCGGTGCGCACAATTTGCACCGACTCCGCCGCATAGCGCGCGACGATGTCCGGACGCGGATGCCCGAAGCGATTGCGGTAGCCGCAGGCGAACACCGCGATTGCCGGCGCGACACCGCGTATGAACGCCGGGGTCGAGGACGTGCGCGAGCCGTGATGCGGGACGACTAGCACGTCGGCGCGCAACGCGCCGCGATCGTCGTGCACCAGCTTCGCCTCGGACTTCGCCTCGAGGTCGCCCGTCAACAAGACGCTACCGTGGGCAGAATCGATGCGTATGACGCAGGAACGATCGTTGGTCCTGGCAAACGGATCGTCGTACTCGGCGCGCGTCGGATGCAGCACGGTGAACTCCACGCCATCCCATGTCCATCGC
>Ga0302323_100003862_pt1 | contig 12189 bp, 12 predicted proteins | sample Fen_T0_3_FD_201950 | JGI IMG/M metagenome (GOLD analysis project Ga0302323, IMG submission 201950) | Peat permafrost microbial communities from Stordalen Mire near Abisko, Sweden - Fen_T0_3 | ecosystem: Environmental > Terrestrial > Soil > Wetlands > Permafrost | place: Sweden: Abisko... | reverse complement strand
CCCGCTGATCTCCGCCCTGGAGCGCGTCGAACGGGATGTGGTCCTGGAGATCACCGAGCACGTCGAGATCGCCGACTACCGCCAGCTCATGGGCGCCCTCGAACTCTTGCGACCCAAGGTGCGCCTTGCGGTCGACGACGCCGGCGCCGGATATGCGGGCCTGCGCCACATCCTCGAACTCAGTCCGCAGTTCGTGAAGCTTGATCTGTCCCTCGTGCGGCACGTGGACACCGATCCCGCTCGCCAGGCCATGTGCGCCGGTATGGCCCACTTCGCGCGGAACGCCGGCTGTGAGCTCATCGCCGAGGGAATCGAGACGGAAGGAGAGCTCAACGAACTCATCCGTCTCGGCATCTCGCTCGGACAGGGCTACCTGTTCGGCAAGCCGGCTCCGGTCGCGGCGGACTGACGCGCAACGCGCCCCAAGGTCGCCCTCGGTTCGTTTCGGACGCGCCTCGCGCACTCACTAAAGGACACTCAAGCCCCGGACCCAAGGCCCTGGTAGCCTGCTTCTAGTTTCGCCACCTGGCGCTGCACAGTCGGCGATTGGCGGCGCATCATGGGTTCGAGCGCGGAGGTGGCCTTGCCCAGCACCGATGGACATAGCACGGCCAAAACGATGGACCAGTTTCTGTTAGTCCTCGAGCCGCAGTATCGGGAGCGAGTCTGGGGCGGTCAGCGTCTCCGTGCCGCCGACCCGCCGTTGGGCGAGGCGTGGCTCGTCTACGGTCCGAGCGTGATCCTGGCCGGAGCTTACGAGGGGAAGACCGTCGACGAACTCGTCGCCGCAAACGCCACTGCTGTGCTTGGATCCCGAGTGGCCCATGGAGCCGAAGACCGGTTCCCGATCCTCATCAAACTGATCGACTGCGCGGACTGGCTCTCGGTACAGGTACACCCGAACGACGAAGAGGCACGCCGCATGGTGGGCGCCGGGGAGTTCGGCAAGACGGAGGCCTGGTATTTCCTGGACGCGCAGCCCGGGGCGCGAATCCTCGCCGGCGTGCGGCCGGACGTCGATGGGCCGCAGTTGGCGTCCGCGATCCGCGAGGGACGAGTCTGGGAGGTCGCGGCCGGCATGGAGGTCCGTGGCGGAGATTCGATCCTGATCCCGGCAGGGACGCTTCACGCCCTGGGTCCGGGACTCCTCCTGTACGAGATCCAGCAAGCAAGCGACACGACGTACCGAGCCTACGACTGGGATCGTCCGCAATCGGCCGGGCGGAAGCTGCACATCGAAGAGTCGGTCGAGGTCACACGAGCGGTAGGTCCGGAACCAGTTACACACCCGGAAGTGCCCGGGGCCACAGGCGCCGCCAACGCCGTGATCTGCCCGTACTTCAACCTGGACCTCGTGCGTGTTGCGACCGGGGGTTGTTTCGCTCAGGACACCGGCGGACGCAGCTTCCAGGTCATCACCGTGACGGACGGATCCGTTGAACTATTGCGCGACGAAGAACGCGTCGTTCTCACGCGTTTCGAGACGGCACTGGTCGCGGGGTCTACAGGGCCTTACGACATTCGCGCAGTCGAGGGACCCGCCACCCTTCTGCTAGCTTGCGTGCCAGACTAGAGTCGCGGCGGCCCGGCGAGGTCTCGGCGGCAGCGTCGCCGCAAACAGTAGCGAACCGAGGTAGGCGCCAAATGCAGGTTGGACTACTCATTCCGCAGGGTTGGAAAGGCGAGTTCGATCGATGGGACCCGGCCGCGGCCTGGGCGAGGACAATGGAACTCGCGCGGGACGCCGAGGCGCTGGGCTTCGAGTCGGAGTGGGTCTTCGATCACTTCCATACCGTCCCCGAAGCGACGGACGAGATTACCTTCGAGTCCTTCACGACGCTGACGGCGATGGCAATGGTGACCCGGCGAGTACGCCTGGGCCACATGGTCATCTGCAACGGATTCCGGAACCCTGCGCTCACCGCGAAGTTGGCATCCACCCTGGACGTGGTCAGCGGGGGTCGCTTCGAGCTCGGCATCGGCGGGGGCTGGAAGGAAGACGAATGGCTGGCATACGGCTACGGTTTCCCTCCGCTCAGCCAGCGGTTGGGATCACTTCATGACGGACTGGAAGTGATCACCAGGATGCTCGCGCCCGGACGTTCGACGTATCGCGGGAACCATGCCCGAATCGACGGCGCCGTGAATGTCCCCAAGGGGATTCAGCAGCCGCGCCCGCCGATCATCGTGGGCGGCAACGGACCCGAAGTCACCTGGCGGCTTGCCGCCAAGTACGCTGATGAACTCAACGTCGTCTACGTCTCGCCCGCGGACGTGGCGGCGGACATGCCGATCATCCGGGCCCGCTGCGAGGAGATCGGACGGGACCCAGCCACGCTCAAAGTTTCGCTCTACTCCCGCGATGAGGATGTGCGCACGCCGGGACAGGAGCGCGTCGACCTCGTTGGACAGTGCATCGAAGTGGGGCTCAGCCGGCTGGTGGCGTTTCCGACGAGGTGGGACCCAACGCGGGAGACGCAAGCTCGCTTCGCCGAGGACTGCCGCGCGGCCGGCGCGGAGATGATCGACGCGGTGGAGCCGCTAGCCCAGGGCTAGGCCTGGGCCGCCTCGTCCGCCACCGGGCGCGGAGCCGGAGTACTGACCCGCTCGAGGTCGATGCTGCGTACGCGACGGGTCTTACCCGCGTCGGTGCGAACCATCGCCGCGGGGATCAACCCGCCGACGATCGAATCGACGACGGCGAACTCGCCGGCGTAGAGACCGCCACCGCCGATGCGAACGCGATCGCCTATCGAGATGTCATCACGCCCCGTCAGGGCATTGAGGTTGATTTCGGCGACGGTGGGCCGCACGTAGTTGGGGTCTCCGGGGAGACCAAGCGTCCGCGGCTGCCGTGTGGCCGTCCGAGCCACCGGATAGTTGACCTTGCGCTTTCGCATCGCTCGCTCCCCTACCGACCCGAGGCCGCATATGCAGGCCCGGCCTGACTGAACCGTCGTCCACCCGCGTTACCCCGTCCTCTCGAGTGAGCGTCGAACCGCCGAGGCGGTGACGGCTCACGATCGGGATCCGGGAGGAATTCTTCCACAACTTCGCAGGGGATTGCCTTGCGAAGCAGACGCTGCACCGCTCGGAGTTCTTCCACTTCGTCCGGCGACACGAGCGAGATCGCCGTACCGCTGGCACCGGCTCGGCCCGTTCGGCCGATGCGATGGATATAGTCCTGCGGTTCGCCGGGGAGTTCGTAGTTCACCACGTACGGCAGGTCTTCGATGTCGAGGCCGCGCGACGCCACATCCGTGGCTACGAGGACCTTGACCCATCGGCCGCGAAATGCCTCGAGTGCGCGGGTCCGCTCGGCTTGCGTGCGATCGCCGTGGATCGCCGTTGTGCTCACGCCGCGCCGGTCCAGGTACGCCGCAAGCCGGCTCGCGCCGATCTTGCTACGCGTGAAGACCAGGACCTGGTCCATGTTGTCCCGCTGGATCAGATGCAGAAGCAGATCCGCCTTGCGCTCCTGATCGACCGGATAGAGCACCTGGGTCAGGTTGTCAGCGATGCTATTGCGAGCCGCGACCTGAACTGTCTCGGGGTTGTCCAGGAACTCGCCCGCCAGGCGGCGGACCTCGTCCGAGAAGGTGGCCGAGAAGAGCAGCGTCTGGCGCTTGGCCGGGATGAAGCCGATTATCTTGCGCACATCGGGGATGAAGCCCATGTCCAGCATGCGGTCGGCCTCGTCGAGCACGAGGATCTCCACCTGCGACAGGTTGACGCTCCGCTGGCCCACGTGATCGAGCAGGCGTCCGGGCGTGGCGACAAGGATCTCGACGCCGCTCCAGAGCTTCTTGACTTCAGGCTCGATACGGGTGCCGCCGTAAACGACCATGGAGCGGAGCTGGCTGCCGTGGTTGTAGGTCTTGACCGATTCGGCGACTTGCACCGCAAGCTCGCGCGTGGGGGTCAGGACGAGGACACGCACCGGGTGACGGGCGGGCGAGAATCCGACGTTGGCGTGGTGCCGGAGGTTCTCGAGAATCGGCAGGACGAATGCCGCTGTCTTGCCGGTTCCGGTTGGGGCGGCGGCGAGGACGTCGCGGCCCGCAAGGATCAGAGGAATTGCCGCGCTCTGAACGGGCGTCGGCTCCGTGTACCCCTCGCGCGCTACCGTGGCGAGGAGATCGGCCGAGAGGCCGAGGTTTTCGAATGTCAAACGGGTACTCCTGGTTGCGTCCTGCTGCGCCTTAACCTCTGACGCCGTGACGCGGGATCTATTATCGCGGGCCGAGGGCGCCGGCGCGGGCGACTTGCGCTCCGCGCTACTCGGCGTCCCTCATTGCCCGCGAACTGTGGTCTAGGCTGCGCTTACCTTTGCGGCACGCGGACCCTTGGGGCTTTCCTCGATCTCGAACGACACGCGCTCGCCGCCGGCGAGACGTGAGAAATCGAGGGGGGCAACGATGCCGTCGCGGTGGAAGAAGTATTCCTTCCCGTCTTCGGCAGTGATGAAGCCGAAGCCGCGATCCGAGACGACCTTCTTGATGATGCCGGTGGTCATGAGTGACCCTTCCTTATCTTCCCGAACCAGACAGCAGACGCACGGTCTGTTCGGAAAGCAGAGGGTCGACCACGCGAAGCGTCACCACAAGAGGCGGCAACGAACTCACGGTACTCGCTTTGTGGCGATCGCACAATCGCCGCCCGACCCCAGTTTGCCGTTCGTTCCGGCCTACGGGCGGAGCGGCCCCTCGCCTGCCCCAGTTGCTTCCATGGCGGCGGCAATCTCGGCAATGTCCGATCCGTCCAGCGTGAGCCGGCCGGCGGGAAGCCATCCGTCAACCTGCGACGGTGTTCTGGCGCCGACGATCGCACCGCTCACGCCGGGCCAAGCCCTGACCCACGCAACGGCCACTGCCGACACCGTTGTCCCATGGCGCTCGGCGATTGGCCGCAGGGCGTCGCGCAAAGCGAGATTCGCGGACAGCGCCGGCTCACGGTGACTATCCGAGTGGCGGCGCCAGTCGTCGGGCGCCATCGCCGCCACTCGCTCGGCCGAGAACGTGTCCGTCAGGATTCCCGAAGCCATGGGGCTATAGCAGATCACGCCGGTTCCATGCGCCGCGGCCCATGGAATGAGGCTCGCGCCGGACTCGCGGTGGATGGCCGAAAACGGCGGTTGCAGTGAGTCGACGTGCCGGACGGCTTCGCACCGCTCCAGCATGTCCACGCTGTAGTTGCTCACACCGATGGCGCGGACCTTGCCCTCTTCGACGAAACGGGCCATCTCCGCCCAGGACTCCTCGACGGGTGTTCCGTGCTCGTCGGGCCAGTGGATCTGGTAGAGGTCGATCTGGTCCACACCGATCCGCTTCAGCGACGCCTCGCATGCGGCGCGGAGCGATTTTGGCTCACTGACTCGTCTCGGCGGATCCATGGGGTTTGCCGCGTCCCAGACGAGCCCACCCTTCGTGAACACGAGCGGCCGATCGCCGGCCGGTATCTTGCGCAGCGCACGACCCACGACTTCCTCGGAGTGACCGAGCCCGTAGACGCCCGCCGTGTCGACCCAGTTGACGCCGCTTTCGACCGCATGGACGATCGCCGCAATCGATTGGCCGTCGTCCTGAGGACCCCAGCTGAAGGTCCAACCACCGCCGCCCACCGCCCACGCCCCGAATCCAACGCCGGTGATTTGCAGCCCGCTCGTGCCCAGATTTCGTTTCTCGATCAACGCCGCTCCTTATGACGGACACGATTGTGGCGCGTCCGGCCGTGACACGCCACAACTCCGCAATTGCCTCAGCGCAGCCGGAACGGGGCTCCGTGACCGGGGATCACGATCGATACGCCGTCCAGCAGCCGCTGCCGGTTTCGGGCGAGTTCCGCGGGGTCCGCGCAGTACGGATCCACCTCCGGCGTCCGGTCTGATCGCCACCACAGATGCGTGAATGCCTGCCTGCCTTCGTCCGTATCCACGATGAGGCTGGCGTCCTGAGGCGAATGGCCGGGAGTCTGCCAGACGGTGGTGCTCGGCGCCAGTGCGAAACCCTCGCCCGCGTGCGGCTCCACGTGATCGTCACGGCGGATCGTCCGGAAGTCGACGACCTCGGCCTGACGGAACAGCGCGATGTTGACGGTGTGGTCCAGGTGATGGTGCGAAACGAAGACGTGGGTGACATCGTCCGGCGAGAGGGCGAGACGCTCCAGCGGATCCAGGATCAGGGAGCGGCTGCGAACCATCCCGGGATCCACGACGATTACGCGGTCGCCGTCCCGGACCAGACCAACCGTTCCGGCTACCGTCGGGGAGTCGGCGTACCCGACCGTCAGAATGTCCACTCTGGCCGGAGGACGTGTTTCGGGCATCGGCAGATTCCCCGGATTCTGAGTGGGCGTGCTGAGCGAGTGATCGCCTCGTCGCGGGCCCGCTACGGGTTGAGAGTGACCGTTCCCTGAGCCAGAACCTTGCCGTCCGGGTCCTTGACGGCGAACGTATGCGTGCCCGTGCCGAGGGTGCAGGTATTCGACCCGTCGCCGTCTGTCTCCGTCTCCATCCAACTCCCGTCCGTGTCTCGCCTGAAGTTGGTTTGGACTGAACTCGTGGAAATTTCCTTGCCGTCGACCACGGCGGTCACCTGCATCGAGCCCGGGATGCTGCCCGGTAGCGCGACGGCCATGACAATCACGTCGCCGCTCGAGCAGCTGTATACGGACGGCACGAAGGCGATGCCACCCTTGACCGCGACTGCGGACGGAGTGGGCGTCGGGTCGGCCGGGCGTGCGGACGGCGTTATGACGGGGCGAGGCGGAAGCGCTCCGCTGTCGAACGGAATTCCGGAGAAGGTCGGCGTCGGCGACGCCTTGGACCCGTTGTTCACCGCGACATAGCCCACGCCGGCCGCCGCGACCACAAGCGCGATCACGGCCAGGAAGAGGACGGGATTGGGTCCGCGCTTGGCCGGAGGCGTCGCGGCAGGTTGTGCGGCCCATGGGGCCTGACCCGCGATGTATGGCGGCGGTGTCGCGGGAGAGCCGGCAGATGCCCACGGAGGCGCCACTTGCGGGGCCGGCACCGGCGCGGGAACGAATGGCGCGGGCGCCCCGGCCCAGGGCGGAGCAGGCTCGGCTCCAGCAGGCTGATTCGTGGCCCCGGCAGCAGCTGCCGCAGGCGGCGGGGCAACTTCCGAAGAAGCGGCGGCCGCGGCTTTCGACGACGTGGCAAGAGTCCACCCACACTCGGCGCAGAACTTCTGCCCGGCGCCGGCCAGAGGCGTTCCGCAGTTGGGGCAGAAGCCCGATCCCGCCAACATCCCACCTACCTCCAAGACTGCCGACGCCCTTGGGTCCGATATCCTCCGTTCGGGAATGTCGCGGCCCTGGTGTCCGAGCGATTCTAGACGGCCGTCCGGCCATTCCATGCGCGATTTCGACAATCGGCCCGGCAACTACCGGACAACGACCGGGGCGGTCTCTGTGCGACGCCGGCCGGCGCCGGGCCCACGCCCCCGGGCGGGCCACCCTGCCTTCTCGCACGGACGCGATGCCCGCGTGCCCGAAATCACCGCCTCACGTACATTTGACGCCATGGCAAGGACAAGCGCCGGGATCGTTCTATACCGCCGCCGCCGTGGCGTACTCGAGGTTCTGCTGGTGCACCCGGGCGGACCGTTCTTTGGCAAGAAGGACCTGGGAAACTGGGGCATACCAAAGGGCGAAGTCGATCCCGGCGACGGCCACTATCTCGAGACGGCACGTCGCGAGTTCGCCGAGGAGGTGGGGCACCCTGTGCCCGCCGGTCCGCTCGCCGAACTGGGATCGATCAAGCAGCGCAGCGGCAAGATCGTGTATGCCTGGGCGGTCGAAGGCGACATCGATACGTCCACGATGCAAAGCAACATGATCGAGTTCCCGTGGCCGCCCTTCTCCGGACGCAGCCGTAGCTTCCCCGAGATCGACAAGTGGGTGTACTTCGACATGGCCGAGGCACGGCGGCATATGAAGGAGACGCAGATCCCGCTGCTCGATCGGCTGGAGGCAGTCCTCGCGGCCGAGACCGAGGAGGCACCGGCACCCGACGGCTCGACGACCGACGCGGGACCCGGCCGATGACCCGGCAGGACGGCCCGGTCGTGGAATTGGCGGGCGTCGCCGTAGTTCGATCCGGAAACCGGCTCCTCGACGGTGTGGACTGGCGCATCGCGCACGGTGACCGCTGGGTGCTGCTCGGTCCCAACGGCAGTGGCAAGACCACGCTCATCTCGGTCGCCGCCACGTATCTGTGGCCCACGCACGGCAGTGTCTCGATCCTGGGCGAGACCATCGGCGCAGTGGACGTGCGCGAACTGCGGAAGCGCATCGGCCTCGTGAGCGCGTCGCTGCAAGCTCGCATTCCGCCCGAACTCAGCGCCCTGAGCGTCGTAGTGGCCGGCGCGACGGGCGCGGTTGCTCCGTGGTGGGATCGCCACGGCCGTGACACGGAGTCGCAAGCGGAGGAGCTGCTGGGCACGGTGGGCTGTGCGGAGCTCGCCGGCCGCCGGTTCGAGCTTCTGTCGTCGGGCGAGAAGCAACGCGTGCAGATCGCGCGCGCGCTGATGCTCGAGCCGGCGCTGCTCCTTCTCGACGAGCCCGCCGCCGGCCTTGACCTCGGAGCCCGCGAGCAGCTTGCGATGCTCCTCGCCTCACTCAACTCACGACCCGGGCTGGCCGCAACGGTAGTAGTCACGCACCACGTCGAGGAGATTGCGCCCGGAACCACGCACGCGCTCATCCTCCGCGGCGGGCGCGTCGTGGCGGCTGGAGCCGTCGCCGATACGGTCACCGGTCCCATCCTCTCGGATGCCTTTGGGCTTCCCTTGCGGGTGCATCGGGTTGGGGAACGTTTCGTGGCTCAGGCGGTACATGAATCCGGGGCTTGAACCCGACGCTCGGCAGGCCACTCCCCTGCCCTGCCGTTGCCTACGCGTACCACTTCTCCAGTGCATCACCTCCAGGGGTTTTCCCTTAGGCCGATACCCCTAGGAGCCGGCGCCGGGGGGCGAGCGGCTAGCCCTCGACCCCGGGGAGGCGCAAGGATGCGCATTCAGGACTCGCAGGTCGCTCTCACCGCAAGCAGGTCGGCCTCCACCGTGGACCAGACGTTGTCAACCATGCAGGCGTGGGTCGGGCAGCGCCCATCGGGCACGCCGGCCACGCGTCTGGGTGGCCAACCCGCATCGATCGTGGCCCTGTCCACGCAGGCGATCGCCGCCGCTTCTCGCCAGGCCGCCGCGAAACAGGCGTCGGCCGCCGTCGCGCAGCAGGCCAGGTCGGCGCTCGCCGGAATTGCCGCGACGGCACAGCAATCGGCCGGGGGCACGGGCGTGTCGAACTCGGACGCCACCGATCCTTCGATCACCGACCCTAACCTGATAGCGATGATCGCGTTGATCGAGAGACTCACGGGCAGGAAGGTACATCTCGTCCGCCCGTCCGATGTTCAGGGCAACTCCGAGGCGTCGGTCCAAGCGGCAGGCAAACAGGCTGCGGCGCAGTCGTCAGCCGGCGTTGCGCCCGCGGCACAACCCGCCGGCTGGGGAGTTGAGGTTCACGTCGAGCAGGTCCACCAGGAGACCGAGTCCACCGCGTTCTCAGCTCAGGGCAGGGTCGTGACCGCCGACGGGCAGTCCCTCAGCTTCGACTACAGACTGGCAATGCAGCGTGTCGAATCGACCAAAGTCACGATCGACATCCAGGCCGGCGACGCGGTCCGCAAGATCGATCCGATCGCGCTGAGCCTGGCTGGCGGGCGTGTGGCGTTGAGCGACATCCGGATGGGGTTCGATCTGAACAGCGACGGCACGGCCGAGTCGATCGCGACCCCAGCCGACGGCACGTACTTCCTCACGCTCGACAGGAACGGCAACGGCGCAGTCGACAACGGTTCAGAACTGTTCGGGCCGGGAACCGGCAACGGATTCACCGAACTGAGGAAGCTCGACAGCGACAGAAACGGCTGGATCGACGAGGCCGATCAGGCGTACGCGAGCCTGCGGCTGTGGTCCGGAAACGGCAATGACACCAAATCGCTCGCCGACGCCGGCGTAGGAGCCCTCTATGTCGGCCAGAGCGCAAGCACGCAGTTCGAATTGAAGAGCGCGTCCAACGACTCGCTCGGGCAGATCGTGACGAGCAGCGTGTACTTGAACGAGAACGGCACGGCCGGCGCGCTCCAGCAGGTAGACCTCACGGCCTGACCTGGCGCTACGAAGAACTCCAACTGGCGGGGCGGCGGCACACGCCCCGCCATCTTTCTGCCCGTATGGGCCTCTCGGCGGGTATCAGCGCTGGACAGCCACCCTGCGCCGGATCGTCACGAATGCGGCGGCGACGCCGAAAGCCGCGAATATGAGCAGCAGCCCGCCATTCTGGCTCGCGCCGTCAACGGGTTGGACCGCTGAAGTCGGCGGAGGAGTAGCGGTGGCGGCTGCCGTCGGAGCTGCCGTTGGGGCTGCGGTCGGGGCTGCGGTCGGGGCTGCCGTCGGGGCTGCCGTCGGGGCTGCCGTTGGGGCTGCGGTCGGGGCTGCCGTTGGGGGTGCCGTGGGGTCGGCGGGGGCCAGCACCCACGTCTGGAACGAGAAGTCCTGCAGGCAGTAGGTGTCGGTGCTGAGCTCGTGGTGGCTCACGTACGTCGCGAACGTCTCCCATTGCGCGACGCCCTCGTTCATCAAGGCCTCGCCGGCCGCGTATGCGTCCGTGCAAGCTCCGCGCCATTCCATGCTCTCGCCCTCGCTCCAGCTGTAGGCTATCGCGAGCTTCGTGGTAGCGGTCACCGCGAGAGGCGTATCGAACACGAATGGGGTGCGGCCGTCGGTAACGCCTGCGAGCGTCTTGGAGACGAGAGCGGAGCCCGTGGGCAGGCCGCCGGACAGGGCGAAGATAGCCACCGTAGCGGTGGTGCTGGTCGCCGGGGCGTACGGGTTCGAGTTGACGCTGACCGCGGTCAAACTGCCCGTCTGGCCCACGGTGAAGGTCTGCCCCAGGGTGACGCCGCCAAATCCGGCAGAGGCCCATGTGGAGACGAGTTGCTGCTGGTCCAGCGTGCCCGGCACAGGCAGCGCCAGCACCGGCGCAGCAGCAAAGATGGATAGAGCCGCAAGCGTAGCGGCGAGCGCTGGCAGACGGTAGCGCACGGGTTCTCCTCCGATCCCATACGAGCCTCAGCCGGAGTCTACCGGCCGCGACTCTTGTTGGACGAAAGGATCGCACCCGAAACCCGGATTTGCCAGTGCCGCCCTTTCCATCGTGAGAGTCGCCTTGGCGACAGGGACGGTCGGCGCCGGCGGGCTATGTCTGAGGCTGGAACCGGAAGGAACGCCAGGTCTCGAGCGCCCAATCGAGCTGCTCGGCGCTATCCGCAAAGAAGGCGGACTGGACCCAGCCTTCTGGTCGGACCGTGTAGCCGTACAGGCTCCACTGCAGACCCCCTTCCACGTACTCCGGATACCACGTGGCAAACCTGCGCTCTGCCACATCCTCGCCCGGCTCGTCGAACGTCTGCAGAACTGCCGGGTTCGCCTGGGCCCTGAACTCGGCAAGGACCGCCTCGGGCGAATTGTCCGGATCCGGCTCAGGGGGGAAGCTCCAAACGGAAATCCAGATCGTCCGGACAGGGGGACCGGGCGCCACGAACTCCAGATCCCCGTCGACGAGCCGACCCCCGAATTCGGGCTCGATAGTCATGGACCATTCGAGCGTGATGTCGCGCCGCACCGGCAGGCTTCGCGGAGGCGCGACCGGCGCCGGTGGTGGGGGCGGTGCGGTCGGTTCGGGCGGTCTTTGGGCCGCGCCGCGCGCGGGTGGCGCGGATCGTCCGGGCCTCGCGCCGGCGACCGGTTCGAGAGCCGCCGGCTCGGGTTCGCGTTCGGGGGCCACGGGAACTGCTTCGGAAAGCTCCGGCTCGCCGTCTGCCAGCTCGAACACGTACGGCAGGAGTGGCGCGCCAAGCGTCTGGCGGACGAAGGCAGCCCCCATCGGAGCGTCCAGGAACTCAATGATGTCGGTGTCGTAGTTGGCGATCGTGTTTACGTCGAACAGTCCGCTGTTGTTCGGATCATTCATGTACTCGTCCGTCTCGGTGCCGGACAGGAAACGCCAGCCCGAGTCGGATGTCTCGACCGGCGGCTCGCGGTACATATAGCCCACCGGCTCGCCCTGGACCGTGATCTTGTCGCTGGCTATGCAGGCTCCGCGGTC
>Ga0302323_100003861_pt1 | contig 12189 bp, 7 predicted proteins | sample Fen_T0_3_FD_201950 | JGI IMG/M metagenome (GOLD analysis project Ga0302323, IMG submission 201950) | Peat permafrost microbial communities from Stordalen Mire near Abisko, Sweden - Fen_T0_3 | ecosystem: Environmental > Terrestrial > Soil > Wetlands > Permafrost | place: Sweden: Abisko... | reverse complement strand
CGGGCACGATGCCGTGGCGCACGTGGGCCCGGTGCCGCACGACAAAGCCCGACAGGCGCAGGACCAGGTGGTTGTGCAGCCGGTGGCAACCGCTGCTCTCGCCGCGTTTGACCGAGCGGTAGGCGGGGGCACCGTGGGTCCGAATTCGGTGGTCCATAAGCTGGGGTTCGCCGCGCTCGTCGCGCCCCTCGATCTGGAGGTGCGTGATCGCCACCAGGCCATAGGCCGCGCGGTAGCCGGGGCCAAGGACCTCGGTCTTCGGCTCCCAGCTATCCCCCCGCTTGACCAGCAGCCTGCGCGTGGGCATGCCGGTCGCCGGGTGCCAGGTCGGGGTGGCCATGATTTCGGACCAGAGTGCATCACCAGTGACGGACTCCTTGTACTTCAGCGCCATGGTGCCGTCGGATTTCTGAATCGTCTTCCAACCGCCGATGGTGGTCGGCCAGCGGCACAGTGCCACTTCGCGATCGCCCACGCGCGCATACAGCGTGAGGGTCGGGCGGTCGCTGACCGGGGGATGCCATTTCTTCTTTCCATCTTTGTCGAGGGCTGGACGCTTCAGGACCACCTCGCCACGATCGATTTCGGCGCGAAGCTGCATGTTTGGACCGTGGTAGGGCGGCAGCGGCGGAAGGCGGATAGCGACGGCCGATGGCAAGAGGGCGGGCGCATGGGGCACCGCCGCCTTGCGCACGGGCTTTCGCGACGAGGACGATGGCGACGGGGGCGCTACCAGCGTGGACGCAAGAACGGCCTCGGGTGACGTCCAACCCAGGGCTTGGCTGGCAACCTGGGTGGCGGCGGCGATCAGATCGGGAGCCGGGGTGATCTTCCCTTCGCTGGGTTCAGCGGGCTGCGAAGGTTTGTTGGCAGCGTCCACCGGCAAGGGCCGGAACTCGGCGCTGTCCAGCACACGCCCCTGCACTTCGCCAAGCACACCCAAAGCCGAGCCGTCTTCAAGCAGCCCGGTCGCGTCGGCAACCCGCTCGCGAAGGGTGCGCAGCAGGGCCCGGAAGTCGTGCTCGCGGCTGTCGCCCAAAAGCGTGGTCCGGGTTTCGAGATCGATGCTCCCGTTGTCCGCGAGCATGTGCAGGCGCTGATAGGCCTGCAGTCCCGAGACCGTCCGGAGATCCATCCTTGCAGATCTTCCCCCGCCAGGCAGCAACCCCTCGCAGCGCAGGTGGGCCTGCATCGCTGTCACGGCCCGCTTTTCCGTCGCGGTCAAGGGTCGCGGCGAGAGGGTCCGCCCAGTCAGAATCATGGGCTTCTCCTCGACCGTCGCGGGATCGGGGTTCGGGACCTTCTCCGGCACCTCCGGCGGGATCACGTTCTTGACTGACAATTCCCCAAGCACCGCGTCCTTCACCTTTTCGTGACAAGCGTGGCGCTTACTATCCGCCAACCGGCGCCGCACCAAGTTCAGGCTGGGAAATATCCCGAAGGCCTCGAAAAAACGGTCCTCGCGGGCGCGCGCGTAGTTGCGGCCCCCGCGCATCTTCCCATTGGCCAGGTCGATAAGGTACGGCCGCAGGGGCTGCGGCTTGCCAGGCTCTTCAGAAAAGATGTACGGCAGCCAATCGTCCGAAAGATCGATCACGGTCAGGCCGTCACGCCGCGCGTTCTCGGGCGTGGTCTGGCCCACGAAGCGACCGCCCTCGACCACCATGAACCCGGCGCTGGCCGGTGCGACTTGCGCCACCGGCGCCGCCTTGGCCACTGGCGCCGGCTGTGCCGCGCGTCCGCTACCAACCCAAAAGCCTGCAAGTACCAGGGCCATCGCGCCGGCCCCCAGCACACGGCCGGTTCGTGAACATCCGTCGTCCAAACTCCGAGGGCGCGTCTTTACCACAAGGCGAGAGCGTAGAAGCTTGGCCTTCGAGTTTCAAGCGGGAGGTTGCCCCACCCCTCGCGAGCGAGTTCACTTGTCCCGCCTGCAAGTCGAGATTCCGCCAGACTGGCTCGACGGCCAATGAATGAAATTTGGCTTTCCGACGGCAATCGCATCAAACTGGCGAAGAGCGGCCAAGCGCCGCTTGAGTCGTGCCCATGGCCAGCATCAACCGAGATCACGCAAAGCTCATTTGTGACATCGGGGAGTTGTCCGCCATCATCACGGATGCGTCCGATCTCGATGCGATGTTGCAAAAGATCGTCGATACCGCCGCCGGCCACATGGAGGCCGACGTCTGCTCGGTGTACCTCTTCGACGAGGCCCGCCAGGAGCTGGTTCTGCGGGCCACGCGCGGCCTGCTGCCAAGTTCGGTCGGCAACGTGCGGCTGCGGCCGGGCGAGGGCCTGACCGGCCTGGCCTTCTCAGAACGCCGCCCGATCAGCGAGGGCGACGCGCCGTCGCACCCCGCCTACCGCTACTTTCCCGGCATCGGCGAGGAGAGCTATCGTTCATTCGTCGCGGTACCTATCTTGCGCGGCCGACGTCCGGTCGGCGCCATGACCCTGCAAAGCAAGCACTCGGGCCACTTTTCGGCCGACGACGTCCAGGTCTTCCGCGCCATCACCATGCAGCTGGCCACGACCATTGAGATGGCCCGGCTGCTCCTTACCCTGGAGAACCCCGCCACCTCGATCGCACCATCTTCCGGCGTGCCCGAATTGCGTTTCGTGCGCGGCCAAGTGGGCTCCGAGGGCTGCGCCGTGGGCGAAGCCGTGCTCATCCGGCAACCGTCGCTGGCCGAGATCCGCGCGCTGATGGGCAGCACGGCGCTGGAGCTGCCCGATTTCCGCCGGGCCGTGGAGGCCACCGAGACGCAGCTGGAGCACCTGGAAAAGCTGGCGGGGGAGCGGCTGTCCGACGTGACCTCCGTGATCTTCTCGGCCCAGCTCATGATGTTGCGCGATCAAAGCTGGCTGGGCGCGATGGAGGAAAAGATCGCCGCCGGGACCCCGCCCGCCGAGGCCGTGTACCGCGTGATTCTCAATTACGTCGAACTCTTCGACCGCATGGACAACGCCTACATGCGCGAGAAGCGCTACGACGTGATGGACGTAGGCCGCCGCCTGCTGGCCAACCTGTCGGGCCATCGCCACGTCGAATCGCGGCTTGAGGGGCGCATCGCCATCGCAGCCGAGCTTCTACCCTCGGATGTCCTTAAGCTGGGGCTGGAAAAGGTTGGTGGCATCGTGCTTCTGTCCGGTGGCGTGACCTCGCACGTGGCGGTGCTGGCCCGCTCGCTCGATCTTCCGCTCATCTTCGTCGATGAACCGCGCCTGCTCGAAATCCCAGAAGGCACGCGCGTGGTGCTCGACGCCCGCCAGGGCAATCTGTACGTGGCGCCCGACGAGGAAGTCGAACAGCGCTTTCGCGAGCAAGAGGAAAATCGGCGTTCGGCCCCGCAACTGGCCGAGAGCATGCGCGACGAAACCCACACCGCCGACGGTGCGCGCGTCTACCTGCTGGCCAACATCAACCTGCTGGCCGACGTCGAGGTCGCGCGCGCCTACAAAGCCGAGGGCATCGGGCTTTACCGCACCGAATTCCCGTTCATGATCCGCAACGATCTTCCCAGCGAGGAAGAACAGTTGCGCATTTACCGCCGTCTGGTCGAGGGCATGCCCGGCCGCGAGATCACCTTCCGCACGCTCGACGTGGGCGGTGACAAGGTGCTGTCGTACTTCGACTACGCCGCCGAGGCCAACCCCTTCCTGGGTCTGCGCTCGATTCGCTTCTCGTTGCGCCACCGCGATGTCTTCCTGCAACAGGTGCGCGCCATCCTGCGCGCCGCCCACGACATCGAGGTGCGCATCATGTTCCCCATGATCTCCTCGCCGGACGAACTGGCCGCCGCGGCCGACGCGGTGGAGGAGTGCCGGGCCGATCTGCGGCGCGAAGGCACGCCCGCCTGCCAGCACGTGCAGTTGGGCATGATGCTGGAGGTCCCCTCGGTGCTCGAAATGATGGACGAACTGGCCCTGCGCGCCGACTTCTTCTCCATTGGCACCAACGACTTCGTCCAGTACATGCTGGCCGTGGATCGAACCAACGTGAACGTCGCCGACCTGTACATTCCCCACCACCCCGCCGTTCTGCGCGGCCTCCATCGCGCCATCGCGGGGGCCCTGCGCCACGGCCGCGACGTCTCGGTGTGCGGCGATATGGCGCATGACCCGCGCTTCGTACGCTTCCTGCTGGGCATCGGCGTGCGCAAGTTCAGCATGAGCGCGCGTTACCTGCCGCGCGTCCAGGAGGCCATTTCCGCCACCCACCTCGACGAGGCGCAGGCCTTCGCCCGGCGCCTACTGGCCGAAAGCTCGGTCGTGGGAACCACCCGGGTTCTCGATGGCGGATAGCTCGATGGCGGATAGACGGACAGCCAGGCGCGGAAATGTTCAGAATCTGGTGCAGAGATGTTGAGAAGCTGACGGAGCCTCTCCACGCGGCGAGCTAGGTCAGGAGACGGTGGGATTGGCGCCGGTACGTTCACCGTCGGCCGTCGCCAGCGAGGAGGATGTACGCACAATGAAAATCAAGCTCGTCTATCCGAATCCGAACCCGACTGTTGGGTTAAGTGGGCGAAAGGTCGAAAGCGCCGCTCTGCAATTGTTGGCGGCCATCACGCCGGCCGAGCACGAGGTCTCCATCGTCCAGGAGCACCTGGGCGATACCGTTGGCGTCGCCAATGTCGAGGCCGATCTGGTCGGCATCACGGCCATGACCATCCAGGCCCGCCGCGCCTACGAAATCGCGGACGCCTACCGCCGCGCGGGTAAGACCGTGGTTCTTGGTGGCATCCATCCTTCCGTGCGTCCGGACGAGGCGCTAGAGCACGCTGACGCCGTCGTCGTGGGCGAGGCCGAGCCGGTCTGGGCGCAAGTTCTGGCCGACAAGGCGGCTGGCAAACTACACGGCATCTACCGCGGCCAGGACTACGCGGATCTCAGCGTGCTGCCCAACTACCGGCGCGATCTGTTTCCCAAACGATCGACCTTCTCGCTCGGGTCGGTGCAGGCGGCGCGCGGCTGTCCCTACGATTGCTCCTTTTGCTCGGCAACCCTGTTCGCGGGCCGAAAATACCGCTTCCGACCGGTCGAGAACGTCATCGCGGAAATCAAGGCGATGAACAGGCGCCTGGTTTTCTTCCTGGACGACAACATCTTCTCGAACGAAACCTACTGCCGCGCCCTTTTCACCGAACTCAAGAAACTGAAGATCATCTGGGTTGGGCAGGCGTCGCTGCATCTGACAGCCAGCAACCCCGGCTTGCTCGCGCTGGCCGTCGAGAGCGGCTGCATTTCGCTATTCGTGGGCATCGAGTCGCTGTCCGCGGCCAACCTGCGCGCCACCGGCTCCTTGTCCAAAAACAAGGCCAGCACCCCCAAGGATATGGCCAAAAGCCTTCGCGTCTTGCACGACCACGGCATCGTGGTCATGACCGGCGTGATTTTTGGATTCGACGACGACGACCCAGGCGTTTTTGATCGCACCCGGGAGTTCCTGCTCGACTGCCGCGTGGGACACGGCTCATTCTCGGCCTTGACACCGTTTCCGGGAACCAAGCTGTTCGACGAACTGCACGCCCAGAAGCGCATCACGACCTACGACTGGGCAAAGTACGACGGCATCACGCCGGTGTTCTTGCCCAAACTGATGACGCCCCAGCAGTTGCAGGACGGCACACGCCAAATCGGCGTGAATTTCTACAGCACACCGAACATCTTTCGCCGCTTGTGGGTCAATCGCCGCCATCCACTCATCTACCTGGGTACCAGCTTCGCCTGGCGCCACACGTGCCGGGTGGAAAATGGAGTGTCCCTGTTCACCCGCAGCGGCCCGTGGAAGAAGCGCCTTGGAAGCTTGCCTGCCCTGGAGCGCCTGACGGTGCCCGAACCAGTGCTGTTGCCTGCGCCCGACCCAGGGGCCGATTAGCGGCTCCGCCTGCCTCGTTGGCAGCCCTGCGAAACCCGGTGCATGAGCCCGGCGCATGAGAACGATACATAAGTCGCCCTCGGGGACAGCCGCTGGTAAAGATCCCTCATGAGCGGCGAACACGACACACCCATCGGAACCCCGGTGGTCATCGCGCCAGGAAAGATCTTCCTGGTCGGTGAGTACGCCGTGCTCGACGAAGGCTGTGCGGTGCTGGCCGCTATCTCCCTGCACGCCAATGCTCAATTCATCCCGCGCCTGGACGGCATGCCACCCATGGTCACGGAACTGGTGCGGCGGACCAAGGTTGAACTAGGCGAAGCCGCCGCCGCACTGCCGCCTGGTGGGGTGCTGGCCAACACCGATGCATTCAAGCTTGGGTGCGCCGCGGGCGGATTGGGCTCTAGCGCAGCGATTGCCGTGGCCACGGTGGGCGCCGTGTACGAGTCGCTGGGCCTAGCCGTGGAAGAGCGCAGACCCGAGATCTTGACCCTTGCCGACGCTGGGCGACGGGCCATCCAGGGTGATGTTGGCTCGGGCGCGGACACCGTCGCCGCGGCGTTTGGCGGCTTGGTCCAGATCTCGCGCCACAAGAACGCCCTGCCCAGCATTGACCGGCTGGCGCCGCCCGCGGGCCTTCACCTGGTGCTGTTCTCGGCAGGTCGGTCGATCTCCACGCGGCAAATGACAGCGGGACTGCGCGAATACGCACGGCACGAGCCAGCCGCCTTCGAACACGCCATGAACAACTTGCGCGGGATCGCGCAGCGTTTTGTGGCCGAAGTATCAGCAGCCCATGCCACAGGCGCGGTGGTTGCGGCGGGCAAGTACGGCGACGAACTGGCCAAGTTGTCGGCCGCCGCGTCGGTTCCCATCGTGACGGAGGCCTTCGCGCTAGCATCCGGGCTGGCCCGGCAATTCGGAGGCATCGCCAAACCCGCTGGAGCAGGCGGCGGGGAAGTTGGGGTTGCCCTATTCGCCACGCCGGAGGCAGCCGCACTGTTCAAGAAGGCCTGTCCCCACCCTCTGACTGTACTCGAAGGCAATATCGAACCTTTCGGCGTGCGCTGCCGGAATCCCAGAAAGGTGGCGGACGATTCCGCCATCGAGATTGAATGCGTATCCACGCCGTCCCCGGAGCCGAGCGAGATCGCGATCCGGCCCATCCGCGAAACCGGCGCCCTCGTGGTCCGTTCCGTCCATGACGCGGAAACCGTACGTCAGCAAATAGATCTGGTTCCCCCTTCACAACCCATAATCGCGCCGCAAACGCACCATGCGCGTCGTCGCCTTAGTCGTCGCCTCATCCTGGTCGCCGCCATCGCCATCGCCGGTGCGGTGACCTGGTTCATGTTTCCAAGGCCTGCCGGGGATCGCGCACACACCCCGCCGAACCCAACCAGCGCAAGTGAAGGTGCCCGTTCGCCCCTCGCTGTGCCGGAAAAGGCTGGCCCGTCCGCCGACAAACCAGCCCCGCCCACAGATGTGGACAACCAGGCAGCCGCAAGTCCTGCGCCGGAATCCCCCGCGGAGTCAAGCCACCATGCCCCTGCGCACACGCATGGCACGGGGCGAAACCCAGAGTCCAAGCGGCATACGCGGAGCGCCCCTGGTCGGGCGCCAGCAATCAGCCCTGGACCTGGCGTGCCACCTCGCGAGGAAAAGCCAGCCGCGCGGCGTGCCGGCAACCTATCGACGGACGACTTCTAGCCAAGCTTGCGCAGCCGTGGACCTCAGTCCAGTCGGCGGGAGCTTTCCTGGATTGTCTCGACCACCACTTCCAGTAAGCGCTCATCGGACACGGGCTTGATCAGGTAACGATAGGCTCCACACTCCGCCGCCGCGCGAGCGCTGGCGAAAGCCAGGACGTTCGATAGCAGCACCACGGGCACATCCTTGCGCTGATCGTGAATACGCTTCAAGGTGCCGTCTTCGCGCCCTTCCCGTGGATCCACGTCGCCGACGACCACATCGAATTGTTTCGCACCGGCAAGGCGTATGGCGGCATCGCCTTGCGCGACCCGATCCACGGCATAGCCATACGACTCAAGCGCCAGCTGATAGCGGCGGGCCAACTCGGCATCGTCGTCCACGATCAAGATCGACGATCGCGCTCGCGAGGGCACACGCCCGATGTCTTGACCTGTTGCAATTGTCCCTGCCACCTTGACGTCAACCAGAGGGTCCTTGGTCACCATCTGGATATCGGCGCGCACCAAAGAAAACTTAAGTCATTTTCAAGAGTTGTCGTTCCATTGCGCTTCCCATGTGCGTGCCCGGCCGACATGGAGACTGTTTCGGCAGACTGGTACACTCGTGCGCGAGGATCAAGGTGAGCCAAGCGGCGGAAATAGCAGTCATCAAGGCCGATATCACGACGCTCGAGGTGGATGCCATCGTCAACGCCGCGAATGCGTCGCTGCTGGGTGGTGGTGGCGTCGATGGGGCCATTCACCGCGTGGCGGGACCAGGGCTACTGGCGGCCTGCCGCAGGCTGGGCGGCTGCGAAACCGGTAACGCGAAAATTACGCCAGGCTTTGAACTGCCCGCCCGGTTCGTGATTCACGCCGTCGGTCCAGTATGGAACGGCGGCCAGCATGGCGAGGAAGCCCTTCTCGCTTCCTGCTATGAGACCGCGCTCGGGCTTGCCCAGCAGCACGGCCTGGCGACCATCGCCTTCCCAGCCATCAGTTGCGGCGTCTACCATTTCCCCAGCGAGCGAGCGGCCAGAATCGCCATTCAAACCATCCGCCGCACCTTGCCTGCTTGCCCGTCCCTGACCAAGGTGTTGCTGGTGGCCTTCGGCCCCGCCGTCGAGGCAGCGCTGATCCTGGCCTTGCGCGAATCCGTGTAGAATCACCGGCGCACGCAACGCAGAAGGCGGCCGGCGCGCACCAAGAAGGGACGAAGGCACGTATGAAGAAAAGCAGCACCAGCGGGCTCACGCAATTCGGATTCAAGGCCAAGCTTCGCCTGCTTTCTTGGCGAGGGTTCTTCTACCGCTGGCTGCCGTTGGTGCTCGTGCTGGTCGGCGGGGTTCTGATTGTCCAGAAACTGATGCATCCCGCGACCATTCGCATCCTCAGCGGCCCCGATGAAAGCAGCTACCGCCGGCACGCCGAAAAATACAAGGCCATCATCGAGCGCCATGGCGTGAAGGTGATCGTGCTTCCCTCGCACGGTGCGCTCGACAATCTCAAGCAATTGGCCGACCCAAAGGTCAAGGCCGACATTGCGTTCGTGCAAGGCGGCCTGGCCGACGGCGTGGACATTTCCCGGCTGTTTTCCTTGGGCAGCATGTTCGCCCAGCCCCTCATGGTCTACTACCGCCACGGCGAGCCGGTCGAAGTGCTGTCCCAGCTCAAGGGCAAACGCCTGGCCATCGGGCCCGAAGGCAGCGGTGCGCGCACCTTGACGCTCAAGCTGCTCAAGGCCAACGAGATGGATGGGCCGCCCACCGTACTGCACGAACTAGCTGGCGAGGAAGCCGCCAACGAACTCATCGCTGGAAACATCGACGCGGCTTTCATGATGGGCGATTCGGCGACCCCGGCCATCATGAAGAAACTGCGCAGCAACGACGATATCGAGATCGCCAATTTTCGCCAGGCCGACGGCTACCTGCGCAAGTTCAAATTTCTGTCCAAGCTGACCCTGCCCGAAGGCGCCTACGACCTGGGCAAGAACGAACCTCCCAAGACCCTGACCCTGGTGGGCCCCACGGTCGAACTCGTGGCACGCAACGACCTGGACCCCGCGCTTTCCGATCTGCTTATCGCCGCCGCCCGCGAGGTTCATGGCGGGGCGGGCATGTTCCGCAACGCCGGAGAATACCCTGCCCCCCTGGCGCGTGACTTCCCCCTCAGCCCCGATGCCGAGCGTTACTACAAGTCCGGCACGCAATTCCTGTACAAGAGGCTGCCCTTCTGGCTGGCCAATCTGCTCGCCCGCCTGGTAGTCATCGTCCTGCCGCTCTTGGTGATCCTGATTCCAGCCACCAAGCTCGCACCCGCGGCCTACAAGTGGTTGATGCGGTCACGCATCATCAAGTGGTACGGCGCCATGATGACCATCGAACGCGCCATGCTGGCACACCCACCGGCCGAGGAACAAGCCATTCTGCTCCAGCGCTTCGAGGCCATCGAGCAAGCGGTCAACGAGATGAAGGCACCTGCCTCCTTCGGCGACCAGCTTTACGTACTTCGCGATCACGTCCGCCTGGTGCGCGACCGCTTGTTCGCCATGGCCCAGTCAATGGACAAGTCCCGCGACGTGGGGCCGCCGCCCGTGGCCTGAACGGATCGGCGGCAGCGCTTAGTAGTTGCAGCCCGCGGGTTGATCGGCCGAGGGCGAGGTGGAGCAGATTCGGCACTGCATACCAAGCTGGGTGCCGGCGGGAAGTGGGCCTGAATTCAGCTCCGCCCGGGTCCGAAGTACGTTGACCATTTGCCCGTTGAAGGCGCCGGGGCACTTTGTCTTGTCGCTGGTGAGCTGCCAGCAGTCCTGCGAAATGTTGTCACTCGTTGCACCGGCTGGGCACTCTGGCAAAGAGGCAGGCGCTTCGTCATAGATGACACTTCCCGGGTTGTTCGGATCGGACATTGGCGTCCGGTAGTGCACGTCGCAGTCTGCCTGCAGGCCTGATGCAATCGGATCCTTGTCGAGCAGCTTGTCGTTGATGCACAGGTTTTGCAGCTTCTTGGCGAGGCTGTCGCCGATGGTCTTCATCGATGCCGAGAAGTCGGTCTGGCAGATACTGAACTTCTGGCCATTGGCGCCAAATTCGTCGATGAAGGCGGCCTCGCGCAGACCGGCGGTCGCACCCCAGCCAGCCGCGACCGTATCGTACTTGCTTGAATCCGCTGGTTTGTGAGTGGAGTCGTAGCAAACCGGCCAAGAATCGAAGACCGTGGGGTGGGCGGTATCTGCAGCGTTCGGATTGGGAATTGAATCGATCTTGTAGGTCGCAGTGGCCATGTCCGCGTCCGTGAGCGGCCAGCCGAAGATGCCCGCCACAAAGATCTGGTTGTTCGGGTCGTCCTTGAGGCCCCTGATCTCATTGGCGAGGTTCTTGATGCTCTTGAGCGGGCTGCAGTCGGTTGGCCCCGAGGTATCGGTAGAACCATTGCCGTCGGTCGCATTGGGGCAAGGATCCATGCGCGCTTTGCACGACGACAGGGGAGCACTGAAGGCAGCGCTGGTCGGATAGCCAGGAGGCACGCCGGTGAGATTCGTGCCATTGCACGCGTGGTTCCGTGTAGCGCACCGCAAACTCGCCGACTCATTACGAAGCTCGGTCTTGTCGCCGAACATTCCGTCATTCAGGGCGGCCGAGCAGTCGTCTTCGTCGGTAAGGAAGACCAATCCCAGGGTGGCATTTCCACGCAACATCAAGTGCTGGGCTTCGTTGCCGATACCACCGGCCACAAGCGCGAACTCGAAGGCCTGCAACTGGTGCTCCTCGCCGCAGCCCAAGGTGCCGAGCCCGCTGGCCAGACACGCGAATACGGTGTTGATATCGCCGGTGAAGTTCACGGGCCTGCCTTTGGTGTACTCAAGCCACAAAGCATCCGGACTGGTCACGCCGCAGCTTGCGGCGTTGATCATGCGGAATTTCCCTTGGTCACCGTAGCTGCTATTTCCGTTGGAGGCATTGGGACCGCACGAACCGCTGGTCCATGCGCCGCCGGTTCCAAGATCGCTATCGATGATGGCGACGCGCAGGTCGGGCAGGCTGTTGTTGTCGTTCGGATCCTGAAGCGCCGCAATCAGCTTCGGCAACTGCGCGTTCATCTTGGCAACCTTGGGCGCCATGGACGGCGAGTTGTCGATCATGAACACGAGGTCCAGCAAACGGGTGGGCGAAATCGATATCTTGTAGTTGATGGCCGGCGGCCCCGATGGCGCGTCCGGACTGCCAACTGGCACGTCTGGGCCTGCCGTCGAGGCATCAGGCTCTGCCATCGTGCCCCCAGTCGGCGTCGTTGCGCCCCCTCCGCCACTGGCCCCACCGGTCCCGGTGTTTGCACCGCTTCCAGGAAGCGTGGTTTCACCAGCATAGGGATCCGTTCCGCACCCTGCGACCGCCAAAGTGGAGAACAAGACCATGGTGAGCTTGAACGTCGCTGGCTTTGTCATGACTGCACTTGTCCCATCAGCTGTCACCGCCTTACAAACAATCGAACATGGTTCGATGATGTTCACAGAACTCCAAAGGAGAACCCAACCAGCGACCGAACCTCCAAGCTGGGCAAAGGGGCCACGATGTTCGGACTCGACGGGCCTTGCCCACTCAGGATGCTGCGGCC
>Ga0302323_100003855_pt1 | contig 12202 bp, 12 predicted proteins | sample Fen_T0_3_FD_201950 | JGI IMG/M metagenome (GOLD analysis project Ga0302323, IMG submission 201950) | Peat permafrost microbial communities from Stordalen Mire near Abisko, Sweden - Fen_T0_3 | ecosystem: Environmental > Terrestrial > Soil > Wetlands > Permafrost | place: Sweden: Abisko... | reverse complement strand
CGTCGCCGTCGAGCGGGCGCGCGAGGGCGTCGACGGTGACGTCGCGCGCCCGCAGGTCCGCCTCCAGGCGGAGGGCGCGGGTGGTCGGGTCGGGCGGGCCGCCGGGCGGGCCGCCGCGCAGTGCGGCCACGTCGATGTGCAGGTCGCCGACCACGACGCGCCAGCCGCCGAACGTGTCGGAGGTGGCGTAGACCCCGCCGCCGAACCGGTCGGCCAGCGTGCGCGCCAGCGCCTCGGGGTCGCCGTCGAGGGCGACGTCGATGTCGCGGATGCGGCGCCCGAGCAGTTCGTCGCGCAGGCAGCCGCCGACGAGCCAGCCGGCCTCGCCCGGGCCGAGCGCCGAGAGGGCGGCCCGGGTGACCTCGTCTGAGGTCGGCGGAGTGGCGGCGTAGCGGGCCATACGCGTCAGGGCGCGGGGGTCTCGCCGCGGTAGCGGCGCGCGACCCGCGCCGCAACGTCGCAGGCGACCTCGTAGTTGATGGTGCCGAGCATGCGCGCCATCTCTTCGCACAGGATCCGCGGCGTCTCAGGGGCATCCAGCCGCGGCCCGTCGGGCGCCGTCCAGGCGACGGTGGAGCCGCCGGCCACGCCGTCGCCGGCGGCGCCGAAGAGCACGACCTCGTCGCCCGCCTCTCCCCAGTCGTCCGGGAGCTTGACGAGCAGCTGGTCCATGCTGATGCGGCCGACGATGGGACAGCGCCGGCCTGCGACCAGCACCTCGCCGCGGTTGCTGAGCGCGCGCCGCACGCCGTCGGCGTAGCCGACGGGGACGATGCCGATGCGCGTGAGCTCGACCGCGTACCACGTGCGGCCGTAGCCCACGGAGTCGCCGGGGACGGCCTCACGGACGCCGGCGATGTACGAGACGACCTTCATCGCCGGCCGCAGCCCGTCCTTGAACGGGTCGTCGTTGGCCGGCGCCAACCCGTACATGGCGATGCCGGTGCGCACCATGTCGAAGTGGGCGCTCGGCCCGCGCAGGGTGGCCGCGCTGTTGGCCGTGTGGCAGAGCAGGCCCGGGTACTGCTCCTTGAGCTCCGCAGCCAGCTTGGTGAACCGCGCCAGTTGCTGCTCGAAGAAGTTCGTGTCGGGCTCGTCGGCCGTCGCGAAGTGACTCATGAGGCCGGAGAGGACGCCGCCGGCGTGGGCCTGCTCGCAGAGGTCGCGGACCTCGTGGGCCGGCACGCCCAGGCGCCCCATGCCGGTGTCGAACTTGACGTGGACGCGGACGCCGAGGCGGGCGGCCTCGGCGATGAACGGCGCCGACCAGCCCACGACCTCGGCGCCGGCGCGCGCGGCCCGCTCGAGCCCGGTGCCGGTGAGCGGGCCGAAGATCAGGATCGGCGCGGTGAAGCCGGCCGCCCGCAGTTCTTCGGCCTCGGGCGCCGTCGCCACGCCGAGCCACGTGGACCCGGCCTCGAGCGCGGCGCGCGCCGCAGGCACCGCGCCGTGCCCGTAACCGTTGGCCTTGACGACCGCGCAGTGGACCGCGCCGTCCGGGAGGTCGCGCATGAGGCGACGGACGTTGTGGCGGATCGCCTCGAGGTCGACCTCGGCGACGGCGCGGTGTCGTCCGGCAAGCACTCAGAGTCCCAGGATCTTCATGATGTCGTGCCGGGTGACGATGCCCACCACCGCTTCGCCCTCCACGACGGGCACGCGGTCGAACCGGTGCTTGTGCATCAGGGTCGCGGCCACGCGAGCCTCGTCGTCGGGCGCCACCGACCGCACCTCGTCGGTCATGAGCTGCTCGACCGTGGCGGCGGACGCCTTCTCGAGCTGCTCCTTGAACTTCTTCTGGCTGCCCAGGTAGATGATGCTGTCGAAGAGCTCGAACCAGTGCGGCATCTGGACATCGGCGTCGATGGCCATGAGGTCACCCTCGGTGACGATCCCGACCAGCCTGTCCTCGTCGACGACGGGGGCGCCGCCGATCCGCTTGTCGCGGAAGAGAGCGGCGAGGTCCTTCACCGTCATCGACGGCGGCACGGTGATGACCGGCGTGGTCATGATGTCCCGGCAGAGCGGTTCGCCCTCGGGCCTGGCATCAGTGGTGGTGCTCATGGCTCTCCTCCTGTGGACCGGCCTTGAGCCGCTCCACGGCGGCGGGCAGGTAGTGGAACAGGTCACTGGCCACCATGCCCTCGGTGCCCACCGCGTCCTCGGCCGCCAGGTCGGCGGCGAGGCCGTGCAGGTAGGCGCCGAGGCAGGCGGCTTCGGCGCCCGGCAGGCCTTTGGCGAGCTGGGCGACGATGACGCCCGTCAGGACGTCGCCGGTGCCGGGCGTGGCCAGGCCGGGGTTGCCGGTCGGGACCACGTAGGCCGCTCCCGACGCGTCGGCGACGATGGTCGCCTCGCCCTTGAGGACGACGGTGACGTTGGCGCGCCTGGCGGCGGAACGGGCGCACTCGAGGCGCTGGGCCGCGACCTCGGCCGCGGAGCGGCCGATGAGGCGCGCCAGCTCGCCCTCGTGCGGCGTGATGACCGTCGGCTCGGCGCGCTCGGCCAGCAGCTCCAGCTTGTCGCCGAGCGCGTACAGGCCGTCGGCGTCGAGGACCAGCGGCCGGTCGATGGCGAGCAGTTCGCGGACGAGCAGCTGCGCCTCGTCGGCGCGGCCCAGGCCGGGGCCCACGGCGACCGCCTTGAGCTGCTCCGCCTGTTCGAAGAGCGCGGAACGGGCGGCGAGGCCGAACTGGCCGCCGCTGCCCGGCACGGTCACGGTGATGACCTCAGGGAACGGCTTCTCCGCCCCGGCGCCCTCGGGCAGCGCGGCGTGGACGAGACCCGCGCCGCCCCTGAGGGACGCGAACGCGGCCATGTGGGCGGCGCCCTCCATGCCCTTCGAGCCGCCGACGACCAGTACGGTCCCGACGGATCGCTTGTGGTCGAGCGAGCCCTTGGGCACGACCAGCTCGGCCATCGCCTCTTCGGAGAGCAGCCACACGTCGGGGTCGTGGTCGCAGAGTGAGGGGATGCCGATGGGCGCGATGACGACCTCACCCGAGAGCGCGCCCCCGGGAGTGACGAAGTGGCCGACCTTGGCGGCGTGCAGCGTCACGGTGAGGTCGGAGTCCACGGCCGGGCCGTGCACGGCGCCGGTGCTGGCGCCCACGCCGCTCATGACGTCGACGCTGACCACGGCGCCGGGCGCCTCGTTGATGAGCTCGATGGCCGCGGCGGCCGGCCCTTTGGCGGCGCCGGTGAAGCCGGTGCCGAAGATGGCGTCGACGACGACGTCGGCCAGCTCCGTGAGCATCATGGAGTCCTCGCTGAGCGCTCCGCCCTCGCCGGTCGCGGAGCGCACGTCCACCCCGAGCCTGCCGAGGATGTCGAGGTTGAGCTTCGCGTCGCCCTGGTACTCGTCCGGCGACGCGAGCAGGAGCACCGTGACCTCGCAGCCGGCGTCGAACAGCTCGCGCGCGACGACGAACCCGTCCCCCCCGTTGTTGCCCTTGCCGGCGAAGACCACGGCCTCCTCGGGGGCGTACCGCTCGAGGATCTCGGTGGCCACGGCGAGGCCGGCACGCTCCATGAGGTGCCCGCCGGGGATGCCGATGCCGTGGATGGCCAAGCCGTCGACCTTCTGCATGCCATCGGCGCTGTACAGGCCCAGCAGCAGGGACTCATCCATCCGCGTCCTCCTTGAGTGCGGCGGCCACGGCGTATGCCATGCCGCCGGTGTGGCTCAGCGAGACTTCGACTCGCGTCACGCCCAAGCGCCGTGCGATGCCGGCGACACCGCCGTGCAGCGCGATGAGCGGCTTTCCCCCCGACAGTACCTCGATGTCACGCCAGACGAACCCGATGATACCGATTCCGAGCGCCTTGCCGACCGCCTCCTTGGCGGCGAAGCGGGCGGCATAGCGCGGCCACGGGTCGGAGAAGCCGTCGCAGTAGGCGCGCTCCTGCTCGCTGAACAGCCGCTCGTACGCGCGCGGCAACCGCTCGAGCAGCCTGCGGATGCGAGCGGCCTCGGTCACGTCGATGCCGAGGCCGTAGAGCAGGCCGCCGGGCGGGATCTGGGGGAACGCCATCCCCCCGCCCGCCCTCTCGTTTCGCGCATCGCTCATGCCCGCCATTGTAACCGCCGAGCGTGAGCGCTGAGCCGGGCCTCCCGGCGCTCTGCCACGAGGGACAGGATGTCGTTCACCTCTGACACCACCGGTGGCCACACCGACGGCGTCATAGGTGACACCGTCGGCGGCATCACCGGTGACACCATCCACAGCATCACCCGTGACGACACACGTGACGTCACCGGGCGCAGCACTCCCATCGCACCTCGGCCGCCGGCCCTACTCGACTGTCACCGTCTTGGCCAGGTTCCGCGGCTGGTCCACGTTCAGCCCCTTGATGCCGGCGATGTGGTACGCAAGCAACTGCAGCGGGATCACCGCGAGGATCGGCGCCAGGTGGTGGTCGGTCTTGGGGATCCAGAGCACGTCGCGCGAGAGCTCACCGATCACGTCGTTGCCGTCGGTCGCGACGGCGATGACGTCGGCGCCCCGGGCCCGGACCTCCTCGATGTTGCTGACGAGCTTGGGGAACACCGGCCCGTCGTCGGCGACGACCACGACGGGCGACTCGTTGTCGAGCAGCGCGATCGGCCCGTGCTTCATCTCGCCGGCGGCATAGGCCTCGGTGGGGATGTAGCTGATCTCTTTGAGCTTGAGCGCGCCCTCGAGGCACACGGCGAAGCCCATGCCGCGGCCCAGGTAGAGGAAGAATCGCTCGTCGTGGTAGCGCTCGGCGATCTCCCTGATGGCGCTTGGGCGAGCGAGCAGCTGCTCGGCCAGCTCGGGCACCTGGCGGAGCTCGTGGCCGAGCGCCTTGAGCTCGCCCTCGGCCATGGAGCCGCGCGCCCAGGCAAGCCGCAGCGCGAGCAGGAGCATGGCGGCGACCTGGGCGGTGTGCGTCTTGGTCGCCGCCACCCCGATCTCCAGGCCTGCGCGCGTGTAGAGGACGAAGTCCGAATCGCGCGTCGCCTGGCTGCCCGGGGTGTTGGTGAGCGCGAGCACCGGTGAACCGGCCTCTCGCGCGAGCCGCATCGCGGCGAGCGTGTCGGCCGACTCACCCGACTGCGTGATGCCGATCACCAGCGTGTCCGGGTCGAACACCGGCTCGCGGTAGCGGAACTCGCTGGCGACGTCGATCTGCACCGGCACACGCGCCAGCTGCTCGATCGCGTAGCTGACGATCAGGCCGGCGTGATACGAGGTGCCGCAGGCGACGATGAAGATGCGCCGCAGGCGGCGCAGCATCTCGTCGCCGATCCCGACCTCGGAGAGGTCGACGGTGCCGTCCTCGCGGAGCCGGCCGGCGAGCGTGTCGCGGAGTGCCGCCGGCTGCTCGTGGATCTCCTTCAGCATGAAGGTCTCGTAGCCGGCCTTCTCCGCCGCGTCGTCGTCGCCGGGGAACTCCGTCTCCTCGCGCACGAGAGGCTCGCCGGCGACGTCGGTGTACTCCGCGCCTCCGGCGCGGAGCGTGACGACGTCGCCGTCCTCGAGCACGACGATCCGGCGGGTGTGCATCAGGAACGCGGGGATCGCCGAGGCGAAGAACATCTCGTCGTCGCCGACGCCCACCACGAGCGGGCACTCGTGCCGCGTGCCGACCACGATGTCCGGCTCGTCGGCGGAGATGGCGCAGAAGGCGTAGTGCCCGTCCAGCTCGCGCAGCGTGGCGCGCACGGCGGCAGTGAGGCCCTCACCGATGTGCTCCTCGATCAGGTGCGCCACCACCTCGGCGTCGGTCTCGCTGGTGAACGTGTGGTCGCGTTCGCCCAGGCGGGCGCGCAGCTCCTTGTAGTTCTCGATGATGCCGTTGAGCACGATGGACACGCGCCCGCTGCAGTCGCAGTGAGGGTGGGCGTTCTCCTCGCTGGGCCGGCCGTGCGTCGCCCAGCGCGTGTGCCCCAGACCGACGCAGGCTTCGGACCCGTTCTCGCCCGCCGCCGCGTACAGCGCGTCCAGGTTGCCGACGGCGCGCACGGTCTCGAGGCCGCCGTCCTCGATGAGGACGATGCCCGCCGAGTCGTAGCCGCGGTACTCCAGGCGCCTGAGGCCGTCCAGGATGATGGGCTTGCCGGGACGTCGCCCGACGTAGCCTACGATGCCGCACATGCGTGCTCCCTTCGGTAGGTCAGGGCGCAGATGGGCAGGCTGCGGACAGGCACCCTCGAGTCGCTTTGTCTCCGCCGTTGCCAGCGGGGTTTGTCGACTCGATGACGACCGTGCCGGGCCGGGAGGCATCCGCCGAGTCTTTCGATGAACCTCCACCTCGTCACCCGCGCGAGCCGCTCCCAAGGGAGCACGGCGCGCGGGCCAGGCGCTCAGTTGCTGACAGGTGTCCGCACCACCGGTCTGCTATGTCGGAGGGTATTCTACCCTGCTCCACTGATCCGCGCCGCCGGGCGGCGAGGGATCTAGGCGAGGTGCTCTTCGACGACGGCGACGATGCGCGCGCAGGCGGCGTCGACGTCGTCCTGCGTGGGCGCCTCGGCCATCACGCGCACGAGCGGCTCAGTGCCGGAGGGCCGCACGAGCACGCGGCCGCTGCCCTCGAGGCGGCGGGTCTCCTGGTCGACCGCCGCCCACACGGCAGCGGCCCCGTCCAGGTCGGCCAGGTCGCGCACGCGGACGTTGACGAGCCGCTGCGGCAGCCGCTCCATGACACTGGCGGCCTCGGCGAGCGGCACGTCCATCTCGCGCAGCGCCTGCAACAGGAGCAGCGACGTCGCAAGGCCGTCGCCGGTCGTGCTGACGTCGCGGTTGATGATGTGGCCGGACTGCTCGCCGCCGAGCAGGTAGTCGCCCTTGAGCATCTCGGCGACCACGTAGCGGTCGCCGACCGGCGTGACCAGCACCTCGATGCCCTCTCGCTCCATGGCGAGGTGGAAGCCCAGGTTGGTCATGACCGTGGTGACGACGGTGTCGCCGCGGAGCTTGTCCTGGGCCTTCAGGTGCTTCGCGAGGATCGCGATGATGAAGTCGCCGTCCACGAGGTCGCCATGGGCGTCGACGGCGAGCACGCGGTCACCGTCGCCGTCGAACGCGAGGCCCAGGTCGTAGCCGTCTCCGGCCATGACCTGCTGCAGCGCGCCGATGTGGGTGCTGCCGCAGCCGGCGTTGATGTTGGTGCCGTCGGGCTGGTCGAAGAGCACGGTGACCTGGGCGCCGGACTCCTCGAGCGCCAGCGGCGCGGCCACGTGCATGGCGCCGTGCGCGCAGTCGAGGGCGATCTTCATGCCGCTGAGGTCGAGCGGGATGCGCTTGACCACGTCCCAGACGTAGCCCTCCACGGCGCCCTCGAGCTGCTCCGCGCTGCCGAAGTCGGCGCCGGCCAGTGACTGCAGGTCGTGGTGCTGGATATGCGCCTCGATCTCGGCCTCTTCCTCGTCGCTCAGCTTGACGCCGGCGCTCGAGAAGAACTTGATGCCGTTGTCGGCGAAGGGGTTGTGCGAGGCGCTGATGACGATGCCCGCGTCGGCGCCGCGCTGCTGGACGAGCGCGGCCAGCCCCGGCGTCGGGATCACGCCGGCGGCCTCCACGCGCGCGCCGCCGCTGGTGAGGCCGGCCGTGAGGGCCGCCTCGAGCATGGGGCCGCTCACCCGCGTGTCGCGGCCGATCACGAACAGCGGATGCGGGCCGGCCTTCTGCGCCAGCACGACGGCCGCGGCCCGGCCCACCTGCACGGCGAACTCGGGCGTCAGCAGTTCGCCGGCCACTCCACGGATGCCGTCCGTGCCGAAATATTCGCCCATCAGTCCCAGCTGCCGAGGCTCAGGCGCACGCCGAGAGCCTTGGCCGTGCCCCACACAGCCGCCACGGCGACCGCGATCAGCACGACGATGAAAAGAATCGAGTTCCACGTGTTGATATGCAGCAACTCGATCGCGAGGACCATGGCGACGGGAGCCGACAGGACGACCGAGACCTTCTTCCACGCGGGCGCCGAGTTGCGCCGTGAGCCGAGCCGGGTGCTTGTGCGTGCCATCGAGGACTCCTCGCGATTGACTCGGGCAATCCTAGCACCGCTGAGGAGTCCCGGCGCCGGACGGGGCGGCGGGCTGCAGCCCGCCGCCGCCCCGTCGCACGCCTGCCTGCTGAGCGCTCAGGCTCGTTTGCTGGCGTCCACGCCCTTGAGGATCTTCAGGTTGAGGACGACGAAGCGGAAGAACTGGAAGACCTTGTTGTTCATCCAGAAGCGGTCTCTGTCGGTGATCTGCATCGGGAGTCCTCTCATTCCGGGATGAACTGCCAGCCGGGCCGGCCGCGGAGCTTGTGCATGAAGGTGGTCTGGATCATGCGCTTCATCCAGGCGCCGGCCAGGCCCATCTCCATGTGCGTCACGAACAGGTCGCGCCCCTGCCCGTTCGGGTACTTCAGGATGTCGGGGACGACCGGGTAGATCATGATCACCGCCGCGGACCCGTCCCACAGCGAGTCACCCATCGAGGCGATACAGGCCGCGTACATCTCGGTCATGCGCTCGCCGTGCGTCATGGTGCCCATCTTGATGAGGTCGATGATGTTCAGCGCCACGACCCGGCCGATGATGCCCGACACCATGCCCGTGCGCGGCGGCGCGGCGGCGATCGCCGTGCCGTTCGGCGTCGTGTGCGGCACCGAGATCGGACCCGGCGGGGCGAAGGCGATGCCGGCGGCGAAGATCTCGGGGTGAGCCGGATTCTGGTAGACCGAAGGCCAGGCGTCCGGCTGCCGCGACAGTTCGTCGTACGGCAGCCCGTACTTCGCGTCCACCTTGACCAGGCCGTTCGGCGCGAGGATGTCCGCCGACACGTCGCCGCCGTCCTTGTCGACGAAGGCGAGGGGCTGGCCCAGGAACCGCGGGATCAGCATGCTGAAGTCGAAGCCCGTCTCGCCTCTCCGGCCCTCGAAGTCCTCCCAGGCGATCGTGTCCTCGGTGAGGCCCAGCACACCGGTCTTCACCCGCGAGGCGATGCCGTAGTCCTTGAAGACCGCGGCGATGAACTCCTCGCTCGAGAGGACACTTCCCTTGCGGCGCACGCTCACGCCGCGCACGCCGAAGTCGCCGAGCGCCTGCTCGTTCGAGAGCCACAGCAGGTCGGCCTTGTCGCGCACGCCCCGGCGCACCAGGTCCTTGTGCACGTTGGTGATGTACTCGAACGCCGCGCCCTGGCAGGTCGCGCCGGGGTGACCGGTGCCGATGACGAAGCGGCGACGCTCGCCCTTCTCCATACGCGCGACTTGTTCGAGATAGCTGTCGCGCGTCCGCACGGCATGAGGCCCGGTGCAGATGGACTGGCTGAAGCCGCCTTCCGGGCCGAGCCCGACGGTGCCCTCGAAGTCGAGCCTGGGACCGGTCGCGATGATGAGGTGGTCGTAGGCGACGGTCGTCGTACCGCCGCCGTCGCGCTCGACGACGACCGCGCGCTCGTCAACGCGCACCTGCGTGGCCCGGCCGTGGACGAAGCGCACGCCGAACTTACGGTAGACGGGCTCCAACGGGAACGTCGTCTTCTCGACCGGCATGCGCCCGATGCCCACCCACACCCACGACGGCACGTACGAGAAGTCCTTGAGCCGGTTGATGACCGTGATCTCGTGCTCGGCGCCGAGGGCATCGCCCAGATACAGGGCCGCCGTCTGACCTGCGAACCCCGCGCCGATGATCGCTACCTTCGCCATGTCGCTCCTTCTCGTGAGCCGCAGTCGTATTCGCTTATCCGCATACTTTCACACTGCGGGGCTAGTGAAAAGGCGTTGGGTCGAGCACACCGAAGGGCCAGAACGACGACGGGCCGCCTCGCGGCGGCCCGTCGGAACCAGCTGGTCTGCGGAGCAGCGTCAGCGCTTGCTGAACTGCGGCTTCTTGCGCGCCTTGTGGAAGCCGGCCTTCTTGCGCTCGACCTGACGGTCGTCGCGAGTGAGGAAGCCGGCGCGCTTGAGCGGCGTGCGCAGGGTCTCGTCGGCCTCGCACAGGGCACGGGCGATGCCGTGGCGAACGGCGCCGGCCTGAGCGGAGATGCCGCTGCCGTGCACGTTCGCCTTGACGTCGAACTTGCCGGCCGTACGGGTGGTCTCGAACGGCATGAGCGCGATGGTCTCGAGGACCTTACGGCCGAAATAGGCGTCGATCTCGCGGTCGTTGATGACGACCTTGCCGACACCCGGGGTGAGGATCACGCGGGCGACGGCGGTCTTGCGCTTGCCGGTCGCGCGATAGGTCACTGCATCAGCCACGCCTTACTCCTTGATCTCGAGCACTTCGGGGTTCTGCGCCTCGTGCGGATGCTCCGTGCCGGCGTAGATCTTCAGCTTGCGGAGCTGGGCGCGCCCGAGCTTGTTGTGGGGGAGCATGCCGCGCACGGCGTGGCGGATGATCTCCTCGGGGCGGCGGGCCTGAAGCTTGGCGTACGACTCGCTCTTGATGCCACCGGGATAGCCCGAGTGGTGGTAGTACATCTTCTGCTCGGGCTTGTTGCCGGTCACGACGATCTGCTCGGCATTGATGATGACGACGAAGTCGCCGGTGTCGATAGTGGGGGTATAGGTGACCTTGCGCTTGCCGCGCAGGCAGTCGGCGACGACGGTCGCGAGGCGGCCCAGGGTGTGACCCTTGGCGTCGACGACGTACCACTTCTTCTCGATCGTGGAAGGCTTGGCGACGTAAGTCTTCATGCGCTCACTCGTTCGGTAGCAGGAAGCACGCCCGGCTCGGACGCGCGAAAGGGGACTATAGCGAATCTGGGAGGGCGGCGCAACACGGGCGCCGTCGGCGCGGCGCCTGCGCCGCCGGGCCGGCGCCCGGGACGCCTCAGCCGAGGCGGCGGAGGCGGACTTCGTCGCCGGCGTCGAGGCCGAGCACCTCGGCCGCCGAGCCGGCGTTGACCGCCACCGACGCCTGGCCGTAGCTGTCGATGAGGACGACGATGTCGCTGGCGCGCACGGACGCGAACGTGCGCGCCACGCGCGCCAGGTAGCGCTCGCCGCCGGTGAGCAGCTCCACCGTGTCGGTGAGCCCGGCCTTCTCGAGGTGGCGGGCACGCAGGTTGAGCGCCACGTTGCCGAAGCGGTCCACGAGCACCGCGATCGCAGTGAGGCCGTCGCGGTGCCGCCGCGGCTCCGGCAGGTCGATACGGTCCAGCTCGTCCGGCTCCGCCGGCGAGCCGACGGCCGCGAGCTCGAGGCCGGCGGCGAGCCGCGCCGCGACCGGCGCGAAGATGTCGCGGCCGTGGAAGGTCGCGGACAGCGGGCTGAGCCAGAGCTCCTGGCTGCTCAGCTCATAGGCGTCGCTCACGCCGCCGTCGGCGTCCGCGGCGTGCATCAGCAGCCCGTTGTCGGGGCCGACGAAGAAGTGGTCGCCGTGGCTCCGCAGGGCGACCGGCCGCCGCGGCCCTCCTACTCCAGGGTCGACGACGGCGAGGATCACCGCCCGGTCCGGCATGTACGGCAGCGTGTTGCGCAGCACCACAGCGCCGGCGAGGACGTCCCGCTCGGGCAGGCCGTGGGTGACGTCGATGACGCGAACGTCCGGCGCCAGCCGCGCGATGACCGCGCGGCACACGCCGGCGAAATCGTCGGCGTAGCCGTAGTCGCTGAAGAAGCAGATGGGCCGGTCCATGCCGCGAACCTACGACGAAGCCCGGCGCGGCGCAACAGTTGCCGCGCGGGCCGAATCACCCTTCCGGGGTGAGGACGCGTCCCCGGCTCCTCCCTAGAGTCCGGCTACAGCCACCGCAGAAGGGAGCCGTCATGCAGCCGACCATCCACCGCAAGCCCCGCAGAGGGCGCTGGACCCCCGCGATCCTGCTCGCCGTCGTGGCGTTCACCGCCCTCGTGGTCGCCAGCCCGGCAGTCGCCAGGCCGGCACACGCGGCCCACCTGTCGGGCGCCGCGCTGTCGACCCCCGGCATCATCGCCGTCGCCTTCATCGCCGTCTTCGGCGCGCTCGCGCTGGTCCTCTTCGCGGTGCTCGGCACGCGCAGGGGCGACACGGTCACCGGCGCCACCGTCCACCAGCCGAAGCGCGTGCGTCGCGCCCACCGCGACAGCATCGCCGCCTGACGCCGCCGCGGCGCGCGGCGCGAGGACGCGCTTCGGCGCCGGGCGACGACGGCCCGCCGAGGGGTCGCCCCGCAGCGGCTGGCCGGCTGAGAAAGAGTCAGACCAGGGGCTCTTCGGGCCGTGGTGGCGGTGCGCCGAGACAGCGGCGAACC